>Ga0209777_10008271_pt1 | contig 11401 bp, 11 predicted proteins | sample FrelakmetHBP12HB_FD_187147 | JGI IMG/M metagenome (GOLD analysis project Ga0209777, IMG submission 187147) | Freshwater lake sediment microbial communities from the University of Notre Dame, USA, for methane emissions studies -HBP12 HB (SPAdes)... | ecosystem: Environmental > Aquatic >...
GTTCTGGTTCAGGTGCTTGTACGTAGTGGCGGTAATCAGTATGCCAGAGGTTAAATTTTCTTACAGTCCACATTTCTTTGCCTCGATCCATCCCGTCCATTGCAATAAATTTTTTTTTGCCAATTGTCAGGTCATGATTATAGATGATAAACAGGTTTTTTTCTTGCGAATACTTGCGTACAGTGCGCGGGTCAAAACATACATTTTCAGGAAACAGTACAATGCTTCTGTTCGGTACTTGTTGGAGTATTTTCTTTGCGTCGGGTAATTTTTTTACGAGCGTGGCTACTAGTTCCATAGGTATCACCTACCGTTAGCTAATATATTTACGTGAATATAATCCAACCGTAAAAATAAAAATAAAACGCAAGGGGTCACACAAAGCTATCAGACGTATGAGTATTTTTTCAGTTCATTACCTATACCCTGAAGGTAAAAAGCTTCCAGAAGGCCTGTGAAACCTTTCCAACCTTTATAATAGGTAACCTCTAAGGAGGGGCTTGACCATATTGTTCCTCCTCCATCGATATAAATTCAAATTAGTTATATTAACATTTGTTATCTGAGGTTTTATAAAGCAGTAGTTGTTTTGAAATTGAAGTTGATGCTAATATGAAAAACATTAAACTTAAAGTTTCAACAAAAGAAGGTAGTAAAGGAAATATTATTCTAATTGTAACATTTGATGAAGAAAGTACAAACTTTAACAAATCAAATTGCACTTGGTGTCCAACAATAGATGAAATAAACTTTTTATACAAACATAAACCTCTAATGACACATAGCATGGAACAAGAATAAAGCGTTGTGATGTGAACACTCAAAAATCATTAATGTGGTTGATGGAAGGAAATATGCTCGAGAGGCCATGAGTATGTCTGAAATGCCGACCATGAATTTTAGAAATATCAATCTCTTCTTGATTTCATTATACGGCATTATTTTTATTCTATCTCTCACTGAGGTTCTTAGAATAAAAAATCCTGATAATCTTATGTGGGGGTCTTTTATCAACATCATTGTTTGTCTGATAGCTTGGTTATTTGATCTAGCGGCATACTACTTTTCTGAAGCTTACAGGGCAATTAGAATAGGAATTTTCTCTGTGGTTATCTTAATAACGTCATTAATTACAGCTATCTCGTTATCATCCTAAGAGAAAAAAAATGAAATTGTAGTTTGAGGCGAAAAAAATGGTAAATTTAGTCTATGCAATCAAAGTCAATGAGTTGTACTATAGTGGCTTAAAAGTGCTTGATGTAAAAATAGGAAAAACCACCAATATAGACTCTACATTAGCACAATACGAGCGTAGTAATAGAGATGTTAAAGTATTAGATTTGTGGGTACCAAATGCGAACTTACAATTATCTGAGTGCGAAAGGGGCGTTCATAGATTAGCAGAGCAATATGCTTATGAAAGAAAAAGCGAAAAATTTATTTTTTTACAAGACCGATATGATGAATTTAGTGAAACTGTGAGTTTACTACTCAAAAAAGCATCAAAGGATACACCGAGTGCGGCAAGGGATGTTGAAAGACCATCATCTAAATCTACATCTTGGGCTATTTCTGAATTAAAAAGAGATGATATCCAAGGCACCCCAAATGATTTAGTTGCTGTATTTCCAAGTAGAAAAGAGGGAATTGACTTTTTAATAAAATATAATGCTTGGGGCTATATAAGAATGAATAAAAAACCAAAATATCTTGCATTTTATGTAAAGAAACCCTATAGTCAAATTTTATTTATTGGTGAATTTAGTCAATTATCACCGCCTTTTAATAGCAAAGATGAAATTAAAGATATAGATGATGCTGACAAGGATACTTTTACACCTGGTAAATCTGTTATTTATCTCAAAAAGAACTCTTTAGTAAAACTATCAAATCCAATTTCATGTGAACATGATGGTTATGCTCCACAGGGGCTTTTCTATACAACATTAGGAAAAATCAAAAAAGCAAAGAATACAGATGAACTTAGAAATTGATAGTTTTATGGAGAAAAATGAAATTAATTAAATGTCCGTCAGTAGAAGATTTAAAAAATGCGAGAAGAGTCTTTTTAGAAAAAGAGCCAAGGGACCTTTTTTATTATATTGCCTCTGAACTAATTGAACTTGCTATTAATGAAAGGACAAAGGTTACATTATCTGAAGCAGTAGCAGTTTTACTCCAAACGTGGAATAAATCGTATTATCAATTCCGTCCTTTTGATAACGAACATTTTAATAAAATCGATATACTCATTAAAAAATATGATACTGATATAATCATGAATTTGCGTTCCCGCTCTATTTTATCTATTTCCGATAATGACATGGAAAAAATTTGTAATATTTTTCATGAGTTTGAACAAGTTCTAGGTCCTGTTGGTGCTGCAAAATCATTGCATCTCTTAGCACCAAATTTTTTTCCTCTTTGGGATAGAAAAATCGCTAGTGAATATAAAGTTCCCTTGGGACCTGTAGGTACAAATTCAGAGAAATATTGGGATTTTATAGAAACATTCAGTGAGCAATGCAAAACACTTAATGGAAGATTATCCAAAGAGGATAATCTGTTAAAAGTTATTGATGAATACAACTATTGTCATTATACTAAGGATTGGATTTGAGTAACTAATCTTAATCGCATATCTCATCAACACCACATAATTTACATAACATTAGAAGTTTCTTCTCCCCATTTACAATATTCGCAGTCATCACTATGTTTTGGCATCGGTCCATTTAACACATCGTAAGCCTTGTTTACCAAATTCTTCACATGTATTGGGTCTGTTTTCACTTCAATAACTGTGCAGTGAATAGGCATTCCGTTGTGCAATTCACAGTCATCAGGATAATAGAATGCCAGATATGCTTTATTGGTTGTTTTATAGCCCATTGCCTTGATTAGATAAGAATAGACATTCAATTGTAACTGATAAGAAGAGTGGACATCCTCTGGGGCCTTGGATTTTGTTTTATGGTCAAACGCTACGATATTTTTGTCTTCAAGCTCAAAATATTCATCTGGTCGTCCCATTAATGAAATTCCGTTTTCTTCTTTGTATGTTAGCGTCTTTGGCATGTCTACAGCTAGTCGTCCAGTAATCTTTCCTTGTAATATCGGTGGTAATTCATTTAGTTCCCTGTATTTGTTGAAGTATTTTTTTATGATGCTGTCCATTTTAATTGGAATGCTTGACATTGGGCCAGAAGGACGTTTAATTTTCTTTACTTGTGATAGCCAAAAACATCGAGGGCAATCCTCAAGTAAATTCAAGCTTGATGGTGATAGTTTGTATTCCATTCCAATTCCTTCTCCTAAAAAAGAAACAACATCCCGAATTTAGAGTTTTACCTGGCAGAAACTGAAGTTAACTTCACGTTGAATAGTGGTAAGCAATAGCTAGCAAGTATTTTTAAAAAGATATTTGTTACATTGTGTATATATGGAACTTAATATTGAGAGCATAGTTTCAAATTTTTCTGATAAACTTACAATTGAGGGGAGAAAAAGAGTTCAGGATGGATATGCGCTGGAAACAAATGATATTATTGAAAATTATAGAACAGACCCAGAAGAATTTACCAAATTATACCTCATTGAAAAAATATTGGAACTATTAAATGTAAAAATAATTGGAAGAAATGTAAAATTTTATGGGCCTAGAAAAATTGAAAGAAAACCAGACTACAGCATTGTTTATGAATTTAATAAGCCGATCCTTATCGAAGCAAAACCGTTAAATGCAGATCTTTATACAAAAGAGGACAAGGGTGCTATCAATCAAATTAAGGATGTCTTTAAGCTAGCTGCTGCTAAAGAAAATTATGATTTTGGGATAGCTACAGATGGTCTAAGATGGATATTTATTAATAAAGAGCAAAAAATTATTGATGATATCTTTTTATTGGAAGATTTTGAAAAAATAAGGGATTACATATCGCAAAAAAAACCAATACCAAAACATAAGAGAGAAGAAATTAGTAAAAATTTTTACAAGACGTATAATGATATCCTCCATGGGACTAATAAAATTTCAGAGAGTGAATGTTTTGTTAATTCTATAGAAAATGTTGAGAAAGAGGGAGACAGAGAAGAGATTGCCCAACTGACTATCAACAGAATTTTATTTATAAAGTTCTTATGTGAAAGTGGTTTTGTTAAATCAATTAAAAGAGATTGGGATTTATTTGAGTATTTTAAAGGGTTGCCAAAATACGAATTAAATGCAAAATTAAAAGAACTTTTTTTTAAAATATTTAATAGTCCGAGGGAAGATAGAGGAGGAATTGGTTCATTTGATCCAAATTTCTCTGAAATTCCTTATCTTAATGGATCACTTTTTGAATGGGCCGATGTTGAAAATAATAATCCTGATTACACAATAGGAGCAGATATACTTAAACGAACTTTCGAATTTCTTGATAATTTTAAATTTTCCCATATTGAAGAATTAGATACTAATCAAGATGTTTTGGATCCAGAAATTCTCGGTTATATTTTCGAAAGAGCTATGACTGCTTCAGATCGGAGAGGAACTGGAGCATACTATACGCCTAGACAAATTACTGAATATATGTCTAAATCCGCAATTTACCCTCAAATAGTTGAGAAAACAAAGAAATATCTTTTAAAAAATAAAGGATATAAAAAAGAAGAATTAACTCAAATTAATACAATTGAAGATGTAATAAAATTACCTCCTGTGACTTTAGATGACATCTTAACTGAAGTCATTTATGAAATTAAAATATGTGATCCAGCAGTTGGATCTGGGGCCTTTTTATTATCATCAGCTGAAGTTCTATTTAAAATCGTTATGAGAATAAACAGAAAATTAAAATTAAAATATGTTGGTCTGGAACCAGAGATTAAAAAAAGAATAATATACAATTTATATGGGTTGGATATTAATCCAAGAGCGATTGAAATTGCCAGATTGAGATTATGGTTATGGTTAGTAGAATCATATGAAATGGAGTTCATAAAACCTTTACCAAATCTGGATTGTAATATTTGTATAGGAGATTCATTGACTGGTTACACTGATATTGCTGAATTCAAAACAGATGCTATACAATTAGGTTTATTCGAAGAGAATATAGAAGAAATGAATAAGTTAATAGAAAAATATGAAAAAGCTAAGAATTTATATAAATATGCGTCTGGGAAATATGCAAGAAAACTAAAAAAAGAGTATAAATTGATTAAAAAACCCGTAGAGCAAAAATTAGACCAAAAATTTTATTATTCAATGAAAATTAAAAATTTAATACCAAACGATGGCGGAATGGGAAAAATTAACTTATTTCATTGGGGCTTAGAATTTAGTGAAATTTTTGATACCAATAAGCCAAAAGAAGAAAGAGGATTTGATATAATAATAGGGAATCCGCCCTATGGCATTAAAGTTGATGAAACGTTAAGAGATGAATTCGAACTTGAAAATAAGGACATATATGGCATTTTTATATCTAGAGGATTAAAAAATCTTTTAAAAAATGGTGGCATTTTAACTTATATCGTATCAGATACGTGGTTGACACTTGGAACTCACTTACCACTAAGGAAACATATATTGGAAAAACAACTTTATAAAATTATACGTGTGCATCAAGACTGTTTTGATGCCGTAGTAAATCCCTGTATATTTATTCTTAAAAATTCACCAAACGAAAATAACGAAATTATAGTAGCGGATTTGACAAACATTTCTACAAAAAAGGATTCAGCTGAATTAAGGGAAATACTTTTTAATTTAGAAAAATTAATTGGAACATCAAATGATAAATTTTGTGTTTTCAAATATGATCAAAATTTAATTAAAATTAAATCCAATCTTCCAATCTTTGTTGGAAGTCCTAAAATTTTCAAATTGATGAATGATTCAACTTGTAATTTTATAAATAAAAGCGGAGTTAATGTTCGCCAAATTGAATTTAATGGAAAAATTGTTGAATTAATTAAGCTTGGAGATATATCCGAAGTTAAGAAAGGAATTGATACTGGCGAAAATAAATATTTCTTATATCAAGATCCAAGAGTCACTGGTAACTATAGAAACATTGAGGAATTTAACAAATTTATACTTACTTTTGAGGAATTAAATAAAATATCAAATGATGATAATCTAAGACAGAAAGTTATAAAAAATGGATTTCATAAATCTAGAGATGAATATAATTTTGATGAAGATTTATGGTTCCAAGGAAAATTTATTGTTCCATATGAAAAAGGAGGTGAAAGTTACACTGAAATAAACTGGTTGCCTAATTATTTCGTTCCAACTAACTACTTCATCGATTGGAGTAGTAGATCGGTTAAAGAACTTAATATCAGAACTCAAAATGAAAAAAATAAAGCCACTTTGAGAAACAAGGAATATTGGTTTAAAGAAGGCTTGACTTTTTCTTTAACTGGTATTTATGCTCCAACTATTAGAATTAAACCTGCAGGTATGTTTGATAATAAAAGTTCTGGCATTTTTTCAAAAATTAATAGATATTTTATATTAGCTATTCTATGTTCCAAACTAAGTAAATTCATTTTAAAAAATTATTATATGCATACCGTTGATACCCAGGTTGGAGTGTTTGATGATTTTATTTTCCCTTATTGTGAGAACTATGAAGATCACAAAAATTTAATAGAATTGGTGGGAGAAATTATTGAAAAACAAAAATCAAACCCCAAATATGAGTATACAAGCAAAGAACAAAAACTAATAGACAAATTGGTTTGTGAGTTATATGGGCTTTCTGAAGATGACATTCATGAAGTAGAAGTATGGTACACTAGAAGATACCCAAAACTATCAGAATCTTCTCCTTTGTCGGAAGAATCTGAAAAATAATTTTTGAAAATCTTTTATCCTAATTATTCTACACGGTTGGTTTTTTAAAGAAACAATGGTTATGAAATTATAGGTTGAAGGAATGACGATGATACAAAATAAAAAAACTAAAAATGATATTGAAGAATTTGTCTCTAAGAGTATTAAACAAATTAAATCAGGTATGCCTAAAGATTGTGTACTAAGCGACAATTTTTATTTTGATATTTCTGTGTTGACAAACAAAGAAACTGATGGTAAATTAAACATTGTGTTGGCAGATATTGAACGCAGTTCTGGTAATCACCAAGTTCATAGAATTAGATTTTCAATAGCTGACAAAAAATCTCGCAAGGAAAATGCTCAATATTTTCAAAAAACAATACACAATTTCATAGCAGAATTATCAAAATTAGATCAATCAAAGTAACCTTATTTTCAATATCTCTTTACATTACTGGTTCCGCTGTTTCAAAACATAACTTTTTAGTTTTCTCTTGTCTCCCAGAGACCATATAACTAGCCCTTTAACCTTTAATCCTATTCATGTGAAATATAAAAAAGGCAAAAACACTTTTCTCTCGGTAGGTAAAAGAAAAACTAGAAAATAATAAATCCCCCTTATTAAGCGACCTAGTTTTTAAATTATATTTAAAAAGTTCCTTAAACTATATTTTTTTCATTATGCCTTCACTCTTTTACTACCGCTAAATGATTAAATTTTAAGAAACACTATCATTTAATCAACGATTTAACGATATTAAATGAACTAAACGATTTAATTTCATTTAATCAGCAATTAAATGACTTATGCCTATCCATCTTTTAATCATTTAACTGGGATAAGGCGTATCGTCTTTAATTTTTATATTATTCTTTTTGTTGTCCTCTTGCATTGGACTAGCACCAAGTAGTTGTAAAACAGAAGAACCACTGTCAGTCAAGAGAACAAAGTCTTTTCTATCCTCGTTAAAAGTAGTAACTAGTCCATTTTCCGCCAATCTTTGTACACGATTATAAGCGGTACCATAGCTTTTTTTAATTAGCAATGCAATTTTATCATAATCCACATCTTTACTTATTTGTAAAATCTTTAAAATCTCTATATCTATTGAATCCACCCCAAAGATTTCTGAACTTAAAAATGATGAATAAATGCTAAGAGCAACATTTAAATCCTCTTCTGTTGCAATTAAACTGTTACCCCTATGTTCACGCCTGAATTGATTAACAAATGCTGAACATTTTATTAAACCTATAAAACGTTTCAGCTTTCTAGCATCTATAAACTCTGGAATTTTATTACCAAGCTCTTCTGATATTATCACATCTTTCCACCCACTTCTAATAAGCATCAAATAAATAGTTTGAGCAATTATAAAACAACCTGAAACATCCTCAGATTTTTTGTCCATACATTCATTTTCGATAATAAACCGTCTAACTAATTTCTGATGGTCCTCACTATTGTCAACTTCAACAAGTAGTGATCTGGTTCTATCTTGAGAATCAATATGAGTTCTAACCTTTGATTCAAAAACTACAGGAGTTCCTATAATCCTAAGCTCTATAGGTTTTTGGTCCATTACTGTTCCATAATTAACTATCCCATTTCTGCTTGGTGTTTTAATACTCCTGACAAAAGAAGCATCAATTAACACATCATCATCAACGTATAATATCTTTTTATCAAGTATTTTAGGATTATTCATACAATGGTAAAAAGGATACTTTTCCGAACAACCTGACCAATACTCATAAAAATTGGGTGGAAGGCAAGCAAGAAAAGCTTGAACAGCATTTGATTTACCCATTCCAGAGGGCCCAATTACAGTCACATGAATATATTCATTACTTCGTAATACATAAGGTGAAAATGAAGCCAGTAACAATAACGTTTTAATAGAATCATCCCCCAAGTGCATCTTAGACATTGTTTTTACAATATAATCAATTGGATTTTTTCTTAATATTTCCTCAGCTATAGTTCCATATTTTTTTAATAAATCGTCTTCAGGACTTGCTTGTTCTTCTTTCATATCTTTTTTTTCATCAGGTTTATTTTCATCAACCATAATAAACTCCTCCTCCGTTTAGAAAACGTCCGATAAATAAGGCTAGATTTTCTAAAAATATACTAGGTATCATTTTTCCCCCTCCTTTTTTAAATAAAGGTTTTTAATCCGAGTAATTTGGGCAGGGCTAATATGATGGACTTTACCATATTTTGTTTTGTAAATAATCTGCCTACTAATCTGAGCATAAGATGGGCGATTTGACTGACGCAGTATATTTACTACACTTTGTACGACATCATCGGGTATTTTTGGATGTCCTAACTTCTTTTTTGTCCTGAGCAATCCAGCCTTAGTTCTCTCGGAAATCTTTTCTCGCTCAATCTTTGCAATGGTGGCCATTATTGATATTATAACATCCTTGAAATCACCCATTGTACTGAAAAACGGTTCCTGGTAACTGTGCCATTTGATGCCAAGATTTTCAAATTCCTTGAGTCGTTGTAAAGTAAACAGAGTCCCTGATCTGCTGAAACGCGAGAGATCCCAAAAAAGGACAATATCGAATTTTTTCTGATGAGCATCCCTGAACAGCTTGTCATAGTGCGGTCGTGAATCTTCTTTTCCAGATGTTATATCCCTGTATTCGTCGAATATTTCCCACCCTGATTTTTTACAATAGACCCTGAGTTGATGCAATTGATTTTCCAGTTCTTGTGTCTCAGTAGAAACTCGGACATAGATTGCCGCCTTCAAGTTATCACCACTCAATAACCTCATTTCTCTTAATCTACCAAATCGAATGTTCCAAATAAGATTTTAAAAAGAGCCCTGTTATTTCTCAAAATTGTTCGGACATCCATATCAGCATCATCATAAAAACGAGTAAAAGTTTTATACGTTGCTTCTATGGTGTGGTTTTTTAAATCCAGATTCTCTCCGTCTTTGATATTGTCTACATCTATGGAATAAAAAACAGCATCGTATGGTGTTACAATTAACAATCTTGTGTGAGGGTAGAATCGCTTTAAATCCTGTAAAAAATCATTACTTATCCTGATTTCTTCAGCGGGACAATTAAAAAATTCTATCTTGAGATAGTGTTGCTTAGATACGTTGTAACCATCCTCTAATCTCTCTACAAGATATTCAGGGACTATGGATAATTGTTTCATTATTTCGTCCAATAAGTCTATATCCCATTTTTTATCTAAAGACATTGCTTTATCGATTATTACACTTGCATCACCGCCGAAAGATGATACATATATACCTGGCATGTATCTTAAGAGTTGGACGCAAAATTTTTCTGCAATTTCTTTTTCATTTATCATTTTTTCATCTCCTTCTTTTATTTTTTTATTTCTTCATTTATTTTTTCTAATAATTTATTAATAACAACAGGGGTAACAGACAATTCATCTGGACAATTTTCGCGCATAAATTTAATCAACTTTTTGCTGATTATTTTCATCAATTTTAATAATCGTAGAAAGGCTTTTAAATACATACTAACTAACAATTTGTTAGTTACTATGACTGACAAAAAAGATACCGCAAAACAAATAATGGATTTAATAAGAAAAGAAAAAATTCAGAAGATATTATCCTACTTTAGCAAAAATCCAGAAAAGCGGATTCGTTCTTCTGAATTGAGAAAAGAATTTGTCAGGTATAAAAAATATATTTATCGAGAACATGGTTATTTTTCCCCAGAAAATGGTAAGAAATCCTCTGAAAGACCTCGACCTCTTTATGAGCACGATTCTGATTTTTATAGAACTTTAACAAAAATGGTAAAATATGGAATATTAAAGAAAAAAAAGGAAACCACGAAAAAAGGAATGGAAGAATCTTATTACAGACTTAATAAAAAATTAAAAAACGAAGGAATTAGAATACAAAACAAATCTAGTTTTAATTTTTATCCACAAGAAAGAATATTATGTGCTGATATTGATGATGAATCAAAAAAGTTTATAATTTATGGGCTAACACTTGATGTATATGAAAAAAATAAAACATTAATTAATCGATGTATTAGTAATATTGAGAATAATATTAAAGAAATTGAAAGGATACAAGCTGAAGAAATCTATAAAAAAGTTGGAGAGATGCTAGAATTATTATTCAATAGTACAAAAAGTGTGAAAATAAAAAAACTTTTAAAACAAAGGGAAGGAGCTTTACTAGGTGTTATAGATGGAGTAGTAATGGCTAATATGGAATATATAAATATTCTTCCTAAGTATGTTTTTAAGAAAAATATTGAGTCGTGGAGCGGTGATTACTGGGTTAAAGAAATCAATTTTTCATCTAGTGATATAGAGGAGATGACAGAGTGGGCATGGAAAAATCGTTTTAATTTTTTTAATTTGCATCCTTTTTCAATTGCTTTCTCCAGATATAGAGAATACGAAGATAATGATTTATTAAATATTTAATTTTAATTAACTAGAGCAATAAGAGTAAATCTGATTTAATTATCCTGAGTTTGAGAATTTTAGTATTGATATTAACTGGTGATATTATAATTTCAAACTGAAAAAACGTATTT
>Ga0209777_10008272_pt1 | contig 11401 bp, 11 predicted proteins | sample FrelakmetHBP12HB_FD_187147 | JGI IMG/M metagenome (GOLD analysis project Ga0209777, IMG submission 187147) | Freshwater lake sediment microbial communities from the University of Notre Dame, USA, for methane emissions studies -HBP12 HB (SPAdes)... | ecosystem: Environmental > Aquatic >...
CCGGGTTTTGGCGCCTCCCCGTCCGAAAGGAATGTTGAATGAACAGTCGCACGCGCTTTCTGGAGACGATGCGGTTCGGCCGTCCCGACCGGGTGCCTTATTTCGAAGAGGGTATCCGGATGGAAGTGCTCAATGCCTGGCGAAAACAAGGGCTGGAAAATGAGGCCGACCTGAGGAAGATGTTCATCACCGACAGGCGCGACGAGATCGAACTGGATGTGAACCCACATCCCTGGCCGAATCGTTGGCCAGCCATTGCAGCAGATTTAAAGGCCTACGCTGGAAGACTTAACCCCAATGACAACTCGCGTCTTCCGGAAAATTGGAAGAAGCAAGTACAGCTCTGGAAACAGCGCCAGCACGTGCTGATGATGCGAGTACACATTGGTTTTTTCGAGTCGATGGGGGTGGATGGCTGGCATCGGTTTCATGAACTGATGGTATTAATGCATAACGATCCCGGCTTTGTGTGTGAAATGATGCGCATAAATGGGGAATTCGTTGCCACCCTGACAGGGCGGCTACTGCAGGAGGTCGAGATCGATGCGGCTGTTTTCAGTGAACCAATTGGGGACAACCACGGACCATTGATCTCTCCGAGGATGTATGCGGATTTTGTCCTGTCAAGCTACAAGCCAATTCTGGAGGTCCTGCACAATCATGGTGTGGATATTGTGATCCTGCGGACATATGCGAATGCGCGCCTGCTCATTCCTGTTCTACTGGAACATGGCATCGACTGCCTTTGGGCCTGCGAAGTCAATGCCGAAGCAATGGATTACCGTTCCTTGCGGAAAGAGTTTGGCAAAGGTCTGCGCCTCATCGGTGGGATAGACCTGGATGCATTGAGGGAAGGAAAAGAGGCCATCTGGCGTGAGGTCGAGGAAAAGGTCCCGCCGTTGCTGGAGCAGGGGGGCTATATCCCGCTGGCGGATGGGCGGGTACGGGCAGATATCCCCTTCGAAAATTACGTATATTATCGGCAGTTGCTGGAAAAAGTGACGTGTAAGCAAAAAAAGTGATGGTCACTTTGGAAGTGACCTTCACTTTTTATCAAAGGGTATTAACCCATGCGATATGATCTTCCAACAGCATTTTACCGCGGGCGATGACCGCCGGCAGGAGGCGGTCGGAGCCGCTTTCACGACGTAGTGTTTCCACGCTGACGGGCGGCGCGATGGTCATGGACGGCGAGATATTCGGTTTTCCGGGGAAGAAAAGTTGCTCGATCACCTGTCCGTATTCGGCGATGCGGCGTTTCTGCCAATCAATCCGCCGCAGCCAGGTTAGCAGGGAATGGGCCCATCTGGGCATGACAATTCCGCTGAGGATGCTGACGACCACCTTAGCTTGTGGCACCTGACGAAGAAACAGCTCGATAGAAGAGGACCAGTTCCCGATTTCGTCCTGGGAGTGTGGGTAGACGGCAGGGTCGGGATCGATCAGACCGGTGCCGAAGAGCAACAAGGCGCCGCCCTCCTGCAGGTGCGCTATGCCCTGGCGCGCTGCGGCCATTCGGCTACCTGGATCGTCGGATGCATAGATCATATGCCGGCTGGCATTCGGCAGGCTTTTGAAAAAAGGTGTGTCGCTGGCGATGATCTTGACATCCCGCCGGTTGATCTGGGATGGTACAACCAGTATGTCGTAGGCGCCGACATGGTTTGACACCACCAGCAGCGGGCCTTCAACAGGAATATACTCGGCGCCGCGCGTGGTCACCTCCCGGACCCAGTTGCTTGCCATCCAGCCGGTGGCAGCCGGGAAACCGTCCGTGGCGATCATCCGGTCGGTCATAACACAAATGGTCGCGAGGCGGGTGGTAATCCTGTTCAGGAGGAAATGGAACACCCGGCGCGGACCTGCTGTTTTCTTCAGGCCAAATGCCAGGATGATTTCATCAATTAGGTATAGGCTCAACGCATGAATTTCTTCATCTTTTTCATGCATGGCGGCATACTCCTTTCGAAATTGTAACACCGCAGTCTCGAAAATGGCTTGCTGGGGTGGTAGAATGGCGGGATAAAATGTATTGTGGACAAGCTATTATGTCTTATATTCTAAAATAAGTTTTTGAAGAGCAATGCCATCTATTGATCTAAATAAACTAAAGGCGTATCGCGCCCGGACCTTTCACCTGTCTCCGGCGGCCCGTCTTACCAAACCGGTCCAGGCGCTGGATTTCGTAAACGAACGCGGCTTCGTCTTCTTCTGGCCGATCAAGGGAATCATATTGCCGACCCTTTGGGCGGCGACAGCCGGTGACCGACCGGTACCAAACGAGCATGATGATCCCGGAATGGTTACCTGGGGCTGGAAGGACGATAGCCTCGACAAACGCATCTGGTATTATGGAAAAATTCTGCGCCGCAAGGCGACTTTCATTTCCCTGGAAGTTGCCCCGTATTTCTATGCGCTCTCCGAGAACTATGGATCCCCCGAAGAAGATTATTTGCTAGCCTACGAAGAAGGCCGCCTGACGCAAGCCGCCAAACAGATCTACGAGACCCTGCTGGATAAAGGTTCGCTGGACACAATCTCCCTACGCAAAGAAGCGCGTCTGTTGAATGCCAAAGAGTCTGTTTTTAATCGTGCTTTGGAAGACCTGCAAAAGGATTTCAAGATCCTGCCGGTGGGAATTGCCGAAGCAGGGGCCTGGAAGTATGCTTTCCGCTACAAAATCACAGCGCGTCACATGCCCGAACTGCCGGAAAAAGCCCATTCGATTGGTGAAGCCGAGGCGCGCCGAAAACTGTTGGAGCTATATCTGGTTTCGGTAGGAGCGGCGCAGATCCGAGACGCGGTCAAGCTCTTCGGCTGGCTGCCCGAACTCACCCATCGGACTTTTGCTTGGTTGGTGCAGAATGGTTTCGTGAAAGATGGCTTGTCTCATCCACAGATGAGTGGGGATTGGGTGGCATTGCCGGAATTGGTGTAGGTGCCTGCTCTCACCTCCGCCCTCCCCCAAAGGGGGAGAGGCCCCTCTCTCAACAATAATGGAGAGAGGCAGGGGTGATGAAAAAATCGTATGCAATAATTTTGAGGAAATCATAACGAAAAATCCAAATATCCTTACCGCAACCCGTCTCTGCAGGTTGAAGAACGCCTGGCCGACCTGCTCTCCCGGATGACCCTGGAAGAGAAGATCTCCCAGATATCTATCTTCCATATGATGACCAACATTCTGGTGGGAGGAGACGTTGAGCTTGACGAAGCAACCAGGGCAAGCCTCGCCAATGGCATCGGCGGATTGGGGCGCCCGGGTCAACATGCCGGCGCCAAGGAGACCGCCTGCGCGACCAATGCCTTCCAAAAATACTTGCGCGAGCATACCCGCTTGGGTACCCCAGCCTTTTTCGTGGACGAGGCCCTGGATGGACTGATGGCTTACGGAAGTACCAGCTTCCCCCAGGCGATCGGGCTGGCTAGTACCTGGGATCCTGAACTCGTGCAGGAAGTGTTTGAAGCGGCGGCCCGCGAGATGCGGGTGCGCGGGGAGAACTGGGCCTTGACTCCGGTCCTGGACCTGGCACGTGAGCCACGCTGGGGCCGCACCGAGGAGACCTATGGTGAGAAGATCCATTCCTGGGTTCACGCATCGGAGTGGCGGCGGTGTGCGGCCTGCAGGGCGTCAGCCTGAGGGGCGCGCCAGAGTCGATCGACAGGCAGCATGTCCTGGCGACCGCCAAGCATTTTGCCGCCCACGGGCAGCCGGAAGGAGGACGGAACAGTGTCCCGGCCAATATTGCCGAAAGAGAACTGCATGAAAATTACCTAAAGGCCTTCCAGGCCGCGGTTATGGACGCCGGTGTCGGCTCCGTTATGGCTTCGTACAACGAGATCAACGGTATGCCGGTACATGCCAACCCCTGGTTGCTGGACGAAGTCCTACGGGGCGAATGGGACTTCCGAGGCTTCATTGTCTCCGACGGCAACGGGATTAGCCAACTGGAAGGTCTCCACCACGTGGCGGACTCCAAAGCCGACGCTGCCAGCAAGGCGTTGAAAGTTGGGATCGATTTTGAACTGGATACCTGCTATTCCAGCACGTTATTGTCCCAAGTACAGGCGGGTCTGTTCCCCGAAGCGCTGGTGGACCAGGCAACCGGGCGTGTGCTGAAGGCTAAGTTCCTGCTGGGCCTGTTCGACGATCCCTATGCCGATCCGGCAGAGGCCGAAAGGGTGACGAACTGCGCAGAACACCGCAGCCTGGCTTACAAGGCCGCGACAAAAAGCCTGGTGCTGCTCAAGAATGACGGCTTGCTCCCGTTGGAAATGGACAAGGTCAAAACGCTGGCCGTGATCGGGCCGAATGCAGCCGGCCTGCATCTGGGTGGGTACAGCGCTGACCCGGGACATGGTGCCAGCATCCTGGAGGGCATCCGCCAAAAGGTGGGGGAGCGGGTGTGGGTGCTGTATGCCGAAGGCTGCAAGATCACGCGTGAGAATTTCGGCTGGCAGGGCTGGCACCAGGATGCCGACGCAGCCCCCGACCTGGCCGAGGATGAATGCCTGATTGCCAAGGCTGTAACGACCGCTCGCAAAGCTGACGTGGTTCTGCTGGTCCTTGGTGAGAACGAAACTGTCTGCCAGGAAGCCTGGAGTGAAACACACCTGGGCGATCGCGACTCGCTTGACCTGCCTGGCCGCCAGGACGAACTGGTGCGGAAGGTGGTTGAGACGGGTGTGCAAGTAGTGGTTCTGCGGCTCAATGGGAGGCCGCTCTCGGTGAATTACACGGCCGAACACGCCAACGCCCTGTTCGAAGGCTGGTACCTCGGCCAGGAGGGTGGTACGGCTTGCGCGGATGCACTCTTTGGGGATGTGAACCCGGGCGGCAAGCTGCCGATCACATTCCCGCGGTCGGTAGGACAACTCCCGGCCTATTACAACCACAAGCCGTCGGCAAGGCGCAGTTATCTCTGGGCGGAGAAGACACCTCTATTCCCCTTCGGACATGGGCTAAGTTACACTACGTTTGAATACAAGAACTTGCACATGACCCCGGCGCAGATCAAGCCGGATGGGCAAGCCATTGTCCGAGTGGAAGTGACCAACACAGGGAGGCGTGCCGGTGATGAGGTGGTGCAGTTGTACATTCATGATATCCTGACCGAACGAGTGACCCGCCCGGTCAAGGAACTAAAAGGCTTCCGGCGCATCACGCTCCAGCCGGGAGAGAGGCAGGTTGTGGAGTGTATGTTGAACACGGAAGCGCTATCCTACCTGAATGAGAGGATGGTCCGGGTGGTTGAGCCTGGTATGTTTGAAGTGATGGTTGGGACAAGTTCGGCAGATGTACAGACGGTGCAATTGAAAGTCGAGAAGTAGATATATGGGCGGTCTCAACCTTTTCATGAAAAAGGCGATCATTAATCGTAAATCGTTCGATATTTAATCTTTGATATCATCTTGCTTTTTATGTGACATTAATCTACAATTATGTTGGTGAAGGAAATGAGGATGGGATATTGCATGAGGATATTGTATATGAAAACTGATGGGAAGGAGAAATGGTCTATAATTGCCTTCCCAGCGCGTCAAAAAAATAATCAAAAAGACCTGGAGAAGAGATGAGAATTCTGATTCGCCTTAAATATGCAATACTTTTCGTCGCCTCGGTCCTAATAGCCATGTTGATGGTCACAAAATCCACGCAAACCCCGGCGATATTGGCTGCGTGGGGAGTTTCTTCCAGCCAGGCGAGTAGTGTTCCACAACCGCATATGATCAGTAACCCGGCGGCAGTCTATTGTACGGATATGGGATATGAATACCAGGTGATCAGTGACGGCACCGGTGGACAGACCGATACTTGCAGCATGCCTGATGGAAGCGTGTGTGGTGCCTGGGATTTCCTGGAAGGGAAGTGCGGACAGGCGTATTCCTACTGCGCCAAGCAAGGGTTAGGCGAGCGTACTGCCAGTGATGGGAAAAACCCTTTCTCGCCTGAATACGCGGTTTGTATGGACGCGCAAGGAAAGGATGTTGGCCATGTGACCGCACTTTTCGACCTGGCTCCCAAGTTGAACCACTGCGGGACGACCAATGAAAAGCAGGTCGCTTCCACCAGCACACCCGCTGCTGCTCTCGCAGCACAAGCAAATTCCAACCCGCCAATGGACCTGACCGGCCCCTTGCCCGCGTCCTGGGATTGGCGCAATGCCACCTTCAACAACATCAGCGGGGATTGGACAACGCCGGTCAAGAACCAGGCTGGTTGCGGATCCTGCTGGGCCTTTGCGGCAGTCGGACAGACCGAGGCTGTGCTCAACCTGGCAGCCAGCAACCCGGGCTTGGACCCAAACTTGGCCGAAGAATACCTCGTTTCAGATTGCTCTTCCGCCGGAACCTGCTGCGGCGGCTGGCCCGCCTCCGCCCTGAATTTCATCAAGAACCAGGGTATCCCGGACGAAGCCTGCCTTCCGTATATCTCGGGAACCTGCGGGTGCAGCGGGTCTTGCAGCACCAGTTGTTTATATAGGAACGGTGGTAGTTGCGCCAATTCAACCTGCTCGCAACGCTGCAGCGATTATGGCAGCCGGTTGAAGCACATTGATTCTTACGGTTATGTCAGCAGCGACCAGACCGCCATCAAACAAGCTCTGATAACCTATGGCCCGCTTTCAGTCGCTTTATTTATGGGTGGTAGTTTCAATAATGGTATATACACCTGTTCAAGCAATGGATCTACCAATCACGCCGTGGTGATTGTAGGCTATAACGATACCGGTAATTATTGGATCGCGAAGAATTCGTGGGGATCCAGTTGGAACGGGAACGGCTTCTTCAAGGTGGGTTATGGGCAGTGTCTTATCGAGAATTATGTTTATTATGCTCATGTAGTCCCTGCTGAAATGAATAATCATAATTATCTGCCTCTTATGATCAAACCTTGATGATGGTAATTGGGGGATTAGATGCAGTGCTTCGCGTAGTACTGTAAATTGGCTATTGACAATCATTTGTATTGTGATTGGAAGTCTGGCGGCTTATGCACTGGTGCGGATTCCATTCCGATTCAATCGCACGATCCAGCTTGGAATCATTGCCACGCGCATGATCCCGGAGGTTTCGCTGATTCTGCCTTTATATATTATCGCTTCCAGCCTGGGTTGGATTAATCGACCAATTGTATTAATCGTCACCTATATGAGTTTTGCCTTGCCGTATGCCATTTGGATGATGACAGCTTTCTTCCAATCAGTCCCCATCGAATTGGAGGATGCAGCCCGCATGGATGGTTGCACGCGCCAGGGCATTCTGTTCCGGGTGGTGATGCCGATCTCCGTACCAGGGCTGGTCTCCACGGCCATGTTTACTTTTCTAGTTGCCTGGGATGAATTCTTCTACGCCTTGATCTTTACCAGCACGCTGGCTGCAAAAACAGTACCGGTGGCCATTGCAGATTATATCGGTCGCTATGCTGTAAACATAAATGGAATGATGGCGGGTGGTATCATCGCAGCGCTCCCTCCCGTGCTGCTGGCATTCATTTTCCAGCGTTATATTGTCAGCGGATTAACGGCGGGGGCAGTTAAAGGCTAACTCTCGCACTAAAGCAATAAAATTTAACAAATCCTTGGTAGTAATTCCCCCGCCGGGACATCCACCACGCGCATGCCGCCGATGGAAGTTTTGGCCGTCACCAGGCCGGGATGCTGCGTGACCACGCGCCCGATGATGGCAGCATCTTTTCCGTACTCGTGCTGGTGCATGGCAGCTAGTACCTGCTCGGCGGCCTCGCCTGGAACGAGTGCCACCAGTTTACCCTCATTGGCTACGTAAAGCGGGTCCAGGCCGAGCATCTCGCAGGCCGCGTTGACCTCCGGCCGCAGCGGCACCTTGCGCTCGTCGAATTCGATGCCCACTTTGGAAGAACCGGCCAGTTCGTTCAGCACCGCCGCTAGCCCGCCGCGCGTGGCATCCCGCAGGCAATGGATCTTTCCTGCTGCGACCATTGCTTCGACCAACCCGTTTAACGGGGCGGTATCAGATTGGATCTCGGTCTGGAAGGTTAATCCTTCCCGAACCGACATGATTGCAATCCCATGGTCACCCATCGTCCCGCTGACCAGTAGCGCGTCCCCGGGACGGGCATTACCCGGGCCGATGTCCACGCCCGTGGGGATGGAGCCGAGGCCGGAAGTATTGATATAAATCCCATCGCCGTGACCTTTTTGCACCACTTTTGTATCACCGGCGGCGATTTTCACGCCAACTTTTTTGCACGCCTGCGCCATGGCGACCACGATGTTGCCGAGTGTTTCCATTGGCAGGCCCTCTTCCAGGATGAAACCCGCTGAGAGATACAGCGGCTTCGCCCCCCGCATCGCAAGGTCATTGACAGTTCCATAGACTGCCAGTTCGCCGATGTTCCCACCAGGAAAGAACAACGGAGTTACCACGAAGGAATCGGTGGTGAATGCGAGTGAGGAGTTGGGAATATCCAGAAATACGTTATCGAGTACAGTGGCATCGCCCATTTGAGCGAGCCACTCATTGTCGAAAGCGGGCGCGAATAGGTGCTCGATCAGGTCGGCCATCATCAAGCCGCCCGCGCCGTGTCCCATCACGATGGTCGGGTAGTTCTGCAGAGGACGCGGGCAGGTCCAGCCAAGCAAGTTAAGATTGTCTTTATTTGTTTTCATAGGTGGGTTGATAGCGCCCATAACGATAGTATGCCGCGCAGGCACCCTCGGATGAGACCATCGTTGCGCCGAGGGGCATTTGCGGGGTACATTCCTTGCCGAAAGCCGGACATTCACTCGGTTTTTTGCGTCCCTGCAGCACCAATCCGCTTATACACAGGGGACTCTCGAGGGTCTCGATTGACTGGACCTCCGGGAAGCGTTGTTCGGCGTCAAAGGCGGCAAACTCATCCCTTAATCGGTAGCCCGACATTGGAATAATGCCGATGCCGCGCCAGGCCCGGTCGGTCATCTCGAAGACCTTCCGGATGACGGTCTGCGCCGACCTGTTGCCTTCACGGGTCACCGAGCGCGCATAGGCGTTCCGGACGTGGTATGTACCCGCTTCTAACTCATGTACACAATCAAGAATTCCGTGGGCGATATCGACTGGCTCAAAGCCGGTCACCACGATGGGAATGTGGTACTTCTTTGCCAGTGGCTCATACTCCCAGAAACCCATCACCGTGCAGACATGACCGGCGGCCAGGAAACCGCCCACCAGTACATCAGGTGAGTCCATCAAGGCGATAATCGCGGCCGGAACGGTCACATGCGAGACCAGCACGGCAAAGTTGGAGAGATTCTGTGCCCTGGCCTGCAGCACTGCCATGGCGTTGGCCGGGGCAGTCGTCTCAAAGCCAATGGCGAAGAAGATGACGGTTTTCTGAGGGTTATTTTGGGCAATCTTGAGTGCATCCAGTGGCGAGTAAACGATGCGGACGTCACCTCCGGCTGCTTTTACATCGAACAGATCACGCCGTGAACCAGGCACGCGTAGCATGTCACCATAAGAAGTGAAGATCACGTCCGGACGGGATGCCAGGGCAATAGCTTTGTCGACCAGCTCGAGGGGTGTCACGCAGACCGGACAACCAGGGCCGTGGATCAGGTTGATCTCGGGCGGAAGCATCTGGTCTAGGCCGGATTTGATGATGGAATGTGTCTGTCCGCCGCAGACCTCCATCAGAGTCCAGGGGCGGGTAACGGTTTTCTGTATATCAGCGAGCAGTTTATGGGTCAGATCTGCGTCGCGGTATTCGTCAATGAATTTCATAAATCTGAATCCTCAACATCTACGAGATGCCAGGGATACCGTCTCCCAGCGCGTCGATCTGCTTGAGCAGTTCCATCGTCTCCATGGCTTCCTGCTCGTCAAGGATGGACAACCCAAAACCAACGTGGATTATCGTATAATCCCCGAGTTTAACTTCAGGCAGGTATTCCATACAGGCTTCCTTGACAACGCCTCCAAAGTCAACTTTAGCCATTTTCAATCCATTGGTTTTATATAGTTCTATTACTTTTGCGGGGATTCCGAGACACATAAGGCACCTCTAAAAGGCAGGGCGGACACACAGGTCGGCCCTTACAAGTTATTCATGGATTTGTTCGTGCTGATCGCCGTCCGTTTCGACTTCCAAGCTGGATAGATAAACACCATTTCCGCCGGTGACGGCCACCGGGAATGCGCCGCACTTAGGGCAATCAGCATACAGTTCGGCTATCTCGAATTCTTCGCCGCAGGTGCTGCACCTGGCGGTACCGGGGACGGTTTCAAATTCCAATACTGCTCCTTCGGCAAGCGTGCCGGGAGCCAGGCTGTCCCAATAGAACTGGATTGACTCGGCCGTGGCATCCGAAAGCACCCCAATCGTCACTTTGACGCGCTTAACAAACCGGGCATTGGATTTCCTGGCGTGGATAAGGACGTGGTCGAACAGGTCTTCGGTGAGTGCACCTTCGTGCATAAAAGCCTCATTAATTAGGGATTTCGTAGAACAGGCCAATATCATACTACGGCATTGTGTTATGTCAATCCCTGTAGGTTCCAACAAATTGGGCGTGGTAAGGGAGAATATAGAAAGGTGTTGAAAAAGATAACCGGGTGTTAACATCAAAATTAGTGTTGCCTGTATAATGCAGGTAACTTATTTTCGCAGGCAGGGTTTTATCCGAAAAGGAGACTCCATGGATATTGCACAGACTGAAACCCCAAAAGTCAATGACAAGCGTGAAATCTTCGGCTGGGCAATGTACGACTGGGCCAACTCGGCTTTCAGCACAACCATCGGGACCGTGTTCCTGGGTCCATACGTGGCCAGCCTAGCAGCCAACGCTGCCAAGCTGAGCCCGGATAAGATGGCCCATTTTCTGGGCATCCCGGTGGCAGCCGATTCTTTTTTCCCCTACTGCATCTCCCTATCTGTTTTCGGCCAGGTGTTCTTCCTGCCAATCATGGGCGCCATTGCGGATTATTCACACCGCCGCAAGCAGATGATGCAGTTGTTTGCCACCATCGGCGCGATCGCCACCATCCTGATGTTCTTCGTCACCGCCCCGCTGTGGTGGCTGGGTGGGGTATTGTTCATCATCGCCAACCTGGCGTTTGGCGCCTCCATCGTCTTTTACAACTCATACCTGCCGGATATCGCCTCCGAGGACCAGCGCGACCGGGTCTCTTCGTATGGCTGGGCCATGGGGTACCTGGGGGATGGGTTGCTGTTGATCCTGAACCTGATCCTGTATTTATTGGGCCCCAAGATCGGCATCCCGAAGGACCTGGCAATCCGCGTCAACTTGGCTTCGGCCGGTATCTGGTGGCTGACCTTCTCCTTCTTCACATGGTCACGCCTGCAGGCCCGGCAAGCCGCCAAGAAGCTCCCGCAAGGCGAGACATACGCCCGGGTGGGCTTCAAGCAATTGTGGGG
>Ga0209777_10008273_pt1 | contig 11401 bp, 7 predicted proteins | sample FrelakmetHBP12HB_FD_187147 | JGI IMG/M metagenome (GOLD analysis project Ga0209777, IMG submission 187147) | Freshwater lake sediment microbial communities from the University of Notre Dame, USA, for methane emissions studies -HBP12 HB (SPAdes)... | ecosystem: Environmental > Aquatic >...
GGGAAGGCCACGGCGCTTACGCTGGCTCGAATGGGAGCGGACGTGGCGGTAAGTGGCTTTAACCATTTGGAAGGTGCTCAAGCCGTCGCTAACGAGATCAAGGCCCTTGGCAGAAGATCTTTTGCAGTCAAGATGGACGGCAGGGATGAGGCCGATGTCCACAAGGCCTTGGCAGCAATAAAGAATGAGCTCGGGCCGGTGAGCATCCTCGTCAATAATGCCGCCCTCATGGGTCACAACATTACCATTGCCAAGACGACCATCGAAGAATGGGACAATGAGGTGAAAATTTGCCTGAATTCCGCCTTCTACTGCATTAAGGCGGCCTGGGCGGATATGTGTGCCAACAAATGGGGCCGTATTGTCAACATGACATCGGTTGCCGGTGTTCTTGGCGGCTACGGACAGACAAGTTACGGGGGCGCCAAGGCCGGGCTCATCGCCCTGGCAAAGTCAACGGCCCTCGAGGGCGCAAGATTTAATATAACAGCGAACTGCGTTCTCGTCGGGATTTCAGCAACGGACGGCTATGATCTGCTTCCCCAACCGGTCCGAGAGAAGGTGGAGAAGAAAACGGCTATTGGCAGACCGGCCGTCCCTCAGGAAATTGCGGATGCCGTCGCCTTTGCCGTATCGAGCGGGTATATGACCGGAGCCACCATGAACATGCTGGGTGGGATGGACCTGTTCGTGTTCTAAGGTCTTGACAGCCTCGCAAATTGAAAAACACTTAGAAGGAGATATGATTATGGATAATTTCAAAAACGCCTACATCCCTTATAAGGGCTACTATTCGACCCCCTTCTGCCGTTGGCAGGGGAGTATGCAGAACGCAAACTCAATTGAGTTGGGAGCCTTGACGGCGAGAAGATGGTTCCTGGAGAAGAAGAAATTCGACCCCACCATCATCGACTACCTGTACTTCGGGATCACTATTCCTCAGCACCATGTATTTTACGGCCACACGTGGAGCGGCGCGATTCTGACTGACGACAAGAGATACGTGCCCGGTCTCTTGATCCACCAGGCCTGTTCAACCTCTACGACAGCCCTCCAGCTCGCCTCTTTGGCCGTAGACCACGGTACCTTAGAGGTGGCCTTCGGTCTGATGACAGACCGCTGTTCCAACGGAGCCCATACTGTCTGGGCCCAGCCCCTTGGCCCCGGTGGAGAAGTGGAGAGTGAAAACTGGATGATGGACAACTTTGAGGGCGACCCCCGCGTCCGCACCAAGATGCTGAGGACCGCCGAGAACGTTGCCAAGGAAGTGGGGACCACCAAAGAGGAGGTCGATGCGGTGGTCCTGAGACGCTATGAGCAGTACCAGATGGCCTTGGCCAATGACAGGGAGTTCCAGAAGAGGTACATGTTCCCTGCCGAAATAAGGCTTAGTAAAAAGCAGACCAAGCTGGTCGATCGGGATGAGGGTGTAACCCCCACGACGGCCGAGGGCTTAGCGAAGCTGAGAGCGGTTGAGCCGGACGGTGTCCACAGCTTTGGCGCCCAGACCTTCCCCGCCGACGGGAACTGCGGCTTTATCGTCACCACGAGGGATAAGGCCAAAGAATTGAGCGAAGATCCAAAGATCGAAATAAAAATCGTCTCCTACGGGTTCGCCCGGGTGAAACCGGGCTTCATGCCCGCCGCTCCGGTCCCGGCCGCCGAAATGGCCCTGGCCAATGCGGGTCTGAGAATCAACGATATGAAGGCCATCAAAACCCACAATCCATTCGCGATTAACGATATCAACTTTGCCAAGAAGATGGGCGTTGATGTGATGAAAATGAATAACTACGGATGCTCCATGATTTATGGCCATCCTCAGGCGCCGACAGCGGGCAGGATCATTATCGAAATGTGGGAGGAAATGGCGCTCCTCGGCGGCGGCTACTGTCTCTTTACCGGTTGTGCTGCCGGTGATACCGCGGCTACAATTATCTTCAAGGTCGGATAAAAAGGGTATTCCTTTCGAGGAGCCTCTAGGTCAGGTCCTGTTTTTTGCACCACCCCTGCTTGGCTCATGGCCTTCACGTTTGTTCTGGGCGTGATGGAGTCTTCCGATCTTTGTGACCTACTGAATACCGAGGCGTGAGGCGATCTCTATAAGGTATGGCCGTGGCGACGAGGAGCAACAAGCTCCTCGTCTTGCTCCGGCCCCGGCCGGCGACTGACCAACTGGCGCCTTTTAATCCCTCACAACGACCGCAACCTGGTCGGACTCCGCTGCGCCCGATCCAACTGATGAAAAATATTTTTGTTTGACTTAATGATAACTCCTTTTTCACTAATCAACCCTCTAGGCCTAAAAGAAAAAGAATTGATTAGCCTTGTCGGGGCAGGCGGTAAGACCACCTTGATGTATGCCCTGGCCGCAGAACTCCTGTCACACAAATCAAAAATCATCACGACCACGACCACAAAAATTTTTCCGCCTGAACCAGGGCAAAGCCCGTCCCTGATTTTGGGAGGGATGGAAATCTTCTCAAAAATCAAAAAAGCCTTAGCTCAACATGGCCATATCACCTGGGCAGCCGGCAGGGCAGTAGGAAATAAACTGGACGGTGTATCCCTGGCTGATCTGTCCCAGCTTTGGTCTTCAGGTCTGACTGATTATCTGATTGTCGAGGCCGACGGCTCAGCCCAAAAACCCATCAAGGCCCCTAATGCCGATGAACCGGTTGTCCCTGAAGAGACCACCCTCTTTATCTCCGTCGTCGGCCTTTCGGCCTTAAACAAACCCTTAAATAAAGACATTGCCTTTAGGCCGGAAATCATCAGTCGTCTAACCGGAATCCCTATGAATTCCCCAATAACCCTCGAAGGAATAGCCCGATTAATGGTTCATCCGGAAGGGGGATTAAAAGGATGGTTGCCGGGCATGCGCGCCGTAATTATTTTAAATCAAGCCGACATGGAACCGGAGCCCGGCTTGGGTCATCGGTTGGCCGGAAGGATCGAGGAATTAGCTAACGATAAGATTAGTAAGGTGATCATCCGGGGAATATAATCCCTAAAAATTTTTATTAACCCAACGTTTCTGAAAAATAGGCCTTATCCCAAATATCCATTCCCTTATCAAGTTTCTTTTTGATCTCTGGAAATTTGGCCAGAAGCGCTTTTTTTAAAAACTGCTTAAGTTTTCGGATGATCGCCTCAATGGATTTTTTCCCATCGGATTCGACATAGACATGCAGGTGATCCGGGGCCAGCCAGAGCAAACGGGCAACTCCCCCAACGAGCCCTCCGCAACCAATAACAGTATCAAGAACAAAATCAAAATATTCTTTTTCAGGTGAAAAGACAGGCGTCCTGTGGCTGACATTCCAAGCCAAATGGTACTTGAGTTCCACAAAGATTCCATCCGGGTCCTGATTTAATTTTTGTAAGGCCAGGGCTTTTTGATACTTAAACTTATCAGAGGCCATTATTTCCTTTATGGATTTATGTCTCGATTTTTGATCTAACGGAGCAGAGCGGGTCACCTGATCAGAACCAATAAGATTTAATCTTGGGCGAAAGGTGTGACAAGAAAAATTGTGATCATCCTGGACAGCTCGGTTCAGATGACAAAGAATCCTTTCCTCAAATTCCAAATCTCGGCAAACCCGACATTGATGGATGGCCCGGCTTCTATAAAACTTATCACATTCCAGACATTTTTGGGGGGTTTTAGCTGTTTCAGACATGAGTGCTATTTAGTCTTTTGATTTTTCCTTTTTAGAACAAGACGAATAAGATTTTCTCACCGACAACTCCATATTTTATAAAGCCCCTTGGCCCATTCTGTTAGCGCCTAGTTAGCAAGCTCCGGATCACTTAGCTCTCGGTCCTGATGGGCCACATATTCATTTCTAAGGTTATTCCATGGACTCCTTTAATTTCATCCAGACCATATGAGTTAGACGTTCACGGGTTTTGGTCTGGAGAATGGAAGCAGAGTATTCATCCAAAGCTTCTTGTACTTTCTTAAAATAATTTTCAAATTTATTAATAATTGAGACAAGATATTTTTCGTCTTGGGGGATAAGGGCATGATCCCAACCCATTTCGGCAAAAATACGAATGTAGCGAGCCTGGACTTCACTATCGCAATAGACATTTTTTTTGCCGACTTTTAACTGCCAACCAAAAAGGGTATTCTCAACGACAATAGGCGCCGCTTGTTTTGGGAGAGCAACGGTTTTACAGGGAACGGTGGCAATATTACCTTTAATAAACTTAGCGAGATTAGGTTCTCTAAGTTGACTCAATAGATTCTGAGCCAATAGGTCAATATTGAGACCATTTTTGGTTTTAGTTAAATTTTTTAGGCTTTTAGCCCGATCCAGGCGAGTTTTTACAAGATCAACAACTGCCTTATAAACATCAGTCTGTTCCTGTGGGGTGAGGCCAAGAATGTCACCCATGATAAGTTTATCCAATTCTCTTCGTTCCGGTTTGATTTTTTCCAATGCAACTCCATTTGGATCCGGACTAATTTCTTCAAAAACAGTGCCTATGGGAAAACCAGGGAAATTGGAAACTACCTTTTGAATCTTCTCCCCAAGCTTTGAACTGACTTTGGAAGGATTAACGATCATGAATTTTTGAATATCTATTCCTTCTGTTTTGACAGGATTACTTCCACCGCCATATTCCCTTCCATAAAACTCTTTGAATAAGGCCATAACCGTAGAAACAAGATATCCAGAAATAACACAAAATGTCTTCTTATCACTTGATTTAGGAAGGACCTCAAAAAGGTTGTGATCGACATAAACATCCTGGGGATTGGTAAAAAAAAGGTGGCGATACGCATGAATCATTGCACAGAGTATTTTCCCAGGAATTCGATCCCCAAGAGAATACCATAAATTCCTTGAGCTACAGGTAGGACGCTTATGTAATCCTGTTTTTTCAGCCCATTTGATATATTTCAGGATATTTGTGTTTTTTAGGTCTTTCTCCGGCTTATCAATAAGAAGGACCCTATATTTAAGATGATTCGGGTTAATTGCCACGATCGAACTTTCCTGGGGGCTCGTGATGACATAATTTGGTATCCAATGACCTTTTTCATTCTTATGCATCCAATACTCTTTTTCGATTTTCCATTTTTCAATTTGTTCTTCGGTCAGATAGAAGAATTCATTAGAGCCAGTAGTAAATCCACGCCTTATTTTAGCAACTTGTTTCAAGGGTACCAACTTATCTTTCCCCTTCTCCAAGACGGTAAAAAAAATTTTGGGAGCTCGGAGATATTTGCCCCATTTAGCACCTACATACTTTTTTTCTTCGAGATCATAGCCCTCTTCCCAAAGCTCTTTTTGGCTTTTAGGGTAAATTCTCAAATCATCGTTCTCATAATATATTGAATGGGGGGCCAGGATGGTCTTGATGAGTTGGTCAATCTCTTCCAGGCGGGTCACTTCCTTTTCCCACATATTTTCCGCAGGAGGGATAAAGGATCGCAACGGCTTTTTTAAGGAGATGAATCGGACCAAATGATTTTCCCGTTCCTTTAATAGCCTTTCTCCATCGGCCTTTTCCAATATGACGATGCAGGTATTCACATCCGCATCTTCAAACCAACGTTCCACCTTCGATTCTATAATGGCCATAATTTTGTAATGGGTAAGGAAGTGCTCCTGGATGCCCTTCCCATAGTCCACATCCAGCCAACTATTGGAGACGATAAATCCGAATCTCCCCCCATTTTGGAGAAATTTGGTGCCATGGATGAAAAAGTAGGCATAAATTCCGGCCCTTTTTGACATTTCGGCAAAAGGCTTACCATTAATCTGAAGAGCCTTTTTGATAAGCTGGTCTTTATAGCCTTCACCTTGCTGGATATCTTCGATTTCTTCCTGTCGAGTATAAGGGGGATTTCCTATCAGGACATCAAAAAATCTTGGATGTTCTAAGGTTTTTTCAATTTTTCCCAAGCCCTTTAATTGGATTTTTCTCCAGGATTCAGGCAGGGGGAATGTTATTCCGTCTGGTAAGATATTAAAAAAATCTTTTTGGATAACCCGAGGATAGTTTTCATCGGAGCGCAGATCATTGATAGCCAAATTGATGGTGGTTAGGTGGACCGGGAACTTGGCAATGTCATTGCCCCATATTGTTTTGAGAATTTCTTCATGAGTCAATCGTTGATTCATGAGTCTTTTGTGTTGGTAGGCTCTAACCAGAAAAGTACCTGCTCCACAAGAAGGGTCGAGAATTTTATCGGTTTCATGTTTTAGGCAAAAACGAAGGATCAGATCTACCACATCTGGACTGGTAAAATATTGGCCCAGTATATGCCGCTCCTCTGATGGTATGAGTTTTTCAAAAATACGCCCGATAACATCGTATCCCAGTTTAGAGAAGTCGTATTTGCCCAGAATTTCTATGATTCCTTTGATCTCCTCTACCACGTTCCTGTTATCAGGAAAGGCAATTTGATCAATAAAGTCGGCGGAATAAATCGTCTCATAATCAATCTTAAGGACAAGGTTAAAAAATCCCTCTAAGGAATTCTGTAGCAGTTCACCACTCTTTAGACTTTTAGGTATCTCTAACGGGTCTAATCTTCTGATCGGCTGGATGACACTGTAAAAAAGAATCTTATTAACCAGAAGGTAAGCGGTCTGGCGGGCGGCTTTGGCATAATCCTGATTCTGAAAGGAAAAGGTCCATCCCTGTTCCAAGAACCAAGACTGGAGGGTCTTGGAAAATTTGCGATCCTTCTGTACCTTCTCTTCAATGATCCGAATGTAATAAACGGCCAATGCCTTAATGGTATTTTGCAGTCGGTAAACCAGGATTTCATCGATAGCATGCTTCGGTTCCGATTTTTGCCTCGTAACGATCTCTAACAGATCAACCAAAAATCTTTCCAGGCCCCCGAGGATGGCACTTTTTATTCCAGTATCTTCTATGGTATCCGGATCGGTTATAGAGGATAGGGTGTAGTGTTGGACGATCTGTTTTTCTAGAGGATCTTGTCTGTTGGCCCTCTCAGTATTAAACAAAACCAATTCCCGAAAATTGGAGGTGGCAAAGTAACGAGCTTGACGTTTGTTGGCTTTGGTCCAGGCCGGTTCGTAAAGTTCTTCCGAATGGAAGAGGTCCAGAAAGGCAGGGGGCTTCAGTTCAATCACACAAAGAATTTTTTCACTTCCCGGTCGTCTCTTAATTATAATGTCAGGCTGCTTTCGGTCAGACCCGCTGGTTTCTTGTTCTACGGATCCCAGAGAGAGATTTTTTTCTTCGATAATGCGATTCATCCATTGGACCAGCTTTTGGTTGTTGGTCCGTTCAGTCTTATGGGCTATATTTCCAAAAGGACTGGTGAGACGGCGGGGCATAAAATATCCTTTGGTGGAAGGTTATGGTTTTCCCAGTTCTTTAACTACATAATCAACAATTCGCTTGGCTATTTCAAAGGCAGCGGCTATGCGGCAAAGTTTAACCTGGCCCAGGCCCTTGATCTTCATCAGTTCCTTTACGTCCTGGTCGGCCATACCTCTGAAGGATTGAAATTTATCCATCAATTCTGTGGCGATTTGCATGGCCGATTTTTGAGGTGTCCCGGAAGAAATAATTATAGCTAATAATTCGGCATCAGAAAGAGTCTGAGGACCATCCCTTAATAGCTTTCCGCCAGGGTGTTTCCAAGGACCTTCAGTGGTAAATTTCTTAGGAATGGTCATTGATTTATTCCCTTTTTACGGATTAGGCAAAAGATTAGAAAAAAACCCTCTATCTATACCCAATTTTTCAATTTCCTTCTGCCACGATCTCAAGAAACTGGGCGGGGTTGATAATTTTGCCTCCCTCAACTTCAAGCAATTCCAGCAGATGAACATCTTCGGAAATAATATAGTCTGCTCGGGCTTCCAAGGCGCATTCTAAAATAACATTGTCGTAAGGATCGACTTTCAGTAATCTGATAGCCTGGACAGGTGCCACGATTTCGCTCAACGCTTCGATCTCATTTATAATGTTACGCACGATTTCCGGAGGATATTTGAATTTTTTGCCGCAAAGGACTCCCTCCAGCTCCTCCAGAATTTCCCGGCAAGTGATCATCCTGAATTCCCCGGAGACCGCCCTTTCGAGAATTTGTTTCGGCTTCCCGCCGAAAAGTAGGGCGGAGATCAGGACATTGGTATCAAGGACGATCTTGATCAATCTTTCCTCGGCCCCTTCTTTTTGCGATACGATCGAATCCCATTTTCTATATCTTCTTCCCTTAAACCAAGCTGAGCGGCATGCATCTTTCCAAGGGTAAAAATGTGCTTCCACCTTTTCTTACGCTCAATATACATTCGAGCAGCCTCACGGATCAGTTCGGATCGGGACCGGGACTCTTCCCTGGCGATCTCATCAATCTGATTTAAAAAGTCCTTCTGAAAGGATATATTGACTGTACCTGTTTTCATAGGATCACCTCCGATATCTATTATATACAAAATTTGTATATTGTCAAACAGGACCGGCAAATCAAAAAGTTCTAAGATCCCAAATTTCAAATTGACAAGGCAACGGTAAAGAGTTACATTTTTAAGATCATTGATCAATCGGAAAATATTTCAAAGGATTAAGGAACTTAAAGGCGCAGGTATATGAAATACATCTTCGGTCCGGTACCCTCTCGCCGCTTGGGATTTTCTCTTGGGGTGGATATCATCCCCTTTAAAACCTGTTCGTTTGACTGCATCTATTGCGAGTTGGGTAAAACCAATCGCCAAACCATAGAACCAACCGATACGATAAAACCAGAAACTATCCTAAACGAATTAGAAGAGGTTTTATCTTCTTCTCCCTTAACTATCGATTATATCACCTTATCGGGATCCGGAGAGCCGACCTTGCATCCCGATCTTGGATTAATCATAAAAGAGATCAAAAAGATGACTTCCGTGCCGGTGGCCCTGATTACCAACGGCTCATTACTTTTTAAGGATGAAGTCCTGAAAAAAGTTCTGGAAGCCGATGTGGTCGTCCCTTCCTTGGATGCCCCTGATCCGGTTGTTTTTCAAACCGTAAATCGCCCTCATCCGTCATTGACCTTCGAGCAGTTGATCACTGGATTGATTAATTTGGGGAAGTGCAAAGGCCCTTGGATTTGGCTGGAGGTATTGCTTTTAAGAGGGATGAACGACGCCCCAGGGCAGGTTGAACAGTTCAAGCCCTTGCTTGAAAAAATAAATCCGGAAAAGATTCAGCTCAATACCGTAATTAGGCCCCCGGTGGAAGAGTATGCCCGGCCACTTCCTTTTTCTCAACTAAAGGAAATCCAAAAGGTATTGGGACCAAAGGCCGAAATCATTAGCGGATCTTCACAGGACAATACACAACCGAAAGGTTTGGTAGTGAAATCTGAAATTCGAGACATGGTGGCCCGCCGGCCGTGCACAGCCGAAGACATTGCTCAATGTCTTGGTCTTCCCCTGGAAGAAACGGTACACCTTTTAAATGAGTTGATTCAGTCTAAAAAAGTCAGCTATGAATTGTTTAATCGACAGGGTTTTTACCGAGGAATATAGGAACGACTGGTCTTTTTGGAGGAAAGAATGAACGGATTGCATTTGGGAATGGATATTGGCTCAATCAGTGTTAATACGGTAATCCTGAACGAGAAAGGAGAAATCCTCAAAGACGATTATCGCCGCACCAAAGGACAGCCCCTGGAAACCGCTTTGACCGTCCTTAACGAATTTCTTTCTAAAATCCCTTCGGATAACCTTCTTTCTATAGCCCTGACCGGTACGGCCGGTAAAAAAGTGGCCGAATTGCTTAAGGTCCCTTGTGTTAATGAGATCATTGCCCAGGCCCGGGCCGTTGAAAGGTTTCATCCGAATGTCCGGACCATTATTGAAATGGGGGGGGAAGATTCCAAACTGATCCTGCTTGCTCCCGAAGAGGGAGGCCGTCTGGTGATCCAGGATTTTGCCATGAACACCCTTTGTGCCGCCGGAACCGGATCATTCCTGGACCAGCAGGCCCACCGGCTCGGCCTGACCATCGAAGAATTCAGTCAATTGGCCCTGAAGTCCGAAACCCCGCCCCGGATCGCCGGGCGATGTACGGTTTTTGCCAAAACCGATATGATTCACCTCCAGCAAGAGGCTACTCCGGATTATGACATCATCGCCGGTCTCTGTTTCGCCGTGGCCAGAAACTTGAAAAGTAACATCGCCAAAGGCAAAAATATTATCAAACCGGTTTCATTTCAGGGCGGGGTGGCTGCCAACCAAGGTGTGCGCCGTGCCTTTTCCGAGGTCTTGGAACTCAAAGATGGAGAGTTGGTTATTCCTGAACACTTTTTTTCTATGGGGGCCATAGGCGCTTCTCTGATTGTCCAGGAAGACCCTTCAGCCAAAAAGGAATTCAGCGGACTGCAACCCTTTAAAGATTATATACGCACTCAATCCATTGAAGCCCGGCGGCTGGACGCCTTATCCTTGAGGAACGATTACCTCCAACCTTTTTCTATCGGCCAGGCCCCTATCCCTGCACAGGGAGAAAAGATCGAGGCCTACCTGGGAGTGGATGTGGGATCGATCAGCACCAACGTGGTGGTAATCGACAAAGAGATGAGGGTTTTATCCAAGCAGTATTTAATGACCGCCGGCCGGCCCTTGGAGGCCATCCGCCAAGGTCTGGCAGCAGCCGGAAAAGAAGTGGGGGACAAGGTCATCATCAAAGGGGCGGCCACAACCGGTTCCGGCCGGTATTTGACCGGAGATTTTATCGGGGCCGACATCGTCCGTAATGAGATTACCGCTCAGGCCACGGCAGCCGCTGCCATTGATCCTTTAGTAGATACCATCTTTGAGATCGGCGGGCAGGATTCCAAGTACATCAGTCTGGAAAACGGGGCCATTGTCGATTTTATGATGAACAAAGTCTGTGCTGCCGGTACAGGTTCTTTTCTGGAGGAACAGGCCGAGAAACTGGGCATCTCGATCAAAGACGAATTCGGGGCCCTGGCCTTGGAATCGGAAAGCCCGGTGCGCCTGGGAGAACGCTGTACAGTTTTTATGGAATCCGACCTGGTCCATCACCAGCAGCGAGGTATGGACCAGAAGGACTTAGTGGCCGGGCTAAGCTACTCGATTGTCGAAAACTATTTAAATAAAGTGGTGGAAGACCGCCGGATCGGCAAGCGGATCTTTTATCAAGGGGCCACGGCCTTCAATAAAGGGATCGTGGCCGCCTTTGAGAAGGTGGTCGGCAAACCTATCACCGTTCCCGAACACGCCGATGTCACCGGGGCCATAGGCGCGGCTATCTTAGCCATGCAGGAAAAGACCTGGGAAAAGAGTCGGTTTAAAGGGTTTGACCTGGCCCAGACTCAATATCAGATTTCTTCATTTGAGTGTAAAGGCTGTCCCAATCAATGTGAGATCAAGAAAGTAACCATTGA
>Ga0209777_10008274_pt1 | contig 11400 bp, 8 predicted proteins | sample FrelakmetHBP12HB_FD_187147 | JGI IMG/M metagenome (GOLD analysis project Ga0209777, IMG submission 187147) | Freshwater lake sediment microbial communities from the University of Notre Dame, USA, for methane emissions studies -HBP12 HB (SPAdes)... | ecosystem: Environmental > Aquatic >...
TTATCTCCTTGAAGTTCTCGGGGGTTGAGACCTTCCGCCTGCTCTTCCTCTCCAACTCCTTTCGGGCGTTGCCGGCCACCGTGCCGCCTTGCCTGGCCGCCTGCTTGTTCCTGGGGAAGCCCTGAGCGTCGGTGTTACGGGCGATCTCGGTGGTGGAGGCTTCGCCGAGCATCGTAAAGATCAGTTCCAGGTCGGTCATGTGGTCGCGCAGGTTGTCCCCGGGCTGGGTCAGCGCCTTGTGGTCGCGGTATTCCGACGGCGTCATGCCGAAGGTGGCCTTGCTGATCTCGGCTGTGAGGATGGCGTATTCCGTCTGCTCCTTGACCCCGCGTTTCTTCCATTCATCGGTCAGTTCGTCGCGCACCGCGATGCCGCGCATCCGCTTCTCGATCCACGCCTCGGAGTAGCCCTTCTGCCGGTAAATTTCCCTCATGCGTCGCGCGGCCAGCTCGGGATTCTCGATCTCCTGAAGGCGTTCGTAGCCCACCTTGGCCAGCCATCGCTTGAACGGCTCGGCCTTGGGCGAGGGAATGGACTGGATCAGGCGGAGCAGGCCTTCGGCATTCCAACACAGGAGTTTCTGGGGGCCGCCGGACGTTACGATCTTCAGGGCAAGGGGGGTGGCAATTTGCCCTCCCCCTTTGAAAAGTCCGCCCAGTTCGGGATCGCGGCGGCGCATGTCTTTCAGGTAACCGGAAGGGCTCGCCGAGTCCGTCAATGCGGCAATGACATCCGTGATGACAAACCACCACGATTCCTCATGCCACGCGCGGCGGACCTGCTTCTGCTCAAACAAGACCAGATGGTTCATGGTACGATTCCCTTGTCCCTAAGACCGGGCCGTGGATGCCCGGTGCGGCAGCGGCTTTTTCAATGCCTCCAGCCCAGGATCAATGGGTTCGGCTCTGGACCCGGTTTCGTTCGGGCGTCTGCCGGCAGGTCGCGGCGAAAACCGCGCCCTTGGACATAGGTGGCTGCCCCGGTTTTCCCAGTTGCAGCCGCGCCGAGGCCCTAGAGCAAGTCATAGGCCGTCAAGATGCCGACGAGTCGCGAGGGTTCTTTGCCATCAACAACCAAGACCGCCCCATCACTCATTGAATCGAGCGCCTTCGCGACCGGATCTTCCTGCCTCAATGGAGCGACCTTCTTTAACTCTAGACCTCCGGCGCTAATGGCCTTGCTGAGTTCGGTTGCCAGACGGTGATTCCGCGACTGGCCCTTAAGTTCGCCGGAGCGGAGAAACTTCGCGATCACCACGTCGGATACGAGGTGCCACGCTTGGGATCCACCGCTTTCGATAAACAGAGGCAGGTAGGAGAAGGAATACGCAAGCATCTGCTGCCGAACGAAGCTAACTGGCTGCCAAGCTTCGGCGGTCACGGGATTGCGGACCATGAAATGCCCAACTTTCTTGGCATCTTTCATGAGAGCGTCCTCCAGAATAAGGGCCAACTGGATTGCATGTGAGGTAAGCACCCGCGCGTAGGAGCCTTGATGCAAGGCTTCGTTCCTGGCAATCTTTACTTCCTCATAGAGAACCTCGAAGGGGATGTGCCACTCTGGGCAGCGTTGTGGAATCTCAGTTGCCAGGGCTGAGCCTTCGGCCAGCGTCTGGAGAGAGGCTCTATAGCCATTGAGGGTGCCTACTTTACCGCTACATCGAAGACCGAGGCGCTCGATGGCATACAGAATCGCATGGGAGCCTTCTGCGTCGCTGAGCGCTTCGGCTCGCCCAATTCGTAAATGGTTCCGGAAGTAAACCGTTTCTTCCAGGTCGAGTGACATTTCGTGCTTCCTCATCGGGCCCTCGGCCCCGCAACAACCAAGAGGTGCCTCTGAGCCGTTTGTCGCGGCATCTCATGCCTATCGGGCCATGGTGCCGACCTCGGCGGGAATTCCGGGGACGCCATAATGATTTCTCCGCCAATCTTACAGGTAAATTGGGGACAATCTAGTAGTCCGTCACACTTGCAAGCGTGGGCTGGCGGGTGCCCTGGTTTCACTTGCGAAACCATGCGCCTTGGTGCATGCGGCATGCTTTCGCGACGGCGCGAAAGCATGGCACCCACAGACTCAAGTGTGACGTGCTACTAGCCCCTCGTAGGAACGAAGCGAGTGTGCTTATCGAACCCATACGTAAACCTATTGCCCATAGATCCTGCGCCGCAGCTTTTCGGCGAGACCAGGGTCGAGCCGCAGAAGCGTTTCATACGTCCGGATGGCCTCGGAGCGGTTTCCTGAGTCCAAGTAAATAAGTGCGAGGGTGTAATAGCCGTGGGGCCTAGCCCTTTCCGGCATTAAGCTTATACCCTTCCTGGCCGCCTGAATCGCCTCAGCGTGGTGCTTCATTGCGCGATAGGTCCAGCCTAGCTCCAGATATGACCACCCATCTAGGGGCTTGAGGCTAATGGCCTTCAGATGAGCAGCCACCGCCTCGGGGAATCGCAGCAGGTCTGTTAGATTCAATCCGAGAAAAGAGTATGCACGAGCGTAGTCTGGCCGCAACGCAATGGCCCTCTTATCACACTCAACCGCCACCTCATACATATGCGCTTGGCTATAAACAAAGCCGAGGTGGAAGTGAAACTCGGCCACGTCGGGTGCCAAGGCAATGGCTCTCTTGTACGCGACTTCCGCAAGGCGGAAGTTGCGTGGCGTCTTACCGGCAAGACCATCGGCAACATTCGATTCGTCTTGACAATACAAATAGCCCCGGGCAAACCAAGTGGCCGGGCTTTCTTCGCCACCCAAAGCAAGCCGCTTTAAGATCGCCAGAGCCTCAGGGCGCCGCCGTTCTTCAAGGGCCTCCAAGGCCCTGTAAAGCTCGCTACGATCAAGTGCCTTGGCGCCGGCGACCTCCAACGGGACTGGCTTGGCCGTGGCGGCCGTCAAGACCAAGGCGTGAATAGCTGGACTCGGCACGGCGAAATTAAGGTTCTGATTGACACGTTCCGCGCCCGCCAGGATGAATGTTGTTACCCCCACCACGCGAGCCTGAGCATCGAGAAGGGGGCCGCCACTCGAGCCAGGGCTGATGGAGGCTGATGTCTGCAAGTAGGGAAAACCATTCATCAGCCTCGTCCCGCTCAGAAGGCCCTCAGTGATGGTATTTGTCAGGCCCTGCGGATTCCCAATCGCGTAAACGCGGGCGCCAACCGGAATGGGAACGTCCGTCGGTACAAGGTCCAACTTCGGCAAGGCATTCCCTACGACCTTCAGAATAGCCAAGTCGCGTGCTTCATCCCAAGCGAGGATACTATCTACAGAGAACGTTTCTCCACTAGGTAACAGAACCGTGGCAGAGGCCGCGTTCCTCACGACATGGTGATTGGTAACCAAGGTCCCGTCGGAAGAGACGAAGAATCCAGACCCCAAGCCGATCTCTTTGAGATTCCGGTCCCGGACAACTATGCGCACGACTGCTGGAGATGCCTTCGCAAAAAGTAGTTCAGGGGTAAGTTCAGACTGAATCTCTTGAATTGGCGATTGCCGCGGTCCTTCGGCCTTCGGCTTGGGCGGCGCTTTGGGTTCAAGCTCCTTCGTCTCGACAAGAAACCGCGACGGAGGCGCGTCTTCATGCGGCGGCGGCCGTTGACTAGAGCGCAAAGTCTGCAATTCCTCCGCTGGCGTCATGGGCGGCGGTGCAGCGGCTCTTACCGGTACGGGGGCCTGCCCCGAAGGCAGGACCGCAGTCTGTGTCTCGGCTTTAACTGGCGGGCCCGGCTCGTGCGGACCGAGCACTTTGAGGAACACGATCACAACAGCCGCGATCCCCACGAGGCTAAGGTAGACGGCCGGACTCCGCCAAAGGGACGGTTCCCCCGTCTCCGCAAGGTGACGATCCTTGGGCGACGCGGCAACAACGCGGATGCTTGTGCCGCACCCGGCACAGCGCACATGGCCCCCGACGGCTCCGGCCGGGACTTCAATGGCTTGCCCACACTTCGGGCACTTGACGCGCATAGACATGGCGTCCCCCATTCGGAAAGGTGCGTCTCACCCGTGCCGGAGCCATACTACTCCGCAGGCCCGGCTGAAGCAAGGGTTCTACGCAACGCGCGACCTGCCGTGACGTGCCGCGCGGCAGGGGCAGGCCCTACGTACATCAAAGTCAACGCAAATGGTCAACGGCACGATCACGATCACGGGTTCAAGAACCCGTGGCACACGGGAACCCTTCGGCAGGCTCAGGGCAGGCGGCCGGCCATGATGTATCATGGCCCTACGAAGGCGCACAACAAAGGCGCCCCTCGCCCTCCCGCAAGGCGCGAGGCAAAGATGGCGGGGCGGGTGACGAGGCGAGCGGCGACCAAGGTCGCCGGCGAAGCATGACGGCCTAGCCTTCCCAGTCCCTAGTCCCCAGTCCCGAGTCCCTGCCGTTGAGCCGTTCGCCGGCGGTTTCTCCTTGCAGACGGCCGGTTTCCGGCTAGAATACTCCCTCTTTGCGGGATGGCCGCGCGCGACGCGCGGGCGAACGTGGAACTACGGGACAAAGGAGCGATAGCGTGGCGAAGAAGGCGGAGAAGAAGGTTCCCTCGGCAGGGCTGGCGTGCAAACCGCGGTACGTCCTTCCGGAAGGCCATACGCTCTTCACGAGCGAGGCCGTCACGGTCGGCCATCCGGACAAGGTCTGCGACCAGATCTCCGATGCGATCCTCGATGCGATGATCGCCCAGGACAAGTACAGCCGCGTGGCCTGCGAGACGCTCGTCACGACGGGCCTGTGCCTGGTGGCCGGCGAAGTCACGACGAAGGCCCAGGTCAACCTCCAGCAGGTCATCCGCGACACGATCCGCAGCATCGGCTACACCGACGCGAACATGGGCTTCGACGCCGACCATTGCTCGGTCCTGGTGGCGCTGCACGGCCAGAGCCCGGACATCGCGATGGGCGTCAACTCCAGCTCCACGAAGGAGCAGGGCGCCGGCGACCAGGGCCTCATGTTCGGCTACGCCTGCCGCGAGACGCCGCAGCTCATGCCGATGCCGATCCAGCTCGCCCACCAGCTCTGCACGCAATTGAAGGACGTCCGCGAGAAGGGCGGCCTCCCGTGGCTCCGGCCCGACGGCAAGAGCCAGGTCACGATCGAGTACGACGAGGCCGGCAAGCCGATCCGCGTCCACACGGTGGTCGTCTCGACGCAGCACGCCGACGTGATCGGCAGCCGCAGCGTCTCCAACGAGGAGATCCGCGACGGCATCCTCGACGAGATCATCCGCCCGGTCATCCCGGCCAAGTATCTCGATGAGGACACGGTGTACCACATCAATCCGACCGGCCGGTTCGTCGTCGGCGGGCCGCACGGCGACTCGGGCCTCACCGGGCGCAAGATCATCGTCGACACCTACGGCGGCAAGGGGAGCCACGGCGGCGGGGCGTTCAGCGGCAAGGACCCGTCGAAGGTCGACCGCAGCGCCGCCTACATGTGCCGCCACATCGCGAAGAACCTCGTGGCGGCGGGCCTGGCGGAAGAGTGCGAGGTCCAGGTGTCGTACGCCATCGGCGTCGCCGACGCCCTGAGCGTCCGCGTCGAGACCAGCGGCACCGGCAAGATCTCCGACGCGGGCCTGGCGCGGATCGTCCGCAACACGTTCCCGCTGAAGCCGCAGGCGATGATCGAGTACCTGAACCTCTTGCGCCCCATCTACCGCAAGACCGCCGAGGGCGGCCACTTCGGCCGCGAACTTCCCGAGTTCACCTGGGAAGAACTCAGCAAGGTCGACGAGCTGAAGCAGGCGGCGCGGAGCTGCGCGTAAGACGACCTTGGACGCGTCATCCTTCGCGCGGCGGGTCTCTCCCTCGACAAGCTCGGGGCGGGCCGACCCGCCGCGTTTTTTCTTTTCCTCGTGTCCGTCCTGAGTAGAATGCCGTTAGCTCGGCCTGTTCATTTCTCGATGCGCCTGGCCGAAGGGGGCCCCATGGCTCGCGTCACGTGTGCCGCGTTTCTCCTGGCGGCCTCAATGGCGGTCTTTGCCGCGCGGCTCCCTGCCGCCGAGGGCGAGAAGTCCGAGGCGGCGGCCAAGGCGGCAGAGGCTTTCGAGTCCCTCTACGGCAAAGACTGGAAGCGCGTCAAGTCCACCGCCGATGTCCGCGACGACATCGAGCTGGCCAGGAAGCTCCTCGCGGCCGCGAAAGAGGCGAAGGACCAGCCTGAGTTCCTCGCGGTCCTGTGCGAGAAGGCCTGCGAGTTGGCCACGAACCCGATGGGCTACGCGACGGCCGCCGATGCGCTCGAGCTGGAGGCGGCCGGCGTGCCGGAGAAGGCGTCCGCCGTCGCGGCCAGGCTCCTTGAGATCCGGCAGAAGCAGTTCGACGCCTCGAAGGGCGACGAGCGCGCCGCGGCCGGCGAGGCGCTCCTGGCATTGCTTCTGCCGATGGCGGATGCCCGCGAGAACGCGAAGGACGCCATCGGCGCGGCGGCCCTGCTTCGCCGGGCGCTCGTCGTTGCCGCAGCGGCCAAGAGCGACCGCCGCACCGAGATCGAGGCGCGCCTCAAGACGCTGGAACAGGCGCTGCGGACCGCCCGCGAGATCGAGGACATGAAGAAGCTGCTGGAGGCCGACCCGACCAAGGCGGCTGTGCGCGAACGGCTCGTGAAGCTCTACCTCGTGGACCTCGACGATCCGGCCGAGGCGGCCAAGTGGGTCCAGGGCGTCGAGGACGCATCCCTCGGGAAGCACGTCCCAGGGGCGGCCAAGCCTGTGGCCGACGCGCCGGAGTATGCGTGCCTGGAACTCGGCGAGTGGTACCGCGGCCTGGGCGAGACCGCCCCGCCTGCGGCCAAGGCGGCGATGTTCGCCCGGGCCCAGGCCTACTACAACCGGTTCCTCGATCTTCACACCGCGGCCGACCTCGACCGCACGAAGGCGAAGACGGCGGTTCAGAAAATAGAAACCGATCTCAGCAAGGGTCCGGTCGCCCCGGCCACGCCCACAAAGCAGCCCAAGGAAACGACGAAGGAAGGCAAGTGGATTGACCTCTTGGCCCTTGTGGACCCGGCGAAGGATGGCGTCCGAGGCGATTGGCGGCGCGACAAGGGGGCCCTTCAGGCGGAGTCCTCCTTTGGGCAAAGCGCCGAGATAATGATCCCCATGATACCGCAGGGAAGCTATGAACTTGAGGCCAAGTTTGTACGAACGAAAGAACTGCCTTTTTGTATGACCTCTCTGATCTTGCCCGTGGGTTCGACATGCGTCGGCCTGAATCTGGGTGCAAGATGGGATAATGGCAGTCCCATCGGCCACGGGCTTGAGAATATCAAAGGCAAGGATTGGTGGGAAACCGAAGTCGCGGTGAAGACCGGCCAGATTGAGCTGGGTGTCGAGCACACCGTTTCCGTCAAGGTCCGGCCCGGCGAGTCCGAGGCCAGAGTGACCGTGGTGTTGGACGGGAAGCCGATCATCGACTGGCGAGGCCCGCCATCGGCACTATCGGCGGGACAGGACTGGAGGCTGCCAAAGCCGGAATGTCTCGGCCTGGCCGTCAAGAGCTCCGGGGCAGCCTGGCGGAGCGTGCAGCTCAAAATGCTCTCAGGCGAAGCGAAGCCCCTGCGGCCGGGCGGAAGCTCCGGCGTGCCGGAAAAGCCGGCCGCCGCCGAGAAGCCTGCGGCGAAGGCGAAACCGGGCGCATGGATCGACGTATTGCCCATGGTAGACCTGTCTAAGGACAAGGTGAGGGGCGAGTGGCAACGCACGCCGACCGGTCTGGAAGCGCGGAGCCCCGATGGGGCTGCACGGGTGGTGGTTCCCGTGGCGCCCGCCGGGAGTTATGAATTGGAGTTCCGCTTTTCCTGCGATGGTGGTGCGAGCGGCTGCAACGCCGTCCTTCCCGTGGGCGACAAGAGCGTCCTCCTGATCCTGGCCCGCGCGCAGGATGGGACCAGCGGGATAGCCTACATCGGCGGCAAGTTTCAGGACAAGAACGAGAGCGCGGCAAAGCTCGGAGGCCTGGCGGTCGACCGCCTGTATACGGCCATCGCCAAGGTCGTCGTTGACGGCGACAAGGCGGAGATCAGTGCCACCCTGGACGGCAAGCCGTGCGTCTCCTGGAAGGGCCCGCTGTCCGCTCTCACGCTGCCCGCGGAGTGGTGGTGGCTGCCTGACGCCAAATGCCCGGGGCTCGGCATGGACTGGGGCCGCCTGGCGATCCAAGGAATACGGCTGCGCATGCTCTCCGGCGAGGCGAAGCCGCTACGAGCGAGCGTACAGCCGATAGGCAAGCCGTGATGGCGCGCGGTCCCGGTCGCGCTGTCCTCGGGTATGTGCTTGGCGTTCCACAGGCAGCCTTGCTGGTTAGGATGTGTATCAGGACCCTGCGGCTCCGCTGCCCTCGGCGGAGCGCCTCGCTCAGGCGGCCCGACATGGCGCAGGGATTGCACGGCCGAGGGCGGCCACTTCGGCCGCGAACTGCCCGAGTTCACCTGGGAAGAGTTGAGCAAGGTCGACGAGCTGAAGCAGGCGGCGAGAAGCTGCGCGTAAGCAGGGCTGTCAGGCGAGACGAAAAGAGGCCCGTGGCCATGAGCCCCGGGCCTCTTCTATTTGCGTAAAGCACGGCACAGGTTCGCGGACTAGAATGGCCCCTGAGTTGCACCGTCCTCGGCGTCTTGGGGTCCTTGGCCGGCAGACTGCGCGCTGTTCGGGGAGTACGGGTTGAATCTTGTGAACTCTGGCTGCCAGAAGAGATCTATCCTTCCTGTTGGTCCGTTCCTCTGCTTTGCGACATGTAGCTCAGCATATCCCTTGGCGTCGCCGAATTCAGTTGTGCCAGGCGAATACCGCATTTCCTCGCGGTGGAGCAAGAGCACCACATCCGCGTCTTCTGATAGAGCCGCAGATTCACGTATCTCTGTAAGTCTAGGCTTTGGCAAGTCCTCCTTGGGGACCGAACATTGTGCCGTTACCACAATCGGCAGGTCAAGAGTTCTCGCCATGGCTTTCAGGGAGTGGCATAGTCTTGCCACGCGAGTGTAGGGAGCGTCATCGGCGAATGGTTCCATGAGATTCACTGAGTCCACGATCAGGAGTTGCAGCGATGAGTTCTTCTTGAGCCCAACTGCGCGGTCCGCAAGGTCGTCGAAACCTAGGCCCGGCGTATCGTCAATAAGGAGTGGTGCCTTAAAGAGGACTTCGGCGTTCTCCATCAAACACTTGACTTGGGCGTTTGAGAGCATCCCTTTGCGCAGCCTCTGGCCGTCTATCCTGCAACGGGACGACATGAGTCTGAGTGCGACATCTTGTCTGCGCATTTCCAGACTGAAGAAGGCTACGGACTTGTTTTGTGCAACGGCGATGTGTTCGGCGAAGTTCAGGGCCAAGGCCGTCTTTCCAGACGATGGTCTGCCAGCAATGACGATCAAGTCCCCATTGTGGAGGCCACGCGTCATGTCATCTAGATCTGGTTGTCCACTTGCGAGGCCGGTTAACGCGTTGCCTCCCTGGAAGTCTAGATTGGAGATGACATCCGACATGACTTCATGCAGGCGCGTCGGGCTTTCCGTAGAGGCTATTATCTTGAGGATTTCCTCTCTTCCGTTCACGCTCGCACCTCCTAGATAAGACAACAGCAAACGGCCAACAGGGCTAGTGTAGGACACACTTCTGGAGCACGTACAGGAGAATGCCAATGACCATCGCGCCTACGGCTCCTACGCCAGCAGCCAGCTTAGCCGCTGACCAGTACATGCTTTTCAGATCGGCTCGGAACTCCTTCTCGGTTTCCTTCCTCTCCTTGGTCTCCTTGTCCAGGCCCTCAATGAGACCGTCAATCGTCTTGCCCTGTTTCTCCACTCCGTCTTGGAATCTCTTGAACCAGTCTTCCTGACCGTGAAAGTCCCTCCGCAAGGTCTCAATATCCGTGGTAAGCTTCTTCAACTCCAAGACCACGCTCTGATAAGAGACGGGCTGGTACTGCTGCATCAGACGAATCAAGTCTTCGGGGAAGTCATTGATCGCGGCATCGGGTCTCTTGAACTCGCCCAACTCGTCCTTCTGCAGTTCATAGAACACGGCAGCAATGAGTTTTTTCCCGGCGATGATTGGGAAGGCGGAAGACGAGAAATTGTACAGGCCGACGAGCAGTCTTCCATGGTACAGGGGATCGATGCAGAACCCGCCCAAGACCATGATGCCATCGTGGCTCAGCTTGCGCTTAGGGCTCAGGTTGGCTAGGATGTTGTTGGGCAGGTCGAGCGATTCCTCCGTAAGAACAAAGACCACCTCACCTGGCTGTATCTGTAGGGCGCTCGGTGACCGCTCGCCAAGCTTCGAAGTGTCAACGGGACGCCCGAACTCAGCCTTAAGAAGCAGCGAACCCATTCTGAAATCATACTTGACCCCTTCCGCGTTGTCCGGAAGGCCGTTCTTGATGAAGGTTTGCTCGCGCACCGCCTTCTTCAACTCGTTTTCTGTTATTAGCCTAGGCATGGCAATGCCTCCTCATCGGTGGGCACGTGGGTCTTACGTCTCAGCGAATCATAGTAAGCCCTTCGTTGATGTGCAAGCCATTGCGTGCGTTCTCAGTACTTTCTCAGCACGCCGATGACGACGCCCTGGATGCGGACGCGGTCGGCGTCGACGAAGATCGGTTCCATCGTCGGGTTGGCGGGCTGGAGGCGGACGCGGCCGACGTCGTGGTAGAACTTCTTCAGGGTGGCTTCGGCCTCGTCGATCAGGGCGACGACGGTCTCGCCGTTGTGGGCGTCGTCGCGGCGCTCGACGATCACGTAGTCGCCGTCGCGGATCTGCTCCTCGATCATCGAGTTGCCGCGCACCTGGAGGGCGAAGACTTCGCCGATGTGGCCGCTGAAGAGCTTCTCGACGTCGAGGATTTCCGGGTCCTCGACGGCCTCGATGGGGCGGCCGGCGGCGATGCGGCCCATGAGGGGGAACCGGAGGCCCGCGAAGGCGGGCAGGCCCGCGGGTTTCAGGACCTCGGGCGTCAACTCGATCGCGCGGCTGCGCGTGGGGACGCGGGTGAGGGCGCCCTTGGCCTGGAGGGCCTCAATGTGCTCGAAGATCGTCGGCCGCCGGACGCCGAAATGATCGGCCATCTCCTGCATGGTCGGCGCGTACTCGTGGCGCGCGACGTAGTCGCGGATGAAGCGGACGATTTCGAGTTGGCGAGGCGTGAGGTTCATGGGCACCTCCGGGAACGGAGAGTTCAAAGTTCAAGGTTCAAGGTTCAAGCTCCAAAGGCCAAGAGCAACAACTGAATCTCAGATTTGAGATTGCAGATACCAGAGGGAAGAGGCCAAGGCGCGATTTCAGATTTGAGATGAGGGGTATCCCCTTGACTCCACAACCCCCTATGGGTTGTGGTTCCGGGGTTTGCGTCCTCTCACGTGCTTTGTCAACGACTGGTACGGCGCCGGCGGCACTCGGACGGCGTTCTGCACGAGGCGAT
>Ga0209777_10008275_pt1 | contig 11399 bp, 7 predicted proteins | sample FrelakmetHBP12HB_FD_187147 | JGI IMG/M metagenome (GOLD analysis project Ga0209777, IMG submission 187147) | Freshwater lake sediment microbial communities from the University of Notre Dame, USA, for methane emissions studies -HBP12 HB (SPAdes)... | ecosystem: Environmental > Aquatic >...
ATCGCAAACCAGGAACCCTGCCGGTAACGCCTCAACATGGATCGTGCCGTTCGTTCCGGTCACGCCGGATATCAGAGCTTGAGAGGTGTCGCCCGCGCTTGCATTGCTGATTGCCAGCGTATGATCCGACGGGACCGTCGCGTCACCCGCGATGGCGACGGCGCAGCTGTATAGTGTCGAGCCGTCCGGGATCGCGTTGAGGTTATCTACAGCGAGGATTATGGCCCGGATGCCGGTGCAGTTCGTCCCGGGAGTGCACGCCCCTGTGCACGTGCCAGGGCTACAATCGCTGTCCTGCGTGCACGTCTGAGTCGCGTTATTGGAGCACACATGGGGCAGGAAGGTGAAGAACCCTCCCTTGCCGATGGTCGGGTTAACAGTGCAGGCCGGTCCGCTCTGGTTTACGCAAGGCTCGTGAACCTGCGGACAGCCCGCGGAGGTAGTGCATGGCTGCCCCGTGGTGACCGCGCAGTGAAGGGGAGAGCCAACGCAGGCCTCATGGTCGAAGGGAGCCGGCAGGATCGGACAGCCCGCATCGCTGCTGCATTGCTGGGTGATGGTGACCGTACAGTTGCCACCAGCAGACGTCCGAACGGCAACGGGCGTAAGCGGATCGAACGTGATGTCGTTCTGCGTGGCAGCCACCTCCGCCCCGCCGGTGCTCAGGGTCACGGAAAAGGTCGCCGTACCGTTCGGGCTGCCGGTTCCTGGCTGGACATTTATCACGGGCTGCGCGACAGCAGCGCCCGCGAAAAACCCGCCTGCGATGAAGAGCACACCTAGCATCGGTAACTCTGACCGCCGAGTCCTCTTGCCCATAATGCTACCTCCCTCCAAGGGTTTGTACGATTCGAGCTACGCCTCGCTCAACCTGTCATGCCAAACGCATCGATTCTCTATCCCAATCGGCTGAACGTGTCTAGATCACGCCAGAAAAATTTTTTCAAGTGCCACGGCGCCGGTTTTTTCTGTGCTACAAGAACGCCCTGTAATCACTACGGACAGCCGTTCAGCGCGTTGTTGACTGCCGCCAGAATCTCGTCGACTGTGATCTGACCGTCGGCGTTGCTGTCGCCCGCCGGACAGGACGTCACGCTGCCATTGCCGAGCGCAATGGCCACCATCTTCAGGATGTCATCCACGGTCACCTGGCCCGAGTAGTCACAGTTGCCCTTGCAGCCGCCGGAAACCAGCACGCTGCCGTCCTGGATGACCACCTGGCTGTTGCTGTTCGGATCGCTGCACGGCGGTATGGGAGTAGCACCGCAGGTCTGGTCGACGGCGTTGACGTCGCCCACCGACAGCAGCGCCGTGTACGGCGGCCGCGTGCTCGGGCTGTCGGTAACCTGATTGAGAACACGCAGCGGAATGTTTCCACCCACGGTCGAACCCACCTGCAAATCAATCGTGAACAACGGGGGCGGGCTGCTCGGCAGCGCCGGGATAGCGACCGGGCCGGCGGTCGGCAGCGGGTTGGGCCCGTAAATAACCACGTTGATAAAATTGTCGGGAACCGTGCTGTCCATGGGACACGTGCTGTCCATGGGACAGAGGCAGTGGGTACGCGAGCAGCAGTAGGCGTTCTCGATCACCAGCTTATAGCCCGAGAGCAACTCCCCCGGCTGCACGGCGTTGGGCAAATCGCTATCCGCTGCGCTCGGCGTACAGTCGGCAAGCGTGAGCGGCGGGGTCACTCCGGCCGGCATCGTCAATGTAAAGGCGATGGCTGCAGTCTGACCGATGCCGTTGCCCTGACCTTGCGTAAAGCTGCACGGAATGGTGACGATGGCGCCGGGGGATACGCCGGTCTGGCTACCGATGCTGAGGTTCGCACAGGCGCCCGAATCCAGACATGGTTGAATGGCTTCCGCCCGCGGCGCTGCCAGCAACCCCAGCAGCACCGTGATGCACAGCACAGCTTGCCTTCTCATGTGGCGGTCTCCCGATCGCGCCGGCGCGCGTTGACACTCGACTTCAATGCTTCTCCCCTTCATGCGCTACATCCATTCAGAGCGTTATTGACGGCGGCCAGAATCTCGTCCACCGTGATCTGGCCATCGCCATTCGCGTCACCGGCCTGGCAAGCAGCAACCGGCAGGTTACCCAAGGCGATGTTCACGGCCGTCAGGATGTCCGCCACGTCTACAGTGCCCGCCTCGCCGCAATCTCCCACGCAGCCCGTCACGTTCAACAGCACCGACACGATGCCCGGGTCCGTGGAATCCGCCACGCCGAGATCCGGTGTGCCGTCGCCATTGAAATCGCCGGCCGTGATGCCCCAGGGATTCGAATACTCCGGGAGCGCAAAATCGACGGGCGCGGCGAAATTCCCGTTTCCCAGTCCGACGAACACGGAGACCTTATCCAGGAAACTTGCCGAACTTGCAATATCTGGAATGCCGTCGCCGTTGAGGTCGGCCACGACCGCCCCCTGGGGATAGCTCGAATCGCTTAGGTACAACGCAGTGGCATTCTGGAAAGTCAGATTGCCGTTGCCAAGCAGCACCGACAGCGTACCCTTATCGGTACCGTTGGCGTCGCTGACCACGACCAGGTCTGGGTTCTGATCACCGTTCAAATCCGTTAGTCCCTGACCGACCGCAATCGCCACCGGGTCGTCGAAGGTCGATGAGGTGATTTCCGGCGCAGCGCAGCTCGGATCGGTGCCGGCAACGCAGGCAAAGGCCCCGTTGCCCAGCCCTTTGAGCACCGTTAGCGAGCCGTTCCCGTCCTCTCCGCCGCCGGTGTTGGCGACGACAAGATCGAGAGTCCCATTATGGTCGAGATCGACAGCGACCAGTGCGTACGGCCCGACATCCACCGGGATCGCCTGCGCATCGCACGTGCCGCCGGACAGACATTCACTGCTGCTGTGACAGCTCTGTGTGGGCGCGTTCGAGCAAACCGAGAGGATCGAGAAGGTGCCGTCTTTGTTCCCCAACAGCACGGTCACTGTATCGTCCAGGTAGTCAGCTGTAGCCAGGTCGAGCTTGCCATCACCGTTGAAGTCGCCGACGGCGATCGCTTCAGGGGTCGTGCCCGTCGGCGACTCCTTGGCGGCAGCGAACGTGCGGGTGCCCGGGCCCTGATTGAGCAGGACCGTGACGGTGCTGGTGGACTCGTTGGCGGTGATGATATCCAAATTGCCGTCGCCGTTGACGTCAGCGATGGCGATGGCGACCGGAGACTCGATGTCCCCGCTGCTAACGCTGAACGTGCTCGCGCCCGGCGTAAACGTGCCGTCGCCGTTGCCCCACAGTACCGAGACATCATCGGTATCGTAGTTGGCAACTGCCAAGTCCATCTTGCCATCCCCGTCGAGGTCACAGACGCTGGACGGCGGCACGCAGGGGGGTCCCGCGCTGGCGATCGCAACCGGGCTCGACCCGCCTGTGAAAACAGGAGGCTGCAGGATGAGTGCAACGTTCCGCGAGGCCGCACCCAACGCAGCAACTACGCTGATGAGAATGCTCGCCAAAATTGCAACTCCTCGCATCAGGCCCTCCAGGCAGCTGAGCTATATTCGACCAGCGAGCTTCCTTCCCAACGCGGCGCCTGGGCACGGTATTGAGCGTGGCGGGCCAGGCATTGCGGCTTCCGTGCTGGGATGTCCTCGCTGCGCGATTGCGCCATCCTTGTCCTGCGGTTATGTATTGTCAAGCGAGTTTGGTTGGAACTGCCGCTCCTCACAAGCAATCTCTCGAGAAGGGAATCTATGCGCGACGAGAAACAACGCGAAGCAGACCGGCTGGCCGAGGAACGGTTGGAACTCATGCCGCGCGGCGTGCGCGACAAACTGGATCGCTGCGGGTTCAAGCTCCACCTCGCCGAGTGGCAGGCGCTCAGCACGGCCGAACGGGAGCGCTTGCGCGACCTGCCATGCGCCAGCAGCGAGGAGATAGCGCGTTATGCCGGCGAGGTCGACCAGATGGTCCGACGCATCACCGGGAATGCGCCCGAAAGAATCGGGAAGGGTCAAAGTGGAAAGTAGAAAGGTGAAAGCCCAGGTTCTCCGGCTTTCATCTTTTCGCTTTCAGCCTTTCCCTTTCATCTTTCACTCGCCTTTACCATCACCTGCTTTTACCATCCGCGGCAATGCTTCGAGAATTCCAACCAGAAAGGCAAGGCTGATGACGAGGTCGGCGAGGCTGATCGCCGCCCATCGCGCCGGCAACAAGACCAGCAACCCGTATAGATCATTTACGAGCTTCAGCGCCAAAAGAGTGATCGCGCCATAGACCGCAGCGCGATTTGCTGCCGGGTCGCGTGCGCCGTGCCAGAAGACGTAGGCCAAAGCCAGATTCGCAACTGCCAGACCGTTGGCAAGTGCACGCACCTGGGGCGAGAGCTGCTCCGACACGATGATGTACCATTGGAGGGCCAGTAGGACGACCGCCCACGCCAACACCAGCAGCGCCGTCAAGCGCAACAGCATACTCATCGCACGTCCCCCCTGTTCCAGACCGCGTGTCGCGCGGTGTGATGGTCAGAGCACCGATGCCGCATCCGTCCTCCGTCTACGCGCTTGGGATAGAGGAGCAAGCGCGAATTTGCAAGCCTATCAAAGCGCCCCGACGTGGATGAATATTCGCGGACTAGCTCACGTCTTTTGCGCAGGGTCTGAAACTGATAGAGTTCGCCGCACAGAGCCGACGAGACATGCTTTCTGCGCAATCGACTGAGGGCCGGCGATGAAACCATCCGGGCGTCAAATTGCTGTCGCCTTGGCTGCCGCTGCGGTTGTGGCGGCCCTCGTCTACGTCACCCGGCCCACGCCGCCCGCCGGCGAAGCGCCCGCAAGGCACCAGCCCCTCAAGGTGAGCGACCGCGTGCGCGCCCGCTTGGACCAACTACGTGCCGAGTACCCCAACTGGAGTGGACGGCCCGGCGCGCTCCAAGCCCGTGCGGCGACTCCGCGCGCGGGCCATCTAGGACGGGACCCGGAAGCTGGAACGTCAGTCGAAACGACCGATTCAGGCGCGGCTGCAAACGAATCGCCACTCCTCGGCGTCGACACCGACGACATCTCAGCCATGAAGCAGATCGCCCTCGGAGATCAGGACCCGGATCGCCGGGAGCTGGCAGTGACCGTGCTCGGCGGGTCGGAAAACCCCGAAGCAATTCCGGTGCTGGCACAGGCCTTGTCTGATACCGATGAAGAAGTGCGCATGGCGGCCCTACAGGCGCTTTCCGATTTCACCGATGAACCGCCAGTGGAGGCCATTGAAAGCGCCCTCAACGACCCCGCTCCCGACGTCCGTTTCGAGGCGCTGACCATTCTTGCCGACATCGGCGGTGAACGCGCCCGCAATGCCGTGGAAAGGGCCTTGAACGATCCTGACGAGGATGTGCGCGACTTGGCCGAAGGGATCATGGATCTCGAAACTACTTACGAGGACGAGACGCCGCCGGTCCAAGCCCAACCGAGCGGCGAGTCGGGGACCGAGTAGGCGCCGCGCCTCGCGGGGCTGCGCATCGTTGGCGCCGCCCCGTAGGGAAATGTCTTATCCGTACGCTCGAAATTCCTGATTCGAAAAGTCCCGCTTCACGAAGTCGCGGGTGCTATAAATTAACCTGTGCCACTGACGCAGCCACTTTTTGCCCTCCCTTCGTTGCTGATCTCGTCACTTTCAGTGCGGCGCCGCCGGCCGCGGGCAATCTTGCACGATAGCGAGGAGCACTACCGCTTGCTGGTCGAGGGGTCGGCGGATTATGCCATATTCCTCCTGGATCCAAGCGGCCGGATTGCGAGCTGGAACGCGGGCGCCGAGCGGCTGCTGGGCTACCGTGAGACGGAAGCCATCGGGTTGCATCTCTCTACCTTTTTCACGCCGGAGGAGGTCGCCGCCGGTCGCCCCGAGGGGGAGCTGACGCTGGCCAGCAGCGCCGGGCGGGCGGCATCGGAGGGCTGGCGCATACGTAAGGACGGCAGCCGTTTTTACGCGCAGGTGTTCCTGCGCGCCGTCCGCGATGGGGCCAGGTTGCGCGCGTACGCCAAGATCATGCACGACGTCACCGGGCGCTACCGCGCCGAGCAGCGACTGACAGTGCAGTACACCGTCAGTCGAGTGTTGGCGGAGTCCGCGACCACCGAACAAGCCGTGCCGGCAGTGGTGGAAACCATCTGCAGCATGCTCGGCTGGGACTACGGGGCGGCTTGGGAGGCCGATGAGAAAACTCAGGCGCTGCGCTGCTTGGCACTCTGGCATTCACCGGATGTCAGCTTCCCACAATTCACCGCGATATCCCGTAGTCTCGTCCTGGAACGCGGTGTCGGACTGCCTGGGCGCGTGTGGCTCAGTGGCGATCCGGTGTGGGTTGCCGACATCGCCCAGGATGTCACCCTTGCTCGCGCTGCTGTAGCCGCCACCGAGGGACTGCGCGCCGCTGTCGCCTTCCCGCTGCGGCTGGGAAACGAGACCCTCGGCGTCTTCGAGTTCTTCAGCCGCAAAGTTCAGGAACCCGATCGCGACCTCCTGACCTTGATGAGCGCGGTCGGAAACCAAGTGAGCCAGTTCATCGAGCGCAAGCGGGCGGAAGCGGCGTTGCAGGAGAGTGCCGCGCGCACCCGTGCCATCGTCGATACCGCCGTGGACGGCATCATCACGATTGATGAGCACAGCATGATCGACTCCGCCAATCCCGCCGCCGAGCGCATCTTTGGTTACTCCCGCAACGAGATGATCGGCCACAATGTGAGCATGTTGATGCCCTTGCCGCACCGCCAACGGCATGATGGGTACGTCGCCAATTATCTGCGCACCGGCGATCGCAAAGTCCTCGGCATCGGCCGCGAAGTCGTCGGCCAACGTAAGGATGGCACGACCTTCCCAATGGATCTGTCGCTCAGCGAAGTCGTCCTCAATCACCGGCGTCTTTTCACGGGCATCGTGCGCGACATCAGCGAACGCAAACAAGCCGACAACCAACGGGCTGCCGCCTTGCAGCGCGAGCGCCAAGCGCGAGCGGAAGCGGAGAAGGCGAACCGCGCCAAGGAAGAGTTCCTCGCCGTGATCTCGCACGAACTGCGCACCCCACTGACGCCGATCCTGACCTGGTCTCGCCTGCTGCGCTCCGGCAAACTCGACCACGCCGCCACAGAGCGCGCCCTCGAGGCGATTGAGCGAGCCGCCCGTTCACAGGCTCAGCTCATCGAAGATCTGCTCGACGTCTCGCGCATCACCTCGGGGAAGTTGCGCCTGGACGTGCGTCCGATCGAGCTCCAGCCCGTCGTGGAGGCAGCCATCGGATCGGTGCGCCCGGGTGCCGAGGCCAAGGGCATGCGGCTCGATATCGTCCTCGATCGCAACGCCGGTGTCGTCTCCGGTGATCCTGAGCGCCTGCAGCAGGTGGTGTGGAATCTCCTGTCGAACGCCATCAAGTTCACGCCGCGCGGCGGCCGGATACAGGTACGCCTGCAACGCGTCAACTCACACGTCGAAATCGCGATCAGCGACACCGGTCAGGGCATCAAACCGGAATTCTTACCGCACGTCTTCGAGCGTTTTCGCCAGGCGGACAGCTCGAGCACCCGTGCCCACGGCGGGCTGGGGCTGGGCTTGGCGATCGTGCGCCATCTGGTCGAGCTTCACGGCGGGCGTGTACGCGCCCAAAGCCATGGCGAGGGCCGGGGTGCCACCTTCGTCGTCGAGTTGCCGCTGACGATCCTGCATCAGCCGCTGACGCCGGACCGAATCCATCCGCGCGCCGGCGAAGGCGTGCCGTTCGACGGGAAACCCAACCTTGGCGGTGTGAGAATCCTCGTTGTCGACGATGAACCCGACACTCTGGACACCCTCCGCGCCGTGCTTGAACAGGCGGGTGCCGAGGTGCGCAGCGCCGGATCGGCACACGAGGCCCTGGTGACGCTGGATCAATGGCATGCCGACGTCCTCCTGTGTGATATCGGCATGCCGCAGGAAGACGGCTACTCGTTAATCCGCAAGGTTCGGGCTCTCACCCCTGAGCGCGGCGGCTACATCCCGGCGGTGGCCTTGACGGCATATGCTCGTGTGGAGGACCGCCTCAAAGTGTTGTCCTCAGGTTTTCAGATGCACGTCCCCAAACCGGTCGAGCCGGCGGAGTTGGTAGCCATCATGGCGACGATGAAGGAGTGGGGCGGGAGGAGCAGTGAAGGCGTAGAGCGTGGAGCGCAGGGCGTAGAGCGTGAAGCGTGGAGAGTGAAGAGTGAAAACTGGAGAGCACGGTAAAGACGCACGCTTTACGCTTCACGCTTCACACTCTACTCTCCACGCAATCACGGCAGTGCGGCAGAGAGGATGCTGTCCGACGCCACAGCCGCCGGGCTGAGAAGAGGGACAATTCCGATCAGTTCGCCGCGCTCCTCGACGACGATTTCACCAATGGGCTGCAACCGCTTCAACGGCGCCGCCAAGGTCGCCGGCAGCTGGTAGCGCAGCTGCAGGTCCGGCTCATCGTCGCATCGCCGCAGCAGCGTTAGTGCCTTGCCGGCCACAGGTGTAAGTTGTGCGATGGTGCCGTTGAGGATGTGAACCGGCAAATTCACCGCCTCCCCTTTTCGCACAACATCGATGCGCCGATAGTGCGCGAAGCCCCATTCGAGCAGCTCGGCGGCGTTGCTGTAGCGCGTGCCCGCGTCGGACGCATCAAGGACGATCGCGACCAGACGCAAGTTGTCGCGTCGTGCCGTGGCAACGATGCTGTAACCGCCGCCGTGTGCGGCCGTCCGGGCCGACGAAACCTGCAGGCCGTCGGCACCGGCAAACGCCCCGAGAAGCTGATTGGTGTTGCGTAGCAGGACCGCCCCTTGATCGAACGGCACACCGCTCAGCGACGCCCATTCCAGCACCACTTGCTGCCGCAAGAGGGCCTGCGCCAGCCCGGCCAAGTCGCGCGCCGTCGTCGTCTCCGCCTCTGTGGTCGTTGCCGCCTTGATTCCACCGATGCTGGTATAGTGCGTCGCGGTCATGCCGAGCCGCCGCGCGCGGGCATTCATGAGATCGAGGGCTGCCTCTACCGACCCGCCAATCGCTTCCGCCACGCCGACTGCGGCATCATTCGCGCCGGCGATGGTCACCGCCTTCAGCAGATCGCTGAGCAGGTATGCGCGCTCCGGGCGCAGCGGCACGCGCGCGCCGCCCGCTAGGGCCGCGCCGACGGCAGCGTGGCTGACCGTGACCGGCACGTCCAGAGGCAGTACGCCGAGCGCCGACTGCTCCAGACTCAGGAGCAACAGCATCAGCTGGTTCAGCGAGCCCTGCGGCCGGGGGCTGTCAGCATCCTGCTCGCGCAGCACCTGCCCGCTCTCCGCCTCGACCAGGATCGCCGCAGGCGCCCGCTGTGAGGCGCCGGCAACGGCGCGCGCCTGTGATCCACTCCCCGTCAGCGCCGCCAGCAGCACCCCGACCCACCACCGCCGCATTCCACATTCCCCAATCCGACGACGCTTGTAACACATCGCCGCGGAATTGTCAGGGAATCGGACGCGATCTTGTCAATTGTGGCAGCCGCAGCTCGCTGGCAAGGCTCCGCCTCAGAATCAGAGCGCGCGGATCGGCAGTACGATCATCTGCAGCCCGGCGAACTGCAAGCGCCGCTGCAGGGTGGCAGCCGCCTGGTTGTGCAGCAAGCGGGTGAGGAACGTCTCTTCCGCAAACACCAGTTTGCCGGCGAAGAAGACGGCACGCGGGAACTCCCGCGCCACCTGTTGGCACATCTGCACCAGAGATTCGATCGTCTCGGTCCCGAGCATGTAGCGGTAGTCGGCCCAAAAGCCCTGGGCGTTGGCGAACCCCACGTAACGCTGCAGTAGGCTTTCGGACGATTGTTTCAGGTGCTCGATCTCAGCGACGCCCTTGAATCGGCTCGAGTCGATCACGCCTACGGTGACGAACAGGAACTGCTTGATATGGTCGCCGAACAGCCGCGGGATGGCCAGGAACGAATGAATCCCCATACCGTTGTAGTCGGTGACCAGCAGCACCGCGGTGGGCGCCGTGCGGTCATAGTTCGGGATCGCGTGCACCCCGGGCGCCGCCGGTATCGCCGTCAGGATTGCGTTCAGCCGATCGAGGTAGCGGCCGGTCTGTTGGTAGTGCCGGCGGATCCAGACACAGGTAGCGACCAACGCCGAGGTGATGACCGCGGTCACCCAACCGCCCTCACGGAACTTGAGCGACAGCGTGACGATCAGAATCGCGCTGGTCAAACAGAGGCCGAAGCCATTGATGGCGAGCCGCCGTTTCCAGCGCCTCTCGTCGCCGCGGCACTGCCACCAGTGAATGCACATCCCGAGCTGCGACAGCGTGAAGGTGAGGAACACGTTGATGCTGTAGAACACCACCAGCAGCCGCACCGCGCCTCCGGTATAGAGGAGGATGGCCAGCGCCGCCGCACCCATCATCAGCGTCCCATTCTTCGTGACCAATCGATCGCTGAGCTGATACAGGCGATGCGGCACCCACGAGTCGACGGCCATGCTGGCGAGCACGCGCGGCCCATCGAGGAATCCGGTCTGGGCCGCCACGAACAGGAACGCCCCTTCGCAGATGAGTGTGAACACCAAATAGGCGTTACCGATATGGAGACCGCCAATCTGCCAGCCGCTGACCAGGCGCTCGATCAAAACGGCGTTCAGGGTGCGTCCCTGCTGGTGCTCCACAGCCACCAGCAGGTAGGAGAAAAGTATCCCGCCAGCGGTGAATGCCAGCGACGTGGCCATGTACAGCATCGTCTTCTTGCCGGTCTGCACCTTGGGCTCGCGCAGAATAGGCAGCCCGTTACTCACCGCCTCGATGCCGGTATAGGTGCCGGCGCCCATGCTGTAGGCGTGCAAAAACAGCATTAGCATCACCCAAAAACCCCGCTCGCGGACGCCGCGCGCGCTCTCCATGACGGTATTCGTTGCGATGTCCGGGATCGCACCAGCGTGAAACCACACGGCGTACAGAATGAAGACCGTGTGGGTGATGATGAAGCCGAGGAAGATGGGCAGCAACAGGGTCACTGACTCTTTCACCCCTCGGAGATTGAGCAAGATGAGCAGCCCGATCACCAGCGCCTCGGTGGGCAATTTCACGCGCTGGAACTCCAAGGGCAGGAAACTGAAGATCGCATCGGCACCGCTGGCGATGGAAATCGCGATGGTGAGGACGTAATCGACCACTAACGCCGATCCTGAGACAACGCCGGCGCGGGACCCCAGCAGCTTGCTGGCCACCAGGTAACCGCCGCCGCCGGACGGGAACAGCTCGATGATCTGTGAGTAGCTGGCGGAGATGATGAACACCGTCGCCGCCGTCGCCAACGCCAGCAACGGTGCCAGGAAGCGGTCGGCGCCAAGCGCGAGGAAGGCTTCTTCCGGTCCGTAGCAAGCAGAGGTCAGCCCATCTGCGCCCAGCCCGACCCAGGCAAGGAAG
>Ga0209777_10008276_pt1 | contig 11396 bp, 8 predicted proteins | sample FrelakmetHBP12HB_FD_187147 | JGI IMG/M metagenome (GOLD analysis project Ga0209777, IMG submission 187147) | Freshwater lake sediment microbial communities from the University of Notre Dame, USA, for methane emissions studies -HBP12 HB (SPAdes)... | ecosystem: Environmental > Aquatic >...
CTATAGCGTAGAATTTGTTATCGAAGGAACCTACATATACCACTCCTTCGACAACCAGAGGAGTAGATGCTATGCCGCCGCCAGTCTTGAACGACCATTTCTTTGTCCCGTCAGCGGCGTTCAAGGCGTAGAGGCTGTGATCGAGAGAGCCGAAGTAAACGACTCCATCGAGAACTGCTGGTGTGGCCCAGACCTCGTTCTCGGCGGAGAACCCCCACTTCAAAGACCCGTTGCCAGCATCGAGCGCAGAAAGGTTCCCGTTGGATGAGCCGATAAATACGGTATTGTTACCAACCGCTACCCCGCCGGAAACAGCGCTTTTTAGGTCATAGTCCCATTCCTGCGTTCCGCTCACAGCATCTATAGCGTAGACCTTTCCGGTATGGAACGCCATGTAGACCAGGCCATTGGCAACGGCGGGGGCGCCATAGAGTAACCCTCCCACAAGCGAGCCTCCCGCCCCACAGCTAAGAAAGCTGGCGGTCTGTCCGGACTGCCCCGCTGTTGGCTGCCAGTCCCATTTCCTGCTCCCGCTATCGGGATTCAAGGCGAGGACTCTGCCATCCATGGTGGCAACATACAGGGTACCCCCCTCACTTACAGTTGCAGGCCAACCGCGGGTACCAGCACATCCAGCAAGGGCTAGAGCCGCAAGAAGGATAGCTATGATGAGGGTTTTCTTCAGCTTAGTTCGTCTGGAATCAAACATCGAGAGAAACCGTTAAGAGATAGGAGAAACGGCGTCAGGGCACAGGGTCTACACCGCCCTTGGCCAGGGGATGACAGCTACAGATACGCTTCGCCGTAAGCCAACCACCTTTCACCAACCCATGTTTCTCAACTGCCTCGTAGCCGTATTGGGAACAGGAGGGCACATAGCGACATGAGTTGAGCCTGCCAGGAGAGATGGCCACCTGATAAAAACGTATTAGCCTCAAAGCGATTCGTTTCACCCTTTCAATTCCCCTTTTCCCTTGGCTCCATCCTTATCTGCCAAAATTCGTGCTCGGCGCAGCAACCCTGCCACCGATGCTCCTAATTCATGATAGTTTGCTGTAGCTGACTGGCTGCGGGCTATGAACACCACATCCCATCCCGTTTTCGTCGCTGTCACCCTCGTCACCTCGCGCAACAGCCTCTTTACCCGGTTGCGCACCACTGCCTTACCTAAGCGTTTACCGGCTACAAAACCATACCGGTTCCACCCCAGACCATTAGGCAGTGTCTTAAGCACGACGAAATCGTTTGCCCACGTCCTCCCATGCTCGTAAACGGCAGCAAACTGTGAATTCTTCCTGAGCCTTCCCTTTTCACCCATTCCGCCACAGCAGCAAGACTACAAAGCAAGCTTATGGCGACCCTTGAGCCGCCTCCGTCTCAGAACTAACCGTCCGCCGCGAGTAGCCATACGTGAAAGAAAACCATGTTTGCGTTTTCTTCGTAACTTCTTCGGTTGATAAGTTCGTTTCGGCATTCTCTCCTGCTTTACTTAAAGGCTCTTTATTATACTGTATCCCGTTCTCCAATGTCAATTTGCAGCGATTGTTGGAAAATATGAACCAAAGCGCCGAAGCATCTACATAGCGTGTTTCAGAACAACGATCTCAGTAGCCTGAGGAAATTGCCCTGCCTTTAGCTCCAGGTCGCTGGTGTTGAGCCTCTTTACATTAGCTTTGCCCTTCAGGAAATCGTCCACCCCAGTGATTGGGAAAGAGCACTTGTCGTTTCTATAGTGCATGGGGATTATCACCTTGGGCTTGATCTGGTCGCAAATCTTGCTCGCCACTGCGGCGTCTATAGTGTAGAAGCCGCCCACCGGTATCATCAGGACATCGACCGGCCCTATCTCGGCGATCTCTGGCCCCGATAGCAGATGTCCCAGGTCTCCCAGATGGCAGAGCCTCACCCCATTCACATTGAAACAGAATACCGTGTTCGGCCCTCGCTGGCTTCCTTTGGAGGTATCATGGTAGACTTCAACCCCATTGAATTCGATACCCTTTTCCTTTTTCTTGCCTCCGCCGCTTACCAGCTTGGGGTTTCCCTTGACCTTGGCACCGAAATGGTCGCCATGCTTATGGCTAACGACCACGACATCAGCTGGACCTTCTATCTCCGCATATTGAAGGTCGGGGTAGACCCCGTATGGGTCGGTTATGATTCTGGTGCCATCGTCAGCGGTTATCAGGAAAGCCGAATGACCCAGCCACCTTATCTTCATGATAAACCTCCTTCGGCATCTATTTCGGACGCTCCTCGGCAATTCCCAAGGCAAAATTGACCAGAGTCCTCACCGCAACCCCGGTCGCACCCTTCACTGTGTAAGCCCGTTCCTTGCTGGAGAACGATGTGCCGGCGATATCCAGATGCGTCCACGGGGTATCCTGACTGAACTCGGCCAGGAACTGGGCAGCGGTAATAGCCCCGCCCCATCTGCCGCCCGAGTTCTTGATATCAGCCACATCGCTCTTATTCTGCTCTTTGTACTCATCGAACATAGGGAGCTGCCAAATTTTCTCTCCCGATTCCTCACCGGCCTTGATCACCTTGGCAATTGTCTCCTGGTTGTTGCCAAAGGCGCCGGTACAGACATCGCCCAGGGCAACGTGGCACGCGCCGGTCAGTGTTGCCACATCAACCAGGGGGGAAAGCCCCAGCTTCCTGGCATAGCAGAGGGCGTCGGCCAGGATCAGCCTGCCTTCCGCATCGGTGTTCACCACCTCTATCGTCTTGCCATTCATTGCCTTCAAGACATCCCCGGGTTTTAGCGCCGCGCCTCCAGGCAGGTTCTCCGTCGCCGGGATCAGGCCGGTAACATTTATTTTAGCCTTGAACTCAGCGATAGCTCTCATCGCAGCTATTACCACAGCGCCGCCAGCCATATCGCCCTTCATCTCATCCATGCCCTCGGAGGGCTTGATAGAGATACCGCCCGAATCGAAGGTCAGCCCCTTGCCCACCAGACCCAGGGTGTTTTTCGAGGAACCGTCTCCGCGATAGCTGATGACAATAAATTTCGGCGGCTGTTTGCTGCCCTGAGCAACACCTAATAGTGCCCCCATACCCAGGTTTTTCATCTCCTCCCGCTCCAGAACAGTGCACTCCAGCCCATATTTCGCAGCCGCGTTTCGCGCCACCTCCGCCATATCAGAAGGAGTCATATAGTTAGCGGGCTCGTTGATCATATCCCGGGCGTAGTTAGTAGCCTCAGCCAGTATCCGGCCCCGATTGACCCCCTGTTCCAGAGCAGCCTGTTTACCCCCGTCCCGCTCTACGATAAGCAGCTCCTCGATCTCGCGGTACTCTGGCTCTTTAGTGATGTGTTTTCGGAAAGTGTAAAGCCCCAGGATACTGCCCTCGGTCAGAGCCTGAGCCGCTTTTCCAGCATCCATACTGCCTATCCCTGCCCCATGGACTATGGTTGCCGCCTGCTTAACGCCCAGCTTCCTCAGGAACTTGCACACTTCGGCCATTGCTGCGCGAATCGAGTCCGAGGTAAACTTCTCCTGCTTCCCCAACCCCAGCACCACCACCCGCTCCGTCTCCATCTTGCCCAGAGTATGGATAAGCGTTATCTCATTGAGCTTGCCCTTGATTTCACCTTCTGCGATAAGCCTGGTTATAGCTCCTCCCAGAGCCTGGTCAACCGCCCCGGTAGCTCCGCCCGGGTGCTCCACCCCCTCAAAAAGGTTCACTATAGCGGCGCCGACTTTAATCTTGGTTATATCACCGGAGACAACCTTTACCTCCAACTGAGCCTCCTTCTACTGCCTGAAACACCATTTGGGGTTATTCTATACGACTTGCTTTGTGGATAATATCTAAAAGACGGCATAAATGCAACATATCAAAACAGCAGGGGCGGGTTTTGAACCCGCCCCCAAAATGTCTGTCAAGGCAGAAATTTGTATTCCCGTTCCCTGGCGGGGAACTTGCTAAAACGGCGGCTTGAACCGCACCCTGAACAAGCCTTTTACATCTTCCCAGGCCGTCTTACCAACTTTGACTGTGGTGCCAGCATCATCCACCCATTCCACGGGAACCTCTTTAATGCGGTAACCCTTTTTCTGGGCGAGGAGAAGAAGCTCGGTATCGAAGAACCAGGCTTGGTCCTTGATAAAAGGGACGATCTCCTGCACCACATCGCGCCTCACCGCCTTGAAGCCGCACTGCGCGTCGTGGAAGCTGGGCAGGAACATCATCCTGATCAGGAAATTATAGCTGCGTGAGGTTATCTCGCGCTTCAAGCCCCGTCTGACCTTCGAGCCTCCCATCAGCCGCGAGCCTATGGCAACGCCGTATCCCTCATCAAGCGCTTTGATCAACTTAGGGAAAGCGGTCAGCTTGGTCGAGAGATCAACGTCCATATAGGCTACGGCATCAGCCTTGCTCTCCAGCCAGGCTTTTCTCAGGGCGCGGCCGCGCCCCTTCAGGTCGAGGTGGACATATGTGACGTGAGGGTATTGCTGCGACAGTGCCTGGGCCACAGCCAGCGTCTTATCTGTGGAGCCATTATCCGCGATTACAATCTGCCACTGGTATGGCAGATGCTCATTAAGAAAATCCCACAATGTAGCTATACAGCGAGGCAGGTCTTTCTCCTCGTTATAGCCTGGGATCACCACGTCAACGGTATTCATAAACCCATCTAATGTTTGAAATGGCGCACTCCGGTGAAGACCATCGCCATCTTATATTGATTTGCCACCTTTATCGCCTCCTCATCCCGCACCGAGCCGCCGGGCTCGACGATAGCGGTGACGCCGCCCTTGGCCGCCAGTTCCACACCATCAGGGAAGGGGAAGAAAGCATCCGAGCCGAGCACGCTTCCCTTGCTGCGCTCCCCCGCCTTCTTCAAGGCTATCTCCACGCTTACCACCCTGCTCGGCTGTCCCGCCCCCATGCCCATGACCGTGGAGTCCTTGGCCAGCACTATGGCGTTTGACTTCACATGCTTGACCGCCTTCCAGGCGAACAGCAGGTCTTCCAGTTCCTTCTTGGTCGGCTCACGCTCGCTCACCGTACGCCAGCCCGATGTCGTCTCAATCAAGGCATCAGGGGTTTGCATCAGGAAGCCGCCCCCAACCCTGCGGAAATCGAGCCTGGTCGAAGCCCCAGCCTTCTGCGAGCCCATGTCGAGGATGCGAACATCTTTTCTCTGCTTGAGCAACTCGAGTGCCTTGTCGTCATAGCCAGGCGCAATGATTACCTCATAGAATATCTTGCTTATCTCCTGGGCCGTGGCAGCATCCACAGGCCTGTTCGAAGCGACTATGCCGCCGAAGGCCGCCACAGTATCGCCGGAGTAGGCGCGTCGGTACGCCTCGGCGAGGTCTTTATGCGATGCCAACCCGCAGGGATTGGTATGCTTGATCACAGCTACCGCGGGAGCCTCGAAGTCATTGGCTGCATTCCAGGCTGCATCGGCATCGAGGATGTTGTTGAAGGAAAGCTCCTTGCCCCAGAGCTGCTTCGCCGAGCTTATGCCCACTCCCTTGCCGCCCGCTACCTCCTCAGCATAGAATGCCGCTTTTTGATGGGGGTTCTCCCCGTAGCGCAGGTCGTACTTCTTCTTCAAAGCTATAGTAAGCTCGCTGGCAAACCCTTCCTCATCGCCGCGCAGGTATTGAGCGATGGCAGTATCATAGCCAGCAACATGCTGGAAGGCTTTCTGCGCCAGCCTCTTTCGCTCCTCTATTTTAACTGCACCCCTCCCCAGTTGTTCCACAAGCGGCTTATAGTCCGCAGGGTCGACCACGACCAGCACATGAGGGAAGTTCTTGGCCGCAGCCCGTATCATAGTCGGCCCGCCGATATCTATATTCTCCAATGCCTCGTCCAAACTCACGTTCGACTTGGCCACAGTCTCCTTGAACGGATAGAGGTTGACCGCTACCAGGTCAATGAGACCTATCTTATTCTTATCGAGCTCAGCGAGGTGAGCGGGAAGATTTCGCTTCGCCAGAATGCCGCCGTGCACTGCGGGATGCAGCGTCTTCACCCGACCGTCCAGGATCTCGGGGAAGCCGGTCAAATCGCTGACGCTTCGCACCTTCACCCCGGCTTCCACCAGCGCCTTCTTGGTGCCGCCGGTGCTGAATAGCTCGAAGCCAAGCTTGTGCAGGCCTTTAGCGAAATCGACTGCACCGCTTTTATCGGAAACACTTATGATAGCACGCAAAGAATCTCTCCTTCTCTCTTTTTCTTTTGAAATTGAACTCAAAAGGGATCACAACGCTAAGCTATTATAACCCGCTCCTCCCCACGCATCCTCCCCATCTCACCGATGACCCACGCTTTAGGAACAAGGGCGATTATCTTATCAACGTCGTCCGGCGAGCAGACCACCAGCATGCCCACGCCCATATTGAACACGTGGTACATCTCTTTGTCGTCCACATTGCCTCTCTTCTGAATCAAGGTGAAGATGGGAGGAACTTTCCAGGAACCCTTGTCTATTCTGGCTGCCAGCCCCTTGGGGAAGATGCGCGGCAGGTTGCCGGGGATGCCGCCACCTGTGATATGTGCCATCCCCTTAATCATAGGCAGACATGATTTGAGCAGTGGGTAGTAACAGCGGTGAGGTTCCAGCAGGGCTTCTCCCAGGGTCTTCCGAAGCTCCGGATAGAAAGTTTCCAGCTTCGAAGGAGCAGTGCCGAAAATCCTTCGCACCAGCGAATATCCGTTGGTATGCAGACCGGTTGAAGGCAGCCCCAGGATAGTATCTCCGGCCTTGATTGTCCTGCCGTTGATGACTTTTCGCTTCTCCACCACCCCCACGATGAAACCAGCCAGGTCGTAGTCACCCAGGGCGTACACCCCTGGCATCTCGGCGGTCTCACCGCCGATAAGCGCGCAGCCTGCATCGGAACATGCCTGCGCCAGACCGCTGACTATGCTCTCCACCTGCTCCGGGACGAGCCTGCCCATAGCTATGTAATCAAGGAAAAACAAGGGCTCGGCGCCGCAGGTGAAGATGTCGTTTATGCAGTGATTGACCAGGTCAATGCCTACAGTATCGTGCTTATCCAGAGCGATAGCGAGCTTGAGCTTGGTGCCCACCCCGTCTACGCTGGAGACCAGCACCGGCTCTTTATACCCGGAGGAGAGTTGGAACAGGCCGGCGAACAGCCCTATATCCGTAAGGACCTCGGGGCGGAAAGTGGAGCGTACCTTCTTCTTGATAAGCTCCTTCGCCCTGTCGGCGGCACTTATGTCCACGCCAGCTGCAGCGTAGGTTTGGTGAGCTTTCGTTTTGCGTTTCACTAACTCGAACTCCAACTTGGGTAGGTTGGAGCACCTGCTCCAACCGCACTAGCCAACCTCGCCCCTGCATCAATCGGGCACAGCATACCGTGCCCCTTCATTCTAAATTTGAATTGCCTGCCTTACTTGCCCTCAATCCTCTCGCAGAATTCCTTGCTCCCGCCTGGGTTGCGGGCTGTCTCCAACGCCAGCTTGTCCATCTCAAGCTGCACAGGCACCGGATAGTCGCCGGTGAAGCAGGCAAGACAGAAATCCTCCCTCGGCAAATCTACGGCTTGGATCAGGCCGTCTATGCTGAGATAGCCCAGAGAATCGGCCCCTACAGCTTTGGCGATCTCCGGCACCGTCTTCCTGGCAGCGATAAGCTCCTGTCTGGTAGCCATGTCCACGCCGAAGAAGCAAGGATATCTGATTGGCGGGGCGCAGATGCACAAATGCACCTCTGTTGCCCCCGCTCTGCGCAGCAGGTTAACTACCTGAGGTGTCGTTGTGCCGCGAACAATGCTGTCGTCCACCACAACCAGCCGATTCCCTGAAATCACATCGGACATGGGATTGAACTTAAGCTTGACTCCCAGGTCGCGCAGCCGTTGTTCCGGCTCGATGAAGGTACGCCCCACATAGCGGTTCTTAAGCAGAGCCTCAGAATAGGGGATTCCCGAGGCCAGCGAATAGCCGATGCCAGCGGCCGTCGCCGAGTCGGGGACGCCGATGACAAGGTCAGCAGCTTTAGGGTACTCACGAGCCAGTTGCTCACCCATAGCCCAACGCGCCTGATAAATGCGCCGGCCCTTGATAACGCTATCGGGGCGGGCAAAGTAGATATACTCAAAAATGCAGAGCGCCTTCCTGTCGGCTATCCCTCCCTTGAAGCTGTTGACCCCATCCCTGTCCACAACCACTATCTCGCCGGGCTCGACCTCTCGGAGGAACTCAGCCCCCAGGTGGTCCAGAGCACATGTCTCCGAGGCTATGGCCCACCCGTTGCCATTGAGGGAGCCCAAACAAAGAGGGCGCACTCCCATGGGGTCTCGCACCCCGAACAGCTTGTCCTTGGTCAAAATCACCAGGCTGTACGCTCCCGAGATTCTGCTCATGGCATATTTGATCTTCTCCACCATGCTCTCCCTGGGAGCCGAAGCTATGAGATACGCTATGACCTCTGAGTCTGTGGTGGTGGAGAAAGCATAGCCTTTCCCCTCCAGTTCCTTGCGCAGGTAGTCGGCATTTACGATGTTGCCGTTGTGCGCCAGAGCTATCTCACCCGAAGGGCTAGGCACCAGTAACGGCTGCGCGTTGAACCTGCGGCTCGACCCCGTCGTGGAATAGCGATTGTGCCCGATGGCGGAAGCGCCTCGCAACTGGTCCAATATAGCCTCGGTGAACACCTGCGCTACCAGCCCCATAGCTGCATGCAGGCGTATCTTGCTTCCATCGGATGTAGCGATGCCCGAGCTCTCCTGCCCGCGATGCTGCAGAGCAAAGAGAGCAAAAAATGCGAGCCTTGCTACCTCCTCTCCCGGAGCGTATACCCCGAAGATGCCGCAAGACTCGTGCAGACTAGCCCCCGTTGGCACAGGAAGCTGTTCCATATCCTTCTCTCACACCCTGATTATAGTCCCAAGAAATTCAAGAATCAATGAGCAGACGTAGGGGCACGGCATGCCGTGCCCTTTCCACTCTATCTCATTCTTCTTCATGAACGTTATCTCATCAAAGCTGCTTTCGCCAACGGGGATTGCATAACGACACAAGACCTCTCTATACTAATGGCCTATGAACGAACCTACCCCTATGCAGCTTCCTTCGCCCAATCCCACCGGAGTCATAGTGACCGGCGGTATTACCGCCAACGCCCTGGGAATAATCAGGAGCTTGGGACGGCGCGGTATTCCCATCGTGTACATTGATTCGGACCCGGGCTCCCTTGCCAGACACTCCAGATATATAGATAAACGCTTGACTTGCAACAAGACAAACGATTCCCGGGGCGACCTCATCAGCCTTATCAAAGACTTCGCTAAGCGTGAAAACCGCAAAATGATGATTATCCCCGTAGGCGACGAGGCCCTCCTCGCTCTCTCCGAACACAAAGACGAACTGGAGCAGTTCTATTATCTTCCGGTGCCCCGGTACGATACAGCGCAGAAGCTGGTGAATAAAAAACTCTTCTATCGCATGCTAAATGAGATGCACCTTCCCCATCCTAAGACATATTTCCCTGAGAGTCTGGCCGAATTGGTGGCAATAGGGAAGACGTTGGCTTTCCCTTACATAATCAAGCCGGCCTATTCCATACCTTTTCAGGAAGAGTTCGGCCGAAAGGTATTTCAAGTGAAGTCACTTCAAGACCTCGACCGGGCAGCGGACAAATTAAGAGACAGGAACATGGAGGTTGTGATACAGGAGATAATACCCGGAAGAGAGCTATACGCATTCTTCACCTATTTCAATAAGTCATCGGAACCGCTGGCAATTTGCGGCTGGGATAAGATACGGCAATACCCTCTCGATTTCGGCTTCGGCACATTCTGCAAGAGCAACTGGAGACCTGCTGCGGCTCATGATTCTCTGCAGCTACTGCAAACGCTAAGATACCATGGATTTGCCGAAGTAGAGGTAAAAAGGGACTCCGGGGACGGTGAATACAAAATAATCGAGATAAACCCTCGTACCTCGCTGCAAAATACACTGGCAGGAGCATGCGGCGCAGATGTTGCGTACGCAGCCTATCTGGACGCAGGCAGACAAGCTGCGAAACCCTCTCTCTCTTTCCGCAACAATGTCTTGTGGGCAGATGATTTTTTCGATACGGTTTCCTTCCTCCAGCACCTGGTACGCAGGGATATCGGTATAGGAGAGATAATCGACTCGCTCCACCCCCGAAAAGTACGTTCGGCGGCAGACTGGGATGACCCGCTGCCTCTTGCCTTTCGAGCCCTCGATATCATCCGGCGCGCCTTTCGCCAGATACTCCGCAGACTGAATCCTCGCTTCGCGTAAAGACCGTAATCCCTGCTGCCAATGCAATATAAAATCGTAGGGGCGAACCAGTGTATTCGCCCTTTACCACATACGCGTTGACACAGACAGGGGATAACCGCTAGAATTCAAGCAGCAGTCGGGGAGTCCAGAGGGGCGAAGCCCCTCTGGGGGGTCTGGGGGTATCCCCCAGTTCCTATTACTCCCCCAAGACTGGGGGAGACAGAGGGGGTTGAAAAGACTGAGCCATTGAGATAGTTTATAAAGTAATTCCGAAAAGCCAGATAATCATCTGATAGTGTCTAAAATATAGTTGCCCAAGAATATTCAGATAACTTAGAAATAATCCTGAATCTCAAGGAGGGAAATCATGGCAAAAATCACCGAAGAGATGAAGGCATTGATTAAGGAGCAGCAGGCCTTCATCGCCACCGCGAGTCCTGACGGCACGCCTAACATAGCTCCCAAAGGCAGCACCAGAGTGCTGGACGAAGAACATATCACCTTCGCCGAGTCAGCGGGAAAGCGCACCTACGAAAACCTCAAGAAGAACCCTAAAGTATCCATCGTGGTCTGCGACAGAGGCCAGATGAAGTGTCTGCGTTTCCAGGGCAAGGCCGAGATACTCACCTCAGGCCCCCTTTTCGAGAAAAGCGTCGAGAATATGAAGAAGATGGGCGCGCCTCCTCCCCAGGCGCTAATCAAGGTCAAGGTGGATGAAATTTTCGACCTGGGCATGCCCGGATTCGGCAAAAAGATAGCCTGAACCGTACGGACAAAACATATTGAAAGAGGTGTCCTTCCAGGGAAGGACCGGGGGTTTGGGGGTGTCCCCCAAGACTGGGGGATTTAGGGGGCTGATTAGAAGCTAGACTAGAGTCAACGTAATGCTTATTGGCTTGATATCTGATACCCATATACCCGAGATAGCAAAGGCGATCCCTCCCCGGGTAAAAGAAATATTCAAGGGCGTAGACCTGATCCTGCACGCCGGGGATATCTTTGTCGACTCGGTGTTGGAAGAACTGGGGACTATAGCGCCGGTTTTGGCTGCCCGGGGCGACGACGACTACCCGATACGAGACAAGCGCATGGACGAGGTACAGAACCTGATCCTTGATGGCCTCAACATTTATGTTATACACTCT
>Ga0209777_10008277_pt1 | contig 11396 bp, 5 predicted proteins | sample FrelakmetHBP12HB_FD_187147 | JGI IMG/M metagenome (GOLD analysis project Ga0209777, IMG submission 187147) | Freshwater lake sediment microbial communities from the University of Notre Dame, USA, for methane emissions studies -HBP12 HB (SPAdes)... | ecosystem: Environmental > Aquatic >...
TTCCTCAACGATGGCGATGGCGCGGTCGATGTGCTGATCGGTCGTGCGGGCCAGCGTGCCGCGCTCAGGCGCGGTCTCGGTCACTTTGATCTGGCCGGACTCGTTGGTGGCCGTATCGACTTCGGTATAGAGCAGGTTGACCTTGGGCGCCATGCCGGCGAAGGAACCCTCGGCGACCTTCGGAACGAGCTCGCTCGAGGTGTCTTTGGCGACGCCCAGGTGCTTGCTCATGCGGTCGAGGCGTTTCATGAGGTCCTGGTTCAGCATGGCCGCGCTGGGCAACGTGTCCTTGAGCGGGACGGAATCCTCCTTCGACGTCTTGAGTTCGCGCAGGATCTTTTCGAGCATCTTGCGGATGGCCTCTTCCTCGGCCTGAAGGCTCTGCATCGCATAGGACTCGGCGGTCAGATCGAGGACCACGGTAAGCTCGTGCGAGAAGCCTTCCTGCGGCCCCTTCAGGTCGGCGGGCAGCGTGTCGATGGCGCGGATGCGGAACGTGAACTTGCGAGCCCCGCCCAGCGGCAGCGAAGCCAGGTCCAGGGTTGCTGCCGCCCCGGGCACCTTGAGCGTCGGGCGGTCGGCCGCGGCCGGCAGCGGAATGGGTACGGCCTTGAACTTGCCGGAGTCGGTCTTGACCTCGAATTCGGCGGCGCTAAGGCCGTAGTCGTCGGCCATTTCGTAGGTCACGGGCAGGTGGTCCGACGGCTTCAGGCGGAGTTCCTTCTTCTCGGCGGTCAGCTTGGGGGTGATGATGGCGACCGTCGGGCGGGCGTCGGGCACGGCCTTGAGCGGATGGCGGCCCGACACGTTCGCCATGCCGTCCTGGTCCGTGATGCTAAGCGACCACTGGCCGCCCAGGCGCGGCGTCAGACGAATCTGGAACTTGCAGACGGGCGCCCCATCGGGGCCGGTGGTGATCTCCACGGGCACGTCGGGTACGGCCCGATCATTGATCAGGACCTCGGCCGACTTCACGGGCTTGTTGGTCGTGGCCCACACGGTGACGAGCGTGCCCACGACGGCCTGAATCTTGCCGTCCTGGCTGTCCTTCACCACGAGCGGCTCAAGCCGGGCGTACTTGGGGAAATCGTACTGCATGGCCAGTTGCTTGACGACGGGCGGCGGCACGACCGTCACGTTGTAGTACATGGTAAGGGCTTCGCCGGCGTTGATGCGGTATCGGAACGATTGCTCGGCCGGCGGGCAGGTGATCGTGAACCGCGGGAATCCGCTCTCGGAAGGCGGGAGGGCGGTCATGCGCTCGACCGACTCGGAGCCGTCGGCCATCATCTTGCGGAAGTCGGCGTGTTTGACGGCGGTGCTGGCCACGGTGACCTTGATCTCCAGCCGCTCGCCCTCGGCCAGGCGCCAGTCGCCGGGCTCGACGGTAAGCATGTCGGCCCTGACGTTCGGAAGGTTCCAGTACGGGACCACGGCGCGGGCCAGCAGGCGCTTGGCCGCGGTGGGATCGATCGCAAAAATGAGCGCGAAGATGAGCATGGCGCCGGCGGCCGCCAGGAGGAACGGCCGCGCGGTCTTCAGCGTGATTTCGCTTCGAGGACGGACCCGGGTGGCATCCTGGCTGGCTTCCTGGACAAGGGCCTGGATGAGGGCCTCGGAGCCGCGCAATTCGGGCATGTCGCTGCTCATCAGGAGTTCGACGGCCGAGCTCAGGCGCTCCTGAAGTTCGGGGTGCCGGTCTTCAATCGCGCGGGCGACGCCCGAAAGCGTGATCGTCTTGGCCAGCGGGAGGATCAGGAACCAGACGGCCGAGGCGACGGTCGCCCCGAGGGCCGTCAGCGTGAGCGCATAGCGCGGCCAGTCGGCGAACAGAATGAGCTTGGCATCGATACCCATGATGACCAGCAGGGCGATCGACGCCGTGGCCACGACGGCCGAGATGCCGCGCAGCAGCACGACGACGCGGATGCGCCTCAGCAGGCGCCGCAGGGCCTGCGCAATCGGCTCGGGCAAGGCGGCGGCGGTGACGTCGGAGGGAATGCGTATCATGCCAACCCCACTTTCTTTCGGATGAGCCATTCCGCCGTGGCCACGAGGATCATCAGGATCAGCAGGGGCCATGAGTCCCAAAGAACATATTCATGTGTCTCCACTTCTTTCTCGGTCGGCTTGCCGAGGGAGGCCAGCACGCGGCCGGCCGACGTCGGGTCGGCCACCGCGCCGCCCGTGAGGCTGGCCAGGCGGCTCAGGAGGCCGCGGTCCGGGGCGAGCTCGGCTTGCTCGGCGGGGGTCGCCGGCTCGACCGAGAACTCCGTCGCCACCGTCCGGACGTTATCCTGCGCGAGGACCGCCTTGGCGGGCGGCGCGTCGAGTTCCACGCGGTACGTGCCGCCGGGCAGTGGGCCGAGGTCGGCCCCGTACATGCCGGGCGAATGTTCGAGGTACTGCAACTTCTTGCGCAGGACGACCTGGTCGCCCACGAACACGTTCACGGCCACGTCGTCGCTGACGATCGGCGAGTAGTCCTTGCGTGCGACCTTCGCCTTGACCTGGACCGACGCCTGCGGCGCGTAGCGGGTCCGGTCGGTGCCCAGCTTGACCGTCTCGGTGCCGGCGGGGAGCTTGTTGGACGTGGCCCAGCGCAGCACCTGGCCCCAGAAGCGGTGGTGGAACGTGTCGCCGGTGCGGTAGCGCAGGCGCCAAGTCTCGTCGGTCGCGAGGAACATGACCTGGCCCATGGCCACGGCCTGGTAGACGATCAGGGCGTTTTCGCGTTCGAAGTCGCGGCGGCGCCGCTGGATGTCATCGGTCAGCGCCTCGGCGGTCCCGCCGCCGGCCGAAAGGCGTGCCGGCAGGAAGTCGGGCGCGTGCGGGGGCAGGGCGTAGGCCAGAATCGTGGCGCCCTCCTTGGCGTGCAGGATCGGGTGGCGCCAGTAAAGGTCGGGCACGTTGTCCCAGATCTCGAGGCTCTCTTCCGGGCTGACCTTCTGCCTGAGGAGAACGCTCTCGCGACCCTCGCTCGTCAGGGCAATGCGGAAGGTCTTCTCGGGGCCGGTCATAAGGGGCCGGTCTTCGCGATGGAAGAGCACGGGCAGCGCCTCGCCCAGCGGCGTATCGGCGTAGGCGTGCGGCATGAAGTACTGGCCGGCGACGACGATGAGCGTGCCGCCGCGCTCGGTGACGAACTTGCGGAGGATCTGTTGCGTGGCCGCATCCAGATACTTGGGGTTCAGGTCGCCGAGGACGATGACGTCGAACTTCATCCACTCGGCCTCGTCCTTCGGCAGCGCGCTGGCCTCGACGTCCTCCAGCGGGCGTGAGACCGACGCCTCGACGCGCGGCGCCAGCGGCACACCCTCGATCCGGTCGGGCTCGAACAGCACGTATTGCAGGCGGACGGTCTTGTCACGGCTTGCGAACAGGTTCTTGAGGTATCGGAACTCCCACCGCGGCCGGCCTTCGACGATCAGGAGCTTGGTGCGATCGTCGGTCACGCTCACGGCCACGGGGTACGTGTTGTTGGTGGTCAGGACCTCGCCGTCGAACTTCTGGACTTCGACCTGGTAATGGTGGATGCCCGCGGCCGCGGGCTCGTCGGAGAGCTGCGCGCGCGTGCGATAGGTGTCGGTCGGGACGCGGACGGTCTGCGTGTCGACGACCTTGTCGCCGTCGGACAGCGTTACGCGGACTTCCTTGCCGGCCAGGCCGTCGAGCTTGAGCTGCGCGTTGACGAGCATCTTGTCGAGGGTGGCGATCGTTTCGGGCGCTTCGACCGAGATGATGCCGGCGTCCATGGGGGGCTTGTCGGCGCCGAAGACGATGGACGAGATGGGCACCTGACTGACGCCCAGTTTCCGGACGAGCGGCTCAAGGTTCTTGGAGGCGTTGTGGCGGCCGTCGGTTAGCAGCAGGATGCCCGAGAGCTGCTTGTCGGCCATTTCGGAAGTGATCTTTTCGAGGGCCGCGGCAAGGTCGGTCTGCTGCTGTTCGGCCGGCAGGGTGGCGGCGTCGCCCGTGACGCCGGCGGGGCCCTTGTACGACTCGGCCCACTGCTTCGGATCGAGCTCGGCGGGGGTCGCCGCGAACGTGTACAGCTTGACGGAGTACTTCTTCTGAATCTGGTCGAGCAAGGCGGGCCCCTGCGGGCCCTTCTCGCCCTTGTCGGACACCGTGGCCGACCGGTGCAGGAGCACTTCCTGGGCCAGCGCCAGCCGCTTGAGGCCGGCGACGCTGTCGACACGGCTCCGTATCTCGGCGGGCAGGGCGGCGTAAGCGGATTCGTCGATGGCTTGGCTCAGCGCCGCCGTCTTGGCCGAAACGTCGCCGATGTCGGTGGCGGCCTGGCGAATGGCCTGGAGAAGCCGATCGCCCTGGCCCTCGAAGTTCTTGGCGTTATCCTTGCCGGTGAGCGAGAGCGCTTCGGCCAGCCGATCGCGGATGGGGCCGGCAAGGCGCTTGCGCAGGTCGTCGATACGCACGACCATGTCGGCCGTGAGCTTGCCTTCGAGCGGCTTGGCCAGGGCGGTGGCAAAGTCGGCCAGCTTCTTCTGATCGGCGGCGAACGCCTTGTCCAGGTTGTCGCGTCGCGCCGCAAGCTGTTTGCCGCGGTCGGCCTGCGCGGCCCCGGCCAGCGACGCCAGCCACTCGCCCTGGGCGAGAAGGTCGGCGCGGACCCGCTCCATCTCCTCGGCCACGGCATCGAGGGCGTACGGACGCCGGACCGCATCGGGCGAGAACTTCTCGGCCAGCCTGATCTTCTCGGCGGGCGCGAGCTGCGTATCCGGAACGTACATCGAGGCCGAGGTGTCGAGCAGCACGGCGACATAGCGCTGGATCGTCTTGTCGAGCGTCCACGGCCTTACCGGCTGGGTCAGCATCGTGACCACCAGCACCACGAGTGCCACGCGCAAGACCGCCAGCGCCAGGCCGGTGCGGCGAGAGAGGGTCCGGCGCTCCATCAGGTACAGCGCCAGGACGGTCTCGACGGCCACGGCGCCAAGGAGCGCGATGGGCCAGATCGGCCAGTTGGTCGCAAGCACGAGTCCCCGCTGCAGGGCTTGCGATACGGCGAGCATGGCCATGAAGCCGACGAACGTGCGCCCGGCGAAGGCCGCGGCGCGCCACGACATCGGCGCCGGCCCGCGGGTTAGACGATGCGCGAGCACCCACGCGACGATGGCCACAAGGGCTAGCAGGTAGACCGCGACCGTGGGGAAGGACGCGGGCAACACATAATGGGGTTCAGTAGCGAGTATCATGCTTTAGACGCTGATCCTGATGGGCGGTTCGATACGGACACAAGGGCCTTGGCCCGTTCACGGAACGTCTGCACGTCGACAATCGCGGGGCCGAAGGCCACGGTTTCGACGGAATGCATGCGGCGCTGCGTGGCGATCCACCGCGTCAGGCCGATCTCGGCCAGCAGGGCGACCAGCAGGGCGATGGCCAGGTACTTCCACATCTCCTCGCCGGGGACGTTGTCGGCCACGGCCGCCACCATCTCGGTGGTGTTGGCGGCGTGAAAGAAGTTGACCTGGCTGCCGATGGCGTCGAACTCGGACTCGGTGAGCGACGTCATGCGGCCTTCGTCGGCATCGTTCAGGACGACGAAGGGCAGGCCCTCCTTGGCGGCCGGCCGCGCCGTATAATCGTCGGCCGCGGTCTTCGAGAGCACAAGGTGATAGAGGCCCGGCTCGTACGTGCCGGCAAACGTGACGCGAAGGCCGGCGGGCGTGATCGACGTGTTGGCGCTAATGCGCTGTTGCGTGGGCGTGACGACCTCCGCGCCCGGCCCCGGCACGGGACCCTGCTTGGTGCGGTCGGCGTTGCGCTTGGCGATCTCGGCCGACTTGGCGGGCATCTCCAGGACGAACTCCGAACCCGGCCGCACGTTGGTCTGCGCCAGCGCCGGCGACGCCAGGTAGTACGCCAGTTCGTGGACGAGCGGCACGTAGCACTTGAGCGAGGGCAGGTTGCTCTCGCGCCGGTCGAGCGCCACCGCCGTCATCAGGACGTAGCCCTTGCCGACCTTGCGCTCGACCACGGCGGGGTCGCCGGTGTCGAACAGGCCGGCAATGCGGATATTGACATCCTTTTGATCTACCTGGAGACCCCAGTACGCGGTGATGATGGCGCGGTCGGCGTCCGACTGGGTCGCCTCGGCCAGGAGTTGCAGGGCCGGGTGGCTGAAGGTCTTCTGGGCCAGGTGGGCCGGCGAATCGGCGAGCGACAGGCGCTTACCCAGCAAGGCCGGGACGAACAACCCGCCGCCGTCGGTCATCCACGTGTTGTAGAACGACGGGAGGACCTTGTCGCCCGTCACGATCAGGAGGCCGCCGCCATCCTGCACGAACCGCCGGAGGCTTGCCATCGTCGCCTGCGGCAACTTGGGAACGTTGGCGAGGACCACCAGGCGGTACGGATGAAAATCAGAAACCGATTGGATGTCGGGTGCTCCCACGGTCGTCAGCGTGACGAGGCGGCCGAGCTTGTCTTCCGGGGTTGTCGGCGACGCTTCTTTGTCCTTGTCCTTGACGGCCGCCTTCTTGGGTGCGGCGGCAGGCGCTGGCGCCGGCGTCGTGGCATCCGTGGCGTCCTCGTCGCCGGGCGTCAGGGCGATCGTAAGGAAGGAGGCGGCCCCGTCGAGCGGCCGGTCCGACGGATCGCCCTCAACCACCAGCACCGGCAGGCTGTCGACCACGTCGATGACGCGGGCCGTTTCGTTGTCGCCGGGGATCTGGTCGTCGCTCAGCACCTTCGCCTTGATGACGTGGAGGCCCGGCTGCTCGAACTGGTGATCGAACCGCACGGTCTCGGCCGCGCCGGCCGTCATCTCGCCGGCATCCTGCCGCGCGACGCTCACGCCGTCGACCAGCAGTTCCACGCTCTGCGGCTCAATCGACGTGCTGCCCGTGTTAAGGAGGGCCACGTCGATGCGGACCGGCCGGTCGGTGCCGACCACCTGCCGCGAGAAGCGGATGTCGCCCACGGCGGCGTTCCGCAGCGTCTTGGGCAGCGGCAGCGTGCGGCAGACGATCTGCGGCGGAATGGGAAGCTCTTTCAACCCCGCGGCAAGGAACTGCCACCGGGCCTCGTTGCGCGGATCCCAGCCGAGGCTCTGGCCGTCGGTGATGACCACGATCTTCTTGGCCGGGTTACTGCCCTGGGCGAGCGACGAGCCGGCGGCGACGAGCGAGTCGATGACGCGCATGGTTCCACCGGTCGGGGCCACGCGGCGGAGGGCGTCTTCAATGTCCTGGCGGTCGGTGATCGGGTTGGCAATGACCGGCCGCGGCACGGGGCCGGCCACCAGGATGCTGATGGCATCGGCGGGGCGACAGGCCTCGACCACGGCGCGGGCCTCTTCAACCGCCCGTTGGAAGTTCGTCTGACCGTCAACGGGGATGGTCATCGAGGTCGAGCCGTCGATGAGGATCACCACGTCGCGTTCGCCGCCGCTGAGGGACCACTGTTTGCCCTGGAGCCAGAACTCGATGCCCGAGGCCGACAGCGCGCCGACGAACAGGACCGCGCCCACGCCCAGCAGAATCCAGCGGGTGCGCTTGCTCGACCAGACGGCGGCGGCAATGCCCGCGCTGATCGCCGCCATCAGGATCATCGGCAGGACGAGCGCCCACGGAACGTTGGAGCGGCTGGGCATGAACGGCCGCGCAAGGGCCAGCACCAGCAGCGCCACGGCCAGGCACCGCAGGGCCATCAGGATGATCTCTTCAATAAGAATGCGGCGGCTGCGCGACGTGAGGGACTCGAGCAGGAAGCGCATGGCCCCCCAGTCGACGACGGTCGCTTTCTGGCGGTTCAGCAAATGAATAAGGATGGGAATAGCGACCGCCGCCAGCGCCGCCAGCATCGCCCAGTTCAAGAAGGTCATAGTCTCTTAGTCCAGCCGCCTATGCGGCGTATCCCGTCTCTAACCGCGCGTCCTGCCCCTGCGATTCGCCAGGTAATGTGCCAGCGCCACGTCGAAACTTCGCTTGGTCGAGAGCGGTACGTAATCCACGTCCATCTGGCCGCAGCCGACCTCGATCTTGTGGATGAACTGCCGCACGCGATCCAGGTACTCGGCGCGAACGGCGCGCGGGTCCAGTTGGATGCGCCGGCTGTCGACCTCGAGATCGTGGAACTGGCTCCAGCGGTCGAACGGAAACGTCAGTTCCTCCTCGGCCATGACGTGCAGCACGAGCACCTCGTGCTTCCGGTAGCGGAAGTGGTGGAAGGCGCTCAGGATCTCGTCGGGGTTATCAAAGAGGTCCGAGATGACGACGATCAGGCCGCGCCGGTGCGCCCGCTCGGCGATGTCGTGGAAGATGGGCGCCAGCGCGGTTTCCTCGCCCGGCTCCGTCTGGCTCAGCTCCTGCAGAATGCCGCGCAGGTGGCTCACGCGGGCCCGCGACGGGATGTACCGCCGGACCTTGGTGTCGAACGTGACGAGGCCCACGGCGTCCTGCTGGTGAATCATGAGGTGCGCGAGCGAGGCCGCCAGGTACTGGCCGTATTGGAACTTCGAGAGCGGCCGGCCGTCGTGCTTGGCCGCCTGCTGGCCGACATAGCGCATCGAGCCGCTGGCGTCGAGCAGGATCACCGCGCGGAGGTTCGTCTCCTCGATGTACTGCTTGATGTAGTAACGGTCGGACTTGCCGAAGACGCGCCAGTCGAGGTCGCGGATATCGTCGCCCGGAACGTATTGGCGATGCTCGGCGAACTCGACCGAGAACCCCTTGTAGGGGCTCTTGTGGCGGCCCGACACGAACCCTTCGACGACGCCGCGGGCGAGCAGCTCGAGGCGGTGAATCTTGGCCAGCGCATCGGGGTCCAGCAGCCGCATGTACGCGGGTTGAGTACTTCGGTCCGGCATGAAAAAGCCACTCCTTAAGCGATCGGCTGCTCAATGGCCGGCCGGATCTCGGCCAGGAGGCGCTTCACGACCTCGTCGGCCGTGATGCCGGCGGCCTCGGCGTTGAACGTCGTGATGATGCGGTGCCGCAGCACCGGCAGCGCCATCGCCCGGACGTCCTCGGTCGTGGCGTGGTACCGCCCGTGAAGGATGGCCCGCGCCTTGGCGGCCAGGATAAGATAGATGCCCGCGCGCGGCCCGGCGCCCCACTGGACGAGCTCGCTGATGAACGGCGGCGCTTCGGCCTGGCCGGGGCGCGAGGCCCGCGCCAGGTCCCGCGCGAATTGCAGCACGTGGTCGGCCACCGGCACGCGACGGACGATGTTCTGCAGCCGCAGGATGTCTTCGCCCGTGAGCGTGACGTCGAGTTCGGCCGTGTACGTGCCGGTCACCTGTTTGATAATCTTGAGTTCCTCTTCCGCCGACGGATAGTCGACGAAGATGTTGAACATGAACCGGTCGAGCTGCGCTTCGGGCAGCGGGTATGTGCCTTCCTGCTCGATCGGGTTCTGCGTTGCCAGGACGAAGAACGGCTCGGGCAGCGTGTAGGTCTTCTCACCGACGGTGACCATGTGCTCCTGCATGGCTTCCAGCAGCGCCGCCTGGGTCTTGGGCGGCGTGCGGTTGATTTCGTCGGCCAGGAGCATGTTGGCGAAAATGGGACCGTGCACGAATCGGAAGACGCGCTTGCCGGTCGTGCGGTCTTCCTCCAGCACGTCGGTGCCCGTGATGTCCGAGGGCATGAGGTCGGGCGTGAACTGGACCCGCTTGAATGAGAGGTGCAGCAACCGCGAGATCGTGCTGACGAGTAGGGTCTTGGCCAGGCCCGGCACGCCCACCAGGAGCGCGTGGCCGCGGCAGAACACGGCAACGAGGACCTGCTCGATCACGTCGTTCTGCCCGACGATGACGCGGGCCAGTTGCTCGCTCATCCGCTTGTAGGCCTCGTTGAGGGCCTTGACCGCCGCAATGTCATCGGACGTGGCGATCTGCGACCCGCCCTGGGGTTTCTGGGCGCCGGTTTGTGAAGTCTCACTCATGAATCTGCCTCCATAGAAAAAGTTGCCCTGGGTGCGGACGGGAAATCAGTGATTCCCCTCGCACCGTTGCCGGGTGCTCCGGTGATACGCCTTCCGTATACACTAGGTAGTGAAACCAACCGGGAAGCTAAAGGTCTCGGCGATTTACGATTTTAAGATGTCACCGGCGAAATTCGTCCAGCGAAAGTCATGTCCGGCGAAAGTCATTGACAGTCCGGCCGCCGGGGCGTTACCATTCCGTTCCTGAGAGCGGGCGTAACTCAGTGGTAGAGTGTCAGCTTCCCAAGCTGAACGTCGTGGGTTCGAATCCCATCGCCCGCTCCACTCCTCTTTTCCGTTTTCCCGCGTTTTTCGCCCCATTTCCAGCGGAATTACGACGCACGGAGGAACGGGTGCGCGCCGAGTTCCCGCATCATTCACCTCATCCGGCCATTGACGTGTGACGGAGCCCTTGCCGCCTCAGGCGGAGCCGCATCCGCCCCGGCCGCAGGGATGAGAAATCTCAAATCTCGTATTCGAGATTTCAGATTTTTGCTCGAAGGCGGTTGTGATACAATGCGGCCATGTCATCTCCGGACCGATCCTCGGATTCCCGCCACGCGGGGGGAAAGTCGTTCTCCACGACGCGCTGGAGCCTCGTGCTGGCCGCGGGGCACGGCAGCCGTCCCGATGCCGCAACGGCCCTGGCGACACTGTGCGAGACCTACTGGTACCCGCTCTATTACTACGTTCGCCGTCGCGGTTACAGGGCTGAGGAGGCCCAGGACCTGACGCAGGCGTTCTTCGCCAAGCTCCTGGAGAAGGGTTACCTGAAGGTCGCCGATCCGGACCGCGGTCGGTTCCGCTCGTTCCTCTTGGCATCGCTCAACCATTTCCTGGCCAACGAGTGGGACCGCACCAAGGCCCAGAAGCGCGGCGGCAAGGTGCTCTCCCTGGACATCGAGGGCGCCGAGGGCCGTTACGCGCGCGAGGCGGCCGACGGCCTGACGGCCGAGCGGTTGTTTGAACGGCGCTGGGCGATGACGCTGCTCGATCTGGTCCTCGACCGGCTGCGCGAGGAGTTTCTGCGCGAAGGCCGGGATGGCGTCTTCGAGCGGCTCAAGGATTTTCTGGGCGGCGCGGCCGCCGAAGGCTCGTATCGCCAGGCGGGCGCCGACCTGGGCATGACGGAGGCGGCCGTGAAGATGGCCGTGCATCGGTTGCGGCGGCAGTATCGTCGCCTCCTGCGCGCCCAGATCGCTCAGACGGTGGCCTCGCCCGAGGAGGTCGACGACGAGATCCGGCATCTCTTTGCGGCACTTGAATCGGAATAGCTCGCCGATTTCGCGTTACCTCTCGCGCCGCTTGCTTTAGTAACGGGCGGACCCGGAGGTAAGGAGCCGATCATGTCCGATATCCACCGATGCCCCCAATGCGGCGCCGAACTGGCACAGGAAGTGGCCCAGGGCCTCTGCCCGAAGTGCCTGATGAAGGCGGGCCTC
>Ga0209777_10008278_pt1 | contig 11395 bp, 3 predicted proteins | sample FrelakmetHBP12HB_FD_187147 | JGI IMG/M metagenome (GOLD analysis project Ga0209777, IMG submission 187147) | Freshwater lake sediment microbial communities from the University of Notre Dame, USA, for methane emissions studies -HBP12 HB (SPAdes)... | ecosystem: Environmental > Aquatic >...
GCCTTGTCGAGGTAGACCTCACCAAGGTCTTTGGCGACATAGACCTCAACGACCGCCTGACCTACGATGTCAACGGCTCCTCCCCAGCGGTCGAGAAGAAGACCTACGGGACCAACGCGGTCGAGCATTACTCCTTCATCAAGAGCGCCACCATCAATGACACCTTCATCCTGGGCTTTGATCTCAAACAGAACCTTGTCGAGCACACCGGCGTCGTGACCGTCCGGCTCAACGCCGACAGCACTAAGGTCAAGCAGGCCAAGGCGGACCGGCAGCCCCTGGAGGAGCCCGTCTGGTTCCAGGTCCGAGACAACGGCGTTCCGCCCAAAGCCTGCGACCACGCGGTCAAGCTCGTCTTACGGGCCGCCTCCCCCAACGGCACGGCCCCAAAGTGGACCCAGAGCTTCACAACGATCTCCTTCAACGAGGACTCCAACATAACCTTGGACCTCGACACGATGACCTCGGACATAGACCCCGACGATGCCACCGCAAGGACCTATAGCGTCAGCGCGACCGGCCCCAACATCACGGTCCAAAAGATCGATCGCAGCCACTTCAAGTTCTGGGCCAAGCCCGACTGGAACGGCCTTGTCAAGGGCGTAATGCTCAACTGCACCGACACCTTCGGGCTCTACAAGACCCACACGGTCGACATCTTGGTCGCCAATGTCCAGGACCGTCCTGTCAAGGATTCCACAACGCCCGCCGAGGGGCCTGCCCTCAACATGAACGAAGGCACCGCCTTGGAGCTTGGCATCAAGGTCCACGACGTTGATGTGGAGGTCCCAAAGGGACTGGACTACAACTGGTCCTTGGACGGCGCCTGGCTGCGGACCGTCATCGGCCCCAACTACACTTACCAGCCCTCCTTCGATGAGGCCGGCACCCACTCCCTCAAGGTCCTCGTAAGCGACCGCAACTATCCGGACCTGAACGTCTCCGCCAACTGGACCCTCATCGTCGCAAATGTCAACCGGCCACCGACAGGCATCAAGATAGTATCGCCGGACCCCACCTTGACCTACAAGACGGGCACGGCGGTCCAGCTTGTGGCCGCCAAGGCCTCTGACCCTGACAAGGAGGACACCGTGAAGTACAGCTGGAAGGTCGATGGCCAGACCGTTGCCAACACCCAGTCGTACACAGTCCAGAGCCTCAAGAAGGGCACCCACACCATAACCTTGGAGGTCTCCGACGGGAAGGCCACGGTCCCCCAGACCGTCAACATCACCGTCAAGGCCGCCACGACGACCCAGTCCTTTAGCATGCTCTATGTGGTCTTGGTCGTGATCATCATCATCGTGGTCGTTGCGGGCATCGCTCTAGCCTTGCAGCCCAAGAAGGCCGCCCCGGATGAAGACGAGGAAAGGCCCTCCAAGGGCAAGAAGGCCCCGACCCCCAAGCCTAAGAAGGCCAAGGAGCCCGAAAAGGAAAAGGAAGAGCCCGAAGAGGACATCGAGGATGACGAGGACGAAGGGTCCAAATGAGCCCTCCGGGCAAACCTTAACAATCATATAGGAATTGATACGTATTAGTCTCTGTTCTATAATATAGCACGAGCGAGGTATCAACATGGTCCAGAAAAAGTCGATGGCCTTCTTTGTGGTCGGCCTGATGCTGATGACAGCCCTGGCCGGTTTGACGAACGCAATCCCTGCCTCCCGAGGGGTCCCGGACAACGCGGACTCCGAGCCCAACGACACCTATCCTACCGCAACGAACATCACCTTGGGTTCCGCAAGCATCCCAGGGACCCTCATCGGTGCAGACTCGCAGGATGTCTACAAGATCTGGCTGACCAACTCCGGTGGCAACGCCGACACCATCACGGTGCAGACCCACTACAACAACACCAATGGCATCGGCATCGAGATAACCGACGCCGGGGGCTTCCAATACTATATGGGCTTCGATAACAAGGCCCTGGACGTTGTCATCAAGGTCGTGTGCGGTTACTCCGAGCTCTTCTACATCAATGTCACCAAGCAGTTCAGCGACGTGTCCTACACCCTGGCCGTCACCAAGTCCAACGGGGCCTACCAAGGCAACGCCGACAACTACCCGACCCAGGCAATCGTCTCCACCGGCGACAATTCCCCCGTTTCAAACACACTAGAGCAGACCACCCCCAAGGACCTGCAGGACTTCTACAAGGTATCGGTGTCCTCAACGGTCTCCGCGGCCGACCTTGTCGTGGTCTTCTTGACCCAGCCCACCGGGGCGTTCTACTGGCTCCAGCTCTACAAGCCCGGCAGCGGCATCACCTACACGTACATCAAGGGCGTCAAAGGCTCCCAGCCCGGCGTCAACTTGACACTGAGCTATGGCGCGATAGCTTCAGGCGACCTCTACATACGCGTCTTCGCCAGCTCCGGCTCCGGCGCCTATACCATCTACATCCAGAAGACCTCCATTAAAAAGGACACCTCCAACGCTTACTCGAGCGCCATCGCCGCAACCCTCACAGGACAGCACACCTGGACCGTCCAAGACGAGGTCGGGGAGAGCATCGACATGGAGGACTGGTACAGCCTTCCGGTCACAAAGGGGCAGTACATCAACGTCACGATAAGATCCCTGGACTACAACCCGAGCTCCAAGCTGCCCATGATCTACGTCTCCTTGATACGGGCGGACCATGTGTCCGAATACTCGGACCCCAACCAGACCGATGGCCAGGCCGACCCTCTAGGATATACTAACGGCACGACCCCTGATCCGAGCGGGACCAATTACATAAAGGTCTACGTCCAGGGCGGCGGAGGCGGCGGCAGGTACAACCTGAGCCTTCTCACCGACAGGCCACCTGTCATCCAGTCGGGCCAGACCAGCTCCATAGTCATCACCGAAAACTCCTACAACGACACCCTGAACCTCCACAACATCTTCAGCGACCCCGATACCTTGGACACCCTGACCTACAGCTACGAAAAGGGCGACGGGAGCGCCGGTTACAAGGACAACACGAACGTCAGCATAACCATAGCCGGCGACGGGAAGCTCAACCTCACGCCCAAGGCCGGGATACCCAGGGGCTGGACCGGCTCGGGCGCCCTGACCCTGAAGGCCCGCGACCCCCATGGTCTTAACGCGACCCTCACTTTAACGGTCACCGTCAAGGGGACCAACCACGCCCCCTATGTGATGGCCCCCTACAACGCGACCATGGCCATCACCCCGCCGGTCCTTCTGACCTACGGTGATGTCGAGCGCAACGCGACCCTGGATCTGCGATCGATATTCGCGGACAACGACACTAGCGATGTCATCAACTTCGACATCAACGTGGACAACGTCCTTTGGATCAACAAGGAGATCCAAAACGTCCTTGGCAAGGATGTCTTGCGGGCCGTCACCATCAACGACTCGATACGGATCAGCTTCACCTTCGAGGCCAACCTCGTCACGCACAAGGGCCCCATCGACATCAGCATCACCGACAACGCGAAGGCCACCAAGCTCAACCACGACGCCCAGATCTACATCAATGCCGTCGACAACGGGGACCCGTCCATGAAATCGGCCCCTGTCCGGCTTCAAATACAGGAGCGCAAGCCCACCGGGAACGCGCCCCAGTGGAAGACCACCTTCACAAAGGTCCAGTTCGCCGAAGACAATTCCAGCACGATCAATTTCGATGACTACATAATCGACACGGACACGGCGGACCAGGGCGCGATCAAGTACGAGGTCACGAACTACGGGTCCAACATAACGGTAACTCAAAAGGACCGGAGCAAATTCACCTTCAGCGCCCTGCCCGACTGGAACGGCCAGCTCTTCGGCGCCAAGGTCATGGCCACCGACACCTTCGGCCTCACGGCCAACGCGACCTTCGGGATAACCGTGACCTCGGTCCCGGACGCCCCGAAGGAGAACACCACCCGGACCCTCCCGCCCGCGAGCTCCCCGGTCCTCGTTGACGAGGGCAAGTCCGTCGACCTGACGGTGGGCGTATCGGACCCCGACAGCCTCCAGACCGAGCTCATCTACGAATGGAAGCTCGACGGGACAACGATCCCGACCGCCGTGAACTGGACGTACCAGTACAAGCCCAACTTCGACGCAGCGGGCCACCACACGATATCCGTCAAGGTCACCGACAATGAGGTCTCGACCTATTCCTTTACAGTGACCTGGAACCTCACCGTCAACAACGTGAACCGGGCCCCGACAGGCGTCAAGATTGTGTCGCCCACCAACAACCAGAGCTTCAAATCGGGCGCCAAGATAGACTTCAACGCCCAGACCGCCACGGACCCGGACAAGGACACCCTTACCTACACCTGGTATGCCGATGGCCAGTCTCTGCCCGGCGGCACCGGCCAGGCCTTCAGCTACTCCAAGCTCAAGGCCGGCACCCATACAATCAAGCTGGTCGTGAGCGACGGCAAGCTGGAGGTTAAGTCCGAGGTGACCATCAAGGTCAAGAAGAACCCCGTCAAGGGCTTTATACCCGGCTTCGAAGGCCCGATGCTCCTTGTGGCCTTGGTGTCCATCGGAGTGGTATTGCTCAGGAAGAGGCGGTAGGACCTTACTACCGCCTTAGCCCTTTTTCTTGTTTTTTCCTCAACAATCTTTTTTGACAACCTTTTAATATCGACAACTCCCTTTGAACGCCTTGGAATTTGGGGGCCGAAGATGGTCGATGTGATATGGGTTGTGATCGCGATCGTTATAATCGTGGTCTACATCATAGGCGCCCTCGCCCTCTGGGCAAGACGTTACGTCCGCGTCCCGCCCAACATGGTCCTTGTGGTCTTCGGTCGGCAGACGCAAGGCCCGGACCTCGCCTATCGCTTCGTCACTCACGGCGGCCGCTTCATAATACCCATCTTTGAGGACTACGGCGTTATGCCCCTCTCGACCTTCATGGACAAGCTCGAGCTCAACGATGTCCTCACAAAGGACCACAACCACCTCCGGCTGTCGCTCATGTTTGATTACAAGATCCGCTCCGATGGTGAAGGCCTTCAATTGGCCGCCCAGAACTTCTATGGGAAAGGGAACGAGGCCTTGAAAGAGGCCGTCGAGGCCAAGGTCTCCGTCGCGATCATGGACGCCATCGGGGAGCACGAGCTAGGCAACATCGTCCCCAACCGGGCCAAGATCTCCAAGGAGGCCACGGCAAAGGCCGCCGAGGCCCTCCGTTCCCTTGGACTCGACCTCACTTCCGTTTCGATAAAGGGCATCCAGGAGCACGGCGTCGTGGTAAGCGACATCCATATCATGCAAGGGCATCTCAAGGACCTGCGTTCCGAGCTAGCCGAGCTGGAAGGCAAGCTTGCCGTCATCGAAAAGGAAAAGAAATAAAAACAGACCTGGGGCCTATTTCCCTTTCTTGTATTTTTTATCCTGCTTGATGCCATCCCGGTGTTCGGTGGCCTTCTCCAGTTTCATCTGGTCGACGGTCTTTTTAGAGGTCTTCCAGTCCTTCGAGACCTCGACCTTCACTGCCGGGCCCTTAGGGACCTTCTCGGGCTCGGCCTTCTTGGCAACCTTGACCTCCTTGTGCTTGTCCCATTCCTCTTTTTCTTTCGTGACCTGGACCGCTGGCTTCCTGACGATGACGGGCCCGGGCTTTGGATGCTTGTCCTTGGGCCTGGCCGCCTTGGGCCTTGTCGGCTCGGGCTCCTTGCGTGAAGGCTCCGGGATCATGTACAGGGCCACGAACACCAAGAGCCCCAGAAGGACCACGGTCACTGCCGCCCCCTGGGCGCTGAACTTCTTGGGCTCCCTTCCCGTGACCGGTTTTTCGATCTTGTACCGGACCACAAGGTCGGATACATGCACCATGCCGGCCCGGCCCGCTGTCAGGTTCATCCTGTAGGTCAGGTTCCCTGATGCGTCCGGACCGTTCTTTTCCAAAAAGGTCTGCACGGAGCTTGTCAGATTGACGTCCTGCGACAGCTGGAACAGCCCGGGGTTCTGCAAAAGGTTGTCGCCCGCGGGGCCGTAAAGGTGGAAGTTGGCCGGATAGTAAAGGGCCCTATAGACCGCCAGGTGCGACCCCAGGACCGGATCGACGAGCTCGTCGCGATCGTCCCCGTTAAGGTCCGCGAAGGCCACGTGCCTGTAGGGTATGTCCGGGTAATCGATGGCGGCCTTGAGGGTCCCGTCCCCGTTGTTGATGAGCACCGACAGAGAACCGCTCTGGGTCGTACCCTGGTTAAGGCACATCAGGTCTGTTTTGCCGTCGTCGTTCAGGTCCGCCGGATGGACGACGCCCGGCAATATACCGGCACGGAAGTACATCGGCTCCTTGTAATGGAGCGGCTCCTTCTCTGCAAGAATGACCGCGACCTCCCCTGGCACGATGTCGCTGAGCGCTTTTTTAGGCGCGAAGGCCACAACGATGTCCCGATATCCGTCGCCGTTCATGTCCGCGAAGGCCAGGCTCTTAGGCCCCTTGTGCACTGGGAGGTTCATGACGTTCGTGAGGTTGCCCTTGCCATCGTTCTGTATGAAGGTCAGGTTCCCCTCGTAGTTCTGCTCCAGGCCGTAGTTGGCCGTCACGAAGTCCATGATGCCGTCGTTGTTAAAGTCCTCGGCCACCAGATCGAAAGGATGGTTCCCGTCCATGCTGTGGTTGATCCTCTGGTCGAAGTGCCCTGTGCCGTCATTGATGAGGATCGACAGGTAATCGTGATTGAGGTGGTCGCTGACGATATCGAGGTCCTTGTCGCCGTCCACATCGGCGGCCACGGTCACGTAGGCCGGGGCCGGCAGCAGGTTCTTCCCGTTCTCGTGGGCCACGGAATCCGTCCTGTTGAAGGTGCCTTTGCCATCATCGTTGAACATCATGATTATCGCGTTGGACAGCTCCTCGCCATACTCGATGTCGTTGTGCCCGTCGCCGTTGTAATCTGCAATGGTCGGATAGAAGGGCTCGGAACCACCGCTCCCGCCGACATAGACCATGTACCCGGGCTTTGGCGTCTTGGCCACGAACTGGCCCTTGCCTGTGTTGAAGGCCACTGTGACGGACTGCCAGACATAATTGGTGCTCACGAGGTCCTTCTGGCCGTCCCCGTTCAGGTCGCCCAAAGCCACCATCTTGTCGGACTGGATCATATCGTAGATATCGTACCACGCAAACCTTCCGTCGCCGTTGTTCATCGTGATGGATACCGTGTTCCCGACATTGTCCGCTGTGGCAACATCCAAGGACCCGTCGCCATCGAGGTCTCCCAGGAAGACACCGGCCGGGTTGCTTCCCGTCGTGAACAGTTGATCAAGGGTCAAGGTCCCCCCGCCCTTGTTCATGAAGGTCCTGACCGTGTTGTCCCATCGGGACACGGACACCAGGTCCGTCAGGCCGTCGTTGTCGAGGTCCCCCGCAAAGACCGCCTGCTGCTTTGTATATCTGAGGATGGTCGGGTTCCCGAAGCCCGTGCCGTTGGCCAAGATCACGCTGAGGTTCCCCTGCAAGGAGGGGGCCACCAGGTCGGTCCGTCCATCGTTGTTGAGGTCCGCGGCCACCAGATCGGAGGGAGGCCACTCAAGGGCGAACTTGTCCGCCTCTTCGAAGGTCTTGGCCCCCTTGTTCTTCACGTAAATGAGCGAGTACGGCCTTACATTCGAGGCGACCACGATGTCAAGGTTCCCGTCGTGATTGACATCCAGCAACGCCGCGCCCTGTGGGGCCGCGTTGACCGATACATCCGAGGCCGGGTTGAAGTTCCCATCGCCTTTGTTGTACAAAATGGTCACGACCGGGAACTCCTTCCTCAGGACCACCAGGTCCGGGAAGGTGTCGTTGTTCATGTCCCCGACGAGTATCTTGGTGAGGTTGCCGCCGACCATGTAGTTTGTCATGGACCCGAAGAGATCGCTCTTGGACAGCCTAACGGTAACGGCCCCGGAGGCGTTGACCACGGCAAGATCGATCTTGCCGTCCATGTCAAGGTCGGCCAAGGCCAGGTCCTGAGGCTCGTGGGCGACCATGAACTCAAGGGCCTTGGTCCTGTCGAAGTGACCCTTTCCGTCATTGAAAAGGACCACGACCGAATCGTTCCGGGAGCTCAGCACCGCGAGGTCCATGTCGCCGTCGCGGTCCAGGTCGGCCCCCTTGACTGCAACCGGGGCGGGGGCCACCGAGTACCTTTGCGTAGTCTTGGGCAAGGTCCCCTCGACCTTCATGTGTGCGTCCACGAGCTTTGCGTCCGCCGGCAAAGAAAAGGACACCTGCGCAGGGGACTGGTCCAGGTAAAGGTCCAGCGCCTTGGTCTTGGTGTCGAAGTGATCTAGTGTCGTTATTGTCGTGGCGGACCCGGAGGCCGGCATCTGGGCCAGCATCGAAAGGCACATCAGAAAGACCGCGCTCACGGCGAAGTATTTGCTGTGAAGGGACGTCACTGCCATGAAAGAACCCCCAGGTCCGGGACCCTTTCCCTTAACGGTCTTAATCGATTTGAAACTATCTTTTTGTATTTTAATTATGAAATAGTGGAAGGTTCTTGGTACCATATGTATTTCTTATCAATCTCAAAATCAAAGACCCTAGAAAATGTCCTTCACAATCATCGAAAAATACCGAAACCTTTAAATAATGTCTAGATTTGTGAACCAAATACACTTAATATACCCCACTGCCATTCTAAAACCAAGAATATCCTTAAATTCTGGGGTTAAACGAGGTGGTTAGAAATGAAGAGACTAGGGGCGACATTACTTGTGTTGGTAATGGTGTGTTCAAGTATCCTAATGGGCCTCACAGGCAACCTGGCGGCCGAGGAGAAGGCAAAGGCACGGGCGGACTCCCGGCTTTTGACCACCCCCGACGGCCTGAGCTGGGCCGACCCTGTGAAGATCACCCAGAACAACGTGGACGATGCGTACCCGACCCTTGTAGTCGACTCGGGCGCGAACGCGCACATCCTGTATTACCAGAACGGCCAGGATTACAAATACCAGAAGTGGCAAAGGCCTGGCAAGCTGGTAGTCAAAGAGACCCACATAGTCACAGCGGCCATGACCTACCAGCACGCTGGCCAGGGGACCCCTGTCGCTGAGCCGACCGAGCGCATCGGTATCGACGGCGACGAGAATGTCCACATCGTTTGGGAGACCGGAGCCTGGGGAAGCAACCAATACCAAAAGTTCTCCAACAGCGGCAAGCCCATATCCACCGTCATCGACCCCTCACCTTCCGCCCAGATGCCCCAGCTGCCCTATCTTGGCGTCGGCAAGAACAACAACGCCTACGTCGCGACCGAGCAAGAAGGCGGCGGCGAGAACGGCGAACTTACCAAGATCGACAAGAACTTCGCCACCGAGATGGTCGATGTCAAGATGTCGACCGAAGGCGTCGCCTTAGTGGTCGACACCTGGAACGACGATGTGGTGCACTACTTCAGCAGGACCTGGTCGGGCACCGGAATCTTCCACACAAAGTTCACGGCCGACCTCCAGAAGGTCGTTGAGCCTCACGAGATCTACCCGGGCGTCATAACTGGCAGCGGTTGGGAAAGCCCCGTCCCACGGGCCGCCACCACCCCCAACGGCCATGTCCACATACTCCTTTACACCCAGACAGCCAACCCCAAGACCTACTTCTATGGCGAGACGGACAAGAACGGCAACGCCCTCAACGGCGGCACGGCCCTTCAGATAACGGCCGACGCTTGCGACTACGGCGACATCGTCGGCGACGGCGAGAACAACGTCTACGTCATCTGGGGCGCCTGCGCTGACGGCCATGTCTATTACACCAAGATCATCGAAGGCAACGAGCAGGCCTCTTTGACAAGGCAGCCCATCAAGATCAGCGCCGGGCTCACCGGCCAGTCCTCATGGCCCCAGTTCGGGGTCGACCCCGACAACGGGCTCCATGTCGTCTTCCTCAACAACGGCGACGGCGACAACGAGGTCTACTACAGGTACGCCTACACCTTCGGCGTCGAGCTCGGGATGGAGCCCACTGAGCAGGCCAAGATGATGTTCATCCACCCCATGGAGGTCAAGACCGGCAACATGACCATCAAGAACGTTGGCGGCCAGAACGACACCATGTACCTCAATGTCTCCATGGACCTCATGGGACACGAGGACCAAGGCTGGGACGCCTCCATCAGCGAATCCGAGATGGAGCTTCAACCCTCCGAGAAACAGAAGCTCGAGGTAACGGTCAAGGGCCCGGACTTTGGCAACCCCAACGACTTCATACAGGTCTGCGTGAACGCCACTAGTATGCGTAATCCGGACAAGAACGATTCCGTATGCTTCAGGGTCTTTTTGGTCGTCAATAGGAACGTCCAGATAGACTGTCCGGACAGTGTCCATATCGCCATGGCAGGCCAAAAGACCGATTTCCAGTGCACTGTTAGGAACGCTGGCGACATCACCGAAGACATCAAGGTCGAGATAACCGACGAGAACTCGGATTGGGATGTGACCTTGAGCGACGACATGTTCCCAGGCATGAAGTCCCAGGAGTTCAAGACGGTGACCCTATCGATCACGCCTCCCAAGGACGCCTTGGCAAACGAGGTCGGCTCCGTAACACTGAAGGCCTACATACAGACCATGCCCTCCATCAGGGACATGGCCACGGTCCACGTCATCGTGCAGCCCAACATCTTCATCAAGATGCAGGTCGACCAGCCACAGAAGTACGTCGACCCTGGGAACTCCACCGAGTTCAAGCTGACCATCTTCAACCAGGGCAACCTGGCCGGAACGGTCGTCATAATCCTCGAGATAGTCTCGGGCACCGGCGACTGGGACGTCGTGTTGGACCGAACCTCCGTGGCCGTGCCAAATAACGGCCAGCAGGAAGTCAAGATGACGGTGCTGGCCCCTGAGAACGCCAAGGCGGGCACAAGGCTCGTGGTCAGGGTCGTCGCCTCCGATGAGGCCAGGACCATGAGCTCCGATGTCACCACGACCACAGTGGTCAACCAGGTCCACAAGCTGGACGTGTCCACACAGCCCCCGGAGGTCGTGGTGAAGCCCGGCGAGACCGCCAACTACGAGGTCACCATTAAAAACAACGGCAACGGTGACGAGCAGTTGACCCTCAAGCCCGAGGTCCTCAGGAACAACTGGGTCCAGGCCCTCTTGCAAGAAGGCGTTCCGATCGACGAGATACTCCTTCACCCAGGCGAGCAAAAGTCCTACACCATCACCCTGAAGGTCCCCGGCTCCGAGCTTGCGGGCTCCTATCTCTCGAGCTTCAAGCTCCACAACGACATGACCAAGTGGGACTACAACTTCGATCTCACCACCAGGGTCCAGCAGATCTACTCCATCGATGTGACAACGACACTGTCCAAGCAGACCGGGACCCCTGGCAAGGCCGTGTCCTTCACCGTGATCGTCAAGAACAACGGCAACGGCGACGACAACATCGCCCTGACCTTGGAAGACAAGCCCGTCAACTGGGAGAGCC
>Ga0209777_10008279_pt1 | contig 11395 bp, 10 predicted proteins | sample FrelakmetHBP12HB_FD_187147 | JGI IMG/M metagenome (GOLD analysis project Ga0209777, IMG submission 187147) | Freshwater lake sediment microbial communities from the University of Notre Dame, USA, for methane emissions studies -HBP12 HB (SPAdes)... | ecosystem: Environmental > Aquatic >...
TTTGGGCTCGTGGATATTTTGTAAGCACTGTGGGTATCAATAGCACCGTGATACAGAATTATGTGAAAGAGCAAGCAGAGGAGCAAATTCGCGAAGAACAGCTCAGATTATGGAAGGACGACAGCGAATGACATTGTCAAGAGTTGTCGTCTTTTATAAGGCCACCGACAAGGTCGGTGGTAGTTTACTGTATCGACGAATAACATTTTTATAAGTGGTGAGTTATTTTTTTGTGAATGGGTCTAATAGCTTTTCAATTGAATATTCATAGGGTAATAGTTTAGCATCTGATATTCCTTTAAATAAAAGGAGTTCTACAAAGGTTTCGAGACATTTGTGGGCATTTTCGCCTGTGCATGCGAAAATCTTTTGCCACAAGTTGTAAATGGTGTTTTGCTTTACTACTAAAGGATTATAATAGTCTTTAGGTGGTAAGATTTCAAGCGAACTGTTTATCGGTTCTTTGTGTGCGTAAACTTGTTCTGATAATAGCTTTAGATTCTTTTGTATTGTTTCGTTCTCACCACTAATTACCCTCGGCCCGAAACATAAAACTTCTTTACCTTTTAGAGTTGTTCCAATTTCAACGATTTTGTTCGAGGAAATTCGATAATAAACTTTTGTTCTTTCACCTGCTCTCGCAATGAAATATTTCGTCTCAGGTAAAGCGTTAAGGTAATTTTGCTTAATTTGCTGAACTGCTTTTTCAAGGTCATCTGATGATCTTTTATCTTCAATACCTATGAGAATATTTTTCCCCGATGCAACAAATTGGTCGGGCTTTTTTTCGCTTTTATTGCAGTTAAACCCAGCTTTATTTAGGTTTCTAAATGTAATGTCGTTAGATTTAAATAGTTTGATGCTCTTATCTAACTGTAATGACGGTAACCCTTGTGATAAACTTTCTGACATGGTCTTATATTTTCCCCCTGCACTTAAATTGTGCACTTACACACTTTGTAATAAATAATTAATATTTATTTTTATTTGATAAGACAATGCTTCTACCATAGTAAACTATATGAAGAATGGTCTTGTATGTCAAGTAAATATAGACTCTAAAATGTGAGATATTATGTCGTTGTTTGTCATCTGACGTGAATTGTGTTTATTACGGATTGAAATCTTGCATCTTTGTCGAGGTTTATGATTTGTTTGTGACAGGAAGTTATCGATTATCTTGACGCTCACTACACAAAATATCCCGGATCAATATGACATTTATTTAATATTGATTGCCTATAGAATTGTAAATTTTATGATGTGTGCAAACTTCATAGTATTTTTTTGATATTTTCCCAGTCACATCCAGCGCGTCTGGTTTTACTTTGTGAATTGTCGCTTCTCGAATGACAATGCGTTGATAATTGCCGTTTGCCAGGGGCACTTTGCCTGTATAGAATTTCATACTTTCATCATTTTCTGGCGGATATATGAATATTTGCAGGTTGATTTCCTTAGTAAGTTTATTAAATCCGTCTTCGTTGAGTTCAATTCCGTTGACATTATAGCGATAAGTAAAGTCATCTACCGCGATTTCAGTAATTTCTTCTGATTCATTTTCAAAAACAAATAGATTAAACAGATCATTTTGACTTTTAAATATTTTACGTAATAATTTATCGCAACTGGACAGCCGGTCTGCCAGATTGATAGCTGGAGAAATCATTATTCTGGAATCGCCATCAAATAAAAACGCCGGAGGGCCATCGCTATAGCAGATTCCAATTCCCAATTCGAGTACGGGAAGATTATTTTCTTTGTTTTTTTCATTGTAGCTGCGGACAATTTGCAGTATTCTGATTGCCAGTCCGCATGCCCGGGCCACGCTGTAATTTCCCTGTACAGCTTCTTCTTTTTCGAAGATTGATAAAATAATAGCGTCACCTTCAATAAACACTTTGGATGCTCCGTATTCAGAAAGAACAGCCGAAATAGGATCAAAAAAATTCAGGCTGAAATATGATGCCGCATTAAGTCCCTTGTCCCTCATTGTATGATTAATGGCCATGGAACCGCGTATATCCGCCTTAATGATTACGTGATTGGCAATGGGTTTTTCTTCTTTGACCTTTTCATCCGGGCGCAGAAACTCAAAGAGCGAGTGGTTTTCCCGCGATAGTAAAATAATTTTTTCTTCTGTTGCTAGGTTGATTGAGTCCATTGCATCCTTAAGAATACGAAAATTATAAAGATCCCGGTGATATTTGGAAAATTGTTTTAGAAACATCAGCAAATACTGCTTCTTTTCTGTAGTGGAACTGCCGTTAATCCGTTTGACAGTTTGCCGAAGTGGGGCAAGAGTGAAGTCCTCACTATAAAAAGATTTCAGACGTTTCTGCTGACGGGTGATAGATATTCTTGACCAGAAATCAACCAGGAAGTCTCTTATTTGCCTTGGCGACATTGGCGGACAATACTTTTCATATACTGATTTCATTTCAAAATCCGCGACAATTTGTCTAAGCAGACGGGATTTTTTAAATTTACGGTAAAAAATATTGAACAACTTCTGCTGGGTTTGTATTTGTTCTTTGAGTTTTCGAAGAATATCTTCTGATTGATTTTCTTTTACGGCTTTTTCGTAGAATTCCAGCGAATCGAAATAGTTGAACATCCGGTCAATATTACCTGACTCCATTATCAATGAATCAAATATGTTCGCTTCAGCATCAAAAAAATGTTCATCTTTTTGAACACTGCTTTCATTTACTTCCGTAGAATTATCGTCGTTTGTGTTCTCCTTCCATAAATCAGTTTTACTAAGCAGTTCATGGATGAGCAATTTAATATTTTTGTAATTATCCGGATCTTCTGATCGATGGCCTAAAAGAACATACTCTTCGATTAGGAAAAAATCGTCGGCGGGATTATTTGTATGAAGTATGGGGTTAATAAAATAATTGTCCGGTAAAATTTCTCCGGAAAGGAAATGCGTTTCTCTCATGTTCCGTAGTTTTTTTGCATTAATATTGGCCAACAGATGAAGCAGCTCTTCTCCCACAAGGCGAATGATTTTATTCTGATGGAGTTTAATTTCAGCTAGCTTATCTTTAATTATGAAAACTTCAGTTTGATCATATTTGGGAGATAATTGAAATATTCTAACAAGAGGCTCAAGATGAGCTACTAAATATTTATATTGATTTTCTGTTTCTTCTAAAAACAATTTTGCCAGAGCTGTTTGACCCAGGAAATCTATTTGTACTTCGGCTGCGGATTTAGCTCTGTTTATGCCGTCCAGCAAAACATCCGTGCAAACCCGTCTCAAAGTGTCCTTTTCAGTTTCACAGAATTCTCTTTTATACTCTTCAAAAAAATATTCCGATTGGCTATGTTTGATCATCAAAAGAGATGCTATCCGTTTTAGCGCATTGTAAACTTGAGGACTAATGTGGACATCAATGTGGATGTTGTCCACACCGAAAACAAGTCTGTCTAAAGAATAATCAACTTGATAGCGTTTAAGACCTAAGTTTTTGAGACTTGGCGGTTTTATAAATAATTCAATAATGTCATCCACGCCGAAAACAAGTCTGTCCAAAGAATAATCGACCTGATGACGTTTAAGATAGAGATTCTTGATGTTTAGCTTTTTTGTGAATAATTTAAAAATTCTATGCATGGCATCCTTTCTGATGGCTGAGTTGGTCTTTATTGTATAGGTAAGGTGAAAGATTTGCCCCCTATTGTTCCTTTTATTATGTTACTTCAAATGCAGAAAATAGTCCGAGGGATTGATACGAATATTTGCCGACGGAATCACCCGGACAATATTTAAACGGCTTGAACCCTCCTTGATATACTGGTCAGCCAGATAAACCATCTCCCCACGTTGCAAATTGCCTTTGCCGTCATCCTCAAGAAGTAAAACAAGCGGCAAACTCCGTTCGTTTTCCTCGGGATAATCCATTACCAGACCGATGGTCCCGTTGCTCATTTCCACAACAGAGCCGATGGGATAAATCCCCATCATATGAATAAAACGCTTCAACAGAATCGTGTCAAACATTTTTCCCGCCTTCGCCCACATCTTTCTCAGCACTTCATCAGGCGTGAAAGACTTTGGCCGATAAACCCTCTCGTTAGTCATCGCTTCATATACGTCGGCGATATGAATAATCTTTCCCATAAGACTCAGATGGCCCGTAAACAGAGTTCGAGGGTAACCAGTCATATCAATATTCAGATGGTGTTCAAATGGACCGAGGATAATTCTTGATCTCAAAGACGGGTTGGCATTCAACATAAGAATTTTTCTGACACCCATGACAGGGTGCGCCTTCAAAAGATCCCATTCTTTGTCGGTCAACGCCCAGTGCTTGAGGAGAATTTCTTTAGGTATGTCTACCTTTCCCAGATCGTGAAAAAGACCGCAAATGGTCAAATGCTCAAGTGAAGCATCCGATAATTCGATATGCCTTCCCAAGCAGGTCGCTAAAAGAGCGACATTGACGGAATGGGTGTATATGTAATCGTCATATTCCTTGAGAGTTGTCAACCCGATCATCAGGGCCTTATCCTCCTGGATCAAGTCCACGATGTTCTGGGCCAAACGTATGCTCTTGCGTATTCCTACCATACCCAGGGACACTTTATTTGCCACTTCTTTTACCGCTTCGATCGCAAGAAAATAATGTTTTCGTGCTTTTTCATACCGTTTATCTTCCAGGCTTTCGCCGTCAAATATTGCATCATCGTCCTGCCGCGGGAAGATCTGTACCCAAAAATAATCCTTTTCCTGTAGCTTTTGTTCCAGCCACTGAAGGGGGTTGTCATACCTTATTGCATCGTTGAACAGACGTGTAAACGTCATGAAGTTTTCGGGCAAGGCATCGCGCGACGACTTTAGAAAATTCACGCCCCCGATGCCTCGCTTCGAAAAAAACTCTATCATTTTATAAGCGACAACCGCCGTGTCTCTACGGTATCGAAGTTTTTCTCCTCCGAGATGAAATCGGCTCCGATGAAGAAAGAGGCTGATGTCTCCGCTGACAGTTAATTCATTGAGCATGTTCTGAAATGAGCTAACACTAGTCCGGACAATCTGATTGTTATCCTTGTATATGCGCACGGCATTTATCATGTAATACAGGGCTCTCAGAAAATCATGCCCCAGTCGCTCCGGAATCGATTGTCGCTCCAACATGATTATTGTCCTCTTCAATTTTTTTGGAAGAATTCTCTTTCCGCTTTGCGCGCAATCCTGCGCAGGCCAGGATGAAAGCTTCGGCCCGCCGCCTCGATCACTTGTCGGGCTTCCGGTATTTTCAAAGCGACCAGTGCAAGCGCGGCGCCTTCACGATACGCCGACTTCCTCAAACCGGCCATCCACTTCCGGTGAAGCAATGTTTTACTAAGGAAGGGAACAGACCGTAACGATCCACATTTCCCCAGCGTTTTGAAACATTCCATAATGTATTCGATCTGTGTAGCGCTGAATTTTCGGTTTTGAAGGTATTGCATCATAAGGTTTTCTGCGGTCTCGTTTCTGGATTGGCCCAGTTGCGTCAGGATCACTCGGCGCACCGAGTCATCCGGGTCGTCAATGAACCCAAAGATTGCCGATATCTGACTGCCATGCGCTTGCCCAATCATTTTAACCGCCATCCGCCGAACGGATGCCGACGAATGCCGGGCCAGTTTCGTCAAATATTTTAAAGACGTATCTCCCTCTAGTTTGGACAGGACATGAACAAGCTTCTCGGCTATTCTTTCGTCTGAAACATTGATCAGCGGTTCCAAACAACTCACGTCCTGACGGACAAGAGAAATAATGGTATCCTCTACAATTTGCTCAAGCTGTGACGGCTGTCCTAAGAGCAGGAAATGCACCAGGGTATCGACGGCATTTGGATTCAGATGCTGAAAAATCAGTTTGAGCGTTTCCATCTGCTGCACATTTAAGTTGCTCCAAATCTCCTTCAGTGGTTTCAAACATTTGGAATCGGAAGAGATGTCCTTATAAAAGGACTCGATCAACGGGCGTGCCCAGGGCGTGCGTAGCCGTCCGCTATCCAGAACCTTGCGCACTCCATCGAGAATGATAAGGGCGGCTTCAAAATCACGGCGATCAAAAGAGCCTTCAAATTCTTCCGATAAGACTTCCAAGACAACATTAAAGTCTTTCTCTTCCTGATATTGCAGAAGCATGTCCAGCAACATATTCAGATGTTCTGTGGCGGAGGAACTTTCCTCACGAAAGACCATTTCCTGCAGCTCAATTTGTTCCCGGGGTGTAAGCACAAAAGAGGCTGGATCAATGGTGATACCGCCAAGCGACGCCGTATCAATGGCGAGGTCGCCAAGCGACGCCGTATCAATGGTGGGGCCGCCAAGCGACGCCGGTTCATCTTCGGTTCCGATTTCGGTTTCCACCGCGGGGGGCTTTGTGTCCGATTTTGAAAGGCTGTCAATCTGATCCGATGCTTGTTCTGGAAAAAAATCGTCGGCTTTATATAGCACATGGTCAAAATGAGCCTCCCAGAAGGCAGTTACGATATCTCCTTCCGGCTCCTTCGTCAATACTGAATACCTGTGGATAATGGATAATAATTCCCGGATTTCTTCCAGTTCTATTCCTTCAGTGAATTCCAGCCATCGTATGCCGTCCCGGTAAAGTGTGAAAGGCAGCGTTCCTTCTTCGGAAGGTCCCTTATGAACCTCTACGCCCTGACAAATCACGCGATCCTTTTCAATTTCAATTCTGATATCGCCGTATTTACGAATGTTGGCCTCCAGCATCTCGTGAAACCGACTGATGGAATTTATAAGGATGCTGTGGCCTTCGGGATACAAAGACACGTTTTTACACGTCAGCAACAGATAAGCGAACAACCCTCTGGTGTCAACCGATCGCTGAATCGAAAGACCTTCCCCCGCTTTCATTAAAATACTGTCCCAGACTTTCATCACGACACCGCTTTTTTAAATAGCTGATTCATCTTTTCTATATAGACATGCAATTGTAACAACTTTTGCAAAATAACTGGTTGGGGACAAATCCGTTAAGGCATGACAATCCGCCATTATCCTGCCTTTCGTCATCCAATCGCTCCGCATAGCGACAGCTTTCCGTATGAGAAATGATAATTCGAATTTCCAACAACCCACAGCACCCGCTTCGATTGACAAGAACTTCCTTTTAACAAGTAGATTATATGAATAATGATTTTGCATGTCAATCACGAATATGATACCCCAAAGCAAGCTGTGGGGTATCATTCGACGTGCAAACTTCAGTGCACTCTGTTTCTGAAGTTTGGGTCTCATTAAATTGGAGTTTCACTAATAAAATATAGATAACAAAACACTGATTTATTGTTTATATTTATGCTCGCCAATCAGGAAGAAACCTGAATCAATGGTATTATCCCCTGCTTTCAGTCAATTTTAACGCTTTGCAGACTCCCATTGCACAAACTTTTTGCGCATCACGGCAGCCCAGTTTGTTGTTGCCCTGCAGAAAATAAGCAACCTCCCAGTTGTTTTAGGCATTGGCATCATTTGGTTGCAGTTTAATAGCATTGTTCAAATATTCGATAGCCTTTTTCGGGTCGGTATATTGTTTTCCATTCCACATAATAGGCTTCTTTTTGAGGGTTTTTTTCATGACTAAGGAAATCATTATGTACAGTAATCTTTGGCTTAATAACCAAAAAGAGAGAAAGAATACCATTTGGATGTTGCTGATAACCCAAATAGAAAATTAAATTCCTAACCCAAAAAATGAAAATATTGCGTAAAATATCAATCATGGGAAACAATCCTGTCTGTAACCAATCAGTTGCCCATACCTTTCATCACTGATCCTTTTCTATAAAACTTCAGCGTCTTTTTTCATCACATATTCAATAATGACGTTGAACGCCTGCTCTACGCAGCGGGGCTCAATCACGCTGGATACATCCCTCGGCGTGTGATAGACCATGTTGCTTTCAAGTTTTGTTATATCAATTTCAAAGGCAAGCATACAGGTTGCTTCAATTCCCTGTTGACCAAAAGAAGCAGCATCAGTACTGCCCCCGCCCCACGGCATCCTGGTCACGCGGGCACCGTAACCGAGACTGGTGGCAATATCCTTGAGTTCATTCGCCATTGGATCTGACAGGTCAACCGTAAAGTTAAGATCGTTATTAAAAAAAATAAGTTTATCGGCTTTATAGAGAGTGTCAAAACAAAAAACATAGGTTTTTATGTCAGTCATCTCATTTTTATGCGTTCGTGCGAAATATTTCGATCCCCTGAGCCCGCTTTCTTCCGCGTCAGCCGTGAGGCATATCAGTCTTGTATGCTGTAACGGGTTTTGCTTCTGCTTTTTCATGTTATGAAAAATTTTACTCACTTCATTTGCCAGAGCAACTGCGATCATATTGTCGCCAGCCGCAGGTGAAACGGCATCGGTGGTAAAAAACCAAAGAGGGATTACGCCAACTGACATTGCTGCCATTATAACGATCATCCACAGAGGATTGATGCTATATATCGTCATTATTATGACAAAAAGTACACTGATAAAAAACGGCGCAATTCCAGCAGCGATAAAAAGCGGATATAATTTTGGTGAAAAATTCATATAGTGAAAAACATACGCGGCGTCATGATGGCCGCAAAGAATTATCTGCTGCCTTACGTCCTTCTCTGGCTCAATTGAACCGTACACATTCAATCCCTTCGCTTTAGGAAAAAAAGGATCGAAAACCTGCCAGTAAAAAACAAATTGGCTCACAAAAAGGGAGGCTACCATTGATAAAAGCAGCAGAGCAATAACAGGTTTGTGAAAAAAAACAAGCGCTACTGATGCGAGATATACCACGACCGCGAATCTTATATATTTCAAAAATGCCTTGGGGTGAAATATAAATTCTTCTGTCTTTACTGAACCCTTATCACATGTTTTTTTGAATTCTTCCTCAATAGCCCTTCCTGCCCTGAAACAAGACTCGCTGCCTGCCAAACGTCGCGGGAAATTATTAACTATAGCGTCCGTGAACTGGAAAGAGTGATCAATATTTTCCTGTGTTACTTTTACCCTGTTCATATCACTCTCCTTTATCTTTTTAATGTCCAGCCTTTATTGACATATTTTTTCACACAGTTGAGCGATTTTTCAACTCCTTTTTTCTTGAACATGTTTTCAATCCAGTCAGGGACATTTTTTATCGATACATTACTTCCGTGCCGTACAAGAGTTTCGCCGCCAGGATAAGAATAAAGTTTCCAGAATCCCTGCAAATCCGCCAGATCATTATTAAAACTTTTATCCATTGCCCAGTGGATATATAGATTTTTTTATCATAATTATGGATTACTCTGTATACAAAGATGAACATCATGACCTCTAATTTAAATTTAATATTGTCCTGTACTTCATCTTTTTTTACAATCTTGATTTCTCAAGATACTTTATCTGGTCTTCAGTATGAAAAAGGATATTATAAATCTCTTCAGGCGGCTTATTCAGAACCATCACTGCGGTGATTATCGAGCGTTTGGCCTGTATCGCTTCATCACGCACTGAATCAGAAGTATAAAAAATAATTTCACCTTTAGAAAGATCTTTTATCTGGTTCTCAGATAATCCCTGTAATTTATCATCTCCATAGTAAGGAACCGCTGTTTCTCCATAATTGACCATTAGGAGAATAAAAAATATTGCAGTGAGAATTTTATATTTCATGGTGTCAAACTCCGATATTTTTCTTGATAAGACATTGCTTATTTGCGGCTGAACTATAAGCAAAGCGATCTTGTGTTTTGATAAGACATTGCTTATTCATGGTTAAACTATAAGAAACTCGGTCTTGTATGTAAAAGAAATCTTAGCCACAAAATGTGAAGTGCGGATTGTGTTTATTACGGATTGAAACATACATGACAGTATCCTGTCACAAAGGAGAATGAAAATAGCCTTGTTGACACCTTTTATTGTGAGTGTAATAATATCAATATATTAGACTTCTATTTTCAGGGGAAACAGATCATCATCCTTGTTAAGTATACTAGACTTCAATTCGTAATAAACAGGGCGGTTTTTTTCTCTTTTAAAAAAAATGAATAGTGCTATTATGATATCCAACTTGAGGCTATACATGAACACAATGTCTTCTAAATTCATAATCATAAAAAATGTTATAGAATGAAGGAGGATATATGATTCAACTTGAGCATCCATCCCAGGAAGATATTGAGGAAAAGATAAAAAGCAAAGAATCCTTTTTGGTAGTAAAGATGTCGGGACTTAAGGAGTTGATGAAATATTGCTTTTTAATAGTGAAAATAATTCAAAATAATCACATGACTTGTAGAGTCAAAACAAAAGGTAGGAAAGTTGTGGCTCTTCCATTCATATTTTTACCACCGACATGGTGGTACTTAGGAAGTCAAGTTGCTCACGACATATTTACTTTTAATCCAGATTGGATAATAACTAGAAATATTTTCACACGAAAAATATGGGTTGAATATTGTAAAGCCAAATGAATCATCCCAACCTCTTGTTGATAATAATATTATTGTCTATCAGAAATTTGACTTCACCTCTGGATGATAACATGGAATGATGTATTTTTGTGTGTAGGGAACTAACAATTACTTCCTCTCCAATATATATCTTCCGACAGATCTCCTTCATGGGGGTTTCAATCAGTAATAAACAAAATTTTCTGAGCTTTAACTTAACATGTGGCACAAGTATTTAATGCAGGTCACATTACTCATATTTTCTCATTATTTAATCCATATGAATTGATTCATGCTCATCGAACCTTTCATGTTTACCATAAAAAGAGATACAAAAATGAAACAATTTTTTATTTCTAGTATCTATATCATGCCATCTTTCATTTAGCTCATCATAAGAAAGAAATGTTCTATATTGACATGATGGATCTTCAAAATGAATATATTTGTTATCGTAACCAATAGGGACTACCCAGTGCCCATCTTTCCAATCATCTTCCCATTTTACTTTACTATTATCACGATAAGCTTGAATAGCTAACATACAAGGAGTATTTTTATCAATACAAGCCTTAATATCGTCAATAACCATATTTTCACGCATTTTGTATTTTAGCTTAAATTTCTTAGCTACTTTAATTATTCCTTTGATTAATGTTCCATCTTTTTTAGATGTACCTGCTATCTTCATTATTTCATCTTCTCTAACATCGTAGCCAAAGAAAGTTAAAACTGTTTCTAAGCATGAAGCGCCACAACTATATGAGTATGCCTCTTAAATGGATACATCATTTCATGGCGTAGATTTTTAATCTTAGCAAATCCCCTGACGTAGTCAGGGGTGGGGTGTGGGGGCGAAGGCCCCACACCTTTAGCGAATCAACGTAGTTGATGAGCATGGGTTTTTGCTGTAACCTAAATATTGGAGGAATTT
>Ga0209777_10008280_pt1 | contig 11393 bp, 13 predicted proteins | sample FrelakmetHBP12HB_FD_187147 | JGI IMG/M metagenome (GOLD analysis project Ga0209777, IMG submission 187147) | Freshwater lake sediment microbial communities from the University of Notre Dame, USA, for methane emissions studies -HBP12 HB (SPAdes)... | ecosystem: Environmental > Aquatic >...
CGATGTGTCCCAAGAATTAACATCATCATTAAAAGAGGATGCTCCCGTAAATGCTCCGTACATACTCGTTATGGCCGAGGTGTCTAATTCATCAAGTCTGTTCCAAGTAATGAGGCTAGCATTTGAATATAACAGAAAGGAAAAGCTATTAAGTCCAGAAATGTCAAGCAAGTCCGGGGTATTGAATGCTGTAGCTCCTGCTCTCCAGAAAGCACCTGCCACCGCCGTTCCAAGTTTAAGAGAGCCCCACTGTGTCACGCCAATCAGTTTTTTTCCTTCATTGGCATAATAGGTTGCTGTTGCAAAATTGAATCCTTCTATAGTGCCATTAATTGTTACTGTGTATGTCCCAGGACTTGGATAGGTGTGCGTAACAGCCGCATCATTCCAGGCTGTAATTGTGTCCTGGCTGCCATCTCCCCATTTGACAATGAAATTGTAAGTGCCGCTGTTATAAAGAGGCAATTTAATTTGGTCACTTGCAGTATCTCCTGGATTATCTGTCTTCCATGTCGATACAAATTTACTTGTTCCATAATATCCGAAATCAACACTAAGCATGCCAGTCTTAACGGCCTTGCTTGTTGGAACCACTCTGTCCGAGCTGGCCAAAGGACCTACATCAATGGCTGTCACCTGCGCCGGAGAGACTGCGTTGTTCTTTAACTCAATTGCCTGACCGGTAAGAACAATGGGGGCAGAGACGGTAACGGCTGCATGCTTCAAAGATACCGCACTTGCCACATCCGCATGGGTCAGACTGCCATCCTTCACCTTCTTGCCAGTAGTCGTATCAAACTCTACAAGGTTGCTGTCCACGGCACCGGCAGGTCCGCTGAAATCCCCGCTGGCGAGCTGATCAAGGGTTTCAAGGCTGTGTTGGACGGTCGTATCGAGGGCGCTCAGATTCTTGGAGAAGACGGACGCATCAACGTAGACGGTATCCGCCCACGGCTCCAGCTCGATAATTTCCAAGGACTTCGTGTAGTCAAAGAATTTAACTTTTATCCGGTAGACATAAATAATCGCCACAGGATAAGAAGCTGGAGTCCCACTAAGAGTCCAATTCCCAGCACTATCAAGCGTAGCAGTAATAACGACATTCGCGCTTGTTCGCGGCGAGACATAATTTGGAAGCCCACCTGAGATTTGTGAAGCCAGCGCATCAACCCCCGCAGCCCATTGGTCAAGGACGATTTCTCCGTTGACGGGCGGAGTGAGTGTGCCGCTTGTTCCGCCGTTAATTGATTCAAACCACGCAACTTTGACATAGATCTCTCCTATATTGGGTCTTGGGGGGAAATTATACATTTATCTATAAAACTCCATCGTCACGACCGTTGCACCGCTGGCGGGGGAGATAAGACTGATGTAGCTCGCTCCCTCAATGGCTCGCACCGTCGGCTTCAACAATGATGCAGTGCCGTCTGTTACATCAGTTGACGGGACCACAGCCACGGCGTCAAAATTTACATAGAAGTCTCCGTTGCCGGAAAAGACGACATACTGCGCGTCCGTGGGAACAGTATGCGATTCGGCAGCCCCGCCGGCAGATATTACACGAGCATCTACATGGTCGGAGCGCATCAGGCCGCTTATCGCCCGCCCATTAGCATCAATGATTGTCTTGAATTCTTTCATGTCAAACCCTCCTTATCTTAAATAGTTTAAGCATTGCCCATAAGCCTCAAAACATCGATGTACGTTGAATAGTCCTGGGGCACCCATTTTTTCAAAACGCTCCGGTTCGCGTCGTCACGCTGATTATACATAGACGCTTTATGACCAGCGCCGATGCCTGGTCGACCGGGAAGACCTTTCATTCCCACATACAGGCTCATCTTGGAATCATCAAAAAGATAGCCCTTTGTGCCGATTTTCTTCCCACCAGGCGCTAAGGTGCCCGGCATAACCTCGCCGCCTATGCTTCTCCATACACGGACGTCGAGGTAATGCCGGTCTTTACCCTGGGCGCATAGACGGACCCGAGGTATCATCGAAGATCGGAAAGCCGATTGTGCCCAGCTCGCGTGAAAAGCGTTCTCATGACGGGAGTAACCACCCGACGGAAGATGGTAATACTTGGAATAGCCAATGCCGATCAGCTCACCATATGGGAACCACTTTTCCATTTCCGCGAGATAATCAGGTCCGTAATACTCGTCATCTTCAAAAATGATAATATGGTCATGCTTTACATGCTTGAGAGCTTCGAGCATATTGAGATTAAGCGTATGCGGCGGATCTCCAGGCAGGGGTTCACGCCGGATATAATCACAAGGGATGATCGGCGGTATCGGTGTTTTCCCATCATCAACAATGATTATCTGATCGGGCTGCCTTGACTGCATCAGTAACCATTTTTGGCAAAGTGCAAACGCCAGGGGCCGATCGCCTGTCGGAATTATAACCGTAATCATAAGTCACCCATTGACTTCAAAACCCAATTTTGCTCGATTTCTTCCAGGCCTTTATGGACCCGGGCCCGGCGCGTTCCGTAGGTTTCATGCTTCACATATTCGCTCGGCATGGGTTTCCAGTTCCATCCCATACCGCCGGTGTGATGAATGCCAGGAAACTGTTTTACCGTATGCGATAAGCCTTTTTTGAACAAATCAAGCGCGGCTAGGTAGCACGGGGCTCCATGATGCACATACGGATGGTGCTTACGGTAGTTGTCAACGCTAATAAGCTGAAAAAACGGATGCAGATAATTCATGGACGGCTGCCCCTGGTGCGCTCCATGGGCTCCGTATTCATAGCCGTCAAGGCCGGATTGTTCAATAAGGCCTACGCCGTAAGTCTCCGGCTCCATCATAGCCAGCATTCCTTCAAGCGGGCTTTTCAGCATCTCGATATCGGAATCAAAGAGCAACGCATAAGGCGTTTTACATTTGGAAAGGGCCAGGTCCATGCCCTTGCCGTGGCCGATATTATAATTTATCAGTAGGCAGGACGTCCGCTCCGAGGCAATAGACTTGACATACTCCCTGCAAGGGTCGCCCTCGTTAGACCCGTCAACAATAATGATCAGCATGCCGGGGTGGCACGCCCGCACCGAGCTATACGCTCGCTGAATCAGGTCTTTCGTGTTGGAACAAACTGTTATTCCTGTTATAACTTCGTCCGCAATCATTATCTTCCCCCATGTGCACTCTCATAATGGCTAGACCATCCCTCACGCCTACCGGCTTCACGCCCAGTTCGTTTTCCACTCTTGAAGTATTAAAAGAAGTGTCCATAGGCCGGGGCGCAATTTCCGGGAAATATGAATCCGGGACAGGGATGATTAAACTTGCATCCAGCTCAAATATTTCTGCCACTCGTAGGGCAAATTGATAAAGCGAAAGCCGGTCTTCCCCCGCCGCATGGTATATGTCGGTCCGCTGCTGCTGAATCACTGCCCATACGACCTCGGCACATGCCCAAGCCGCAAGGGGCTTACTGAATACATTGTCAACCACTTTTATCGGAGTCCCACTTTTTAGGAAATGCACCCACCGCGCTACCGGATTATCTCTCTCCCCGGGGTATGGCCATCCATACATCAAGATAGGCCGCACGATAGCCCAAGGCACACTGCTTGCTCGGACAATACTTTCGGCTTCTACTTTGAGTTTCCCATACTGATTGATAGGACAGGTCGGCGCAGCTTCGGAGTAAGGCGGCTTCCGGCCATCAAACACGGCGTTCGAGGATATATAGACAAGACGCGAATTGAAACTTTGACACATCTCGACAATAACCTCAGTGCCGCCTACATTGACCCTTCTTGTTTCTCCGGGATTCCTTTCCGCAAAGTCCACGCTCCCAATGGCGGCAGTATGAATCACAACATAAGGCCTTGCCCATTCAAAAGCCGCTCTCATCTGTTTCCGATCAGTCACATCAGCGGCACGAATAGGAAACGGCAGGTCTATTGGCAAGGGACGTTCAGGAAAATAAATTGAGTGTCCCTCTATGCCCAGGGGAGATAGCTTCTGCAGTGCAACGCCGAGAAGTCCGGTCCCGCCTGTTATCAGCACTCGCATTAGAATAGCCTCGCATCGTCAAGATGTGCTACGCATTCCGCCCGTATTTCTTCTTCTGTAATAGTCCAGTGCTGGACGCATAACCCGCCCGCTTTATTATTTGTACTTTGTCGTTTCTGATGCCCCCTGACTCTCCTTTTAATGGCAATCTCAGCATCAGCCATAGCCCAATGAGCGCCGTTGATTATGGAAGACTTAAAGGGCGCGTCGGTGAAGATCCAGTGATTGCCGATACCCCACTGAGGATTTAGGCTTCTCCTGGCAATAGCAGGCTTGTTGAATAGTGCGAATCCGTAACCCTCGCCCTGCTTCGGGTCGCCATACCGGCGCTGCGGCAAGGCGGGCAATGATGGGTCAAGGTCTTTCTCGCTCCGGTGCCGGTAGACCATCCAATAATTCACATAGACTATATCAACATCTGTGCTTTTCAGGTATTGATCGAGCGGCGTGTTTAGATCAACAAACGCAAATTCATCCGTATCCACATTGATAATCCAGTCCTGACAGGTCTTTGCCACTTCGTTAATCTTTGCTACTTTCAACTCATCATCAAAGCCCGCCGGAAAAGTAAAATAACTTACATCGACGTTCGGGCATTTTTTGCAAATTTCCGCCGACCGGTCTGTTGTCGCAGAATCAATAATGACGTGGATTTTATCGGCAAACTTATAGTGGCTCAACATAAAGGGGAGCAGCGCCTCGTCATTATATGCCATCATTATGCAGTCAATCATTGAACAATACCCCTATCCCTTGAGTCGGTTTTGGAGATGAATACTCTGTGCAAAGAAAGTAATTTTTCTCTCTCTTAACCTGCTCCCAAAAAATACCCACATCTGGTACAGTAGGCTCCTGAATATCGTGGAACATGCAAATTTTCGCATATTGCCCTACATTGTCCCAATCCCTCTGTAATGCCGCGCAGGAGTGATCTCCGTCGATGAAACAGAGGTCAAAGGCCTCCCCTTTTATCAAATCGCTGGTCCCTGCCCTATAGTCAAGGCGGTCATCGTTATCGATATAAAGTGCCTTTACTTCGGGATTCAGCCAATCAGGCATGGTATCAATGCCAACAGATATCAGGTCGGGATTAAATCTTCTTAGATATTCTGAAATGAACAAAAAGCAACCGCCCTGGAAAACGCCTATTTCGCAATAAGTGTTAATTGAATAATTAGATAAATTGACCAAGGCTTTTGCCAACTGAATAGGAGTTTGATATAGCCCTGCCATGTCAATTCGTTCGTTTATGAATATATAATCCTCACCACAATAGGGCTGCTCCCATTTGGAAATACCGAAAGCTCTGATAAGGTTAATGACCACATCAGCATTTTTCAGGCTCGCCAGGTCTAAGCATCTTATGAGATTCGTCACGGCTATGATGTTTTTGTTATTCACCAGCGATAATCTCCTTCCAGTTTAATGTTGAACCCAGGCCTTCAATACCGCCAATGTCTGCGCGGTAGGCACCTGGGCGCCAGCCCTTTGCCGCTTCCGCCAGATCCTCTTTGGTAAACGGCCTTTCAACCAACTCGTAATCTCCTATCGGAAGATGATTGTTAATAAGCATCCTGTAAAACGACGGGCTTATCCGTTGCTTTTTGTCGCAAATCAGTTGCCGTTTCATCGGGACACTGCCGCCACACATCTGACATAGCTCAATCTGGTCTTCGTAATCGGATCTCATCCACCATCCGGGCTCGACTTCCCACCCCTTTATTCCTTGCAGATATGCGATTGAAGCCGCCACTTCGCAGAAGTAAGCTCCGAGCGGCGTGATCGTTGAACACCAGTTTTTGCCAATCCAGCAGTCCTCAATCAGCATGTTTCTTAACTGGCCGTCCTCTACCATGTCTTTCGCCGCCAAGGTTAAAGGTTGATGCTCGCATACCATTAGTTGAAATGCCGAATGCTCGTTGAATGCTATAAAACTGAATGTGCTGGCAATCGCTTCCTTGTTTTTTCCCAATGGACTGATTGACGTCCACAATGCCATTTTTTCTTTTGGGTACTTGCTTCTTATCAGTTCACAGATCTCGGGGAATTTCGTATGGAGCTGCGGCTCCCCGCCAAGAAGACCAAGGCGGTTAGGAAACCCCCTGTAGCTCTCAAGGCATTTATCGATGAAGTCCAAGTCCATTTCGTAGAGCATATCTGGTCTAAGGTGCCTCTCGAAGCGCGAGCAGTAAACACAGTCCCCGACCGGGCAGCGGTTCGTAATCTCAATGTGGGCAAATTCTTTATCTCTGACAGGTTTCATACTATCACCATCCATGAGCTGTCGAAGTACACGCCGCTGGGCTTTCCAAATCTTTCATCTACTGCCTGTTTAACGCCGTCGCACGTTCCGAGCGCATAGGCATTGTCATAATCGTGGCCTGTCAAAAGACCGCCCTCCTTCACTTTTGGCAGCCACAATCCTATATCTTTTTTGACCGATTCATATTCATGGTTCGCGTCGATATAGACCATATCAAGCTGGCCATCTTCGAAGAACTGCACCGCAAGCTCAGAGGTCATTTTGAGCTTCTTGACTTGTGGATACTGCGCCATTCGGGCATTAAAATCGGCTTCGACCAAGCCCATGTCATGTACCCAGGCCGCGGGATCTGTGTTGCTATACATATTCTCCCAGGGGTCAATGGCATATATGCGCCGGAACTTCCCACTCTTTGCAAACGATTCAGTTGATTCTCCGCGATAGCTGCCGACCTCCACCATGACCGCATTCGTTAATTTAATCGCCTCGATGAATTCCGTTAAGTCCATCCAGGGCGGCCTCATTCCTACAAGAGTATCTCCCATTAACAAACTCCTTTTGCAAAATTACTTATCCTGGATTCAATTTTCGCCAAGTTTTTCAATTCCTTTTCCCAAATTATTAAGGTGTCATACCCATAAGGCTTGAAAGTGTTTATTCTATCCTGTGTATTTTGCCCCTTGTGCCAATAATCTCCGAATAATTCGATAATCTTCTTCTGCCCATTGATGTTTATGAAGTCGGGACACTTTCCGTTAATTATAAAAGAAAAGTCTCCGGTATATTTCCACTCACCAGGGTAGAGTTGATTAAGTAAGTTCAAAATAACTGTTTCTGGTTTATTGGGGCGGGTCGAACCCGATGCGTAAGAATTCTTTATCCACCTACTTTTTTCATCTTCTGTGAGATTTTTCCATAATTCCTTCATCGCCTTGCTTACTTTTTCTTTATGTTTTGGATCGTCCCACCTCTTTTTGCTGGCTTTGCCTATCTTAATTTTGGTTTCTTTAGAAATAACTTGCAGCGCCCTCTTGATCCTTATTTTGTTTTTTGTTTCTTCACTGCGTGTCTTTCCCCGATTAGCTGCCCCCATTTTTTCACAGGCTTCTTTTGAATAAACTCCCGTTTTCCCCTTGCACCATGGAACCACTCCATACATGGGATTATTTTTACCAGACAGTAAATTGCTCAACAATTCTTTATTTTGTGCACTAAGGTGACACCCTTTCCTATTGTTATTGTGCCCACGAACAAATCTTTTTTTAACGAATTTCCCGCAGCCGCATTCACAATATTTGGTAAAGGAATGATTGTTCATCGTATCCACTCCTTTGTTGGTGCTCCTAAAAAATCCCGGGTCCAGCCTGACATGCTCCGCACCTTGCTAAAATCCCCGCCCTTCTTCTTATGTTCTGTCCAGCCAAGCTGAAAGCGATCATACGGGGCTTTATCCGCCTGACTGATGCCCTGCATAGGGCAGCCGCAGAGGATGATCTTGTCATACTTTAAGTGTATGGCTGCCCGTACACCAAGGAGAGCACTGCTTCCGGAGGGGTCTATGTGTTCAATAACAATATCCACGCCCGGCTTATTCTCATGGGCGATTGTCTTATAATCTATGTTGCCGTTAATTCTGTGACGCCTCGCCATGGCCAGGGGGATATCTGCTATGTGATAGGTCACAAAATATTTCAAGGCGCACTGATATTTCGATATTGCATCAAGGCCGATAGCCATGAAGTCGCATTCGACCTTCGGGAAGTCCGTCATGAACTCTATAACGTCACTGAATAGACACGGCGCTGGGCCGGTTAATAAGATACATTTCATAAGTCGGGTAATCCGTATTTCTTAGCTTCTTTTGTGATCTCTTCCAGCTCTTCAAAAGTTGCTTTATTGTAGGTTTTCCCTTCACACTCAAATTTAGCCGCTGCCTCGAGGGCGTTGAATTCTGCCTCTTCCCTGCTATCTCCGACACCCACCGCCTTGGCTACAGTTGCCGAGTCCTTAAAGGGGATATTCCAATACTGGCCATCCACGACGCATGCTCGCCGCAGTTTTATACTGTGCATGTCCTTCTCTGACCAATCAAAGGGGATGGGTTCTTCCTTCGCACCTTCCGCCTCGATCGTGAGCTCTGCCACATGCGTACCATTAAACTCAGGTTTGATAATCTCCCCGCCGGCCACAGCGTCTATTATTTTAGGCAGGTTCTTATATATCGAGGAAATTGAAGCTGCCGGCGGGTTCCCCATGCGCTGACAGGCATCAATGAAATGGGGTATCCGAGACAGCCCGAAACGGATCTCCGAAGAGAGTGCCCCACAAATATCGTAACGCTTCCAGACGGGTTTCATAGCGTTGTTGACTTTTTTAATCGGAGCCGGCAGGTCGTCATATGTTGAAACCTTCGCGCAGTAGCCATCTCCTTTTGCTTCATAGCCCCATAGGCCTTGTTCATAGTATTCAGAATGAGCCATGAACCAATCCGCACCAGGCTCAACGCCGGGGATAGGCTTCTCCCACATGAATTTTTCAGTCTCCCGAAGGGGTCCGAGCTTATGCGCGAGCTCATCCAGTTTGCCAAGAGACTTCTTATATGTCTTATGGTGGAATGTCTCCATGAGGCCGCGATTTTCGACGTTCAACTTAATCCATAAATCTTTTTCTTTCTTCAAAAGGGTGTGGAGCGCATCGATGCCGACAACAATATCGTACTTCGGTACTGCGAGCCCTTGAGCCACAAGGGTCTTTTTGAACTTTAGACGGTCCATTTCCTGCTCGCCGCTTTCACCGGCGCCGAATACACGCGCATCTTTCTTGAGCTCACCTTTCTTGATGCGCTCCCGGAGCTGCTTTTGCTTGTCGCCGTCGCCTACATCAAAAAAGCAGAACAGATCAACATTCTCCTGGCCGTCTTCCCAACTGTCAAGGCGTGTAATTCCAGGGATGCCCTTGCCGATATACTGATTGTGCCAGGTCGGGAAAGGCCCCATCCACGGAGAGAAGAATTGAATCTCCTTGTAATCCTGGGCCATGATCTGCCCTAAGAAGATTTCAAATATGCCATATCCGTAGATTCGGCAGATTTTATCTGACAGCTTCATCGGGTGGCTCCTTTGGTGTAAGCATGGCTGCATGGGTGGCGAGATAATAATTCTTTTTGCTATCATCCATTTTCAACTGTATCCCGCCGATAAATTCAATGTCGTATGACTGACTGGCATCGTTTATGGATTTCATCAATCTCGTTGCCGCAATTTCAAACGTCCCGTCCTCCACCATTTCCATGAAAACATAATATCCTGGTGCTAAATCCTTTCTCATCGTTTACCTCCTAATGATATGCTAGCCTTCTACAAGGCTGACAACTCTGCTCTTAAAGTGTTCCTGCTCTACTCTATCGAATGCTTTTCCGGCAGCGTCAGTCAACACCTTCGTGATCGTGTCGGTCTTGAAATAAAGGGCAAGGTCGGGTACTTCTTCAAGAAGATATTTTATGAATTTGTCCCGCACTTCCGCATTCGTGTAAAAGTGAATGTCCTCATGAGCTTTTTTGAACATCCTGAGCGTAACCTGTGTGTCTGCCCACTCTTTGTTAAAAAGCTCATAGAGATCAAGCATCCCTTTTTCTTTGGCCGTCTGCATCTTTTTCTCAAGAGCACGGGTCTTGTTTTCGAGGTGTTGCATCATTTGACTTATTTCCATTGTGTCCCTCCTATATAGATGTAATCATTTCATCTCCGAGATAAATCGCTGCGCTGCCATCGCTGCCGGTTAAGAGCGTCCCGACGGCAAGGCCTGGTGTTGCCGGTGTCGGCCATGCCACATCTGTTCCAGGCAAAACACAGGCCGGCTCCAAGCTGCTTTGGATTGCTGCATTAAGTGTTGGGTTAACACGATAAACGTCCTGATGTATTGGCATCCATAGGCCAACGTCTACGATTTCAAGCCACGCCGAAGTCCCATCTGCAAACTCCACAAAGAAGGAACTTCCCGCCTGTATCGCTGTGGTCAAATTGACTATTCCAACTGGAACGATATCGGGATAGTCAGGCCTCCATCCCATTGTAATAAGATTTTGTACCCATGTTTTAGCAGCATTGACGGGTGGCACTTCAAAGAACGAGCCTGCTAAAATGGCCGCTGGCACGGTTTTCTTTTTCTCAAACATCCAATGTATCTGAATGTCAGGGAAGAACTCCTCCATGATAAAGTTCTTAACGTAATTTATTGCCAACGGCATATAGGGCACTGTCCAGAATGCCCCTGCCTGCATCGCTTCTGATAGACCCTTTTTCACAGTGAAGTGCGGAATAACATCAGGTCCCCCGACTTGCCATCCTGCCTTTGCCGGGTCTAATACCCAATCCTTGTATGCTGCCGCACCCCTGCCAAAATCGACAAAAGCAAACGAACCAGCAAGAATCGCCTGTGGCAGCCCCGCCTTGTCTCTCAACTGTAAGCCCGGGGATTCTGCCATCCAGTTCAGGTTTCTTGCTCCAGGCAACCAGTCCTTCGCCGCTGCATTACTGAAATCAACGAAGGCAAAAGAACCGGCCAAAATTGATGCAGGTTCCCCTTGGGACTTAAAGTACCAATGCGGAAGATTATCCTGATACCTGCTTGTGAAATCGTCGGGGTACAGTCCTGTTTTCCACGGATTGCTATCCCATGTTTTTGCCGGATACTGAGAAGGCGGAACTTCTGTAAAGCCCGTGGCCTGTATTCCTGGGGATAACGCACGAGGTGGAGCCCACGGAGTCTGGGTGGGATACGATGGACTCCACTTATCAAGCCCTTTACTGGCAACCTGCTCACTCCACGGCGTATCACCAGCATCTACCTTCCCTACTGCCGGGTCAACCGCAAACCACGGATACTCAAAGATACTTGCCCTGATAGCTCCAGAGAGTGTTGCTTTTGCTGCGGGGACAATATCAACGGTTGGTATTTGATACTTACTGACCATGACATGAATTGCATCTTGATCAGGCATCGCCCAGTCTCCGGCGAATACGAAGAAAAAGCTGCCGGCTAGTATTGCAGCCGTCAGAATATTCGTCGTCGCTGGCGGATTATTCGGACATACTGCTGAC
>Ga0209777_10008281_pt1 | contig 11393 bp, 12 predicted proteins | sample FrelakmetHBP12HB_FD_187147 | JGI IMG/M metagenome (GOLD analysis project Ga0209777, IMG submission 187147) | Freshwater lake sediment microbial communities from the University of Notre Dame, USA, for methane emissions studies -HBP12 HB (SPAdes)... | ecosystem: Environmental > Aquatic >...
CCGCGAGGTTTCCCACGGCTGGACAAGCCAGCCGTGCCACACCCCCTAAGACTAACGCGGTACGCGATTCCTACTTCGCGTTGGAGCGGAACTGATACATATCCTGCCCCGCCTCGCGGCAGGCGGCGATCGTCTCGGGGTAGGGCGTGTCGCAGACGTCCACGAGGCCGATCTGATAGTTTTCCTCGTCCAGGGGGCGGCCGGTGGTCGGTTCGTCGCGGTACAGGAACCAGTGCGTCCCCACGATCTCGGGGTTGGCCATCGCCCCGCGGACGTACGCCTTGTATGCCGCAGCGCGGTCGGCCTGGCTCGTGCACGGCACGAGGCCGGTGTGGAACATGCCGCGGTCCAGCGCCCCGAAGTGGAACTCGCCGATGACGACGGGCTTATCGACGCCGCCGGGAATCCGGAACTCTGCCACCGACCGGCGGTAGAGGTTGTAACTGACGACGTCGCAGTACTTCCCCGCCGCCGCGGCCGCGCGGTCGTTCGTCCAGGCCAACCGGCAACCGAGGTAGAGCTGCTTCGGCGCGACCTCCTTGACGGCGTCGCGGCAGACCCTGAAGTACTGCTCCGCGAGGCGCGTGTAGAACGCCCCGAGGTCGGCGGCGGCCCGCTTCTTGTCGGGGGCGGCGGTGCTCTGCGCGAGGGCGTCCCATGAGGCGTGGCCCGTGCCCCACGCCTCGTTCAGCTTACCGATCTCTCCATACCTGGCCTTGAGGTCCTCCAGCAGCGCCTTCTTGGCCGCCTGATCGGGCGGCGACTGAAGGGCCGCCACCGCCAGCGACGTGTCGTCGCCCCAGGCAATCTCGTTGTCGATGAAGAACCCGATGCACCACGGGTCGCCGACGCTCGATCCCACGTGCCGGGCCATGGCCGCGCGGGCCTTCTCGGTGAACTCGGGCTCAAACGGGTCCTTGAACTGGCCCCAGTAACCTTTGCTCCCCTGGATGGGTTTGCTGCGGAACCCCACGGTGCCCGTGTACGGCGTCTTTCGCATCTGGCCGATGGCAGGATCGCTCCAGTTGGCCACCGTGTTCATGCACCAGGAGCGGAGGCGTTTGTGGGCCACCTCGGCGGCGGCCTTCTTCCAATCCGGGCCGTACTTGCGCTTGAGGTTGGCGCCGATGAAGTTGAACGTCCGCACCGTGCGGTCCTTGTAGTGGCCGTGCGTGGCGAACGCGCGGCCGAAGAACTCCTTGAAGCCGGGGTCGCCCGTGGGCAGGTCGGCGAACCACGCGTCGCGCTCGTCCAGGGGCGTCGAGCCTTCCGCGTTGATGCAGTCGACGCCATGCGACCAGAAGAGGCGCCCGTCCGGGTCCACCAGCCACCACTTGCCGTCGCGTTTCTCGGCGCGGAAAAAGCCGGTGGCCTCCAGTTGCGGGCCGTCCTTCCAGCCGCCGTACGAGTCCCAATTCTTCGGGCCGGGCCGGCCCCTGAGGGCCGCCGCCTCCTCTTTCAGTTGGTCGTCCAGGTCGGTGGCGGCGTGGGTCTTGCCGGGCCAGTCGCGGTGAATGTACTGACCGAACTGGTCAATGAAGGGGAAGAACTTCTCGGCGGTGACGGGGAGGTCCTTCGGCCCGGCGTACTTGCCGCCCGCGCGGATGGCGCCCACTTCGAACGCGTGATCGGCGCCGGGCTTGGCGACGAAGATGACGAGTTGCGTGACCTTCGCCGGGTCGATCATGTTCGGGCCGTCCATCGGCACCGGGTAGCCGCGCATGCCGAAGAGCTTGACCTCCGCGGGGCCGGCGGGCTTGCGGACCAGTTGCACGCGGAGCGTCGCCGACTCGCCGGGCTTCACGGTCACACGGTCGGTGCAGCAGTTGCGCGAGCCGTCGGCCCCCTCGTTATCGGCGCGGCAGTTCACCGTGACGGGGGCCGAGCCGGTATTCTTGACGGCCATCTCCAGGAATTCGAACTTCGAGAGGTCCCACGTGCCCTTCGGCGCTTTCAGCGTGACGCCCGGCCACTGCTCCTTGTGACCGGTGGTAACCGCGAGGGCCGCCCCGCTCGCCGACTTCGAGAGGCTCGCCTTGGCATCGATGGTGACAATCTTGGAAACGTCGAAACCCGGGGCGAAGTCGAAGAGCGCCTCGTCGGCGTCCGCCCGCGGCGTCGCCAAGGCAAGCAAGAGGCCGACGATTGCGAAACCGCAGAGGTGCGTGGGGCTGAGCAACTTCATCAGTGGTTCTCCCAAATGTGGCACGGCTGGCTTGCCCAGCCGTGGGGCACCGCGCCGGCCTGCCGCCACGGCTGGACAAGCCAGCCGTGCCACATGGCCCAGTAGTCCGGCAACCTTGAAACTGTGAGTCGGACAAGCGCGGCGGGCAGTCTTGCCCGCCGCGCGGTGGGCAAGACTGCCCACCGCGCAACTTGCAGCCGTGGGGGCACTGCGCCCACCCTACTCCAAGTGCTTCAGAAACGATGCGAGCAGGGGCTTGGCGACCGCCGGCTCGCCGATCACCCCGGCCACCCAGTGGCCCTGGGCCACCGCGGTGATCGCGCCGACATACTCTTCGCTGTAGGAAATGGTGTTCGGCAATTCCTGGGCGCCGATGGGCTGCGGCGGCATGGACTCCTTCCACTCCGCCAGGACCGCCTTGGCCTTCTCGGAGCTACCCGCATCCATGACGAACATCCGCACGCGCTTGCCCTGGATCTCGTAGGCGGCCTCGCGGACCTTGCCGAGGAACTCGCGGGCGAGGAATCCTTTCGTCACGTAGGCGGCGCTGTGCGGCACCATGTTGGCCGACGGCAGCGGCGCCGCGAGTTCGGCGTCGGCCGGCCCGGCCGGAGCGGCCTTGGCCACGGCCGTGGCGATGGCCTTGACGAACTCCTTCTGCCCCTCGATGTCGCGGCGGGCCACGAGCCTGGCATAGTAGCGGCCGACGCGCAGATCGATCCCTTCGTCGCTCACCTGGGCCTCGTTGCCGATGTCGAGGTACTTGGTCTGCGGCGTACGGCCGTCGGCCAGGATGTCGAGCGCCCCAAGCGGGGAGCCCATGTCGTAAACGTCGAGTTCGACGTAGGCGCCCTTCTTGGCGCCCGTGGCGCGCCATTCGCTGTGCGCCAGAAGCACGAACCCCGCATCGACGTAAGTGCCCGCGGCGCCGTCGATGTACTCGTACAGGTTCTCGGGCTCGTACCAGGTGACCTCATCGGCGCGCCTGCCGGGCACGGCGGCCGCAACCCCGTCGAGGATTTTCGTCACGGCCGCGCGCGGCGCGGCAGAGCCCGCGGGTTCGCCCGAACCGCATCCGCTCGCAACGAATGCCGCAAAGACGGCCAGTCCCATCAGGTGCCGCATGGTTGGCTTTCTCGCTTTCACTTGCGCCAGGGCCTCATACGCCTCGCGCCCGTTTCATCCGCGCATAGATTGAACACGGCCACGGGCGGACGGTGTTAGTCTAAGTCGCGCGGACCCTCCGTGTCAACAAACTCGCGCCGCATGGATGCACGCGGCGGCCGGTTGCTGGTATAATGCGTGCCGCACCGCCGCTCGGGAGACGCTTTATGAGCCGACCCTCCGTCCTGCATTGGCTTCTCTTGATCGCCAGCGCCGCCCTGGCCGCGGGCTGTGCGGAGCCGGCCCAGAGAGCCGCGCCAGGCGCCGTTGCCCCCATGTCGGTCGCCGACGTCTACCGAAAGTGCGAAGCATCGGTCGTACCGCTCGGCTTCGCCCGCAAGGACCCCGCCGACCCTAAGACCACGCACACCGAATACGGGACGGGTGTCATCGTGCACGAGGCCGGATACATCCTGACCAACGCCCATATCCTGCGCCATGGCGGCAAGGGCGCCGCCGGCATCGAGGGCCGCGACTATCCCTGCCGCGTCGTGGCCGCCGACGAGACGCGAGACTTGGCGATCTTGAAGGTCGCCGCAGGGCGGCCCCTCACGCCCATCCAACTCGGCCACAGCCGCGACCTGGTGGTCGGAGAGCCGATCATCACCATCGGCAACCCCTTCGGGGTGGGCTTGAGCGTGACGAGCGGTGTCGTGGCCGCCCTCAACCGCTCCACCAAGTCGGACTACACCTTTTTCGCCAGCATGATTCAGACCAACACGGCGATCAACCCGGGGAGTTCGGGGGGGCCGCTCCTGAATGCACGCGGCGAGATGATCGGCATCAACACGACCTCCAAGACCGGGGCCAACGACTTCGGCTACGCCATTCCCGTGGACCGGATCCGCGAGGCGCTGCCGGAGAACCTTGAGCCGGAGGGGCGGCTCGGGCTGGTCCTGGGCCTGCGCGTTGCGGCCGACGGCCCGGCGTGCGTGACGGACGTGGCGAAGGGTTCCCCGGCGGAGGCCGCGGGCGTTTGCGCGGGCGATTACGTCGTCGGCGTCGGCGGGGCGGCCGTCGCCGGCGGGATTGACTACACGTTCGCCCTTATGAACTGCCGCGCCGGCGAACCCCTGAGCCTCCGTCTGGTACGCGGTGGCCGGACGCTTGACGTGGCGGCAAAACCCGCCGCCATCCCGCCGCGCGACCCCGACAAGCCGCCGGCCCTCGCGCCGGGCCTCGCGCGCCAGTACTACGAGGGCACGTGGAGCCGCCTGCCCGACTTCGCGTCGCTCGCGCCCAAGGCCACGGAAAAGTCCGCGACGTTCGACATCGGCCCGTATCGCGACAAGGACAACTTCGCCCTGCGGTTCACGGGTTACGTCAACGTGCCGTCCGACGGCGTCTGGGCGTTCTACCTGAAGTCCGACGACGGCAGCCGCCTCTGGATCGGCGACCGGCTGGTCGTGGACAGCGACGGCGCGCACCCGCTGCTGGAGAAGCGAGGCTTCATCCCGCTCAAGAAAGGTAAGCACGCCATCCGGGTCGAGTACTTCGAGCGCACGGAAACCGAGGAACTCGTGGTCTCGTGGGAAGGGCCGAAGGTCAGGAAGCAGGCGATACCCGCGACGGCGGTGTTCACGGCCGCACCGAAGTAGTTTCGTCCGGCCCATGTCGCCGGCGGCAAATCACGGCCGCGATGCCGGCGCCCAGTAAGCCGGCCAGCAGGCCGAACACCGCATAGGAGAGCAGCCTCGCACCCTGCCCCGAGAGGCCCAGGAACGCGTGCCACTGAAAGAGCGGCGTCAGGAGCCGCTCGGCCAGCAGCACGAGGTTTGCCGCTGCTCCCGCAATGCCTGTCAGGACTATCGCCCAAAGCACGCCAAGACGCCATCGTTCCGCAAGGCCGGCGGCCGCATCCAGCACGAACCCGGCGACGGCTGCAAAGGGCAGGTGCGATGACAAGCCGATTACCTGTCCGCCCGTGGCCAGCGAGGCCAGCGCGGCCGCCAGCATGCCTCCCGTCGCCCCCGCTGCCGAGCGAAAGACCAGCCGCGCCGCAATCACCGGCGCCATCACGAAGAGCGCCTTGTGCCCCGGCAGGCCCAGGTGCAGCCGCACGTGCCCCGCGATCAGGCCGGCCAGGACGCCGACCGCGCAGACCGCCAGAAAGGCCCCGAGCGACTCGGCTGCCGAGCGGGCCACATCATGGCTTCGCGTGTTTTCTATCGACGGGAACCCACGCATCGTGTTCGATGCTCCATTCCACCGGCAGGACCGGCTCTCCACCCGCGAGCCTCGGACGAAGCCAGCCGAGGGTCTCGCACGCGTCCGTTGCCGCAGGCGTGCGGCGGGCTTCCGAAGTTTGCACGCGGATGCCCAGCCGCGCGAGCGCCTCAAGCGTAACGCGTCGGGGGAGTTCCCGCAAGCCCGGCAGGTCGATGAACCGGCCGCTCTCGCCCTCGACCCGCAGGCCCACGGAGGCCAGCGCCCCGATGACACCCAGGCCGCTGCCGCCGAGAGGTCGTAGCGCGAGGCCCGCGCGCTGCGCCAACTCCAGCGCCTCCGCCATCTCGATCACGCGGCACGCCGCATCGCGGCCGAACGCAGTCACCTCCGGTGGAACGACCGCCGCCGGCGCTATGCACACCGCCGGGTCGGCGCCGGGCGCGGCCCGCGCGGCCACGAAGTCCGGCACAAACGCCGCCGCATCGGGACTGCCCGCCGCATCGATGGCCACGCACGCGCCGCTGTTATGCGACGTGTACGGGATGCGCGGGTCCACGAGGAACTGATGCCGTGTGACGCCCAGCGGCGCCAGACCCCGCCGCCCGCACTCCGCCGCAAGCGACCGCGCCAGGAAGCCCGTGCCGCGGCTCGTGGCGTTGTCCGTATCGTCGAGGCCGATGAGCAAGACGCGGGCACGGGGCATCACCGGAACGCCTCCCGCGGGGTTTCTTCCACGAACTGGACATCGCCGCCGAGCGTCACATAGTCGACGCCTTTCTTGTAGAACCCGTGGGCCGTCGGCTGGCCGCTGAACCACGCGTCGCTGGCCACCCACTTCCGCGAAGACATGGTGTTGTAGAGTTTCCGCGGCCAGGCCACATCCAGCCGCAGGAACGTGCTCAGATACAGGTTCCTCGGCTTTTTGGCGCAGGAGTAGTAGAAGTAACCGATGCGGCCGGCCTGAAGGTTGGCATCCGTATAGACGCGGTCCGGCGCGGTCTCGCTGGGGCAATAGTACGCTTGCGGCCCATCGAGGTACGGTTTCAGGGCGGCGACCAGTTTAGGGTGCGGCCCGTCCATGACATCCGACACCGGCAGCGCCCCGTCATTGTTCTTGGCGTAAAGGAGGACGGCCACGCCGAGGGCGCGCAGGTTGGCGCGGCACTTGACCTGGTCGGCCTCGTCAATCGCGCGGCCGCAGACAGGAACCAGCATGGCGATCATGATGCCCATCACCGCCAGCGCAACCAGCAGTTCCAACAGCGTAAGGCCGTACGTGCCGCGCGGAGTGCGAAAAAAGGGGCCGTCGCTGTCCGGCGTAACACGTTGTTGCAGGTGTGGCACGGCTGGCTTGCCCAGCCGTGGAGAACCGCGGCAGCCTGCCGCCACGGCTGGACAAGCCAGCCGTGCCACACCCCGTAAGAGGGCGCCGGCCCCTTTTCCGAATGTCACCGCCGCACACCTGCGCACCGCGTTCTCCTTGCGAGCAAGGCTGCCGCGCCCAGCGCCGCCAGCGCGAGCGTCGCGGGTTCGGGCGCGACCTCGAACGTCGAAAACGCGCCGGTGGCATCGTTTCCGTCGGGCACCGCCCGGTTCGTGTGATAGATGTACGAACTGCCCGAAGCCTGGCCGTACACGCTGAAGACGGCGCGGCCTGGCAGACTCGTGAATGCATAGTCGAACGTAATCGGCTTGGTCGACGAGAGGTTCGCCCCGGGCAGCGCGAAGACGGTCACCATGCCTTTGTCGAAGTCGTACGCGAGGCCTTCGTGCGTGGGCGTGGTCACCCCGTAGTAGCCCGACGGGCGGCCGGTGGCCCACGTCGGGTGGTCGTAGTAGCCGAAGTCGGTGGCAGGGGTGAACGTGTAGGCGGAGCCGACCGACGGCGTGAGCGTCAGGCCGAACCCGGCAGGAAGCGACGTGGCGTCGATCGCGATCATGAGGAACAGGTCGGTCATCGCCCTGCCGCCGCTCGCCTTGACGGTGAAACTGTCGGTGAGCGACGACGAGGCCAGGTGGCCGGTGTCCGACCCGCCATAGGTGAACTTCAGCGAGTTCATGCCCTTGGCGATCGTGGTGGAGTTCGGGACCTGGTCGAAGCCCACAAGGTAACTGCCGCCATTGACCGTGTGCATCGTCAGCGTGGCCGTGTCATAGGCAATCCAGGATTCCTCCCCGGTCTGGGGATTCTTGACCAGCGGGTCCCACGGAATGAACGCGGCCTGCGCCGTCGCCGCCGATGCCAGGAGAACGACCGCCCCCAACACGAGGCGCACTCTCACCGGATGAAGCATGGTACTCCCTCCTTTGGGCATGATGCTTGGCGAAGCATAACGGATGGCGGAGCGAGAATCAAGCACGAACCGGTGTTAGTAGTCCGTCAACTTTGATTATGTGGGTGCCACGGCTGCGCAGTTTGCAGCCGTGCGTCCCTGCCGACGACCACGGCTGCACAAGGCGCAGCCGTGGCACCCACAGACTTGATCGTGACAGGCTATTAGCGGGGTTTGCGACGCTTTGTGGCCCGCGCGCGCCGCCGCGCCCCGGCCCGGCGAGGCGCGAGGTGGGCGCGAAACCGTTCGGCCACGAGTTCGTCGAGGCCCTCGCGGAACCGCCGGTACATGGCCGCAAGCGCGCGGCCCTCCTCAGTCAGCCGCACGCCGCCGCCACCTGCGCCGCCCGTCCGGCGTTCAATCAGGCGGAAGCCGAGGCGATCCTCGGCCCCGCGCAAGCGGCCCCAGAGGCCGCGGTAACTCATCGCCAGCGCCTTGGCGGCGGCACGGAGCGATCCGGTCTCCTCGATTTGCTCCAGCCAGCGGAGCTTGCCATCGCCGAACGCCGGGCGGCCGCCGACCTCGATCCAGACCTTGATGCGCGGCTGGAGCCTTTGGAAAGTGGCGTTCTTCACGATGTTGCCTCCGCCAGGGCACAGATGCTACTTCAACAAGTCAAGGAATTCCGTTTCGGTCAGGCCGGCGAGCGATGCGCGGGAATGACCAGATTGGGCTTCCCCGTTTTTCTCAGGATGATATGACTTCCCTTCTGCCGGACGACTTCCCACCCGGCCCGGCAGAAGGCCGCCACAGCTTTCTTGCCAGAAATCCCGGCGAGTCGCCCCACCCTAGACCTCCACAGTGGTTACCAAGGCAGGCCGCGCCGCAGCGCGGCGCTTGCGCGGGGCTGTTTCGAGATACAGGGCGATGGCCTCGCGGACGTTCTTCAGGGCATGCTCGATGGTCTTGCCCTGGCTCATGCAACCGGGCAGTTCCGGCACGTCGGCCACGTAGCCCTTATACTCAGCGTCGTAGATAAGATTAACCATGAGCCGCATAGTGTTTTCTCCTTGACCACTTCATCGTATCAGCCGGACAGGGCAACGTCAAGAACACAGACCGATTCGCTTCATGGCTCAAAGGTGAGACGCGCGTCCGGCCCCACCTTAAGGAAGACGTCGCAGTTCTCGCAGAAGTGCAGAACCAGACGAGAGCTCGCGGCGTCAACCCTGGCCTTGTGTAAAGTGTAGATTCCGATCCTCGCCCTATCCTCGCAGTTCCAACCTTGCACCGCCGTAATCTCCAGAACCCGATCCATGACATGCTCGGGGCGAGGCTTCGGCTTGCGGCCGAGGAGCAGATTCCATAGAGACAGAAAAATCGCCAGGCAGCCGGTTCCCGGAGTAACGTAACTGGCGTAAGATATCCGCCACGTCTGCGATGGAGGATCGTAACCAACGCTATCCAGATCAAAACAATGGTCGTGCAGATAACCCCCCAATTCCTTGGCCCGGCTCAGATCAAAGCTCAGCGACATGGCAGATTCCCCCGCCGACCTCAGTCCGCACTCCGCATTCCGCACTCCACACTCCGCACTGACATCAGTCGCCGTAGCCGCCGGGGTGCGACTTGTGCCAGCGCCACGCGGTCTCGATGATCGTCTCAATCGCGGGATACTGCGGCTTCCACCCCAGGTCGCGGATGATCCGCTCGCTGGAGGCCACAAGCGACGGCGGGTCGCCCGCGCGGCGGGGGCCTTCCTTGACCGGAATCGCATGGCCCGTCACGCGGCGGGCCGCCTCAATCACGCCTAGGACCGAGTAGCCCGCGCCGTTGCCAAGGTTGAACGTCAGGCCCTTGCCCGGCTGTATCGCCTGCATCGCCAGGATGTGCGCCTGGGCCAGGTCGTAGACGTGGATGTAATCGCGGACGCACGTGCCGTCGGGCGTCGGGTAATCCGTGCCAAACACCGAGACGGCCTCGCGCTGCCCGAGAGCGACCTGGAGCACGACCGGCACGAGGTGCGTCTCGGGCTTGTGATCTTCGCCGATCTTCGCATCGGGGGCCGCGCCGGCGGCGTTGAAGTACCGCAGGGCCGCGTACCCGAGGCCATAGGCCGCGGCGTAGTACCGCAAGGCCACCTCAAAGTCCAGCTTCGTCTGTCCGTAGGCGTTGATCGGCAAAGTCGGATGGTCCTCGGGGATGGGCACCTTGACGGGGTTGCCGTACGTGGCGGCGCTGGACGAAAAAACGATTCGCCCGACGCCGGCCTTGCGCATGGCGGAGACCAGCCGCAGGCTCGCCACGACGTTGTTGGCGTAATACTTCTCGGGGTTCTCCATGCTCTCGCCGACGGCGCAACTTGCGGCAAAGTGCATAACGCAATCCCATCCGCCAGCCAGCCCCTCGGCCAGGCGCGCGCCATCCATGAGGTCGCCGCGGAACAGCACCTCGGCGGGAACCGCCGCCGCGTGTCCTTCCGAAAGGTTGTCGTAAACGCGAACGCGGTGGCCCGCCTCAACGAGCAGCCGCACGACGTGGCTGCCGATGTACCCCGCCCCTCCGGTGACGAAAACGTTCATCAAGCCGGCTCCTCTCTGCGATAGTATTCGAGCGTGCGCCGCAGCCCTTCCTCGCGGAACATCTGCGGCTCCCATCCGAGGAGGCGCCTGGCCAACGAGATATCGGGCCGGCGGCGCACCGGGTCGTCCTCCATCGGAGGGCGGAACTCGATCCGGCTCGATGACTTTGTCAGCATCAGGACCTCGCGCGCCAATTCCAGAACCGTCACTTCGTCTGGGTTGCCGAGGTTGACCGGGCCGTCGTACTCCGTCTCGGCCAGCCGCACGAGCCCCTCGACCATGTCCGAGACGTAGCAGAAGCTGCGTGTCTGCCGGCCGGTGCCGAACAATGGGAGCGGCTTGCCCGCCATGGCGGAAACGATGAAGGTGGGAACCACGCGGCCGTCGTCCGGCCGCAGCCGCGGGCCGTAGGTGTTGAAGATCCGCGCGATGCGCACTTTCGTGCCGCGCTGCCGCGCGTAGGCCATGGTCAGCGCCTCGGCGAACCGCTTCCCCTCGTCGTAGGGCGACCGCGGGCCTATCGGGTTGACGCGCCCCGCGTCGGTCTCCACCTGCGGATGGACGAGCGGGTCGCCGTAGACTTCGCTGGTGGAGGCCAGCAGGCACACGGCACCGCACTCGGCGGCCAGGTCGAGGACGTTGCGAGTCCCCTCGGCGGCGGTGCGCAGCGTCGCTATCGGCCGCGCGACGTGATGCGAGCAGGTCACCGGGGAGGCCAGGTGATATATCCGGTCCAGGGGGCCGCACGCGGGCAGCGTGTCGACGACGTCGGCTTCGATGAAGCGGAAGCGGCCGGAGGCCTCGAGGTGCGCGATGTTGCGGCGGCGGCCGGAGGAGAGATTGTCGAGGGCAAAAACCTCGTGGCCGTCGGCGACCAGGCGGTCCGCCAGGTGCGACCCGAGGAACCCCGCCCCGCCCGTCACGAGTATCCGCATGCTATCCCCTGTTGGCCAATAAACCGAGATGTGGCACGGCTGGCTTGCCCAGCCGTGTGAATCCAGGGGCTTGCCACGGCTGGGC
>Ga0209777_10008282_pt1 | contig 11392 bp, 8 predicted proteins | sample FrelakmetHBP12HB_FD_187147 | JGI IMG/M metagenome (GOLD analysis project Ga0209777, IMG submission 187147) | Freshwater lake sediment microbial communities from the University of Notre Dame, USA, for methane emissions studies -HBP12 HB (SPAdes)... | ecosystem: Environmental > Aquatic >...
TGCGGCCCCGAGGGTCGCTACCTGCACCTCGGCTTGACATCGTCGGACGTGCTCGACACGTCATTCGCGGTGCAACTCGTGCGGGCCGCTGATTTGCTGACCGCCGGAGCGCTTGAACTCCGTGACGCCATCCGCATGCAAGCCGAGCGCTATCGCGGCACGGTCATGGTCGGGCGCACGCACGGTATCCATGCCGAACCGATCACCTTCGGGTTGAAACTGGCGACCTGGTACACCGAGATGCAACGCAACATCGGCCGACTGGAGGCGGCGCGGGCCATGATCGGCTTCGGAAAGATTTCCGGTGCGGTCGGCAGCTTCGCGCATTTGGCGCCCGAGATCGAAGCCTACGTCTGCCGCCAGCTCGGCTTGCAGCCCGAACCCGTCGCCACTCAGGTGGTGCCGCGCGACCGCCACGCACAGTTCTTTACCACACTGGCTGTCGTCGCCGGGTCCCTGGAACGCTTTGCAATCGAGATCCGCCATCTGCAGCGCAGCGAGGTGCGCGAGGTCGAGGAGCCCTTTAGCAGCAAGCAGAAGGGGTCGTCGGCGATGCCGCACAAGCGCAACCCGATACTGGCCGAGAACGTTGCCGGCCTCGCGCGCCTAGTGCGCGCCTACGCCGGGGCGGCGCTGGAGAATATCGCCCTCTGGCACGAGCGCGACATCAGCCACTCCTCCGTCGAGCGCATCATTGCGCCGGATGCCACGATAGCCCTCGATTTCATGCTGCATCGGATGACCGGTATCGTGCGCGACCTAGTGGTGCACGCCGACGCGATGGGGGCCAACCTCGAGCGCTGGCGTGGAGCGGTCTTCTCGGAAGCCGTGCTCTTGGCTCTGATCCGCAAGGGTGTGAGCCGCGATCAGGCCTACCGCTGGGTACAACGGGCCGGCCTGAAGGCGATGGAAGGCGCGGACTTCCGTACCGAGGTCGCGCGCGACACCGATGTCGCACGCTACTTGGCCGCTCATGAGCTGGAGAGACTCTTCGACCTTCGCCATCACTTGCGCTATGAGGGGGAGTTATTGCAGCGCGCTTTTGGAGGGGACGCATGGAAAAAAGAGAGTTGATCTACGAGGGCAAGGCGAACCGCGAACTGGACAAGAATCGTTCCCGCCAGGACCTCGGCACCGTCGAAGAAGCCTACCACCAAGCGCAGCAACGCATCTGCGCCGCGTAAGCTCCATGCGCGCTAGGGTCTTCATTACCCCCAAGAAAGGGGTACTCGATCCCCAAGGCAAGGCCATCGAGCACTCGCTGCACGCGCTCGGTTTCACCGAGGCGCACGAGGTGCACCTCGGGAAGTACGTCGAGCTTGCGCTGGACACCGATGACCGCGAGCAGGCAGGTCAACGCGTCGACGACATGTGCCGTAAGCTGCTCGCCAACGGTGTGATCGAGGACTACCGCTTCGAGCTGGAAGACTGAGGGGATCAAAGACGAAGTCGTTTCATGTGGGCGGGGCGCGTAGCACAAGGGCCCCCTGTCCTTGCAGGAGAAGGGTCAGGGTGGGGGATGCGGGGATGTGATGGCCCCTTCCTCTAGTTGGGAGTGAGTTTCACATGCGTTGGGGAGTAGTCACCTTTCCCGGGTCGAATGACGACCACGATACCGTCTATGCGCTCGACCACACCCTCGGCGAGGATGTCGTGGCGTTGTGGCACAAGGACCGCGATTTGAAGCAGGCCGACTGCGTTGTCCTGCCCGGCGGCTTTTCTTACGGCGACTATTTGCGGTGTGGTGCCATGGCGCGCTTCTCGCCGATCATGGAGGTGGTCGCCGATTTCGCGCGCGCGGGAGGGCTGGTGCTGGGGATCTGCAACGGCTTCCAGGTGTTGTGCGAGGCCGGCCTGCTCCCCGGTGCACTGGTCCGCAACCGCAACCTGCGTTTTTTCTGCGAACATGTCCACCTGCGCCTGGAAAACGTCGAGACGCCCTTCACCTGCCGCTGCACGCCGGGCGAAGTGCTCACCATCCCGATCAAGCATGGCGAGGGCTGTTACGTCGCCGACGCTGCCACCATCGAGCAGCTCGAGCAGAACCATCAGGTCGTCTTGCGATACGTCGACGCCAGCGGGCGCGTCACACCCGAAGCCAACCCGAACGGCTCGCTCCGCAACATCGCGGGCATCGTGAACCTTCAGCGCAACGTGTTCGGCCTGATGCCGCATCCGGAGCACGCCACCGAAAGGCACGTCGGTGGCGAGGACGGTCTGCATCTGTTTCGCTCGGTGGTGGCGGCCTGCGCCGCCGGCGAATACCGCCGCGTCGCCTCCCTCGCCCCGGGACACTGATGATACGAGACATGTTCGGCACCTCGGGTCCCCTCTCCTTCCGGGAAAGGGTTAGGGTGAGGGGATGAGATACTCCGCAACCACCGGCTGTGACTGTTACCTGTGGCAGCACAGGGAGAGAGATGTCGAAGCCATCATTACACCCCCTCACCTTTATCCTCTCCCAGAGGGAGAGGGAGAAAAGGCTTGGTAGCTGCACCTGTGGGCACGCGCATGATGTCCGGAACTCTCGCACCAGTGACCGAGATCGAGGCCCTGCAACACGGGCTGAGCGCAGACGAGTTCGCGCACATTTGCCGCGGGCTCGGCCGTGCGCCCAACATCACCGAGTTGGGCGTGTTCTCCGTCATGTGGTCCGAGCACTGCAGCTACAAGAGCTCGCGTCGCTGGCTGAAAGAGTTGCCGACACAGGGGCCGCGGGTGCTGCAGGGGCCGGGTGAGAACGCCGGCGTCATCGACATCGGCGGCGGTCTGGCGGTCGTGTTCAAGATGGAGAGCCACAACCATCCCTCGTTCGTCGAGCCGTACCAAGGCGCGGCGACCGGTGTGGGCGGCATTCTGCGCGACATCTTCACCATGGGGGCGCGGCCGATTGCCAACCTCGACTCGCTACGCTTCGGCAGCTTCGAGCACCCGCGCACGCGCTACCTCGTGAATGGGGTCGTCGCCGGCATCGGCGGCTACGGCAACTGCATCGGCGTGCCCACCGTCGGCGGCGAAGTGTACTTCGACCCCGGCTACAACGAGAACATCCTCGTCAACGCCTTCACCCTGGGCCTGGCGCGTTCCGACAAGATCTTTCGCGCTCGCGCCGCGGGCGTGGGCAATCCGGTGATCTACGTCGGTTCAAAAACGGGCCGCGACGGCATTCACGGCGCCAGCCTGCTCGCCTCGGCGGAATTCAGCGGCGGCTCGGACGAGAAACGTCCGACCGTGCAAGTGGGTGACCCGTTTACGGAGAAACTGCTCCTCGAGGCCTGTCTCGAGCTGATGGAGCAGGATGCGATTGTGGCAATCCAGGACATGGGCGCCGCCGGCCTGACCAGCTCGACGGTCGAGATGGCCGGGCGCGGCGGTACCGGCATCCTGCTCGATCTCGATCAGGTCCCGCGACGCGAGCCGGGGATGACACCGTATGAGATTCTGCTCTCCGAATCGCAGGAGCGCATGCTCATCGTCGCGCGCGCCGGTCGTGAAGACGTCGTGCGACGCGTCTTTGCCAAGTGGGATCTGGATGCGTGCGTGGTGGGACGGGTGACCGACGACGGTTTGCTGCGCGTGCTCTTCGAGGGCAAGCAGGTGGTGCAAATCCCGGTGGGGCTGTTAACCGACGAAGCCCCCGCCTACGACCGCCCCGCGGCGCCGCCCCCCGACTTCAACGAGCGTCAGGAGCTGCGGCTGGATCGGCTCCCGCCCCCGGGTGATTACAGCAAGGCCCTGTTGACCTTGTTGGACTCGCCGAACATCGCTTCCAAGGCGTGGGTGTATCGGCAGTACGATTATCTGGTCCGCAGCAACACGGTGGTGAGGCCCGGCTCCGATGCCGCGGTGTTGCGCGTCAAGGGCACGCGCAAGGGCATCGCGTTGAGCGTCGACTGCAACAGCCGTTACTGCAGCCTCGATCCGTACGTCGGCGCGATGATCGCCGTGGTCGAGAGCGCACGCAACCTCGTGTGTGCTGGGGCGACGCCGATCGGCATCACTGACTGTTTGAACTTCGGCAATCCGGAGAAGCCCAACATCATGTGGCAGTTCGCCGAAAGCATCCGCGGCATTCGCGACGCTTGTGCGGCGATCGGCGTGCCCGTGGTCAGTGGCAACGTGAGCTTCTACAACGAGACCCAGGGCCGGGCCATTCCACCCACCCCGACGATCGCCATGGTCGGCCTGCTCGAAGACATCGATCGATTCACCACGCAATGGTTCAAAGCCAACGGCGACGTCATCGTGTTGCTCGGCCGCACGCGCGAGGAGTTGGGTGGCAGCGAGTACCTGGCGCTGTGGCATGGCATGGTGCGCGGCGCGCCGCCGTGGATCGACCTGGCGGTCGAGAAGCAGGTGCAGCAGGTCTGCGCCGCCGCCATCGCGCAGGGCATTGTGCGCTCGGCGCATGACGTGAGCGACGGCGGTTTGGCGGTGGCGCTGGCGGAATGCTGCATCACCGCGCCGGAGCAGTTTCGTGGCGTGGTGATCGAGCTGCAGGGGGCCATCCGGCCGGATGCGTTGCTCTTCGGCGAAAGCCAGTCGCGCATCATCCTGTCGCTGCGCCGTCAGCACCTTCCGGAGCTGCGCGATCTGGCCGCCGCCGACGACGTACCGCTTACGGTGCTCGGCGAAGTGCGGGGCCGGCAGCTGGTCATCAGTCCGCTCATCGACCTATCACTGGATGAACTCTCGCGCGTGTGGTCGGCGGCGCTGCCGCGACGGATGGAGGCGACCTGAAGATGACGCATATGGCCTATCGCTTATGGCATATGGTCGTTCGAAAGGGGTTGAACCATTCGCGACATGCGATAAGCGATGTGCACGCGCAGCCGGAGCCAGGCGCGGATGTTTGACCGCTTTCGCGAGCAATGCGGCATCGTCGGGATCTTCGGGCATCCTGAGGCGGCCAACCTCGTCTACCTTAGCCTGTATGCCCTGCAACACCGTGGCCAAGAGGCTGCCGGGATCGTGTCGGCCAAGGACGGCGTCCTCATCTCGCACCGCGATCTCGGCCTGGTCGCCGACGTCTTCAGCGAAGACATCATTCGCAAACTCGAGGGCACGGCTGCCATCGGGCACAACCGGTATTCCACTACCGGCCAGACGTTGCTGAAGAACACGCAGCCGTTGGTCGTCGAGTACGGTGGTGGCGGTCTGGCGGTGGCGCACAACGGCAATCTCACCAACTCGGCGGGAATCCGCGAGCGGCTGCAGGATCGCGGCGCCATCTTCCAATCGACAGTCGACACCGAGGTCTTGATCCACCTGATCGCCGCCTCGCGCGCCGAGCGTACCATCGATCGCATCATCGATGCGCTGCTTGAGGTGCGTGGCGCGTATTCGCTGCTCTTCCTGACCCCCAACGCGTTGGTGGCTGCACGCGATCCCAACGGCTTCAGGCCGTTGGTGCTCGGCCGGATCAAGGATGCTGTGATCGTGACCTCGGAAACCTGTGCCCTGGATCTGATCGCCGCCACTTATGAGCGCGAGATCGAGCCGGGAGAAGTGCTGCGGATCTCCGCTGCCGGCGTGGAAAGCTTCAATCCGTTTTCGCCGGCACCGACCACGCGCTGCATCTTCGAATACATCTACTTCGCGCGACCCGACAGCCGGGTCTTCGGCCGCAGCGTGTACGAAGTACGCAAACAGCTCGGGCGGCGACTAGCGCAGGAGCAGCCGGTGGAGGCGGACATGGTTATCCCCGTACCCGACTCCGGAGTGCCGGCGGCGCTCGGCTTCGCGGAATACGCCGGCTTGCCGTTCGAGATGGGACTCATCCGCAACCATTACGTCGGGCGCACGTTCATCGAGCCCCAAGAGGCGATCCGTCACTTCGGCGTGCGAGTGAAACTCAACGCCCAGGCCGACGTGCTGCGGGACAAGCGCGTGGTCGTCGTGGACGACTCCATCGTGCGCGGCACGACGAGTCGGAAAATCGTCAACATGGTCCGCAACGCCGGCGCGCGCGAAGTACACGTGCGCATCAGCTCGCCCCCGACCATTGGTTCCTGTTTCTACGGCGTCGACACGCCGACGAAGCAAGAGCTGATAGCGTCGTCGAACCCCGTCGAGGGTATCCGCCAGTTCATCACCGCCGACTCGCTCGGCTTCCTAAGCGAGCGCGGCCTGTACAGCTTTTTGCAGCCCGGCGACCGTAACGGCTTCTGCGCCGCCTGCTTCACCGGTCGCTACCCGGTCCCACCGACCGACCAGGGGCGCACGCACCAACTCCTGCTCTTCGAAGCGCGCGAGCGCAACACGCTCCCGTGATGGGGTCAAGCCTGAAGTAACTGGGGCCTCCTGGGACCCGCACGTGACGCGGTCTCTCGTTGGGGACATACGCGTACGCGTTCGCGGAACGCTCCGGTCATCGGGGGAGAGAGAGCAGGCCAGCGGGCTGCTCGGCTGCCTGGGAGTTTTTCGCGAGCGCGCGAAGGCTCAGGCACCGGTCTGACCCAATCCCTTGCCCCCCCACGGTAGGCGTGGCGGCGCGCTTTGTGCTTGACGGTCAGGCGCAGGCCAGGTCATGCACCGCTTCGAACGGAGTACACGGCGAGCCAGCTTGATGGGGAACGAGGCCAGCTGTGTACGGCTCGCGCGAGCCACGGCACAACCTTGGCCCTCAGGGACTGCGCGGCCCCAGCGCGAATCCGGCCGTCAGCGGAACAAATGATACTCGGTCGGGGCAGAGTTGCAGTAGCCGTGTGGATCGTCGCCGCGGCGACAGCTGCCGGACTGATTCCGTCGATCAAAACGGTCGTGGCCGCTCCGCGCAGCGGCGACACGACGCTGTCGTTTGCCCTTGCGACAGCCACGGAAGCTACCTGCCGGCAGAGGGAGGCGGTGAAGGCCGTACACCATGCCGGAGCAGACGACGCGCTCCCTGCCCGCCACCGCAAGCTGATAAGGAAGCGCTTCAGGCGGCGGTTCGGTGGGCTCATTCCCAGTGCACCCCGATTTAGCGAGTTGTCCCTTGCCGACATCGTCGGCGTTCTAGAGGCTGCACATCTCAATGCGCCGGCCGCCTCTCGCGACCACGCCCGCGCCCCGCCGATTTCGAACCCCCACGCATAGCGCGTACAGCGACGACCGTTTCGGGCGCATAGTCGGCCTCAGGCCGCAGCAGGCGCTGCGTCTGCCACCGGACCGCGCCCGCACGGTGCGCTGGTTCGGCAGCACCAGAGACAACCCAACTCGGGCCACGCCCGAGAAAGGAAGGCACTTATGACACGTTCAATCCACAAACAGGAGAGAGTCACGACCTGCATACAGCCTATCTACCGTCAGTTGATCGCTCAGCTATTGCTCGCAGGCGTCGTTGCCGCGACCCTGGTCGCGTGCGGGGATGACGATGAAACCGCGCCGACCGCGCCGGCGCCGCGTATCGAACACATGGCGTGCGCCTTCACGCTGCCACCGGACCAGAACCCGGACGACGTCACCTGCGGCAACCTGATCGTCGCCGAGAACCGCAAGCACCCGACAGGCCGCACGGTGAGCATCGCCTTCGCGGTCTTCAAGCCCAGTGGGCCGGGTCCGGTTGGTGACCCGCTCATCATGCTGCCCGGCGGGCCAGGCGAGATCGAGCTGGATTTCGTGCAGTACGACGTGCCCGATTGGTTCGGTTGGGCGCATCCCACTCGTACGCTGGTGTTCTTCGATCAGCGCGGCACGGGTTATTCGCGACCGTCGCTGGACTGCCCCGAATGGCGCACCGCCGCGCAGGCTGCATGGGCCAAGCAGCAGACGGTGGAGGAGGAAAACGCAACGATGCGCGAAGCCATGCGCGCCTGCCATGATCGCCTCGCCGGCGCGGGCATCGACCTGAGCGGCTACACGAGCGCGGAAGGCGCCCGCGATGTGCACGACTTGATGACGGCGCTCGGCTACCAGACCTGGAACGCCTATGGCCTTTCCTACGGCACGCGGCTGGGGTTGACCTTGATGCGCGATGAACCGCAGGGGATCCGCAGCGTCGTTCTCGACTCCACCTCGCCGCTCCAAGCCAACTGGCTCGCCGACATCCCGGCAAACGCTCAACGCTCCCTCGATCTGCTCTTCGCGAGTTGTGCGGGGGACTCGAGCTGCGCCGCCCTCTACCCCGATCTCGAGCCGACGCTCTTTGACCTCGTGGCGCAGCTGAACAGCGAACCCATCACGCTAGAGGGGACGGATCCCGCGACGGGAGAGGGGTTGACGGTCGTCCTCACCGGCGATCGCCTGCTCTCGTCCGTCCAGGGCTGGCTCTATAACAGAGATCTCCTCGGGCTGATCCCATTGGTCATCACCAACGCGGCGCACGGCAGCTATGAGATGCTCTCGGAGCTCGTTGTCACTCCACAACCCACGGACTTGACGTACGGAGTGCTCTTCTCCACGCTGTGCGGCGAGGAGGCGCCGTTCATCACGCCAGCGATCCTGGACGCCGCCACCGCAGGCGTGCGCGAGGAAATCAAGCGCGCCCTTCTCACAGGGGGGACCATGTTTTATCTCGACGTCTGCACCTTTTGGGGCTCGCCTGCGCCACCGGCAATCGAGAACCAGCCGGTCGTGAGCGATATCCCGACGCTCGTGCTGGCGGGCGAGTACGACCCGATCACCCCACCGGCCTACGGCCAGCTGGCCGCCGAGACCCTCTCGCACAGCTACTTCTTCGAGCTGCCTGCGTACGCGCACGGTACGCTCGGCGCGGGCTGCCCCGACGATGTCAGGACGGCGTTCCTGAACGCCCCGACGAACCCGCCGGACGGCAGCTGCGTGGATTCCATGCCACCGTTGACCTTCGAGGGAGCGCAGGGCACCAGCGCCGCGCAGGTTCGCAGCAGGGCATGGAGAGGGTCACGACTCATCCATTGAACGGATGGAGCGCCGGACTCTGAGCACGGACAACGGAACTCACGACATGGCTGCGTATCGGCCGCGGCGCCGTCGCCCAGAGTCACACCGGCAATGCCACGTGGTGGGTGCTCGTCTGCGCACTCGTGCTCGCCCGCCCACGACGAACCGGGTGCAGGAGCTGACCAGGAGAGGAGCAGGTTGATGGCCTGGCCGTAACGGCCAACGAAACAAGAGGAGAGGGAGCCATGACACGTTCAAGGTTTGTACGCAGGGGGGCGGCTACCGCAATCCTGTGTGCGGTGTGTCTCGTCACTAGCGCGCGCCCGGCAGCAACTCCATTAAAACGATGACCGGAATCCCAATGACCTCATCCCTGTTTTCGGACAACCAGTCGGCGGCCTGCGGGCTGCCGCGGAAGAAGTCGATCAGCACGTCGGAATCAAGGAGCAGGGTCAGATCAGCCATGCGGGCGCTGCTCCGCACGTCGCCGCAGTTCCCTGGCGAACTCGAAGCTGTCCGTGATGTCGGTGCGATTCTTCCAGATGCCGAACAGGCCCGAGGCGAGCAAGTCGGCTGCGGTTCCCCGCGCCACGCTCGGCGCGTCCACAGACCGGACGACCACTTCCGCTGGGCCCGCTGGAACTTCCTCCGGCACTTGGACCACCAGACGGTGGTCCGTTGGAACGATGGTTTTGATCGTCGCGCTCTTCATGGCCAGTTAACCGCAATCACACGGGTCAGAGGTTGCGCCTTGCCGAAGGATTGGTCAAGCGCAACGCGTCAGCCTGGGAAGCATACCTCGTTCGTACGCTTGGAGGACGACCGCGCCGATCGGAGCGACGCACGCGACATGATTCATTCAATGCAGAGGGTTTGACACGGGCCATGCCCATGACTGAAGGGAGGCAAGCATGAGACGTTCAACGGATTCGAGAGGAGTGCGATGGCTGGCGTTGTCAGCGCGTACCGCCCTCCTCTGTGCCGTGGTTCTCGTCGCCAGCGCGCGCCCGGCGCAGGCCGGCATCAACGTCTGGACGAGCCATGGACCGGGCGGCAATGTCACCGCGCTTGCCATCGATCCCGTGACCCCGGCGACACTGTACGCCGGGACGGCCGCCGCCGGCGTGTTCAAGAGTCCCGACGGCGCGGGCACGTGGAGCGCCGTCAACACCGGCCTGACCGACACGCACGTCCACGTGCTCGCCATCGATCCGTTGGAATCCGCCACCCTGTACGCCGGGACGTGGGACCCCACCCGCTACCGCTGCTGGGGAACTGTCTTTGAGAGCACCGACGGCGGCGGTACTTGGAGCGCAACCGGCCTGACCCACCGGGTCAGCGCGCTTGCCATCGATTTCCACACCCCGACGACGCTTTACGCGGGGGACCTGATCCCCGTCTGTGGGGGCAGGGGGTGCTGGTGCTCCGGCGGCGGCGTGATCAAGAGCACCGACGGCGGCGGCACCTGGAGAGCCGGCAGGCCGGGGTTGCCCACCAGCGCAACGGTCACGGTGCTCGCCATCGATCCGCAATTCTCGACGACGCTCTATGCGGCGGCCGGGGGCGTGTTCAAGAGTACCGACGGCGGCAGTACTTGGAACGCCTTCAGCACGGGCCTGGCGGACAGTTCCGTCGTTGCGCTCGCCGTCGATCCCGCGACCACAACGACGCTGTATGCGGGAACGCAGGGCGGTGTGTTCAAGAGCATCGACGGCGGTGCCGCGTGGAGCGCTGCAAGCACCGGCATACCCGCATATGCGTCGGTGCACGCATTGGCCATCCATCCCAAGATGCCAACCACGCTCTACGCAGGAACAAGCCACGGGGTGTTCAAGAGCGCGGATGCGGGGAATAACTGGCGCCCGCTCAACACCGGCCTGATCAGTGCCGATGTTCGCGCGGTGGCCATCGATCCGGTCACGCCCAGTCGCCTCTACGCCGGGACAAGCAGCGGCGTCTTTGCCATCGATGACGTGTGCAACAACGGCGTCCTCGACCCCGGCGAGCAGTGCGAAGACGGCAACGTGAATCCTTTCGACGGGTGCACTAATTCGTGCACGATCTGCGGCAACGGTGTCGTCACGCCACCCGAGGAGTGCGACGACGGCAACCTGGTGAGCGGCGACGGCTGCGAAGCAGACTGTACACTGCCGCGCTGCGGCAACGGCATCCTCGACCCCGGCGAGCAGTGCGAAGACGGCAACCCCGTCAATGGAGACGGCTGCGATGCCAACTGCACCCCGACCCGGTGCGGCAACGGGATTGTCACCGCCGGAGAAGAGTGCGACGACGGCAACCTCGTCAACGGCGATGGCTGCGACGCCAACTGCACCCCGACTGGCTGCGGCAACGGCATCGTCACCGCCGGGGAGCAATGCGATGACGGCAACTTCGTCGACGGTGACGGTTGCGACACGAACTGCACCCCGACCGGGTGCGGCAACGGGATCATCAGCGCCGGGGAACAGTGCGACGACGGCAACCTCGTCAACGGTGATGGCTGCGACGCCAACTGTACACTGACCGGATGCGGCAACGGCATCGTCACGGC
>Ga0209777_10008283_pt1 | contig 11391 bp, 13 predicted proteins | sample FrelakmetHBP12HB_FD_187147 | JGI IMG/M metagenome (GOLD analysis project Ga0209777, IMG submission 187147) | Freshwater lake sediment microbial communities from the University of Notre Dame, USA, for methane emissions studies -HBP12 HB (SPAdes)... | ecosystem: Environmental > Aquatic >...
CGTTGAGTCTGGAACTTCCATCTCCAGATAGCCCCGTCCTCGCCAGACATTTCAATGTAACTCCCAGACTCAACGTAGGGGGCAATGGCTTCAAAGAGCTTTGTATCGTCGCCGGACTTATCGCCGGAGAACAGAATACCGTCTATGTTCCCGTTCTTATCTTCCTCCACATCCCATCGCCATTCCTCAAGAGCTTCCTTCACAGTCTTTGCATTAGCAAAAACTTCAGTCGTTACCCAAGCGAAAGAGGAGGTCCATTTGCCCATTCCTCCTGAACCGCCAGACCCTTTCTTGGAAGCTTGCGTGGCCAATTTTTTCAGGGCCTTTAAACACGGTTCAAAATTCTCCTTCTTCATTTTGAACGAGGCTTCTCTTTGATTCATGCAGTATCCCATCCGTACCTCCTTAGTTTGGGGCGGGGGATTTAAACCCTCGCCCCAACTGAGAAATCATTCGATCGTGCCAACCTCAAAGGCTGAGGACTTCCAGACCTTGGCCTTGAGCCCGTCCTTCGCGTCGTAGAAGTAAGGCGTGAACCGGTACTTCTCCGTGCCCAGGGTGATCTCCCGTGCGATAATGAATTTGTCCGCCTGGACCTGGATGAACATCGGCATGAGCTCCTGCATCACCGTGTCGTGCTCCTTGTAGAGCCCCTTCAGCCTGGCGATCTCCGCCCGCAGGGCATGGAGCCGCTGGAACCGAGCCTTGATTGCAATGAGCGGGTCTGCGAACACGGGCTTCTGCGCCTTCAGAACCTTCTGCTTCTTCGTCATAGAACCTCCTCCGGTTAATGGAATGGAAAGGGACCCGTTACCAGGCCCCATACGATCAAGCATACTTGCTCATGTGAACCCTATCACCCCACTCGACGGGAGGGTTGTGGTTCGGCGGCAGCACCCAGAGCAGGTTGACATGCCCCTTCGGCTTCACCGGTGCTGAGGCACATCCATCTGTAAGGATGATGCATCCTCTATAGTGCATCCTGTCCACGATGTCTATCACGGGCTGGAAGTCCGTACCGCCCCTGCCCTTGAACTCGAACTTGGCCTTCCTCATCTCGAACGGGGCGGGCTTGGAGGTCATGGCGCAGTCGAACTGCATGATGTCGATCGGCATGTAGTCCGTCAGCCCGTTGACCACCCCCAGGAACAGGGACAGAAGCACGGAGTCGATCGACCCCGAAGTATCCACCGCCACCAGGTACCGGTCCACCAGCAGCCTTCTGTAGCCTGGGTGCTGGAATCCCATGCGCCGGTTGGGGCGCTTGCGGGTGGACATCTTGTCCTTCCAGACCATCAGCCCGAAGAACTGACGGATCTTGTTCCGCCAGTTGATCCGCTGGTTCTGCGCGGCCATGATCATCTCCCGCTCGGTCTGGGGCACGGAACCCCACGAGTCGGTCTGCTGGATCTCTCTCACCTTTGCACGGATCTTCTCTGTCGCCAACTCGTCTTCCTTCCATCCGCTATGATCGTCCATGCGTTTCCCGCCGTTGGACAGATCATCCTTGCCCTGACCTTCCCCTTGGCCCTTGCCCTGACCTTCCCCTTGGCCCTTGCCTTTACCCTTCCCCTGGCCCTGGGCCTTGCTGCGGAGGAACTCGTAGTACCACTCCGCGGTCTGGCGTTCCTGTATGTCCTTGTACTTGGGATTCTTGGCAAACTCTGTAACCTTCAGCACGGAGGGCGTTCCATCCGGCTTCCTGGGCATGAGGCACACTTCGGGTATCTCCGGTATCAGCTCATTCACCGCGAGATCGGAAGCTATGTTCCAAAGGTCCACGTCGGAGACTATTACCTCACCGTCCTTCTCGAATCTTTCCTTCTCTTTTTCGAACACTGCTGCGTGCCTGCTCGTGCAGTGGTGCAAGACCACATGCAAGACTTCGTGGTAGAACACCCATGAGGCGCACTCATCCGAGAGAAGGAGTACGTAGGCGGGGTTGTACATGAGATCGAGTCTGCCGTTGACCACCCGCACCCCCATCGTGGGCATGGCCATCTTCGTTGGGTTGCATTGTATTTTGTTCATCATTCCCAGGACCTGGTGGATGAACTTGAAATTCACAATCAGGAACCCCAGGAGCCAGTCCAGACGCTTCTGGACGACCGCCAACTCCTTTGCGTCCACGGAGCGCGTCAGCGCGGCGAGGAAAGGGTCTGGGGCCTGCGGCACGTTCGCCGGGGTCTTAGGTTTGGACATCGGGTTTCTCCTTGGTTAAATCAAACTGCGAAGGGGGAGGGACAGGGGTGATCCCGTGATCAACCCCCATCCCCAAACTATCAGGCCTTCATCGCCTCAGCCTTGAAGATCAATCCCATCGTGTGGGCCTGGACTGTGGAATCAGCCTTGTACCACCTCGTGGCCTCTTCTCGGCACTCGGAGGTGAACAGGGACCAGAACCCAGCCGCCGCTTCCTTGGGTATCGCTTTGAAGAACTTGGCGAGGTTGTCGCCCTGCTTCTTGCTCAGCTTCACCTTTTCCTTCTTGATGTAATTCACGATCTCCTTGCTGTAGAAGGTAACGTCGGTGACGAGGGAGGCCTTGAACTCATCCTCCATCTCCTTGGTCATCTTATTAAGGATGTCCTCGGCGCTGTGCACCTTGTAGTTTTTACGCACGTACTCCACGAAGTTGATCGCCACGGACTCACCCACATAGCCGATGGCCAGCTTGGTGAGGTAGTCGAGGTCGCCCAGCAGATCATCTCCGTTATTCGCGAACTCCTTAATCCACTCCGAGAAGTGAACCCAGGCCCTCCGCGACGGATAAATCTTGCCAAGCTCAATCTGCTCCGGAGTATCCAAGTCCGTATGGAACTTGGAGACGTACTGAAGGATGGCCTTGTGCACATCAACAGACTCTGCATACTCCACCCATTCCGGTATGGAAGGGTCGAACTTGATCTTCAGGAACCGGTCGAACAGGGCCGGGTCCGGGAAGGTCCCAGAGTATTTGTCCATATCGTCATTGGACGCCGAGATCACTCTCCATCCCTGCGGCAGGGACTTGAAGTGATACCGGTAGTCCAGGCTCAATTCCATCACCGCGTTCTGGAGATCCCTCGGAGCACGGAACAACTCATCCAGGAACAGGAACCCGCAGGAGTCTGGCTCCGTGGGGAACCATTCCGCCAGATCATGGATCGTGATGTTGCCGTGAGCGAGGACTTTCTCCTCGGTCAACACCCCATCGTTGAACACCTGCCTGCGCACTTCCCCGTTCTCGGCAGACTTCATCATGCCAATCAGATCCCCCACCTCGCACTGCGCCAGGCGGAAGTCAATTACCTGAAAGGACTTCTTGAGCAGCCTGGACTTCTCCGCAGCCACCTGGAAGACTACCTCGGACTTGCCCTTGCCATGCCCGCCCAACAGCAACACAGCCCGCTTCCACGGGATGTTGCGTAATGTTCTCTTCGTCTGCAATACGTTCATCGTTCCCTCCTTGTAGGGTTTACTATCATGATACTATAACTGTCGGCAAACATTAAGGTTACAGTCGGCCCTTGATGGCCTCGTACTCACCAGGCGCTATGTCCAGGACCAAAGTGTCCTCGGTCGGCACTATCTCAATCGGAACACCAGACTCTGAAAGCTTTTCCCTCTTTGGAGGCCCCTTCATTTTACGGTTGATCAGGACTTTGAGAGTATCATTCTCGCATCCGATCAGCATGGGTACATGCTCTTTGTGGATCTTCGAGAGGTTGATACAGTTCGCCAGATTGTCGATGATCTCCGTCGACGCCGAGGAGAAGAACGCGTCGATCATCTCGTCGGTCTGGGTGGTTTTCTCTACAGCCCGCAGGACGGAAGGATTTTCCTTCAGCATCTCCACCCAGGTGGATTCTTTGATCACCCCTCCAAGTTCCTTCAGGTTCTCCAAACCCTTCGCCCCGTTCTCCTTGCAGACCGCCATCTGGAACTTCGGGTCGTTCAGATGCGGTATCTTTTTATTGATGTCGTCCCCGTATCTGAAATCCCCATGCGCCAGACAAGCCGAATACACATCGAAATCCTTTACGGGCAACTGACTTATCCCCAGACCCTTCCTCGCGGCGATCAGGCACATCTCCTTGGTCACAAGTTTGCGGGGCACAGCCTTTATATTATTGAACTCGACCTGCACCGCCTTCAACGCCAGACCCTCATCCCATGACTCATCGGGGATCTCAGTCTCCGCTATGAAAACGGAAGAATTCGGATGATTCAGCGCCAAGCCCAACGCGTGTTTGGTTCTCATCCGCATTGGTATCTGATTGAACATCTCCGGGTATATTCCTATGGCTTTATCACAAAGCCCTTCGGTCCAAACCTTTTCGGGAACTTCAAACGTTGATTTGTAGCTATTGCTTACGGCGTGTTTAACGGCTGCGAGAACCAACTCCTCCGTGAGAGCCGAGTCTGGTATCTTGTTAAAGTCGTTGAAGCCGTTTTCCACCGCCGCGAGCCAACAACCATAAGGCATGTTCGGAAAATAAGGTGCGGAGTCCGACCATTTCTTCATGAACTTCTTTAGGAACGGAATTGGTAATACATCCCGTACCGACTGGGGTATCCCTTCCAGTTTGACCCCATACAAGTGTTCCTTGTTCAGAAGGGCCATTGACACTTTCAGCGTCTTCAAATTGTCCGGCAGATAGTAGTAAACGTCATAGCTCTCCTCTACGGCCTCTATCGCCAGGGCCTCGTCCAGACCATGCACCGTTCTGATCATCGCAGGTCTGTTCTTCAAAAGTTTGAAGAATCTTCCTCTGTCCACGGAATATTTCATTCACCCACCCCTTTATTGGAGTTCCACTTCACACAGCTCATTGTAGAACTGCGTTTCAAACGCCGCTATTGAGCCGCTGTACTCTTTGTCATTTAAAACCACATCCTTTATCTTCATCCCCTCGTCGTCGTAGAATGTCAGCGTCACCTCAGTAACTGTCCGTTCATCCTCACCTTCGGGGGGATACCAGTTGTCTGGCGGCCCAGACATACTCCCAGGATCATCATACCCTGTGGATAATGCCTCCAGACTCGCCTCGGCGCTCCTGGACGACCCCGCATGCTGGTTGAGGGCATCGCAGACCCCCTTTGAAAGAAGCACTTCCTCGTATGACCGCATGTAATTCTTAAGCACGACTATCCTGCCCTTCCATAACGGCGTTCCATCTTTGCAGGTCTGGCCTATCAGCAGGTCAAGCTTCTTGTCCTTCCCCAGGAGAAGCGGTAGCTCCTCCCTGTCCACGACCTCTAGGTCCCCCACCGTGAGGCTCACCCGGACATCCTTCCACTTGTGGCTCATAGTTCTCCCTTCAGCATCCTTCCGAACGCAGACCCGTGTTCCCAATTAATGTACAGCGGCAGATCCGTTTTACTGACCAGCTCCACTTTATTGCCGTAAAGTCTGATGGTCCATTCATCGTCGGGCTTCTTCGCCCAGACCCATATGTTCTGCTCGCGGACGATGATGTTCCTCGCCAGGCATAGGACTCGGCAGGATTTCTTTCTCGCCCGCGTTGGGTGTCCAACTCCCGTTACCAGAACCAAATATTCAATTATGTTTGGAGAGCGAGCAGAATGTCTCGGAGCCATTTCCAAAATCTGTAGTATCTGCCTGCGTTTAGGTATCTGCATCAGTCCTCCGTGGCGAACGTAGTAAGCCTTGCAACGGATTCCCCAGTTCCTTTTAATCTCTGGTTAAGCAGCCCTCTACTTGAATTAAACTTCAGCCTGTCCATCAGTAGCGGTATCTCCACCCGCCGAGCCATGATCACCCTGCGATTCTCCTTCAGCTCCTTAATGTCTATCCGCTCAGTTTCCACCATTAAATCGGTGTGCTTCACGAACCCGTGCCAGTAGACCCCGTCGTCCTGCACCCTCATCGTCAGGGAGTCCATGCATCCAGAGCTTCCAGACTCCCACGGGGAGTAGTCGCCCTCTTCCCCATCATCCGGCCCCGTCAGGTACTCCGGAGTATAGTCCCATTCCGATATCTCATACACCTTGAGCTTCCTCACCGCGGCTTGGAGTTTCGCTATTCTGTTCCGCATCTTCCGGTCTATGACGATGCGGGCGTGGCTCGGAGTATCAGATGCGTACTCGTTGAGCACAACCGTCTTCACCAAATGTGTTGATTCCATTTCAGTCGTCCTCCAACCATAAAAACTGTTTCTTGTTCGCGATCAATCCATACCGACCGTTCCCACATCCGGGATACTCACTGGAGTAGGAGATCCACTTCAGGTTGGTCTGGTGACTGATGGTGATGTCCCTTCCAAACGGAGACCCGCACCGACCATTACTGGTATAGTGCTCGGACAGAATCTTATATGTGTCGGAATCACGATAACATTCCAGCTTCCCATACCGTTCCAGAAACCGATTCATCAGCCCCAGACCGGTCCTGGTCAACCGCCTGAAATCGCTGGGCTTATATTTCCCACCGTGTTGGCCAGACGTGCCATTCCAGAGTGATTGAATTTCAGACTCATCAATAAGGGTCAGATCAAACCGTGCTTTAAACTGCTCGTAGGACTTGAACTCGTCTGCGGTATCGTCTACCGGTTCGTAACGAGTTACATGTCGGAGAAGATCTCCAAAGGAATATCCATGCCTGCCTCCGCGTTTGGTCAGGTAGCACAGGCCGTATCTATTCCCCTTAAAGAATCCGGAGAAGATATGTTCCGTTACCTCATGGGTTCTGTAACCATCCCTCCGGATCTGGACTGGGGCATCGAACCAGACTTTGATCTTCCAGACCGACCCCAGCTCAAGCAGGATGTCATCCAGGGTTATGCCGCCCTTCAATACTTTGTTCACGGCAGCCTTCTGCCAGTCGGCTATGTCTCCCATGAGAATGGGGAGGTTGGTAGGAAGAGGCACATCCATGATAGTCTCCTTTAAGATTTCTTATTGATTACGCCCGCTTCGATCAGACCCTGGGCCGTGCGCCCGTACCACCCCTGTAGCTTCCAGGCCAGACCCGTGTCCACCAGGTACTGCCAGGCTTCCTTCTTCTGCTCCTCCGTGGCCCCCTCGCCTTCGCAGAACCCCTCCGCTATGGCACAGGCCAAGTACTGGGTCATAGGCTGCTTCTTCTTTGCATTCATGGCAACTCTCCTTTAATTATCGATCCCCTGCAATGAACCGGTCGAAGTGCTCAACCGAGTCCTCTTCGCTAAGAAAGACTTTCGCTGGTTCATGTTTCTTTCGCCTCCCTTGAAGGAGTTCCTGTTTCAAGTGCTCCTCAGACCGTATGTCTTCTTTGCCGCAGTCGCACTTCATCAGAACCCCCTCACGCGGCAATACCCCACCGCCGTCAGACATAGCATGCTTATTAAAGCGTCAATCTGCAACCAGAGCTTTGTTCTGGGCGTGCCTAAAGCCAGACCGACCAAAGACATACCGATCAATATCATTCCCGCGACTTTCACCGGTAGCAGTCCATCAAAGCACCAGACTACGGCGAAGGCCAAATAGCCCAGACCCACAATCACCAGAGCCAAAAGCAGAACTATATTCAGCTTGTTCTTCCATCGTGCTAACAGATGGGAGGGCAACTCCCCCGTGGTCATTGTTGCCCCCTCCGCCACGAGGAAGAACCCTATCACCGTCATCTCAAGTATCTTCACCATCTATGACCTCCGTTTCTGCGGGAACCCTACCGCCAGCTTCGGTGCTCCACCTGTGGCCACCCCAGTCTGGGGCTGGGCTTTGGCGTTGCCTGCTGCCAAGCGGGCTTGGTATTTCGGGCTGTTGAAGAGCCCCGTGAACCGGTTCGCCATGAAGTTCAGGTACGCATCCCTGTCGTCCAGACTGATCGTTCTGTCTGCCACTTGGTAGTGGTACTGCGTCACGATGCCCGTCACCTGGAACACTCCCAGGTCTAAGGCCATGGTGCGGTGCTTGTCCCGACAATGATCACCGTAGACCATGCCGTTCATGCCCACGAACCAGGCCTTGATGTCGTCCTTCTCGACCTCGGTCAGCGGACGGGTCTTCACCTTCTTGTGCCCGTTACCGTTCCGCTTCCCCGCCACCTTCACAGGCTCGGCTTCCCCGCCCAGAAGGATAAAGTTTTTATCCGTCTGCTCTATCTGCAGAGAGGACTCCTCGGCCGTCACAGGCTGTGCCTGGATCGTTCCCGGCTTCCCCTTGAGGAAATCCTCAAAGGTCTTGTCGAGCTGCGCCTTGGCCCTCCGTAAGGGCTCAAGGAGCAAGTCGTCGGGTATCTCAACAGTCTCGTCGTAGACATCGGGCTCATTGGTCAGCCGCTTCATCTCAGCCACTAGGAACTTATCCACGAAGTCCGCTATGACATCGTGGTTCTGGATGTGCTCGGGGTCACCTGCACGCTTCTTCAGGAACTCGAAGAAGCCATCCACCCGGTTCTTGGTCGAGTTCTGGATTGTCACCTTCATCTTGCAACTCCTTTCATATGCGTATCTTACGAGAGCAGTATCTTCGACAGCTTGCCGTAGAACTCACTCGCAAACTTGTTCACGTCCTTCACCAGGATATGATCAGGGCAGTACTCCGCAATGTTCTCATCCTCAATACCGAACCCAACCACCTTCATCCCTGCTCTCGTCAGCCTCTCAATGTACTCCTTCGTCGCCCTCTTCAGAGCCGTGTCGAGGTCGTAGTTCCCACTGCAGGTATCTCCATCCGTCAAGATGAAGAGCACCTTCTTGGTCTCCTTCCTCTGCGCCAGTCTCCAGGCCGCGAACCGAATGCAAGGAAGCTCCACGGTCAGGTTGCTGTACCTCGGCCACACGAATTTGTGTCTGGCTCTCCGGTACGGCTCATCAAACCTTTTGATAAGATTGATGATGATTGGTTCCGTTCTGACACCCATGGTTGGCTCGGCCCCCATGTTCTCGTCTGAGGTGAACCCGCATGCCTCGAAGGGTATGCGAAGGTGGTCGAGCTCCGACCCCATGGCCGTGAGTATCGACGACGCCGTGTAGGCCTTTCCCTCGTTGAGCATGGAGTGCGAGTTATCAATCACCAACGATACTGCCGAGTCCTGAAGGACTGCCTCCGACTTACGACGGAAGATGGCATCGGACCTTTCATTCCATAGCTTCCTCATGTCCAGCTTCCCAGACCGTTGGCAGGTCTGCCACTTGGGTGCCCGTTCGGACACGAACAGAGTCCGTAGTCTCGCCCCTTGGTAACCAGTGATCTTCTGTCCGTTCTTTTCATAGTCGGACACCTTCTGGTTCCAGTCAACAGTCTCCCCCTGCTCGACCACCCTGTCTACCAATCCCGTCCTCTCCCTGTAGATCTTATGGGTCTCAACGTAGGAGTTGACCTGTTTCGAGATCTCGTCACCCATGCTATCGACTCCGTCGCCAGACTTCATTTCCTTCTTGAGCGCCTTCTCCTCCTCGGTCAGCTCTGCCGAATCCAAGGGTCTCTCTTCGGACTCTTCGGCATCCCCATCAGATTCTTCGGGCTCGTCCTCGTCATCCTCAGGTTCTTGACCTTCAGACCCATCCTCTTCGCCAGATTCTTCATCATCCGACTCTTCCCCTTTGGGGTCTTCGGCATCAGGCTGAACAGAGTCTTCGTCGTCTTCGGGATCGGAAGCTTCTTGCTTGTCACCGTCCCCATCAGCATCGCTGTCAGAAGCTTCAGCCTCGTCTTCAGATCCAGACTCATCATCCCCGGCCCCGTCGGAGTCCTGTGGATCTTCTTCCCCAGGTTCCTGCTCAGGTCCTTCAGCTCCTGCGTCGGCTGCACCTGCGTTATCATCAGGCTTGTTAGAGTCTTCAGGTCCTTTTGCAGACTCTGCACCCTCGTTACCACCGTCTTCCTCAGGCTTATCAGAGTCTTCAGATCCTTTTGCAGGCTCGCCTTCGTCACTGGTGCTTTCTTCGGGCTCGTTTCTATCCCTATCACCCTGGTCTGGGCTATCCGATTCTCCAGACTTCTTTTCCTTTTCGCCGTTGTCCCCAGACTTGCTATCAGAAGCTTCGCCGCTATTCTCTCCAGTCTGCTTCTCTTTCTTCCCGCTTTCGCCACCTTGGCCTCCTTTTGGTTCCTCCGGTTTCATGTCCTTGAGTTCCCTGTAGATGCGTTCGGTCAGCTTCATGACCTGCTTCTGGGTCCCGGCCTCGGCCACGGGCCTGACGAACTTCTGCAGGCGCTTCCGGAACAGGTCCTCGACCTCGGCCGGCAGCACGACCCCCAGGTCCTTCCCGAGCTGCATCTCCCGGGCCTTGGCGTACAGCGCCGCCGTGACCTTCCACAGGACGGGCACGTTCGGGTCCGCCATGCTCTGGTTCGATCTCCGCCTGGTGAACTCGGACAGGAACTCGGCCCACTTCCGGGCCAGCCCCGGCCACACGCCCTGCATGGCCTTCTCCACCCGCACGTCCTCGACCGCGTTGAAGATGGACTTCTTCACGGCGTTCTTCGCCAGCTTTCGGAAGGCCGGGAAGTCGGTGAACTTCACGTGGCCGGTCTCGTGGTACACGCCCATCTCCGTCAGGAACCGCACCCAGGGATCGGCCTGGGTGCGGTTCCTGACGGAGATGGGCATCTTCCCGTCCGTGGCGAAGCCGCTGCCCATGACTATGCGCACCCCCAGGTCCTCGGAATAGACTCTGGAGATGATCTCCATCTTGGATTCGACCGCTGCGATCATCGCGCCCTCCCTTTTACGAGCACTTGTCCTCCACGAAGTTCTTGATGATGTCCCGGTCCTTCTCCGAGGCCCGGTTCATGAAGGCGTAGTACGCCGCCTCCAGCGGGGTCATCTTGAGCCCCACGATCACGTCCGCCCACTCCAGCAGGTCCCTGGTGGACACCGTAGAGCACACCCTATCGGACCCTGTCGTCCGGGCGTTCCTCACCTCCACGGCCGTCTCCACGAGTTGCCTTGCAAGCTGGGAGTCTATCCCGGTCTTGGCCACGAGCACCTTGCACTCCTTGTCCATCGGCAGATAGTCCATCTGCACGGTCAACGAGAACCGGTTCATGAACGCTTGGTTCAGGGGCTTGGTGCCCGAGTACATGAAGGTGTCCTCACCGGTACCGATCGTGTTGGCCGTGGCAATCATGAAGAAATCTTTGTGCTTCTTGATGATCTCCTGCTCCCCTATGTTGGCTGTATAGAAGCTGCTCTGGGATTCCATGAGCCGGTGGAGGGATGCGAGTATATCCGCAAGCCCCATGTCCACCTCTTCTATCAGAAGGGCCTTGCCGGTTTCATACGCCCTGAGGGCCGCCCCGTGTATGACCTCCAGGATCCGCTGCCCGTTCTTCTCCTTGATCCAGGGCTTCCCGATCAGTTCCTCCGTAGTGGTCTCTCCTGTGCAGGAGAATATCTCCACCCGGTCATTGAGCCTGGACGCGATCTGCATCACGAGCGAGGACTTGCCGCATCCAGGCT
>Ga0209777_10008284_pt1 | contig 11391 bp, 8 predicted proteins | sample FrelakmetHBP12HB_FD_187147 | JGI IMG/M metagenome (GOLD analysis project Ga0209777, IMG submission 187147) | Freshwater lake sediment microbial communities from the University of Notre Dame, USA, for methane emissions studies -HBP12 HB (SPAdes)... | ecosystem: Environmental > Aquatic >...
TATATAAGCTCTATGAGACTGCGCGGACACCGCACCAGCGTTTACTGCAATCGGGTGTACTAACTGAGGCTAATCGGGCTGAACTGGTAGCTATTTATCACGGATTGAACCCCGTACTGCTTTTGAAACAGATAAACTCAACTCTGGAGCAGCTGTGGCGGCTGTCTGAGCGCACGCCAGTTCGGTAACAGCAATTATGAAGCAATATGGAGGTCTTCGGTAACAGTTTAATTTGACGCAATACGAGGGAACATCGCCTTTCAAAATGATACACTACCGAATATGGGATTGTTGTGGGACAGGCTGTTGGCGCAGAACCTGTAGAAAAGGCATTAACTAATCTTGCAAGTGCGGCCATAGGAGAATCAACCGTAACCGAGGAGAACCTGCTCGCTGGTAGCGTTAGGTTGAGGGGGAAGATAAGTCGGCCGGTGCCTATGCTCTCACGGGGCTGTAGAGCCTCAATGCCGTCTTCCATGCCACGTTCTCACGGGCACTTTCGCTGAGCGCATCGAGGAACATGTCATATTTCTGGATGGTTGCGGGAAGATACTCAAACCTGTTGACAACGTCGGTGCCGATGCAGACGCGGTCGGAGTATCCTTCGCAGAGCTCGAGCCAGTGGTCATCGAGTACCCCTTTGGGGCAGATGAACTCGTCATAGACTATCCAGGAGAGGTCAACGCAGACATTGCCATAGTGTTCCAGGATGCGCTTCACAATCTGATAGTAAAGGGGAGTGTACACCCCCCGCGATATGCCGCAGTGGGCCCAGACGAACCGTACCTTAGGATGCCGGTGGAAGGTCTCCTCAACCTCATGCAGCCATTTGGGGTAGGTCTTGGTGCCTACGGAGGTAATGTTCTGGTGTATGCAGATGGGGAAGTCATGCTCTATGCAGAGGTCGAAGATGCTGTCCATCGCCGGATGATTGCAGCGCGAGGGATCGCCATAGGTGAGATTGGTGAGGTCGTCATGGCGGAAAAGTATCTCCCCGACCCCGTGCCAGATGCCGGGGAAATAGCGGATGATGCGTTCGATGTGCTTGTAGGCGAACTTGTCGCAGGGATTGAATCCACCGATCATGGGGAAGAACCGTGCCTGCTGCGAAGGGTCGAGGGCGCGCAACTCCATGGCCAGGAAGGCATCAACGGCGCTGTAGTAGTAACACTTCGAATCGTCGGCAAGGTAATATTCCGGCGGGTGCCGCTCCCAGCTCTCCCACCCCTTCGAGACAGGCAGCCCGAAGATGGAGGCGTGGGAGATGTTTCCTTTATCCATGTAGTGAAGACAGTGCTGCAGCCCCTTGGTATCCTGCAGGAAGTCCACGACATGGAGATGAGCATCAATGCAACGATATTTCGAGCCAAGCATACCGCGGAGAGCGCCCATCAGGATAGTCCTCCTTCAGCTAGCCGGTCGTAGCGCTCCTTGAGGTAGAGAGCGTTGGCGTTCGAGAGGTAGCGCTGGGAAATTCGGGAGAGCTCCTGCCTGACAGGAATGAGCTGCCGGAGCTTTCTGGCATCAAGATGTTCGATGAGGGCATGAACGTTCTCCTGACCCAGCCCGGAAAATGCGTAGGTGAGGTCGGCGGGCGTCTGCATACAGTCAAGCACCTGCGGCCATCCGATCTTCCCGAGCGCTGCAGCTTCCTCGCTCTTTTCGAGGTGCTTTAGCACCATGCCAAGAGTCTCCATCGAGTGGATGAAGCGCATGATAAAATCCCAGCCGATGAGGTCGAGGAAGAGCTCATCCTCTTTGCCGTAGAGCCATTCCAGGGCTTCGGCGATGTCGGCGACGGTTGTGATGCAGCGTCGGAGCCCTTCGGTACCGAGGGTTTGCAGGAAATACGCCTGGTCCTCCTCCTCTGCAAGAAGGGCGAGGGCCTTCGAGAGCGTCTTTCCGGTGGTCACCCCATGGCCTAGATTGTTGCCGAAACAGCGCAGGTACGGCTGTTTGCTTTCGCCTTTGGTCCCGAAGGCTTTCTGCAGGATGAGTAGGAATTCGCTATCGTTCCTGATAAGCTGAAAGACTTTATCGCCCATCTGGGACAGGATGACTCCGTCAGCCTCAGGCGGGGTGAGGTCAAGGGCGACGAACAGCTCGTCGGCATTCTCGATCTCAACGCAATCGTCTTCGTAGCATATTTTGCAGGACATGTTAGAGGCTTCACAACTCCTTTGTCTCAATCATGAAGCTGAGGTCAGCTTCATTCTATACCCAGCTCATAGTTGCTGTCAACGCAATGTTTATCAATCTCTATCCCATCCTTTTCTCTGCGTTCTCCGCGCCCTCTGCGGTTAATCGCTCCCCCGCATTGCTTGATCTCACCCCCGTTTTCGTTTTAGTGTGCTGCGATATTTGATATTGTTTATTAACGGGGAGTGCAGAGGGTCCGCCTATGGCGGATGCCAGGGATTTGGGGGCCTGTCCTGAGCTTGTCGAAGGATGTCCCCCAAACTCAAAAGTCCCCCAAGGTTGAGGGATATAGGGGGTTGAAAAAAACGACATTTTCCTCTTGACAGTATGAGAACTAATGTTCTACAATGCCCTTAATTGAATATCAGAGAGCATTCTGTAGGGGCAGCCGCCAGAGGCGGATGCTCGAGATCCCTGAATGCTAAGCAAACCGCTGAACAGCTATCCCGAGTCCATAGCTTGGGGTTCACGGTTCCGTTGCAGGCGTCGTTACACCTGAGCGTAGGGGCGTTTTTTATCTGCGGGTTTTCTCTTACGTTCCAGCGAAGCTGCCCGGAACCCGCTGTTCAGCCATCCCGGCGACTCCAAAAATTTAAAAATGCGAAATCCCTAAAACTAGGGCCATGCTGTACCCGGGAAGCAGTAGGGGCGTCCGCCTCTGGCGGACGCCCCTACATTTTGGGGGACATTCCCATCCGCCGCTGGCAAACTGCCATAGGGGCTAGACGAGTTCATAGGGCAGCCATGTGGGTAGGTAAATTGCAGGTTGCCCTGCTAGCTATGTGCTCAGTGAGGGCCAACACCCACGGTAATCCAGTTCACCATCCATCTCATCCAGTGCCAATATCCCTGGCTCATGGGCAGACCGGATAGCACGGGGAAGAACAGCGCGAAGCATATGACATTGAGGGCAAGGTAACCCGCGACAACCCACTTGCCCCACTTATACTTATCCCATAACCACTGAATCCAGAGGGTGATTGCAAGGATTATGAAGAGCACGTTGGGGAAGAAATGGTAAATGAAAATCACGCGGTGAACAGTGAGGAAGGCAAGCCACTGGGTCAGGAAGGGTATAGAGATGAAAATAGCGAGCTTGTTCCTGTACCTTACGGCGAGCCAGAAGGTGGCAAGCATCACTGGTATGCTTGCCCACCAGAGCGCGGGGTTACCCAGAGTGGAGATATACCCGGTACTGCCGTCAAAGCCGCCCGCGTACATCCAGACCGGGCGGAGCATCACAGGCCAACTCCACCAGGGAGAGCTGGCGGGATGAGTTGCTGCCAAATGGGCATGGAAGCGGTACATATCGAACTGCAAGTGCCAGAGGTCATGCGCGCCGTGGCCTGCGAGGAAGTACGTTGTGTACGACAGCATATAAATAGCCACTGCCGCTGCCAGGCCACCAACAAACCATAGAACTTCGCTCTTGCGGATTACAGGCTTGCGCAACTTGAGCACAATCAGCAGCAGCACCATGCCTGCAAAGCCGTACATGGCAGTCCATTTTGTGGAGAACCCCAGCCCAAAAAAGACGAGGCTTAGAAAGAGGTACTTGCCGCCACGCTGGGGGTCTTCCCAGTAACGGTAGAAGAAATAGAACATGGCAATAACGAAAAACAGGACGAAGGTCTCAGGCACAGCAATCCGTGCTTCGACAAAATGCATGAACTCAAAGGTGAGCAGGAAAGCAGCGATAAGGCCAGCGCGCGAGGATTTAAATACGCGCTTAGCGAAGAAGTAAATAAGCAATATGCCGAAGGTGGCGAATATAACTCCACCTATGCGCCAGGCAAATGGATTGTGGCCGAAGACTGCTATGCCGGCGGCCATAATAAGCTTGCTCGTGGGGGGATGATCCCACTGGGAAGGGCTTTCGAGCTTCAGGGTCTGTTCGGCTGTCCTGACGTAATATATTTCATCCCAGTAGGTGCCTGATGTGTGGCTGGCGGGGTTGCCAACCAGTTGCTGCTCGTCTATGAGAGCTGTAACTGTGTTGTCCTGGTCGCCTGTAATGCTGCTTATATTCAATTTTTGGCCGTCTGTGAACAGTGCGATTTCACCGATTCGCGCTGTTGTTCCCTTAAACAGCAGGCGAACATACCTGGTGTCGCGGTCCAGATACAGTGAATCCCACTTGTACCAGACGCTGGATTCAGTCAGGTTAGCCTGATAGGTCCAATTGCCCGGCGAGCCCCAGTAGAGATCAACATTGACGGTGTTATCATCCGCAACCAGTACCCAAACCTTCTCCACGCGGGTTGTTGTGCCAAGGTCGAGGTAGACTTCTTCGGGGTCTTTTTGAGGAACCCAATCCGAACTAGGAACCTTTCTATCCCCCAGGTTCCAGAGGGATGTGCCGAGAAAGACGGCGACGAGAAGCAGCAGGATGAGGGCATGCGTCCGGGGAATGGGTACTTTGGGAACGGGAAGCGAAGGCTCCTCCTCGGCCACTTCAGCTTTCGGGGAGGGAGGAGAAACCGCTTGCACCATCGCTTCGGGTGGTTTGGGTTCTGGCGGCTCTGTCTCCACCTCCTTAGTGCGCTGCATCCTCCAAAAGCTCCAGATGGCGTAAAAGAACAGAATGGCATTGATTGGGGCCAGAACGTAAAGCGACCAGTGTCCGCCGGGGATAAAAGATTTGGCATTGAGCACTGACATTACGTAAACCAGGTTGGCAAAGAACGTCCCGGTGAGGCCGACGTAAAGCCAGGGAGGATGGCGCGGGGAAAAGCTCAGGGCGAGAAGCGCGAGGGTAGGGAAGAGATACCTTTCGTGCATGCGGGTCATCAGCATGAAGAAGCCAAACATCAGGAGAAATGCAGCGAAGACAGGCGCCCTTCCCCCGGGCTTGCGATGTAGCTGCCACATAACGAAAGCGGCGAAGATAACAAAAGCCATAATACCCCAGCTCTGGTAGCTCAGGCCCAGGTGGGGCACAGTGTCCTGCTTCCAGAATCCGAGGAGCGCCCAGAAGTTATAGGCATTGAGACTGTTATAGGGATACACGCCGTAGCCTGAATAGCGGTCTATGAGGAATGTGATAGGGTTGCTCCAATGGAACGGAGCGATAACCAGGAAAAGCAAGATAAAGAAGACGACGGCGCTCGACACGGCGCGCTTCCATCCACCGTTTCTCAGCATGAGGTAAGCTAATACCGGAAGAAGTACAACGCTCTGAGGTTTGGTGAGTATGGCAAGGGCGAACAGGCCGCCCGATAGTTCGTATTTGGAGCGCAGAACTGCATAAAGAGAGGCGACCATGAAGAAGGCGTAGACGGAATCAAACTGACCCCACACTGCAAGGTCAAAGATAGTTGCAGGATTGAGGGCATAAACAGCCATGGCGCCCAGGGCGAAGAGGAAAGAATATCTCTGACGCACAAAGCGGAAGATAAGATAGGCTGTAGCAAGGTCGAACAGGTTTTGGGGCAGCTTGATGAGCAAGTACAGGCTACCCGGCCCCAGGGCATGCGCCAGCTTACCGAAAATCCAGAAAATATATATATTGAACGGGGGATAGTCGGACCAGGTGGAATCGTAAAAGCCGCGCAGCCCTTTCTCGGCAGCGGTGCTGTACCACGCTTTAAACGAGTTTTCGTCTATGTAGTAGCCGTGATAGCGGAACAGGAGCAGCCGGATGAGCAAGGATACCGCAAGTGTGAGGACGACCAGAAAGACCTGGCCACCGGGTTTAGAGGCAAAGCGCTGCAACTTCTCCAAGGCATTTGTTTGCATACTAGCTTTTCCAGAAACCGTCGGGAGTTGACATCAACTCCCGGTCATCGCCGAATGACACTGCAGCTACATTGTCTCACAAATACCACATGTGAGGCAACCCTTACGACATTACCTGATAGATGGTGACGCCATCTTTCTCGTAAATCGGCTGGTATCTCTCCGGATCGCTGGCGAACTTCTGCAGGCTCTCCACCGGATACTTCTCTACCTCCAGCTTCCCAACATACACGTATTCGACATTATACTTCTTCAGCAGAGCCAGCGCCTCATCGCTATCCAGAGATGCGTAAATTTGATTTACGTCTGTGTTTCTTCTCGATGCTTCATCCCATGAGCCCCGCCACATCACCTCATGAGTCACCCAGCCGACAACCGTAGGCAGACCGGTCATCGTCGCGATGTAGGATGAAAATTGATATGCTCCCCCGGGCGCCTCCAGTATGACAGGCTGTCCCTTTATATGTCCGTTGAGCCATTGAATAGCCTCGTAATCGCCCGGGGCTATGGTCCGGACATAAGCTGTCCCATCCAGGGTGCCCCTCCCGATGTTGAAATAGCTCCGCTTGCCGCTGGCCCAGCCTATCGTCTGTCCCACCGGCTGCATTAGGCAGCATATGATAAGGACAATCAAGACACCGACCCAGACACCCTTGAGCTTGCCTGCGGCCCGCTGCATCACCCAGAACACTCCGTAGACAGAGGCAATGGCCAGGAAGATCCATGCCGGCAGATAGAACTTCATCACTGTGTTGTATCTTTCGTCAGGAGCTGACAGCGAGTCATTGATGAAAAATATCTCGCAAAACAGCACGAGCAGCGCCACCATGAGGACGAAGAGGAACATGAGCTCGGTCTCCGCCCTCTTCCGGGACTTTAATATGCAGTACAAGGGTATCAACATCAGGGGTGCCAGTACTAGCAGAAGCTGGAAGCGCAACAAAAAGGCTAGTGCGGCGAGGATGATGAAAAAAACGATTACGAGGATAAGTCTTCCCCCCTTGAGTACCCTCCCCTTAAACCATACATAAAAGAACGAGAATATCACAAACAAAAACAGGGCAAAAAGCTCGGCGAAATCAACCAACTCGGTCCGGACATGCACTATGCCGATCCCGTGAGCACCACTCCACCCCCTGGTGATAAAGTAAGGTATATACAATAGAAGGCTGACAAGCAAAATGGCCGCGATACTCTTCCGGCTGATATTCAGCCTGAAGAATATGAAAACGAGAACGGCGAGCGCGGCATAGATCGGATAGTCCCAGGTATTCAGGAGCAGAAAGAAGCCCAGGCTAACGCCCAGTACGAACACAACCAGCAACCAGTCCCATTTGCCCCGCTGGAAGCCGTCATCTTCCTTCTTGAGCAACGACAATATCAGGGTGAGGGACATCAATTGGAACGGGATGCTCATCAGGTACGCGTGCAGGTGTCGTTGCAGGAAAGCGGCATAAGGATACAGGTTCTCGGTGTGGGGTATGACCCCCGTCCCTATGTCGAAGGTAAGTAGCCAGTCCCGGAAGTTGTGCACCCCGTTGTCGCTATAGTCCAGCAGGTGGTGGTGAAACACAAAGGAGGATAGCTCGAATACCCCCGAGATGTACCCGGCGATCGAGACGAAAACGAGCGCGATAAAGCCGTAGAGCTTCCGTCCCGTCAGATTGTAGCCAATCCCGTAGGAGGCCGCGGCGACGATACCGAAGAAGGACGCAATAGCCAGATTATAGGATATCGAGGAAGGCACCTTGGATATCAGGGTCAATATGGCAACCACAAGCTGGCCGCCATAGTAATAGGGGAGGCTTGCGCCGGCAAGCCAGGGATCGGTGGGGGGGAAATAGCTGCTGCGCAGAATCGATTGGAGAAAGGCAAAGTCCATAAAATCTTCGCTATATGCATAGAAGATATCCGGCTTGTATCGTGTGTAAACCACAAACAGCGCAAAGGCGACTGTAAATATTGCCTCGCTGATAAGCATAGATTTTAAAGGCAGATTCTTCAGGTTCAGATTCTTTCTGCCCAGATATAAGGAGAACGCCAGCAGCAGAACGAATGCGATAGCGATGTTGATGTACCCGAATTTGAGCAGGTGCAGGCTGGCAAGCAGCCAGGAGAAGTATGTTAGAAACACCAGACCCAGGATTTTGGAGATAGAGTAGCCTTTATCCGGGAGCCTGCCGCACACCCTGGATACGACGGGAAATGTGATCAGGCCAATAACTACGAGGACAAGCCACCAAACTATGGCATATGCCACCTGGATCATCTAACATACATGTCCTGGTAGATTTCCGCTAATGCGGCGGAGTGCCGGCAAATAGAGAATCGTCTTTCCTCTACCAACCCAGATGGACGGTCCAAAGGGTTCCCCATAGATTAACCGCCACAGATAAGGCTACCAGAATAATCATCGCCTTGTTCACGGTTTTGCCCATACCTGCAGCGATTAGAATCAAAAGGAACGGCAGGAAATCCAAACTATAACGGTACCCAAACTGAACCCATCCCGTGGAGAACCATAATATGGTAGGCAGCAGAATACCTACTATTGCTAATAACGACCACAGGTTGACTGATTCGGAGAATTTGGCCTTTACAACATAGAAAATTGCCGGTGTTGTGAGTAAGATGCTCATTCCGTCGGGTAGTGGTTTCAGGAACGGGAAATAAGAAATATACTGAGGCGACATAAGGAAAATAGTGTATAACTGCTTTGGTATGTAATGAAGGCTAAACATGCCATACTGCTGGATGTCAGCAGCAAAATAGGAAGCGTAGGCGTGACCAAAATAGCCAGTCTGCAGAGGATTCCCAAAGCGCAAGTAGTTGAAATAACCATAGAAAGCTAGGGGTATAGCCAGACCAGCAATGAATTGTAGAGGGCGACGTAGCCCCCCCTCCTTGTATAACATTGCCAGAAAAAAGATACTGCCTATTACGACTGGAAGCCGACTTAGAACTGATAGCCCCAATAATAGCCCGATCAGCACTGCTCTTTTCCTGCCGAAGTATTCAATGAGACTGAGAAGCAAGAAGAAAACCGCAACTATCTCGGCAAAGAACCAAGTGGTTCCTGTCGTGGCTACATCCCAGTGGACTGTACCGAAACCAAATAGAATTATGAGCAACAATCGCTTCCAGCCCTTGACGTTCATGCGCCCCAATAATATCCAGACTAGCGCAACATTGATGGCTCCGATAAGCATACTTATGCGGACTTCATCGGTACCTGTTCCCCATATGGCCACTGCAGGGAGCAGTACCAACGCCGGCATGGGGGGGCTTGGCAGATAGTATTTTCCGTGATAATTTACAAGGTCTTGGTAATAGCTAGGGAAGCCCTGTAGGTCAGTTCTACCCTGGAGAAACGCCTGAGATTCATAAACATAATGCTTATACCATTGGAGAGGGGTAGAATTTGATAGAAAGTAGATACCAAAAACTATCCCCACAATCAACAGCGGGACCAAATATTGCTTCAGGGTTTTGCTCATGCTTGACCAGCCGCCAGTTATTGTAGCACTTCTAAAGTTAGATTTACCAGCAAGTGATTCCGGAGCGGGAGATCGTGCACTTTATTGATGATGTACTGCCAAATTTATTCAGGCTTTACAGATGAGCAGGGTCAAGGCTGATCCTCGCGGGTAAACAGGGCTTCCACGAACTCTTCAGGGTCGAAGGGGGCGAGGTCTTCCAACTCCTGGCCGGTGCCAATGTAAAGGATAGGTATCCTGAGCTCATCGCAGATAGCGAGGACGATCCCTCCCTTCGCCGTGCTGTCGAGCTTAGCCAGCAGTATGCCATTGACCTTCACCGCTTCGGTGAAGTATTTTGCCTGAGTCAACCCGTTCTGGCCTGTGGTGGCATCCAATACGAGCAGCACCTGGGGCTCGATACCGGATTTATCCACCACGCGCCTGATTTTCTTGAGCTCCTCCATGAGATTGAACTTGGTATGGAGACGGCCTGCGGTATCCACAATGACAATATCGGCATTTTTCTTGGCTGACTCCAGGGCATCGAAGACCACTGCCGCAGGGTCGCCGCCGGGCTGATGAGCAATTACCGGAACCTTTATGCGTTCCCCCCAGACCTTAAGCTGGTCGATAGCTGCCGCCCTGAACGTATCGCCTGCCACCAGAAGCACCCGTTTCTTCTGCTCTTTGTAGCTATGTGCAATCTTGGCGATGCTGGTGGTCTTGCCCACGCCGTTGACGCCTACCACCAGGACTACGCTTAACTTACCATCCGTCCGCGGCTCAGCCTCTCCACCACCAGCCATCAGTATGGAGGCTATCTCCTCTTTCAGGGCATTCCTTACCAGTGCAGCGTCTTTGATGTTCTCTTTAGTCACTCTCTCCTTGAGCCGTCCGGTAAGCTTAGCGGTGGTGTTCACACCAACATCGGCGGAGATGAGAAGCTCCTCAAGTTCGTCCCAAAGCTCTTCGCCGAAGGTGGGACGGTCGAAAAGATGAACAACCTTGCCCCACCAAGCTTCGCGGGTACGTTTTACCCCTTTTTCCGTTTTCTTGAAAAGGCCAAACATACCTCTTAACCTCCGGTTAAGCCCTGCAATGCCTCACGCGCTGCATCCATCTCTGCCGCCCGCTTGCTGCGGCCAGAGCCTCGACCAAGCACCGTTTCCCCTGCCAGAACCTCCACAGTGAAGACCTTGGCGTGGTCCGGGCCTACCTCTTCAACGGTTCGATAAACAGGCGTTATCTTCCGTTCTGATTGGATGACCTGCTGCAGTCTCGACTTGTAATCGTCCGTGACCTTATCCTCGACTACGCCGTCAAACTCACTGCCCAGCAACTTCAAGATGAAACTTCTGGCAATATCAAATCCCTGGTCGAGGAAGACGGCACCGATAACCGCCTCCAAGGCGCAACTCAGATTCCTAGGACGAGAACGACCCCCGCTCTCCTCCTCGCCACGCCCCAGATACAGATAGTCCCCAAGTTGCAGCAATGATGCGATACGGCTCAAGGTCTCTCCGCGCACCAATGCTGCCCTGAGCTTAGTCAGTTCCCCTTCCGAGAAGTCAGGGGAGCGAGAGTAGAGCTCATCCGCCACAACAAAGCCCAGCACGGCATCTCCCAGGAATTCAAGTCTCTCATTGGAGACCAGGTGCAGGGCGGGGTTCTCGTTTAGATAAGAGCGGTGGGCAAGGGCTTGCTGGAGAAGAGACTCATCTTTGAAGTTGACACCGAGGATAACTTGAAGCGCACCATGATCTAGCAAAATAACAAACCTGATACGAATTTGAGGTTATGATAAGCCCCTATATGTGGGTTGTCAAGGAAACAGCCTGAGAGCCGGGTCAAACAATTTCTCACTGCTCTACTCCGGCATTAACTTTTCCTCCCAATCTTGAGTTGGCTTCGACCTACTATTGACAGCTGGCTAGTTATTTAGTATAATGCAAATGATTAGCATTATACTAAAGTA
>Ga0209777_10008285_pt1 | contig 11391 bp, 11 predicted proteins | sample FrelakmetHBP12HB_FD_187147 | JGI IMG/M metagenome (GOLD analysis project Ga0209777, IMG submission 187147) | Freshwater lake sediment microbial communities from the University of Notre Dame, USA, for methane emissions studies -HBP12 HB (SPAdes)... | ecosystem: Environmental > Aquatic >...
CACTCGAATCCCGCGGTTCCCCTGTCGATCGGCTATGCCGATCTCTTGGGGAGACTCCCCAGGGAGTCGGACAGGGAACTTTTTTATAGGTCGGCAAAGTCGAGCGAACGAATCCTTGACCGACTCGGCAGAGCTCGTCGCAGGCTTGAATCCTGTTTTCCAGTTAAGGCTGGTCCATGAAGCAGTCTGATAAAACCCCATTTTTAAAAAAAGAGATGGGGTTTTTGTTTTGGGAGGGATGACCGGGCCTTTTGTCAGAAGGTTTCTTTGCGGGGCAGCTTAGGAAACAACGTTCAAGACAGCGAGAAATCTGGAATTTTGTTTACATTTAAGATTTGGCCTTAAGACTGCTTGATTTTTTTTCTTGATATTAATAGCGTTTCACGCTATTATTTAACTAATGATAAAAACCTTTAGAAACAAAGAAACCGAGCGGCTCTTTGCTCGCCTTCCAGCTAAACATTTTCCTTCGGATCCATACAGAGCAATTTGGAAAAAACTGGCTATTCTTGACGCCGCCGAACAGATTGAAGATTTGCGCATTCCTCCTGGAAATCACCTTGAAAAACTTTCCGGGGATCGTCAGGGGGAATACAGCATTCGGATCAACGACCAATGGCGGATCTGTTTTCATTGGCGCCAGGGGAATGCTTATGATGTTGAAATTGCAGACTATCATTAGGAGGTGTTCATGAACAGGAAATTTGCCCCCATCCATCCCGGCGAGATATTATTGGAAGAATTTCTAAAGCCAATGGGGATCAGCCAGTATAAATTGGCCAAGGACATAAACGTACACCCGCGCCGAATCAATCAGATCGTTCATGGAAAACGTTCGATAAGTGCGGATACAGCCCTGAGGCTCTCTAAGTACTTCGGGCAATCGGAACGGTTCTGGTTGAATATGCAGGCCCGGTACGACATTGAGGTGGAAAAAGACAGACTCGAAGGACGTCTTGACCATGAAGTAAAGGTCCTTAATGTTAGCCAATTAGCTCACGCCCATTATTAAAAAGGCAAAGAAGAATAATGCCGAATGGGGGAATGAGTTGTTTTAGAACCAACGTCCCGGCTTATAGGCTTAATATAAACCATTTATAAATTTGCTTTGTTAAAACCGGCAACCCCTAACCGAAAGGCTGGTCCATGAAGCAGTCCGACAAGACCCCATTTTTTGAAAAAGAAGATGGGGTTTTTGTTTTGGGATGGATGATAAAAGGAGTACAGTGATTGGGTTTAACCGAGGGGTAAATTAAAAGCAGTCGTTCAAATGAGGAGGAATTAAGTTGTTTTTGCACCAGCGTTCCCCTTTTTAAAAGGGAAATTTTAGAGAAAAGATTTTATGAAATTCCTGCAGAGGCAATTTTAGGAGCGGCTTTGAAGCCATGATCAAATTACGTATTTTCGTGAGCTCTGTACAAAAGGAGTTGGATGAAGAAAGACGAGCCGTCAAGACACTTGTCACGTCTGACCCTTTTCTGGATGAACATTGTGTTCCGATACTTTATGAAGATGAGCCCAGCATGCTCAAACCCGCTTCACAGGGTTACCTGAACGACCTCGCGAAATGCCAATTCTATCTGTTGATCATCGGATCGATATATGGGAAACGGTTTAAGGGACTCTCCCCTATTCACCACGAATATCATTTCGCCCGGCGAAAGGATCTGCCGATTCTGGTTTGTGTTCGAGGGGACAACAAAATTGAACGAGACCCCGCCATCCAAGACTTAATCGAAGAGATCAAGAGTGACGGACATAAATACCATCGCTTTTCTGACCTGCGCCAACTCCAGCGCATAGTGCTTGACCGGCTACATAAAAACCAACTACCACGTGGCCCCTTCTCACAGCGAGGCCATGACATCGAAACGCACCTTGGAAAGCGCATCGAGGTTCGATCAGGGACGAGTTGCCATGCTGCCCGCCATGAATATGCCTGCTCGAATCGGGTGGAATGATGTTGATGTTGATATAGCTAGCCATCTGGCTAAAAGGACCGCTGATGATCCTTCCATAGACCTGAGCGCTGACGATTTAAAGGAACTGCTTCTTCGACGGGGATTTTTGTGGTTCTCTCCCGAAGATAATCAAGTCTACTGTTCTCCTGCCGGCATATTATTATTCTCCAAGGACCCGACTATTGTTTATCCCCAGAGTTGCTTGCGGTTGCTCGCTTTTCCGGGCGTGGCTCGCGATCCCAAACCAACCGACTTTCAGGACATCGCTGCGCCTATCCCGAAAGCCCTGGAAGCAGCTATAAGGTTCGTAGACAAAAACACGCGACATCCTTTGATAGTGGCGGGCTTGCGCCGGTTGCGCTTTGACGAATACCCGATTGCGGCTCTCCGAGAAGCTATTATTAATGCGATGGCCCACCGTGAATACGAGGATGCTTCGCGCAAGATTCATGTGGAGCTGTTTGCGGATCGCATTGAGGTAATTAGCCCAGGACATCTTCCCCAAGGGATAACGCTCGACCAACTACGGTCAGGAAAGTTTCAACCCTGTTCTCGTAATCCCGTGCTGGCACAGGGGCTTCGCCTTCTCGGACTTATGGAGGAATTGGGTACCGGTGTGGTACGAATGAAGCAAGCGATGCAGGATCATGGGCTCAAGCCTCCTGAATACTTATATCGCAACGGCCATTTGGTCGTTACGTTCCAGGGACCAGGCAAGGCGATATCTAAGCTCAAGGCCGAGCACGCCATACCTGTTTTCGAAGTCCGTCCGTCCGTCATTGAAATATTGACAAAAAACCAGAAGACAATCCTCCGCGTGTTGCTGATCAAGAAACAAATCCAAGTTCCGGATTTGGCTATTACCTTGCATGTGACTGAACAAGCCGTCCGCAAGGATTTGGCAAAGCTGACGAAGTTAAAATTTGTGGAAAAACGCGGCGCAGCACGCGCTACCTATTATGTCCTAAGGGAGCAACTTCCGAAGCCATGAATCCGCAACTATCCGCAACTATATTTAAGAGTATCCGCAACCTGCCATATGGCTGTGGTCGCTGGAATATCCGCAACTATCCGCAACCGCGGCCAGACCAATCCACAACTGACCTGACAACGACAACGATGACGATGATGACGATGATGACGATAAGGACGATAAGGATAGTGGACACGCCAAGAAAACACCAAAGAAACACCAAAGAGATCATACTTGTGGCTCTCAAGAAACAGCCTGAAATAAGTGTAAGAGAACTGTCTGATCAATTGACAGCGTTCGACACCACATACGAATGCTCCAGAATGCCGGGATCATTCGCCATACGGGGCCAACAAAGGCGGGGCGATGGGAGGTAGTGAAATGAAAGGCCCTATAAGCCAATACGAAAAATCACCCGGTTTTCTCCTGACCGCAGGTCCCGCTTCCTTCTCAAAGAAAAGCAGACGCGATACGGTATAAAGAAACAATCGGGAAAATAGGAGGGGATTGACTTTAACCGTTCAATAGGTTTAAATAAGCCATTTTTAAGAGTTATTTATTAGCCACAGACCCCCACAGACTAGCACAGACTTTCGTCCGTTTTTGTCTGCCCTGTCCGTGGCAAAAAACAATTAAAGATTTGGCTTCATAAAGATAAAGCAAATAGCCGTTGGCTTAAAGCTTTTTAAGTTTTTTCTGAACGTTGAACGCTGAACTCCGGCTTCCGGCCGATCGGACCGATCGACTCTGTCGATCTAGAAGAAGGCATCCAAGCGGATGCCGGATGCCGATCTCTTGGTGAGACTCCTGGAGGGAGTCGGACGGGAGCCTTTTCAAAAGCTCGACAAAATCGAGCGGGCCGACCGCAAAGTCGAGCGGACCGAACGCTCTCAGAATCAGAGGTCGTCCATGAAGCAGTGTAATAAGACCCCATTTTTTTGAAAAAGGAGATGGGGTTTTTATTTACATTTAGGGCAGGCCCCAAAGGCTTTTTGGATAAGAAATAATTGTATGGTATTTTCACTCAATTGTATGGTATAAGCAGACATAATGATGGTGTTAGCTCAAATACTTTCTTCCAAAGTCAGGGCCGAAATATTTAGGATTCTTTTCGGCTTAACGGACAATCCCCTTCACATGCGGGAGATTGAACGGAGGTCCGGGTTTACTACAGGGACTGTTCAACAGGAGTTGAAAAAATTATCTTCTTTGGATTTGATAATAAAAAGGAGGGATGGGAACCGGCTTTATTATCAAGCCAAAAAGGACCACCCCCTCTATCCGGAAATTCATCGGCTGGTGCTGAAAACGAATGGAATGGTTGATTTATTCAGGGAGGTCTTAGAAAAGGAAACTCAAATCAAAGTCGCTTTTGTCTTTGGATCCATCGCCAGTCATAATGAAAAAGCCGCCAGTGATGCTGACCTGATGGTCATCGGAAAAATCTCTCTTAGAAAATTGACCCATTTATTCATGGGTCTGTCTGAAAAAATCGGCCGGGAAATCAATCCCCATGTGCTGAGTCCGGAAGAATTTATTAAACGAAAATCCACAAGGGATCATTTTTTGACTCAGGTTATGGAATCTCCTAAAATCTTTATTTCGGGAAACGAAGATGACCTTAAGTCAATGGGCAGAAAACGGCTGGTTGCGGACGCATAAAACCAGTCCGAAAGAGATCAACAATCTCCTCCGTATTATTGATCGTGATTTGTTGGATGCCAAAGGAAAAATATCTTCCGACTCCAGGTTTGGAATCGCCTACAGTTCCGCCCTAAAGCTTTGCACAATTCTGCTTTATGCTGAAGGTTATAAACCCGAAAAGACCCTCGGCCATTATCGTACTATTCAGGCGTTGCCTTTGATTCTCGGTAAAAACCGAAAGAAAGATGTGGCCTATTTGGACGCCTGCCGATCTAGAAGAAACACCTTGGAATATGATTATGTCGGCGGGGTAACAGAAGAAGACGTTGAGGAATTGATTGAGTTTGTAGAGGGATTTAAAACAGAAGTCCTTACATGGCTAAATAAATTCCACTCTGATTTAATGGCGCCAAAAAAAAGAATTTGAAAAGTCTATACTATAAAAAGAAGATGGGGTTTTTGTTTTGAGGTGGGGGATAAAAGGGAGTAGAATGTTCGGGTTTAACCATGGGTTAAAACGAGGGTTTAACCAAGAATTAAACCGAGGGTTAAACCATGGGTTAAACCGAGGATTAAATCAAAATCAATCGGACAAATGGGGGAAATAAGTTGATTCGGAACCAACGTTTCCTCCAACGGGGAGATGGAGGTAAGAGAAGAGAGAATTCCATACGGGGATAAAAATAAATGATAATCCCCTCTTGCCCTTCCCCTCGATGAGGGAGGGTGCGGGTAAGGGTGCGCAATCTCGGAGCAAGATGAAGGATAAAGAACAATGATGACCTTACGAGAGTTTTCCCACAAACCGGAATCCATTCCGGCTTCAACTTCCTGGTATCTGGCAGATCTGGGAGAGGCCCGTGGAAAACAAGACCTTTTTACGAAACAATCGCCACAAAAGCTAAGGGTATTGCGTGAGAACGCAATGATTGAAAGTTCAGTCTCGTCAAATCGTATCGAGGGTGTTACTGTTGATCAGGCAAGAGTAAGAACAATCCTTTTCGGTAAACCGCCCTTACGTGACCGGAACGAGGAGGAGGTAAGGGGATACCGGGATGCACTAAAGCTCATTCACGAACAGGGGAATAAACTCCAAATCTCTGAAGAGACCATCCAGAATCTACATCGCATGTGCCGAGGTGAAATAGGGGATGCTGGGAAATACAAAGAAAAAGAAGGCGATATCATTGAAAGGTATCCCAATGGTAGGGAGAGAGTGAGGTTTAAGACTGTTCCAGCAGTTAAGACTCCAGCATTCATGAAAGAATTGATAGACAAGTGGGAACAATGCCTTGAAGAAAAATGGATTCATCCTCTTATCGCCATGGCAGCATTTAACCTTGATTTCCTCTGTATCCATCCATTCAGAGATGGGAATGGACGGGTATCGCGACTTCTGCTTTTGCTCCAATGTTATCATCTCGGATATGAAGTAGGACGATATATCAGTCTTGAGCGCCTCATCGAGCAGAATAAGGAACGATACTACGAGACATTAGAACAGAGTTCCGAAGGCGGGCACGAACGCAAACACGACCCTTGGTCTTATTTAAACTTTGTTCTTTACACTCTCAAGACTGCTTATAAAGAATTTGAAGAAAGGGTTGGGCAGATAAAAGGACCCAGAGGTTCAAAAACGGAACTCGTGGAGGCAGCGATTCAGAAGTTTTCAAAGCCTTTTATGCTTTCAGATCTTGAGCATTCCTGTCCAGGTGTGAGCAGGGACATGATACGAAAGGTTTTGAGGGATTTGCAGAAGTCAGGACAGGTGGAGTGTTTAGGCCGTGGGCCAGGCGCTCCATGGAGGAGAAAGGGTATTACCTCTAAAAGGAGGTAAAAAAAAGGGTAATAACATCTTTTGGTTCAACGGGGCCGCAATGGCTCTTTGTGAGAAACGTGGTAATAAAATCGCTAAACGTGATAATAAACAAGAAAGAATCTGAGGAGTCTACGTGCGACGAAGCTGTTGAACTGTTCAAAAGGTCATCGTCTTGACGCCTCCTACAAAGAAGATGGGGTTTTTGTTTTGAGGCGGATGATAAAAGGGAGTAGAATAGTTGGAATAAATCAAAAACAATCGGACAAATGGGATGGGAAAAAATAAGTTGTTTTAGAACCAACGTCCCGTCTTAAATAAGATCGTTATATCCTCCCTTGTCGAACTGAACGGGAATAAGAGTGAAGCCCAAATAAAAAGGATAAGGGGACGTGCCTGACAAAAGCAAAGTGGCGGGCATCAGGAACTGGCCCAGAGATGACCGGCCCAGGGAGAAGCTCCTCAAGAAAGGCGCCGGGGCGCTGACTAATTCGGAGCTTTTGGCGATCCTTGTGCGAACCGGCATTAAGGGCGCAAGCGCCATTGATCTGGCACGCCGTATTATTGAGAAATTTGGAACGTTTCGTAACATGAGCCACACCGATATGCGCGAGTGGAAAGAATTTAAAGGTCTTGGCCCGGCAAAAATCGCGCAAATAAAAGCCGCTCTCGAAATCGGACGCCGCTTCCGTGAAGACGAAGTACTGAATGTCAAGCAAAATATCGCTTCTGCTCATGATATTGTCAATATCATCATGCCGCAAATACGCGACCTCAAGACTGAAGTCTTTAAGGTTGTCTATCTCAACAGCAACAATCGAATCATTGAAATAAGCGATGCCGCCACAGGCACGGTCAACCAAGCCATGCCGATTTTGCGGGAGATCATCCACGTGGCCCTGCAAAAATTCGCGGCGGCAATCATTTGCGTCCATAATCACCCTAGTGCAAACATTTCACCCAGCCCGGAAGATAAAAAGTTTACACAAGAACTAAGCGCCGCTGGAAAACTGATGGGCATCAAAGTGCTGGATCACATCATTATCGGCGATGGCAACTACTTTAGTTTTGCAGATGAAGGGATAATTGGGTAAAGGGGATAATCGCAAGAAAAATGACAAACAAAAAAGAACTGTCGGAACGTGATATCTGCACACAATTCATCTTACCTGCGCTCATTAAATCTGGATGGGATGTGGAAAGACAAATCCGCGAGGAAGTCTTTTTTACTGATGGGCGTATTTTTGTAAAGGGTAATAAGACCGCGCGTGGTGAACGCAAGCGTGCAGATTTTATCCTCTATTTGAAACCCAATATCCCTATCGCTGTTATTGAAGCTAAAGATAATAATCATTTAGTTGGTGCAGGATTACAGCAGGCTCTCAAGTATGCTGACATACTAGATATTCCGGTTGCCTTTAGTTCAAACGGTGATGGCTTTCTAATGCATGACCGCTCTGGTTTTACAAAGATTGAGCAAGAACTTTCTTTGGAAAGCTTTCCAGCACCCACTGAGCTTTGGCAAATGTACAAGAAATATAAAAAGATTGAAACACCTGAACAAGAAGAGGTAGCTTCTTTTGAATATTTCTTTGACGGATCAGGACGTGCACCGCGTTACTACCAGCAGATTGCTATTAACAGAACTGTGGAAGCTATTGCTCAAGGCCAGAATCGCATCCTGCTCGTCATGGCGACGGGCACAGGTAAAACATATACAGCATTTCAGATTATCTATCGACTCTGGAAGAGCGGGCGCAAGAAAAGAATTTTGTTTTTAGCAGATCGCAATGTTTTGATTGACCAAACTAAACGTAATGATTTTAAACATTTCAAAGACCACATGACGGTTATTAAGAAGAAGAAAATCGATAAAGCCTATGAGATATACCTTGCCTTGTATCAGGGACTGACAAACTACAATGAGGATAAAGATGCATACAGAGAATTCAGCAGAAATTTTTTTGATCTTGTAGTCGTCGATGAATGCCATCGAGGCAGTGCGGATGCCGATAGCGCTTGGCGGGCAATTCTGGAATATTTCGACTCTGCAATACAAATCGGCCTTACCGCGACACCTAGAGAAACAAAAGAAATATCCAATATCGAATATTTTGGTGAACCAATTTATACCTATACCCTCAAACAGGGTATTGAGGATGGTTTTTTAGCGCCATACAAAGTTATCCGTGTTGGGCTTAATACTGATTTGGAGGGCTGGCGGCCTGAAGTCGGGAAGACAGACAAAGACGGTAATGAAGTTGAAGATCGTATCTATAACACCAAAGATTTTGATAAAAATCTGGTGATAGATGAAAGGACGCAGCTTGTTGCCAAAAAGATATCCGAATATTTACAGAAAACAAACCGCTTTGATAAGACTATTGTCTTCTGTGTGGACATAGAACATGCTGAGCGCATGCGTCAGGCGCTGGCCGTTGAAAATGCGGATCTGGTTCTTGAAAATCACAAATACATAATGCGTATAACTGGCGATGACGACGAAGGTAAACGTGAGGTGGACAACTTCATCGATCCGGAAGAACGCTATCCTGTTATCGCTACTACATCGAAATTAATGACAACCGGCGTTGATGCCCAAACCTGCAAGCTGATTGTGCTTGATTCCAATATTAAATCCATGACCGAATTCAAGCAAATCATAGGGCGAGGGACGCGTATCAATGAGGAGTTTGGCAAAACTTATTTTGCTATTATGGACTTTCGCAATGTAACCGATCTTTTTGCTGATCCGGCGTTTGACGGCGAACCGGTGATGATCAAGACAGTTAAAGGCGAAGAAGAATTAACTGACAAAGACATCCATCCTGAAGAAGACCAGATAATTATTGATCCTGAAACCGGGGCGCCGGTTGATTTTGATAAAAAAGAGCCAGCAAAATATACTACACAACCGGAAATAGTAACCGGAGGCCCGATTTTTTCTGAACCACATCCCAAGGTATATGTTGCAGGTGTGGATGTGTCGGTTCTCCATGAAAGAGTTCAGCATCTGGATGTCAATGGCAAACTTATTACCGAGAGTCTCAAAGATTTTACAAAGAAGGGCATCTTGCAAGAGTTCCGGTCGCTTGATGATTTTCTTGCTCGCTGGAATGGGACACACAAAAAGAAAGCAATTATTTCAGAGTTAGAATCACACGGAATAATACTTGAGAATTTGCTGGATGAAGTGAAGAAAGATTTGGATGTATTTGATTTGGTGTGTCACATTGCCTGGGATAGGCCCGCGTTCACCCGCAGGGAAAGAGCGGAACAAGTTAGAAAGCGCAACTACTTTACAAAATATGGCGATAAAGCGCGCATGGTTATTGAGGCGCTTCTGGATAAATATGCTGACGAAGGCATTGAAAATATCGAAGACCTTGCAGTCTTGCGTATTGAACCATTTAATAAAATCGGGACTCCGGCTGAAATCATCCAGATATTCGGCGGTAGGGATAAATATCTACACGTTATCGAAGAACTGGAACACGAACTCTATGCGGCAGCTTAAGGACAATCAATGAAAAATATCGGCAACATTATTAAAACACTTCAAAATATTATGCGTAAGGACCCCGGCGTATCGGGTGATGCCCAGCGGATCGAACAATTAGGCTGGTTGATTAGCCTAAAAATACTGGACGACAAAGACAAAGAACTTAAGTTGATTAACGATGCCTATAAGTCCCCGATACCGAGCTATTTGCAGTGGCGCAAATGGGCTGGTGATGACGAAGGAATGACCGGCGATGAGCTTAAAACATTTGTTGATACTACCCTGATACCGAAACTAAAAAATCTTGATGTCAGTTCCGGCAATAAGCGCGCGGTCATCATTCGCGAAATATTTGACGGTACGAATAACTACATGAAGAACGGCACAGTTATGCGTCAGGTGCTCAACGAACTAAACAAGATTGATTTTAACAGCTCCGAAGACCGGCACACGTTTGGTGATATTTATGAAACGATTTTGCGCGATTTGCAAAGCGCGGGCAATTATGGCGAATTCTATACACCACGCGCTTTGACGGAGTTTATTACGGAGATGATAAATCCGCGTCTAGGAGAAAAAATTCTTGATCCCGCCTGTGGGACAGGTGGCTTTTTAACCAGTGCGATCGAAAATATCCGTAAGCAGGATGTCAAAGGCGTTGATGATCTTAAAGAACTGGAACAGAATATTCACGGGATGGAGCTGAAGCCGCTGCCCTTCATGCTTTGTGTCACCAATCTGATTTTACATGATATTGAAGTGCCGAATGTTGATTATACAGATAGCTTAAATCGTGAATATACATCTATCGGACAAAAAGATAAGGTGGATGTGATTCTGGCCAATCCTCCCTTTGGCGCATCAGTTGCCGATAAAGTGGAAACCAACTTTCCGGTGAATTTTCGGACAACGGAAAGCGCAGATCTATTTTTGATGTTAATGGTGCGATATCTCAAAGATGAAGGCAGAGCCGGTATTGTTCTGCCGGATGGCTCGCTGACAGGCGATGGCGTAAAACAGCGCATTCGCCAGCACTTTTTAGAAAACTGCAACCTGCATACAATCGTTCGCCTGCCGAACTCGGTTTTTCAGCCCTATGCCAGCGTCGCCACTAATCTGCTTTTCTTTGAAAAGGGCAAACCGACCAAATATACCTGGTATTGGGAGCACAAACTTCCCGAAGGCGTAAAAGCCTACAGCAAAACCAAGCCGATCCAGAAAAGCGAATTTGATGGGCTAAAGAAGTGGTGGAAGAAACGGAAAGAAAACGAACAAGTGTGGAAAGTGTCCATCGAAACACTTATGTCCAACGGCTACAACCTCGATATTAAAAATCCCCACACGCCGGACGTAACGTACGAATATTCCAGCGCAGAGCTCGTGAAAATGCTTCACGATTCGTTTCGAAAAAGTGATGAGCTTTTGGAAAAACTAAAGGCAGAATTAAAGAATGGCTAAATGGAAAGCAACTAAAATCGGGCAGTTTTTAAAAGAA
>Ga0209777_10008286_pt1 | contig 11390 bp, 7 predicted proteins | sample FrelakmetHBP12HB_FD_187147 | JGI IMG/M metagenome (GOLD analysis project Ga0209777, IMG submission 187147) | Freshwater lake sediment microbial communities from the University of Notre Dame, USA, for methane emissions studies -HBP12 HB (SPAdes)... | ecosystem: Environmental > Aquatic >...
CGCTTGTAGCTCAATTGGATAGAGCGTAGCCCTGCGGAGGCTAAGGTCGCGGGTTCGAGTCCCGCCAAGCGCGCCAGTGGGCGATTAGCTCAGCGGTTAGAGCGTCTGTTTTACACACAGAAGGTCGGAGGTTCGAGACCTCCATCGCCCACCACTTTTTGAACGTAAAATTCAGCCCCTGGCGGTTTCCAGGGGGTTATTTATTGTCAAGTGTCAAACATTTGTCAAACATACTCAGCGACATGTTATAGCATCCTACAGCACACCGTGAGACTACTGAGGTGGTGGCATCGGTGACTTTCTTCTCCTCGATAACCAGTAAATCATCAGCCCTATCACTATCACAGCAATGATGGGGCCAACAATCACCCCTACGTTCGTCTTCTTGCCAGGCGCCGGAGTAGGGGTTGGGGCAGGTGTAGGGGCTATGGTCGGGGTCGGCGTCACAGTGGGAGCGGGGGCATATACAGCAAACATGGTGAAGTGGCCTATCTGCCCAGTAACGATGTGACCCGCTGTGTCCACCGAGGATGGAAGCACAACCCACATTTTGGCTGTGGTATCGTAATAGGCTATGATCAGCTTACTCGCATCAACCCCCGACGGGACTTGACCAGGGTCATACTTCAGCGTCAGGGTAATAGGCGGAGTGAAAGTTGCGCCAGTTGGCCCATAGTCATACCCATAACCAATCATGTAAGCTCCCGCCGGAGGAGCCGGCAATCCTAGAGATACCTCAGCCACCGTTATAGATTGTAATGGCTGTCCGCCCACCAGCGCAGTGGTGCCATTCCCAACATTAAGAACACCCTGACCACCTGGAATAGCGTAGTGTATGGGTTGCTGTACCACGCCACTTGCGCTTATGTTGCCTGACAAGTCAAGGAGAGATATAGGTGGACTCGTAGGCGTGGGTGTTGGTGTCGCTATTGGCAATGGTGTAGGCGTTGCCAATAGCGGCTGTGTTGGCTTAGGCGTCATCGTTGGCATGGCACCACCTCCTCCGCCCCCGCCACCTCCTCCCCCGCCAGCCGGTAGTGGCGTAGGTGTGGGTGTTGGCGTTGGCGTAGGTGTAGGTGTTGGCGTCGGTGTAGGTGTTGGCGTTGGTGTAGGACTAGGCGTTGGCGTAGGTGTAGGTGTGGGCGTCGGCGTAGGTGTCGGCGTAGGAACATCGTAAAGCACCTGCACGCCTCGGCCCTGGAGTTGGGGAATGTACACGCGTATCGAATCTGCACTTAGCGGGTTACTGCGGAGGTCAACTGTGACTCCTCCTACCAGTTCTGGGTTATTGACTAGAGGCGATATGTCGGTTATCTGGTTTGAGTTGAGAATCAGGTCGATTAGGCTAGTAAGGCCAGAGAGTGGCGATATGTCACTTATCTGGTTTGAGTAGAGGTCCAGTTCGGTCAGGCTGGTGAGGCCAGAGAGTGGCGATATGTCGCTTATCTGGTTTGAGTAGAGGTCCAGTTCGGTCAGGCTGGTAAGGCCAGAGAGTGGCGATATGTTGACTATCTGGTTCGTGTTGAGGGTCAGGTAGGTCAGGCTGGTAAGGCCAGAGAGTGGCGATATGTCGCTTATCTGGTTTGAGTAGAGGTCCAGTTCGGTCAGGCTGGTAAGGCCAGAGAGTGGCGATATGTTGACTATCTGGTTTGAGTTGAGGCTCAGGTCGATTAGGCTGGTAAGGCCAGAGAGTGGCGATATGTTGACTATCTGGTTCGTGTTGAGGGTCAGGTAGGTCAGGCTGGTGAGGCCAGAGAGTGGCGATATGTCGCTTATCTGGTTTGAGCCGAGGGTCAGCGTGGTCAGTCTGGTAAGGCCAGAGAGTGGCGATATGTTACTTATCTGGTTTGAGCCGAGGTCCAGCCAGGTCAGGCTGGTGAGACCAGAGAGTGGCGATATGTCGCTTATCTGGTTTGAGCCGAGGGTCAGCGTGGTCAGTCTGGTAAGGCCAGAGAGTGGCGATATGTTACTTATCTGGTTTGAGCCGAGGTCCAGCCAGGTCAGGCTGGTGAGGCCAGAGAGTGGCGATATGTCGCTTATCTGGTTTGAGTTGAGGCTCAGGTCGATTAGGCTGGTAAGGCCAGACAGTGGCGATATGCTCACTATCTGGTTTGAGTAGAGATGCAGCGTGGTCATGCTGGTAAGGCCAGAGAGTGGCGATATGTCGCTTATGTGATTCGCGTAGAGGGTCAGTAAGGTCAGCCTGGTAAGGCCAGAGAGTGGCGATATGTTGACTATCTGGTTTGTGTTGAGGGTCAGGTAGGTCAGGCTGGTGAGACCAGAGAGTGGCGATATGTCGCTTATCTGGTTTGAGTAGAGGTCCAGTTCGGTCAGGCTGGTAAGGCCAGAGAGTGGCGATATGTTACTTATCTGGTTTGACTCGAGATGCAGCGTGGTCAGGCTGGTAAGGCCAGAGAGTGGCGATATGTCACTTATCTCGTTTGAGCCGAGGTCCAGCCAGGTCAGGCTGGTGAGACCAGAGAGTGGCGATATGTCGCTTATCTGGTTTGAGTTGAGGCCCAGCGTGGTCAGGCTGGTGCAGTATTCCAGTCCAATGAGGTCAGTGATGCCCTTGTTTTCGGCAGAGAGTGCAGTAAGGTTCCCCAGGTCTGATTGGTAAATATCTCCTGTTTGCTTTCCTATGGCCTGGCGAATGGCTGCTTGCAGGCTTGGGTCAGGAAAATTAACTATAGTATCAGCCCTGGCAATCGAACTGGGAAATACCAATACAAGCAAGCTCACCAAGACCATTGCCAGGAGCAGACCATGGAGAATAATGAGAACCCTGTTCTTAACCATATCCCACTCCCTTATTAAGCTGATTCCGGAGAACAGCAAGAGACGTTTATTGACTCACTGGCGCATTTTCCGCAATACAGGTCTGCTCCTCAGCGGGTGCAGAGCAAACCGCCGCGGTGTATCGAGGGAAATTCGTGGCAGAGCAATTGTGGCACTTTGTTTTGGGGGTGTCAAGATAGTAGCGCCTTGTGGTGCTTCATGCTGTCTGTGAAGGTCAATGATGAGGAAAAATGTTAGTGGGTAAGGTGAACAGAAGTAAAGAGAGTTCATCTTGCGGCCAGTGTGAAAGTATTATACGCTTGGAAACAAAAGTACTATTACGGATATAATGGGACTTATTATGTGAGGGCGATAAGTTGAAAGAGTACAAAGCTGACCTAGAAATTAAGAAGTCACGGGATAAGCTAATCACAACACTTGATGAAGTGGATGTGTTATTGCGTAAACTAATACAGGAACGAATAGAAAAACGTGGTAATGATCATCTCACTGAATCAAGCTGGCTGTCATGCTTGATGCGATGCCGAGCTGACATTCAAAGCGCAATCACACAACTGCTGGGAAGATACGAATAAACTTACATTTTTTATTGATGCCTCGTTATTGCGGCCTCAAACCGCTTGATTTGACCTGTGCATGAACACCTGCACGCTTACACCTACTCCGCTACCTTATAGCTTAAAACAGTAGAGATATCCTACCCCACCACCGCCCTGTAGTGCCTCATGCTGTCCCCGACCATTGAAAATATGGGGGATTAGTTAAGATAAGTCAGGTTCGCCCTGTTGACAAATAGTTTAGGTGAGTTTAGTGTAGCTATCGCGATTGTCCCACGTTAATGCTGCATGATAACCCCCTAATCTCCTCTTTTTGTTGCTTTTTGCTCCGCTCCCGCTGAGGGGCAGACCTCAGTCTGACCCACGCTCACTCAGAATGCTTTACGCCTCTGCTTGAGGCGCCTATCGACCGATTTCGGCAGCAGAAGAAGCTGGGAGGTGATGAATATGCTTGTTGATTAGATTCACTTCTGGGGAGACTATCTCTCTGTCCTGAAACAAAGCCTATAGTAAAAAGGAGTGCAAGATGAAAAAGATAGCCTTTGTAGCTGTTCTGATAGCTGTAATAGTTGGCATTGTGTTTGGCGGTATTTCTCTAGCAAGTGCTGCACCTCAAGCAACACCTACACCTACGCCAACGCCCACACCGGGAGGAGGTGGTGGAGGAGGTGGAGGTGGCGGACCTATACTTATGCCTACATGTCCACCTATACCTACACCTCCACGTATGCCTACACCTACACCTACACCTACACCTACGCCAAACTGCTGTGTTGAAATGCTGAACAGGATAAACGCCCTTAGCACGCAGGTTACAAACCTTCAGACCGACTTGGCCAATGTGACCAGAATGGAAACCATTTCAGGAAATTACACGTTTGAAGGTAATACCAACACTTGGTACCCTGTAGACTACGACTATTACGGGCAGGTGAGACATGTGAGCCTATCGCTGTATTATGATGCTTTCCCACAGGATGTGAATGCAGGTGGTGGTATGCTAGACGTATTTTCTTATTTAGGCCCCTTTACAGGAACAGTCGGAGAATGGTCAACGTGGGATGGGTCACCCAGTGACCTTTATATTACGTTAGACTTCAATACAGACTATTGGAGCATCGGTGGTTATAACGACAGCGCGAATGCATTTTATATGTATTACAGGGCAACTATTACCTATGTGCCCTCGCCTTAAATGTACTTAGGGAGCTGTGGGAACAGCGGAAATCCAAATTACAGGGGAGCTTTGGCCTAACTGGCTGAAGCTCCCTTGCATTTTTACTAGCACACCAGCGCCCTGAAGTGCTTCATGCTGTTTCTTCTATACCCTGACACAGAAAAGCGCAGGATTCTAACTACAGCGCTTCTGGCGATAACACCTGAAGTGGTTCGCGCGGGTTTGAAAGTGACTTAGTACAGTGTTGTTGCGCCAGTATACAAATCGCAGTAGAATGTCGCAAGAATTATATGTGGAGGTCTTTATGGATGAGTTTACATGGGCAGCATTTGCCTGCTATCTATGGGCCATGCTGGGGGGCGCTCTTTCGGGATTCACATACCTCTTGCGCTCTAAATTCATGCCCTACCATCAAGAGGCTTTGGGCCAGAGTTGGGACCAGTTGGATAAGAGGCTACAGACTCTCCTCATTGCTTTCATGCGAACAGCCGGTGGTACTTTACTAGGAGCTTGGGTCACCAGTAATCCATGAGTTGATTATGTGAGCCCGTTTTCACCCTTTTTCAGGTAGTTTGGCTGTTCCCCTCTCAAAAAGTCCGCTGGCACGTGCCAACTCGCTTAAGCTACCTCAACTATCGCCTCCGTCGCTCCCGGTTTCCTTGAGCTAGCTATGAATCTAACCGCCTTCATCACGTTATGCACAGCACAGACCAACAGCCACTGGGCACGGGCATATACCTTTCCACGCATGGTTACTCCTCGAAACCCCAACCCTTCCTTGATCTGGCCGATTACCTGCTCCGCCACCCACTTGCGCTTACGGTAGATAGCCTGTTTCTCCGGCTTCTTCAGCCTGGCCCTCATCTCCGCCCTTATGAGTTGCTTCTTCTTGACCAGCAGCGTCCTTTGTTCCTCACAAGGCTTGAGGCAATGTACACGTAAAGGGCAACCTGCACAATTAGGACACAAGTACCGCCGCAGCAAAGGGCGTCCTTTATTCAGTATCTTTTTCTCACGGACCAGGAGACGGCCAGCAGGGCACTTCCAGGTGTCGCTTTCTTTGATATATTCAAACCTCTCCACAGAGTACACCCGCTCCATCGGCTCTTCTGGTTCTCTCTTGCCTTCCCGGCCGGAAGCTATGAGCAACTCTATGCCCTTACCTTCCTTCTTGATATTCTCCACGCTGAAGTAGCCACTGTCAGCGGTCATTACTGTCTCTTGTCTCGTCTCACCGGGGTGCAACTCGTCCCTGATTTGCCGTACTTCCTTCACCATCTCGGGAAGACTTCCCGTATCCGAAGCCTCATTGCTCAGGTCGCCGGCCACTATGACCCCGTGTCCCTCATCCATGCACGCCTGGGCATTATAGCCGTAATCGAATTCCCCCCGCTTCATCAGCATCATCCTGGCATCGCGATCGGCAAAGCTTCTTTGCTCTCTGGCTCCTATCCTGGGGGTTTGGCCTTCCTTAAGATGCTGCTCCTCCCTTTTCTCCCGCTCCAGTTCTTCCCTCAACCGGTGTATCTTCTCCAGCCGCTCCTCTCGTCTCTGCAACTCCTCAGGGAGATCGTAGCCATTGTTGTCCTTGCCAAACGCCTTGTCCTCTTCGGTATCTACCGCCTCGGACTGACGCATCAGCTCATCTATCTCCCTTGCCAGCCTCTCTTCCTCCTGTTTCATCCGGCCATAGCTCATCGCCTTGTGCTTCGAGGCATTGGACTTGAGTTTTGTCCCGTCGAGAGCAATATGCGCCAGATTCACCATCCCCAGCCTGGCGCAGAGCAGGACAGTCTCTTTAGAATAGCCTCTTTATCGCCATAGCATTGCGCCTGCGGAATCTGGCCAGAGTGCGGTAGTCAGGCTTCTGTCCCCCGGCCAAGTAGACAAAGCTAACATCTCTGCGTGTCAGCACCTCTATCCTGCGCGTGCTCACTACCCGGTTTGCCATTCCCCACATCAGTAGCCGAAGCAACATCCTGGGGTGATAGGGGTGCTGCCCCATACCATTGAAGTCTGAATCCAGGCAGCTAATGTCTAAGTGCTCAGTTCCCAGGAAATCGGCCAGAGAGGGAGGAAATAGATAGCCAGTGTTAATAACGTAGGGCTTGTACTCTATGCCGGGCATTTTCAACTCCTATCTGCGTATCGCTTGCCCTAAGTATAATTCTTACCTGCTCAGATAGAAATACTTTCTGCCCGACACCCGCCTAATCTGTTTTACACCGAGTCATGACCCAAGCTCCTAGGAGCCTGTCCGAGTAATAGCCTTAGCCAGCCATTGGAGGTATAATCGGGGCAAAGCTAAATGAGGAGATAAATATGAGCAAGACCTTTCGGCCCTATGACCCCGGCCAGATATTCCTTATGCCAGCATCATTGCAGGAATGGCTGCCCAAAGGTCATCTGGTCTACTTCATCTCGGAGGTGGTGGACTATCTGGATCTGTCGTCGATAATGGAGCGTTACGCCGAAGAGGAGCGTGGCTATCCGCCCTATCACCCGCGCATGATGGTCAAGGTCTTGCTCTATGCCTACTGCATCGGTGTTCCATCATCTCGGAAAATAGCCCGGAGGCTGGAGGAAGATATCGCCTTCCGGGTGCTGGCCGCGAACAACACCCCGGACTTCCGCACGATCTCTGATTTCCGAAAGGATCACCTCAAGATCCTGGAGAGCCTATTCCTGCAGGTCTTGAAGCTATGCCAGAAGGCAGGGCTGGTCAGGCTGGGCCATGTGGCCCTGGACGGGACGAAGATGAAGGCCAACGCTTCAAAGCACAAGGCCATGAGCTACAAGAGGATGAAGGAGGAAGAGACCCGTCTGAGGACAGAGGTGGCGGAATTGCTCAAGAGAGCCGAGGCTGTGGACGCAGAGGAAGACCAGCGGTACGGCAAGGGCAAGAGGGGCGATGAGTTACCGAAGGAACTGGCCTTCAGGGAGAGCCGCCTGAAGAAGATCCGGGAAGCCAAGAAGGCATTGGAGGAAGAGGTAAAGCGTGAAGCAGAGGTAGCCGCTTCATCAAACAAAAAACATACCGGAGTGCCAGATGACAAGGCACAGAGGAACTTCACCGATCCGGATTCCCACATCATGCCCGCCCCTGGGGGCGAGCACTTCATCCAAGCTTACAATGCCCAGGCCGCCATCGATAGCACTCACCAGGTGATAGTGGCAGCCGAAGTCACCAATCAGCCCTCGGACAAGTGTCAGGCAGAGCCAATGATGGAAGCAGTGAAAACCAATACCGGACAAGTGCCCCGCCAGATGTCAGCCGATGCAGGGTACTTCTCAAGCGAGGTGGTGAAGAACCTCACTATCCAGGGTACAGATGTTTACATGCCGCCGGACAAGATCCGCCACAGCTCCGCTCTGCCACCTGCTCCCCGGGGACGGATACCTAAGAGTCTCTCCGTGGCAGACAGGATGCGGCGCAAGCTGAGGACGAAGAAGGGACGGGAGTGCTATGCCCTGAGGAAAGAATTACCCGAGCCGGTATTCGGCCAGATCAAACAGGCGATGGGATTTCGGCAGTTCCTGCTCAGGGGGACGGAGAAGGTGAGCTTCGAGTGGAAGTTCATCTGCACCGGCCACAATCTGCTCAAACTATTCAGAGCATGCCCGAATGGATTAGTCGGACAGGCGGTCTGGGTTCGATTATCAGGGGCATAGGTCAAGAGGTTCCAAGAGAATAGTCCCCACCAGACACGCGACGGACTGCCGTAGTCCTCCAGCAGTCAACTTTCGGCAAGCAGACGAATATTGAAGGGTCAAGAGAAGTTACTCGGACAGGCTCCTAGTGTCTTATAGCATTTTTGGCCAACCATTGTCAATATATACCCAGCTTACCCAATATACCCCTAACTTTACCTTTCCTCCTCATATTTTACTCAATTCTGATAGGCATTCCGGTGTCTTTCCATGCAAGAAGTGGCGAAGCTGGGTAGCAAGTCTGACATATGTTTCTTGAAGCTAACTTTCACGCTATGTCCGATGATTTTGCAGGTTTCGCGGGAAGCTCCATTAAGGATTCCTTTCGAAGTGCCCCTGGTTTTGGGATAAATATACGCTTCGGTTGAGGCATCCTGTTTTTGGAGCGGCCAACTAATCCGATAAGGTGGCTGGCTTAACATTCCGTCAGAATGTTAAAGCAGGTGACAGACGTCCGTAGTTTTACATTCTGGCTTTTTAAGTCGGTACAAACATCCCAATGTTCGTGAATTGGTAGACCTCTGAAGCTGCGGTAGGTTCAAGAACCATCTGAAGCAGTGACCTCAATATTGGCTGAATGGTGCTCCAAAACCACTCGTTTCAGCAGCATCTGACGTCGAGTCACTCTTGCGTACAACAAGTCAATGATACTATTGGTGTTCTGATGCATTTTGCTGAAAACGCTTGCTTTCCTGAATGGATGAGTGTACTCTTAGTAGTAATGTGAATGGTAGACATGAAATCCAACGAGTCTTGAGTTGAAAGTACTTCTAGTTTATCCCCGGTACCCTGATACCTTCTGGAGTTTCAGGGATGCCCTGACAATGATCGCCAAACAGGCGGCTTTCCCGCCTCTGGGCTTGCTAACTGTAGCTGCCATGCTTCCCCAGGAATGGGACAAGAAGCTGGTGGACATGAATGCAGGCACCCTGACTGACAGGGATATCAAGTGGGCTGACTATGTATGCATCAGCGCCATGGTGGTGCAAAGTGCTTCAGTTGGAGATGTTATCAGAAGATGCAGAAGGCTCGGGACCAAAACAGTAGCCGGCGGCCCACTCTTCACCTCCAATTATGAGAAGTTCCAGGATGTGGACCACCTCGTGCTCAATGAAGCCGAGAGCACCCTGCCGCTTTTCCTGGAAGATCTGAGCAAAGGCTGCGCCAAACACATCTACATAACTAAAGAAAGACCCGACCTCAGCAGAACCCCTGTCCCCATGTGGTCACTCGTAAACACGAAGAAGTACGCCACAATGAGCATCCAGTACTCGCGGGGATGCCCCTTCGATTGCGAGTTCTGCGATATCGTAGTGCTGAACGGAAATAGGCCCCGCACCAAGACCAGAGGCCAACTTCTGTCAGAGCTTGAGGCGTTATACAACCGAGGCTGGCGGGAAACCGTGTTCCTGGTAGATGACAACTTCATCGGCAACAAGAGGAAACTTAAGGAAGAGATACTGCCAGCGATGATTAAGTGGCAGAAGGACAGAAATTCCCCCTTCCGGTTCATGGCAGAGGCATCGATAAATCTGGCCGATGACGAAGAGCTAATGAAATTGATGGTCAAGGCCGGCTTCGAAACCGTATTCATTGGCATTGAAACCCCTAACGAAGAAAGCTTAGTTGAGTGTAATAAACAACAGAATAGAAACCGTGACCTCATTGCTTCAGTTAAGAAAATTCAAAATCACGGCATGCAGGTCCAAGGTGGCTTCATCCTGGGATTCGACAATGACCCGGACTCCATCTTTAAAAGCCAACTCAACTTCATTCAGAAAAGCGGCATCGTCACCGCTATGGTGGGTTTGCTTAATGCGCCTAGCGGCACGAAGCTATACCAGCGCCTGAAGAAAGAGAACCGCCTAGTGGAGGATAACTACACCGGCGACAATACCGATGGCTCCATCAACTTCGTCCCCAAAATGGGCCGGGAGAAGCTCATCAATGGCTATAGGCATGTCCTGACCAATATCTATTCATCCGAACAGTATTACGACAGAGTCAAGATATTTCTGAAGGAGTACAAACCCAGGAGAAAAAAGGGGGTATCGCACCTACATCTCCGGCACGTAAGGGCACTTATCAGGTCCATGTGGGTTTTGGGTGTCTTGGAAAGGGACAGGTGGCACTATTGGCGATTCTTCTTGTCGACCCTGCTGAAGAATCCCAGGTCTTTTCCGATATCCATGAGTTTTGCTGTCAACGGATTCCATTTCCGGGCAATTGTTCGTAATTACGCTATAGATGATGCCCAAAGATGATGCTCGGGCCTAGAGTTTCCCTCTGGTCAAAAGGGTTTAACTGTAAATCGTCAGCGTTAATGGGACACTTGTGAGACAAAAGTTAACGGACACTTTGGGGCTTTCATCCAATGCTATTGTGAGGCGTCTCCGCAACCGAGTGGTTTCAAGCGCTTCATGTATGTAGCTCCGCAGGGACTCCTTTGTACTGCCCAAGCAAGGTATTCGGTTGACCCAGCGTAGTGAGAGCCTGATTCTTTTCGAGACATTGTCCTGTATGTTGGTGGGCATTAACGGAGCAGCTTAGCAGTAAGTGTTTTGAGGTAATCAGTATATCTGAGGGAAAACCTAAATAGAACCATCTGAGCCGGCAACTATTGCTTGCCTAGCCGGTCAGCAGAGTCACACTTGGTGTAATTCGCATGCTTTGACATCGCCTTCTCACTTAACAAGTTGGCCTTTTGTTAAGTAAGTCGTCCACATTGAGTCCCAGAAGTTCCAAAGGTTGCCGTAGTAGCCACATGGGCAGGGGGGGGCATAATGCTATCAAGGCCACCCTAACACCACCCTGTAGCGCTTCATGTAGTGCTGGAAGGTGTGTGGTCAGATGCACCTCGACGCAATAAAGTGGTCAGTGCAGACCGTCTTACCACTTGACAGGAACAGGCTTCCCTGGGACTCCAACTACCGCTGGCCCCGCCTCTAGGTGTAACTTATCAAGCGCTTTGTTTCTCAGCGCCCTGTGCCACTTCTGAAATTGTTCCTGCTGTTCCACTGGTATATCAGATATCAAATCGGACACTATAGACCTAAATACAGGAAGTCCGTCTGCTAAGAGTTTTTCGCCCTTAGCTGTTATCTTGACTTCCGTGAAGGGATGGCCCTTCCGCTTCGGTATTCGTT
>Ga0209777_10008287_pt1 | contig 11389 bp, 12 predicted proteins | sample FrelakmetHBP12HB_FD_187147 | JGI IMG/M metagenome (GOLD analysis project Ga0209777, IMG submission 187147) | Freshwater lake sediment microbial communities from the University of Notre Dame, USA, for methane emissions studies -HBP12 HB (SPAdes)... | ecosystem: Environmental > Aquatic >...
ATTTGATGTCTTCTTGAAAATTGTTTGGAAAAAACTGCTGTAAGAACTAGCATAAAAAAGACGTTTTTAGAAGGCTTTTTTAATTTTTTTTATCTTCTTTCCGACAATAATTTTATGCTGAATACCCAGGAGGGGGGAAATTACATCATGTTGAAATAATTCACTAAAATAAGATGCTGTGGCGCTCTTGACACAGGCAGAAAATTCACTATCGATATCCAGACCTTTTAAAGCGATCAATGTACCTTGTGGAGCAAGAAAAAAAGCGCCCAGCGATAGGAATTCGGGAAGTTTAAAAGCGGCACGGGAAATAACCACATCAAAAAAATCTTTCCATTTATTGTTTTTTATTAAGTTTTCAGCGCGTTCATGAAGAACGAAAGTTTCGGTGAGGTTTAAGAGACGGAGAATATGCTTTAAAAAGGAAACTTTTTTGCGATTGCTTTCCATTAAATAAAGCTGCAAATTAGGCCTAGCAATCTTTAAAGGAATACCGGGAAATCCGGCGCCGCTTCCTATATCGATTATCCGGGCTCTCTGGTTATCAATAAATTGCAAAGCAGTCAGTGAATCCAGAAAATGGCGGCTTGCAATTTTCTGAGCGGATTTTTCCGATATCAAATTTGTTTTGGCGTTCCACAGCAGCAATTCCCGTTGGTATGCATCAAAGAGTGTTAACTGATTGCTGCTTAAAACAATACCCAATTCTCGGGCGGCCTGACTGAGTAAAATTATTTCCTTTTCCATGAGCGGTAAATAACAAAAAGACCATATAACGGCAAACGATATTTATTGATGTCATTAATCCCGCAGCCGAGGCTCTCGGGATGGCGTAGCGTGTCGGAATATGATACAAGCATTGTTGCGGGAGGAAAGAAATGAAGTCGCAGGCGAATATGAAAAATATCAGCATCGTTTTGCAAAAACCCAAATATGCGGGCAATGTCGGCTCTATTGCCCGCGCGGCAAAAAATATGGGTATCGGCAGTATTATCGTTGTGGGCGCGGCCGATATGGATAAAGAAGAGATGCAGAAAAGATCAACACATTTGGCCGTTGATGTCCTGGATAAGATACAATATGTTCAGAATATCGGCACGGCCCTGGAAAAATTCAGTTACATAGTGGGGACAACGGCACGCCAGGGTTCTGCCCGCGGGCCGTTTATTGCGCCGCGTGTTATTGCCGAAAAAATTGTGGACGTTTCCCACAAAAATAAAGTTGCTCTGCTTTTCGGCCCGGAAGATACGGGCCTTTCCAATGATGAACTGCGCTATTGTCATACTGTAGTCAGCATTCCAACAACACGAGAACTTAAATCAATTAATCTTTCCCACGCAGTGATAATCATATGCTACGAAATATTTACCGCTTCACGGCCCTCCATCGAGGAAGTTACACCTAAATTGGCGCTATCCTCCGAGTTGGAAGGTATGTACGGGCAAATAAAAACTTTGCTGGCCCAAATCGGTTTTTTAAATCCCGAAAATCCCGATTACTGGATGATGCATTTGCGGCGTTTTTTTACCCGCGCGGGTCTTTTATCACGAGAAGTAAAAATAATTCGGGGTATTTGCCGGCAGTTGGAATGGTATGCCCATCACAAAAAAACTTGACTTTACCGGGCAGTTCTCATAGGGATTGCGCATACTAAATTGCCTGGCGATATTTTCCCAAATTTGAGTTGAATACCAACGGAGGTTTGTAAGATATGAATAAAGTATTTTCTTTTACCGGCGCGAAAAAAATTGTTTTCGGCACAGGGTCGTTATCAACTCTGGCCTCTCACATCAAAGAACTAAACGCGAAAAATCCTCTGGTGGTAATAGATAAAAATCTTTCCCAAGCAGGTTTTCAGGAAAAAGTGGCCAAGATTCTTAATCCTGAAGGTATTAAATTTACAATTTATGATAAGGTCGAGCCGGAGCCGAGAATTGAATTGGCGGATGAAGGCGCGGCTGCGGCTATTAAAAACCAAAGCGATATTATCATCGGCATCGGCGGCGGGAGTGCCATGGATGTGGCCAAAGCCATCGCGATTTTAGCTACCAATAAAGGAAGCGCAGTTGATTACCTGGGGTTGAACAAAATCCCCAAACAGGGCTTGCCGAAAATAATGATTCCCACCACCGCCGGAACCGGCAGTGAAGTTACCTTTACCGCCGTTTTTGTGCGCAAAAACCTACAAAAGAAGGAAGGAATGAACAGCCCCCATCTTTATCCGGAGCTTGCGCTTCTGGATCCGGAATTAACGCTCAGTTTGCCGCCCGTGCCTACGGCGCAAACAGGCCTCGATGCGCTATGCCACGCCATCGAATCTTATACATCCATAAATGCCTCGCCCCTGAGCGAGCTTATTTCTCTGCAGGCGATTATGCTCATCGCTGAAAATTTGCGCACCTGCGTGCATGACGGCAAAAATTTAGCTGCGCGCGAAAAAATGCTTCTGGGGAGTTTATATGCGGGTATGGGGCTCGCTAATGCCGGCGTAACCGCGGTGCATTCGCTTTCGTATCCGTTGGGTGGTAAATATGGAGTCGGGCATGGGCTGGCCAATACGATGCTGCTGCTCGCGGTCATGGGCTTTAATCTGCCCGCCTCGTTGGATAAATTTGCCGATATCGCTGAGGCGATGGGAGAATGCGTTGAAGGTCTTCCTGTTCGCGAAGCTGCTTATTTGGCTCTGGAAGCCGTCGAGGCTTTAATCGAGGATTGCGGCATTCACAGCACGCTGGCGGAGTTCGGCATCAAGGAAACAGATTTTCCGGCACTGGCCGATGTGGCTATGACTGTGGCGCGGCCGCTGGAAAATAATCCGCGTAAAGTAACCAAAGATGACGCGATCGCAATGTACGCTCAGGCTTTTTAAATCGTAAGAATATTTGATATAGCTAGGAGGCAAAAATGGCTGGTGCAGAATTAATCGGCAAAGAAGAAATCAAAGAAGTAATGGATGTGCTCGAAACCGGCATCCTGATGCGTTACGGATTCGATAAAGAAAGAAAAGGCATTTTTAAGGTCCGGGAATTTGAAGAAGCGTTTGCCAGGTATTGTCAGACCCAATACGCCTTAGGTGTAACTTCCGGTTCGGCAGCGCTGAAAGTCGCCTTGACGGCGCTGGATATAGGTCCTGGCGATGAAGTGCTCGTGCCAGCCTTTACGTTTCTGGCAACCTATGAAGCGGTAATGGAAGTCGGCGCCATTCCTATAATGGTGGATATCGACGATACGCTCAATCTTGATCCGCAAGAAATCGAAAAGAAAAAAACACCTTATACAAAAGCCGTAATTCCCGTGCATATGTGCGGCTCGACGGCCAATATCGATAAAATCATGGAGATAGCGCGCAAAAACAAATTGCTGGTGCTGGAAGATAACGCTCAGGGCTGCGGCGCGAGCTTTAAAGGCAAAAAGCTGGGGTCTTTCGGCGATATGGGCTGCTTTAGCTTCGACTATGTTAAAACAGTTACCACCGGCGAAGGCGGGATGGTCATCACCAACAATCTCGATTTATATCACCGGGCGGAATGGTATCACGACCATGGTCACGATCATAATCCCAAAGTCAGCCGCGCACTGGAAGGCAGAACCATTTTAGGTTTCAACTACCGAATGAACGAACTGCAGGGAGCATTGGGTCTGGCGCAATTGCGGAAACTCGATTACCTTATTGGCGAGCAGAAAAAAAATAAAAAAGTTATTATGGATGCATTGGCACAAGTTCCGGGTGTTTGCTTCCGCGCACAACCTGATCCTGTTGGAGATTCCGCCACATTTTTAGCCTTTAATTTGCCGGATGAAAATCAGGCGCAAAAGTTTCAAAACTTGCTGGCCGCTGAAGGTGTGGATACCGTCTGCTACAAGAGAAATCTATGGCATTATGTTCCTAATTGGGAACATTTCCTGGCGCGCTCGACTGCCAACTCTAAGAAATACCCATTTACCGATCCTGCCTATAAAGGCAAAGCCGAGTATTTAAGGGAGAGCATTCCGCACGCCGAAAATATTTTAGGCCGGACACTGGTAATGGGCATATCGGTAAAAATGAGTGCGGAAAAACTTAATCAAATCAAACAAGGGATTGAACAGGCTGCGAATAATATTTAGTAATTACAATACTTTGCTAGTCCGCTATGGGTAGAGCCTGCCTCGGACTTCCGATCTGGGGAAGCAAGCTCGTATCTAATCAATTAAAAAGCCGCGTTGAAATTTTCAACGCGGCTTTTTAATATTCTAGCGTTGGTATTAGGTCAGATTTTTTCAATAAAGAAAACTATAGCCTTATTCCGCTGAAGCAAGTTTGATACATACGGCGAGCACCTCTATGGCTTTTTCCAGTTCCGCAACCGGCGGCCGGGTAGGTGATATCCGGATGTTCGCATCCTTCGGGTCTTTGCCAAGCGGAAATGTTGCTCCGGCGGGCGTTATGGCCACACCTGCTTCTTTAGCCAGCTCCACCACTCGCTTGGCAATAGGTTTTGCCGTGTCCAGGCTGATGAAATAGCCCCCGGCTGGATTGCTCCAGGTTGCCAGACCGGTACCTCCGAGTTCCTTTGAAAGCACCTTTTGCACGACGTCGAATTTTGGTTTCAAGAGTTTGGCGTGTTCCTTCATCAGGCCACTCACTCCGCCCGGAAACGCATTCAAAAACTTCACATGGCGTAGCTGTTCCGCTTTATTGGGGCCAATGAATGTTGCTCCGAAAAGTTTGGAAATATAAGCCAGATTTTCCACGCTAGTTGCCATAAACCCCAGGCCGGCGCCGGCAAAGGTTATTTTTGATGTCGAGCCGAAAAGATACACTCTGTTGGGATTTCCGGCTTCCTCGCAGGCACGCAAAAGGTTTTTGTGCAGCCTGGGTTTATCAGTCAAATGATGCACCACATAAGCTTCATCGGCAAAAATAGTGAAATCCGCTGCTGCAGTTTTCATTTTCGCCAGCCTCATCACCGTTTCATTGGTAACCGTATCGCCGGTGGGATTGGAATAAGTCGGAACAAAAAGAATCCCCTTTACTGCCGGGTCGGCTAAGGCAACTTTCTCTACTTCTGCCATATCAGGTCCGTCTTTTGTCATTTTGACCGGAATCATCTCAAAGCCCATTTCCACAAGAAGCGTGAAATGCCGGTCATAACCGGGCACTGTGACGATCATCTTCGGCTTGCCGGTTTTACACCATGGCGCGGGGCTTCCCACCAGGCCTCGAAGTAACGCCCACATGAGCACATTGGAGAGAATAAGAAGACTGGCATTGTTGCCGACCATGGTTTCTTCAGGCTTCACGCCCAGGATTTCAGAACACAACTTGCGTGCTTCGGGCAGGCCTAAAACTCCGCCCGGGTAATTACGGATGTCGAAACCGCTTTGGGTCTTGACATCTTTTTCCGTCACAATGGAAAGAAGGGCATTGGACAGATTGAAATTGTCGTCTCCCGGCTGGCCACGTTCTATATTCAATTTAAGACCAAGACCTTTCAGAGAATCATAGCGTGCCTGCAGGTCCTTCAATCTTTCCATAAAAAAACCTCCCCTAAATATAATGAAACCAGCTTTGCCTCATAACACAAGTAATTTTTTTCCAAAAGAGAATTATTGTGAAACTCCAATTGCAAAAGAGAAGCATATTAGAATTGGTAAGTTGAACAATCCCGAGAAGCGGAGGGTATAATACCCCGCAGTGAGCTTGCGAATTATTTTCAAAACTTGCTTTGGGGTTTATACCCGTGATTGCATGATTACAGATTAATACCTATTTGCAAACAAAAAGAGGTATTTGTTCATGCTCAATAAAAAAACTGCACTTATTAATTTAAGCATGGCTTTTATTTTGGATTGGAATAGTGCAATGAATGGTTAGACACTTGCATTGCTGTCACCCGGGGAAATAACCCGACTGACTGCCGGAATGCGCCTAATAGCGGCTATTATACACCAGCTTAGCGCCAGTGTTCCAACAAATACAATGACACTTTTTTCTATAGCGGCAAACGTTGTATCCAGAAGAGCATATTGCAGCCAAATCACAAATACATAGTGAATAAGATACATCCCATATGCGTTATTGTGCAGGCTATCGAACACACTTATGCGTTTGTTTACAAAGCGAAGAAATAGAGAGAGAAAGAAAAGTCCGCTGGCAGCACAGGATAGAATAAAGGCAAAGCCGTAGAGAACTTGCCATGTAGACGATGAAGGGAGGGCATAAAATTTCCCGAAAGCAATAATATCGAACCCATAAAATATCAGTGCTGCGACAAACCAGACTGGCCAACGCCTCACTAGCAGGCCATCACGGGCAAGCAAACCTTGATTGATGCCGTAAGCACCAACAGCAAGACCAGCGAGGAAGTAGATTGCATACAGCAGCACGCGGCTGGTTTGGACCTGAAGGGGACCAAAATTGGCCCAGTGATGGTAGCCGAAACTGAACAGCATCGGGAAATAGGCGATAGCAGATACAGCCACCAGGACACAAAAAAACAACAGCGGACGCCGAAATGACCACGAGAATCTCTTTCCAAAGGCATTGCCCCATCCAGAAGCAAACTTTCGCAACATCACTACAATAACATTGAACAACAGTAACAAAGACAAAAACCAAAAAGGGCCACTTGGCCAATAATCAAGAGATATCCATTGCTGCCAGAAGGCGAAAAAACGCGGATCGGCGCCTGTTATCCGATAGGACGGATAATAGGCAAGGGGCATCAAGAAAATTACCACTATGGCGAAGGGCAACCCCAGGCGCAGGCTGCGGTCACGCAGGAATTTGCGATTTCCCTTTTGGGTGAGGCTTGGCCAGACGAACAAGCCTGATATGAAAAACAACAGAGCCATGAAAAATTGAGCATTGAATTCGGTAAAGAGATTGAACCCTAACCAACGCTGAGAGTCGATGATCGGCAAGGCGGCCCAGATATAAGGTTTGGCGGCGAAGGTAGCAGAAGGAGAAGGTGAGGAAACCATATACGCCAAAACTGAATGGTATGCCAGCACCAGTAAGATAATGAAAGCCTGCAGGTAACCGAGTGCCACGTTGTATTTCTTCATTATTTTTTTGTGCTCCCGTCAGCAGAATATCATGCTAAATTAATTTAAAATCACAAATCAACAAGGTCTACGGTTTTTATTTCGGATCGAGATAGTGTAATGGCACAATTCAGCGGCGTGGTTCTACCACATCCGTTTGTATGCATGCGAATGCTTTACTGACACGTTTCACGATTCGCTTAGCAACACCAAATTGCAGGTCATGCCGGTACAGCGCGAAGTAATTATCTGTACGTTGAATAGCTTCCGTAGGTCTTCCCAGCTTAATAAGGCAAATCGAAAGTCGGTCAAGAGCACTAACTTCCCCACATACACCTAATTCGGCAGCTTCTTCTTCAAGTAGTTTGCCGACAAGCCCCTTCTCGCAGGTGATAAATGCATAGGCCTGTATAGCTTCAATGGCCTGAATATACATCGACGCTGCCTTCTCTAAGTCATGTTTTTCGATGGTCTTCGCTTGCCGAATGAGGGAGAGATTCTCATCACGCAACCTATTGCGCATGTCAAGAGCCTCAAAGTCGGTCTCGCGGCCCATATTGAACCAATTGATAATCGTGTCCGAACATTGAGCTATCCATGCCGCTTCAACTTCCTCAACGTCTTCGGCGGATAAGTTATCGTGAAGAATTTTAACTTGATATTCTCCATTTAAGTGTTTCTCAACATACCGAGACCATAGTGAATGGCGGTCGGTAGACCAAGCCCTTCTTCCCGTACCTTTACCTACATAAAAAATTTGACCAGAACTATCTAGATGCGCATAGACATAATACTGACGTGGACGTTTTTGATCTGCATCTGTTGCTGGGGTAAGTGGTTTCGGAGCGCCGTTTTCATGCAATGAAAGCTCGATACCAAGATTTGTCAGCTTAGTTGTGAACTTCATAGTTTACCTTTTAATTGTGTCAAACAAGTTGATGCGTTTTCTCAATTGGAGACGAACGGGCAGATCCGTGACTACGCCACGCGCGATCCGCTGGAATGACTGATTGGGAGCTACTTAGCATCGGGTACGATGCGCATCATCTCAATAACGTGCCAAACCAAGAAGCACATAGCGCCAAGAACCAGAAGGCGGAACTGTAAATGCCCCCAGAAGTTAGCCATTGACGAATTGTGTTCTGCTGCCTCTCTGACTCCTTGGGCAGCGGCAGCAACCGCATCAGGATGTTGGGGGACGGCCGGATGAGTACCATCTTGAACCTGCAGAAGTGCTGCATTCGCGTAGAGCGCTGAACTAAAGTAGGCTCTGTTGCGACAACCAGCAAAGAAAGACCCGGACCAACATGCGACAGCCAATCCTAACGGGATCATACTCCATGTCAATGAAAGACCAGTTGTACGTTGAACGGCAAGGGCAATAGCCGATGCCGCAATGGCCAACAGGAAGTATGTGTACTTCGACTGAGCATCTGCTAGTTGTTTTGACAAGTGTGTCTTCAATTCAGATATCATTTGTTCATGTTCCTAATAGTGTTTATATGCATCTGTATCACGGGTATGAACCTGATTCGGGTATCATACCCCCGCCTATCGTCCGCCGCAGGCGGATCCAACACCGCAAATTTTTCAGCTCAATTGCCAAGATCAAAGATTTGATCTTTTCTTAGCTCCTCTCGACTTTCAAACCCCGGAGGATCACCTCTTACTTGGTGGCTGCCTCACCAATCAGTAAACTTGCCACGCCGCCGCCGAGGATTTCAAATAAATGAAGACACGTCTTGCTCCAGACATCCAAAGCAGGGATGGTTGCAGACGAAATGGTAGCCCAGATTCCTAGGCCGCCGATTAGAGCCAGTATCACTATCGCAATCACCAACCGGCCCCATGAAAACTTGGTCTTTGATGTCTGTTTTTCTGCCTGTGCGGCCATTGCCGACGCCTGCTGATCTAAATTCTTCACTTTGTTCGGTTGGGTTTTGAGAGCCGTTTTTAGAGCGGACTTAAACGCCGGTGTACCGACTGTGGTCTTAAAAAATACTCCCATAACTTACCTCCCTTCTTGCACGAATTATTTTATCTAATTATCACGTTACTGAAAGATAGGTAACGGTTCTATTTTTTGTTCGCTGGCTTGATATGTATATTTTTTAACTGGAGATTTAATCTCAGCAAAGACAAAACCCGCTGAAATTATGAAGATCAAACAGACAGAATAAGCTAAATATTTTTTCATAATCAGCCTCTGTGTTTTTTGTGAATATAAAAGAAAACGTGTCCAGTGTCAAGGAATGAAAGAGCTAAATTCTATAGTTAAATTAAATGTTTTGCGGCGGCGTTTTTTGAATATACATCCACTTGACACACAAAAACCTTCTTCATATACTCATTATGCATGGACACAGGAACAACAAGTTCTCCAAAAAGAGTAATGAATTTAGTTATCTTTAATATTATAAAAATTAATAATGAGGATTGGTGATTGATGGAAAAGGCACTCTTGCTTTTGTTTCTGCTTTTGTTTGCCGGCAGGTTTATCTGGCGTTATGTTTTAGAAGAGCTCAACATCCGGTATTTAAAAAGCCGCGGTAAAGAAATTCCAAGGGTATTTCAAGACATTATAGATGAAAGCATTCTCTCCAAAATGGTGGATTATACTGTCGAAAATTCCCGGTTGGCAGCGAAAGAAAATTTGGTTGATGATGTTATCGAATTAGCCGTTTTATTTCTTTTTTTACCTGCCTTTGTCAGTGTGCTTGTGGGGCTAAAAATTCACTTTATCGGGCAGGCTCTGATATTTTTTGGAGTGTTGGCGGCAATCGGCAGTATTGTCGGAATACCTTTTGATCTCTATGACAATTTTGTTCTGGAAAAAAAATACGGATTTTCCACCATCACCTGGCATATCTGGATTACCGATTTAATAAAGTCAATGATTGTTTCCGCAATTTTATTGACCATCATGGTCAGCGCATTTATGTCGTTCATTAATTACCTGCCCACAAGCTGGTGGTTTTGGGCCTGGGTATTTTTTACCTTGTTGGAAATTATCCTGCTCTGGCTTTACCCTGTATTGATTGCGCCGCTTTTTAATAAGTATGAGCCGATAAAAGACGAACTGCTCCAAGAAAAGATCAACGCTTTAATGAAAAAAGTGGGACTGAAAACTAAAGGGATTTTTCAGGTGGACGAAGGCAAACGTTCCAAACATACAAACGCCTATTTTACAGGTATAGGCAAAACCAAACGTATTGTTCTGTATGACACGCTTTTGGCTTCACATTCCACTGACGAAATATTGGCCGTTCTGGCGCATGAAATCGGCCACTGGAAAAAGAAGCATGTTTTAAAACAATTAGTGTTTATGATCGTAGCCTCTCTTGTATTGATTTATTTTGTTTATCTGATTCTGGGCTGGCAGCCTCTGTATAGAGCTTTTAGTCTGCGGGTTACTGTATATGCCGGGTTATTTTTAGTATCTCTTTACTTGAGTTCGGCGGGATTTTTTTTAAGCCCCATCGGTGTGGCTATCATGCGCCGCTATGAGCGCGAAGCCGACCGCATAACCTGTGAATTAACGGGAACTTCCGCACCCATGATTGACGCTCTCACGCGTCTGGCTAAAGATAACCTGGCTAATTTGCATCCCCATCCTTTATATGTATGGTTTTATTATTCTCATCCGCCTCTTCTCGAACGCATTGAATATTTGCAGACAATGAATTATGACAGGGTCGATAAGCAGGAGATGTAAACATGCCTATCTATGAGTTTTATTGCGCTTGCTGTAACACAATTTATAATTTCTTTTCCCAAGCGGTGAATACTGGTAAAATTCCCGTATGCCCGAAATGCAAGAACGTTCGGCTGACCCGCCAGATGTCCGTGTTTGCGAAAATCTCCGGCGGCGAAAAAGAGGAGGATGATCATCCTTTTCTCGGCAGGGATGAGAAGAAAATGGAAAAGGAACTGGTTAAATTCGCCAGCCTTGCCGAGAAAGTCAAAGACGATGATCCTCGCGCGGCAGCGCAATTGATGCGCAAGTTTACCGAAATGACGGGCATGAAACTGGGAGATGATTTTCAGGAAGCGCTTCAAAGAATCGAAAAAGGCGAAGATCCCGAAAAAGTCGAAGACGAAATGGGAGATATACTTACCCAAGAGGAAGCTCTGAGAGAAAAGCAGGCGACGAATACAGCCACAAAAAGCAAACCAAAAATAGATGAAACTTTGTATGAGCTTTAGGTTTATCCTTTAAAATGCCATAGCTGTAACTAATCAACCGCTGGAAATCGGGATATAAAAGAGCGGCAAGCTGTATATCGGATAATCTTTGTTACCGGCCGATTAGAAAAGGCAAGGGTGTTTATTGTTTGACCGAGAAAAGAGAACAAGCGAA
>Ga0209777_10008288_pt1 | contig 11389 bp, 9 predicted proteins | sample FrelakmetHBP12HB_FD_187147 | JGI IMG/M metagenome (GOLD analysis project Ga0209777, IMG submission 187147) | Freshwater lake sediment microbial communities from the University of Notre Dame, USA, for methane emissions studies -HBP12 HB (SPAdes)... | ecosystem: Environmental > Aquatic >...
AGGTATTGACTGGCCCTCAGACGACTGAATTTGAAATTATTACTAAGTTGCCGGATGAGAATAAACCTATACATTTGAAGTGCAAATCACAAAGAGTGGTACATTCCAAGGATAACATCCATGTCGGGGCATCTATTATTGATGCCGATTTTCGTAGCTATAAAGCTTTCAAGAATTACCTGATGTAACAATTCCACACGTCAATCTTTGTTTTCTATTATGACAAAAGACCTGCCCCCAGAACATGTAGCACATTTAAAGATGGAGTTTCCGCAATTTTCCACCTCCATGCTAGAATATCACTCAAATGCTTTATTAGCGCTGCATACAGTCCTGATTAAATCATGATCTTCGATGAAGCTGACTAGTTTCATGGCTATTGCGCTTCAAGGGCAGTTTAGAGGATCGACATTGCATAGTCATAAAATTGTTTCGAGGTCATGAAAAACGACAGCGCCCAGCTTCTCTTTTTCCGTGTCGAATATCCTTGTGCTGTTGCATCGTGCCTCTTTCGCTTCTTCGAGGAAGTATCTCAGGAGATCGAGGTCGCCGCTCTTGGAGACGCCCGATTTCAGATCCCCGGAAATCTTCGCCAACACGGAGAGGAGGCCGAATGCATAAAGGCTCAACGTGGTCACCCGTCTCAGGAAGAACTCCCTCTCAGCTATCTTATCTTTGTAGAAGACGATTCCCAGAAGCAGCATGCGTTTGATCGTTCGTGCACTAGCCTTGACCAGTCTCACGGCCTCCTGCATGGTCTCGGCGTCGCCGTCTATGCGCCAGGGCATCGCCGCAAAACTGGAAAAGAAGTCTTTTAAGATGAAAGACCAGCGGGAGAAACCCTTGTGTGAGCGGAGCTCTTTCTTCAGACGTCCGAGGAGGAAGAGCGTGGGATAGACGGAATGGATTTCCGTCGTTCCCTCGAATATGGGAACGACACGGAAATCGCGCATCCGCTTTTCATAGGGCTGGGTCATGAGATAGCCGGCGCCTCCTGCCACCTGCATGGCATCGTAAAGGACGTCCCAGGCCCGCGTGGAACCGTAAAGCTTGCAGTGCGATGTCTCAATCACCGGGTCTTCAGTCGGTTGGGATTCGAGAAGATTTGCAGTAAAATAATTTATGCAGGATGTGACGAATCCGTGAACACGGGCATTAGTTATTTTCTCCTGCACGAGAGGAAAATTCCGGATGGGAACGCCGAATTGCATCCTGGCGCCGGCGCGTTTGATCATGTCCTTCAAGGACACGTCTATGAGGCCGGCGGAGGCGGCGCCGAGGGCAAGTCTCCCATAGTTGAGGATGGCCAGTGCGATTTTGTAACCTTCTCCCGGCTTGCCCAGCATGTTTTCCACCGGGACGTGAACATTCTGAAATTGAATGGTGGCCGTGGAACTGGCCTTGATGCCCATCTTGGGCATGTCCTTACCGATCTTCACGCCTTCCCATGCCGTCTCCACGATGAATGCACCCATGAATCCCGGATGCGCCGGGTCCATTTGGGTAAAGGCGGTGAGGCCTTGCGCGTAGTTTGCGTTGGTGATGTAGGTTTTCGTGCCGTTCAGGATGTAATATTTTCCATCCTCGGAGAGTTCAGCCTTCGTCTCAATATGCCTAGCATCGGAGCCGAAATTCGGCTCCGTGAGGGCGTAGGAAAAGATCATCTCTCCCGAGGCGGCAAGGGGGAGATATTGACGCTTCTGTTTCTCCGTTCCGTATAGTTCAATGCCTTTGATGCCGATGAATAGGTGGGCAAGAAAAACAACTGCGGAAGCCAAGTCGAGGGCCGAGATTTCTTCCACGAAGCGGATGCAGTCGACAAGGCCAACGCCTGACCCGCCGTAGGTTTCATCAAGGCTGATCCCGAAGAAACCCTTCTTTCTCATCTCCTGCAGCATCTCCTCGGGAACGCGTCCTTCCTCTTCAATCTTCTGCGGGGAATGGTCTTTAAACATCTCCCGGTAGGATTGCAGCAACGACTGAACCTTGTCTGAGTCAACCGGCATGCGGTAGGAGTCAAAGATCGTTTTGTCAAAGACGCCCTCTAATATCTTCTCCATGAAGCTGCCCGATGCCATCCGTCGTCTCCTTTTCCTTGAGACCTTGTCCGCTGCACCTTCTTGCGGAAGAAAGTCCATCGATCATTCACGAACTGAGTAATTCTTTTTGAATGCTTCAAGTATAAGGGGTACTAATAAGAATTTCCATCTTTTTTAGTCAGGATTGTAATAATGATTATATCCCTGCATCCGGCTGACGTCGGCTGCTCCATTTCTTAAATCCGCCCCCCAATATAAATCCCATTTTTCGCTTGCAATGGGGTCTTTTATATGTTAGAAATTTCGTGAAAATCATCGAGTATGTTACTGATGAGTGGGCTGGTGCCCACTTTTTTTTTCTTAAATGATTGAGAGGCAATATCAGCAAGGGCGCTTGCAGTGGAAATAATCCATATTGAGCCAGGTTGCGGGCAGGCTGCCTCCTGACTTATGAATTGGAGATAAATGGCCGATAAAGCGATTACATACCGGGAAAAAATCAGGGAGCTCATTGAGCCTGTGATCGAATCTGAAGGCATGGAAATCATCGATCTCGAATGCCTGAAAATGAAATATCGGTGGCTGGTGCGGATTTACATCGATAAGGAAGGAGGGGTCACCATTGCTGATTGTTCTGAAATCAGCAAACAGGCGGGTGACATCCTTGATGTTTATGACGTACTTCCCGGCTCTTACACATTGGAGGTTTCTTCTCCGGGCTTGGATCGGCCTCTTACGAGGGACAAGGATTTCATTAAATACCGCGGATCTGCCGTCCGCATCAAGACAGCCGAGAAGCTGGACGGTGTGAAGAATTTTCATGGGAAACTGAATGATTATCTGGATGAAAATGGCGCGAAAACTCTGATCGTCGATGTTTCGGGGAAGATTTATCGCATACCACGGGATATGGTGGTTAAGGCACATCTTGTTTATGAATTTTGATGCAAATATGGAGGACTATCAATGTTACCGGAACTTAAACGTCTGATAGAGCAGATGGGTAAGGATAGAGGTATAGACAAAAGTGTCATTATAGAGGCACTTGAAACGGCAATGCTAACCGCTGCGCGGAAAAAATTGGGGCTCCACGTAGATCTCGAAGCCCACTACAACGAGGAAGTGGGGGAAGTTGAAGTCTTTCAATTCAAAACCGTCGTCGATAAGGTGCTGGATCCCGAAGTTCAGATATCGGTGGCTGAGGCACGTCGAACCTTGGATGAAGGAGCGGAAAGGGGAGACAGTCTCGGAATAAAGATAGAAACGAACACCTTTGGCAGGATTGCCGTTCAGACGGCCAAACAGATAATAATTCAAAAGGTTAAGGACGCTGAGCGGGATAACATTTACGATGAATACAAAGATAAGAAAGGCGAACTGGTCAGCGGCTTTGTTCAAAGATTCGACGGTGGAAATATCATCGTTAACCTCGGGCGGGCGGAAGGTGTGATACCCGCGGTGGAACAGATTTACAGAGAATCATACAAACGGGGGGAGCGGATTCGGGCATATGTGTGCGATGTGAAAAAGATATCTAAAGGACCTCAGATCATCCTCTCCAGGACCCATCCCGGTTTCCTCAAGGCCCTTTTCGAAGTGGAGGTGCCGGAGATATCCGAAGGTTTAATCGAAATTGTAAATGTGGCAAGAGAACCGGGAAAACGGGCCAAGATCTCAGTGAGAACAAAAGATAAAGATATCGATCCGGTTGGTGCATGCGTAGGCATGAGAGGTTCCCGCGTGCAAAGCGTGGTTCAGGAATTGAGGGGGGAAAAGATAGATATCGTTCCCTATTCCGTCGATAACGCCAGCTATGTCTGCAGTGCCCTCTCGCCGGCAAAGGTCAACCGCGTCATTATGGATGAGGACAATCGTTCCATGGAAGTAATAGTTCCTGACGATCAGCTCTCTTTAGCAATCGGAAAGAACGGACAGAATGTGAGGCTGGCGGTCAAATTGACGGGTTGGAAGATAGACGTTAAGAGCGAATCCATGGCTGCCTCACAGGAGGCGGAAGGATTCAAGTCTCTTATCAAGATTCCTGGCATTGGTGACGCTATGGCGGAGAAGCTTTACAATGAGGGCTTCAAAAGCGTTGGCATGATCGCAACAGCGGAACCTGAGATGCTGTCAGCGATTCAGGGGGTGGGAGAAAAGAGCGCGACACAGTGGATCGAAGCGGCAGCTAAGATTATCGAAGAAGAGACCGCAGAACAAAAGAGCGCCTGAGAGGAGCCGAGAACCGAGGGAAATCCCTCGAAGACGAACTTTATGAAAAGGTACGATGCTACAACCATTATATGTGAGGGTTTCAAGAATGACTAAGAAAAGAGTCTACGAGTTAGCCAAGGAATTGGGTATCGATAGCAAGGAGCTGATATCTCGTTTGGAAAAATTCGGCATTGCTGTAAAGTCTCATTCGAGTACTCTCGAAGACGCAGATGTGGAGAAGATACAGAAGGAATTGCTGTCGGGTGAACCGCATGAAATGGTTGAGCAGAGAATAAAGTCCACAATCATAAGAAGACGGGCGGTGCGTCCCGCTGTGGAAGAAATTAAAGCAGAACCTGTAAGGGAAGAAATTTCCGTAAAGCCTGAAGAAAAGAAGATTGAATCAGCAGTCCCAAAAGAGGCCAAGAGAGAGAAGGCGGGCCTTAAGGAAGTACAAGCAAAGGTTGCCGCCCCCATAGAAAAGGCGCCGAAGAAAGCTGCTCCTGAGGAAGCAATCCCGCCTAGAGTTGTCAAACCGGAAGAACCAGCAGTTAAAGACGTGAAGGTGGAAAGCCAGGCAAAACCTGTTGAAGCAGTCGAAGAAGTTTCGAAGAAGCCCCAGAAGAAAATTGAGTTAGTTGAAAAAGAACCTGCGCTCCCAGAGTCCACGACAGCAAGAGAGGCTCCGCAAAAGGAAGATAAAAAAGAGGCAATATCTGCTCAAGCGCCCAAGGAAGTTGCTCCCAAAATCAAGAAAGAGCTCACCCAGAAGCCGGCGCTAAAGATTGTCAAAGAAATCGTCCCTCCCAAGGGAGTGGAAAAACCGGCTAAGTGGGAGCCTGAAAAAGCCAAGATTAAGGGTAAGAAGCCTGTTGAAGTTGTAATGGAAGAACTGCCATCGGCAAGGAAAAAGGCTTTCATTAAGAAACTCGTAGACAAGAAAGACAGGCGTGAGGATTTAGACAGAGAAGAGAGGGTCGTTAAATGGAAGGATGGGAAAAGGCAAGTCGCTGCCAAAATGAAAAAGACTGCCATTACCACCCCGAAGGCAATAAAGAGAAGAATAAAGGTGGGTGAGGTTATAACCGTCGGTGAACTTGCCAAAAAGATGGGCGTCAAGGCGGGCGAGGTTATTAGTAAGCTTATTGGACTTGGCTTGATGGTTACCATCAATCAGGCTATAGAGCGTGATGCTGCGACTCTCATTGCCAGCGAACTTGGATATCAGGTGGAAGCGGTCGGTACCGAATATGATGAACCACTCCAGAAGGTTGAGACTCCTTCCGAGGATCTGACAACAAGGGCGCCCGTCGTCACGATAATGGGCCATGTTGACCACGGAAAAACCTCGCTTCTGGATGCCATAAGACAAACCAACGTAATCGCCGGTGAAGTGGGTGGCATTACTCAGGCTATAGGGGCATATCATGTCCATATTAAAGATAGGGATATAGTCTTTCTCGACACACCGGGCCATGAAGCCTTCACGGCCATGAGGGCCAGAGGAGCTCATGTAACAGATATTGTTGTACTGGTAGTCGCAGCAGATGATGGCGTAAAGGATCAAACTATTGAAGCCATCAATCATGCGCGCGTCGCAGGGGTTCCCATAATTGTTGCCATCAACAAGATAGACAAACCGGGAGCAGATACGGGCAAGATCAAGCAGGTCCTCTCCGATTACAACCTCGTGTCGGAAGAATGGGGTGGCGACACCATATATTGCGAGGTATCAGCTAAGAAGAAACAGGGCATAGAAGACCTCCTGGAAATGATTCTTCTTCAGGCGGACGTCATGGACCTGCGTGCCAATTCGAAGCAGCCAGCCCGAGGCGTTATCATCGAAGCGAAACTGGACCGGGGACGTGGACCAGTGGCGACCGTGTTGATTCAGGAAGGTACCTTGAGAGAGGGAGATGCATTTGTCGCCAAGACGGAGTTTGGCAAGGTTAGAGCCCTGATTAACGACCAGGGTGGGAGAGTGGAAGAGGCCGGACCATCAATGCCGGTTGAAGTAATCGGATTTTCAAGGGTCCCGCAGGTGGGTGCGGAATTTATCTGTGTGGAGGATGAGAAGAAGGCCCGCAACATCGGAGAATATTGGATAAGAAAAGAACGGGAACGGGAACTTTCCAAATCGTCAAAAATCACCCTTGAGCAATTATACCAAAAAATTAAAGAAGGGGTTAAAGAACTCAATGTCATAGTAAAGGGAGACGTCCAGGGCTCCATAGAGGCTTTGACGGACGCCTTGAATAAGCTTAGCACATCCGATATCAAGCTGAAGCTTATCCACAGTTCAACGGGCGCTATAACAGAGACAGATGTCATGCTGGCATCGGCATCCAACGCCGTAATAATCGGGTTTAACGTCAGACCGGATAGCAGGGTTACGGATATCGCCGAACAAGAAGGTGTGGAAATTAAGCTGTATGAAGTTATTTACGACGTTATAGCGGATATGAAAGCTGCCATGGAAGGCCTCCTCGAACCTGTTTATAAGGAGATAGTAATTGGGCGAGCGGAAGTCAGAGAATTGTTCAAAGTGCCAAAAATTGGGACCATTGCAGGAAGCTACGTGACCGATGGCAAAATAACAAGAACTGCGAATCTCAAATTGGTGCGAGATGGGGTGCAGATTTACAATGGCAAGATACTGTCTCTCAGGAGGTTTAAGGACGACGCCAAAGAAGTGATGGAAGGATTTGAATGTGGTATCGGAATAGAGGGCTTCAACGACATCAGAGTAGGTGATATCATTGAGGCTTATATCAATGAGCAAATAGAAAGAAAACTCTAAGACAGCATCCAAACCTTGATAATTTAGATATTGAGCTATTGTATTTTGTTTGGAATTTCGCTTCGGAATTCATTTAATATATGGTTATAGGATCCGGCATTATAAATTTGTTGATCGCCGAAAGCAGGTCTCTGAAGGAAAAAAGAAGTGTCCTGAACAGGATATTGAAACGGACTCAAAATGAATTCAATATTTCTATTGCAGAAATCGGACAGAATGATCACTGGAAGAGGGCGCAGATCGGGTTCAGCCTCGTAGGAAATGACAGGCGTTATATAAATGGAAAGATTGATCACATCCTGAAATTTGTCGACAGTCTTCACCTGGCCGAGGTGTTGAATTCAAAAATTGAGATAACCAATATCCCCGATTCGCTAGACCACTTCGAATATAGCGAGGATAAGTATAATGAGTTTTAAAAGGGCAACCCGCGTGGCAGATCTCATTATGGCAGATATTTCCGATATCCTCTTAAGAGAAATTAGAGATCCACGCATTAAGCTAGTTACCATTACCGGAGTGGACATGACAGATGATCTGCGCTTGGCCAAAATATTTTTTGTCGAGATGGGCCAGGATACCTGCGATCCGCAAACAAAAATTGCTTTGGAAGGAGCAACCGGTTTCTTAAAGAGGGAGCTAGGAAAAAGGCTAAAACTACGTCACGTGCCGGATATTATTTTTGTGTGCGACGAATCATTCGCATACGGAAGCCGAATAGATAAACTGCTTGCAGAAATACGACCGACAGATGAATCAGATGTTGAATAGAATAATTGACATGATAAATAAGCACAGCTCTTTTCTTATTGCCTCCCATGTTAGACTTGACGGTGATGCGCTGGGATCGGAGTTGGCCCTATATCAAATGCTTTCCAATATGGGCAAGGAGGTTGTAATATATAATCAGGATGAAACACCGGGCAATTATCGTTTTCTCCCCGGGAGTGTCAAGATCGTCCATAAGCTTCCCCCCCTGGAAAAGTGTGATGTCGTATTTATCCTCGATTGCAGCGAATTTGAAAGGATAGGAGATGAGGCTTCCCTCATCGGCAGCATGCAGCATATCATAAACATTGACCATCATGTTTCAAACAGGAACTTTGGCAATATAGTTCTCGTTGACCACACTGCGAGTTCCACGGCGGAGGTGCTTTACGGGCTTATGCTGAAGATGGATGTTGACATAACCAAGGACATGGCAACCAATCTATATGCAGCAATTATTACGGATACAGGAGGATTCTGCTATGGAAATACGAGAAAGGATACTCTGATAGCAGCGGGAAACCTTGTGGGAAAGGGCGCCGATCCTCAGTGGATTTCAGAGAATGTATACGAGAGCAACCCCCTTTCAAAAATTAGACTTTTGACAAAGGTGCTCGAAACGCTTGCTTTCGACTGGGACAAAAAGGTCGGCTACATGGTCGTCTATCGGAGAGACATCAATGATGTGGGAGCGCTGGTGGAGCATACCGAAGGCTTGGTAGATATCCCCCGTTCCATTGACGGGGTAGAAGTATCCATACTATTTACTGAATTATCAGAGTACCAATTTAAGCTAAGCCTTCGATCGAAAGGAAAAGTGAATGTGGAACGTGTTGCCAGGACATTTGGCGGAGGTGGACACGTAAACGCCGCGGCCTGCCAGATAGATGGAGACTTCAAGACTGTATTGCAGAGAGTTTTGGGCGCTATTGCTGACCTTTCATCAAATCCATGAATAATGACTTGATGAAGAAAGGCCATGGCGGGAATCCCGTGCTCTATAAGAAGGCGGCTTGATTTTTTGGCGAGTTCATCATGATGAATGGCATCGTTGTTATCGACAAACCTTCGGGGAAAACGTCTCACGACGTGGTCGAGGATGTTAAGAAAGCTCTTTTGGTGAAAAAGGCCGGGCATGCAGGTACCTTGGATCCGATGGCAACCGGCGTACTACCAGTTTGTCTGGAGGAGGCGACAAAGTTGGTACAGTTCTTATCAACGGACACGAAGGACTATACGGCAACTATGTTACTGGGTGTGAAAACAGATACCCAAGATATTGAAGGCAAAATCATCGCCCGTGACGCCCCGTATGTCACGCATGAAGATATAGAAGATATTTTTTATCGCTTTGTAGGGGAAATAGAACAGGTGCCTCCCCGTTATTCGGCTGTAAAATATCGAGGCAAGTCTCTGTATAAATGGGCGAGGCAGGGTATTGCCATCGAACCACCGCGGAGGACCATAGAAATTTATGACATCAGGATCGATGAAGTGAACCTGCCTTACATAACTTTTAGAGTTTCCTGTTCAAAGGGGACCTATGTAAGAACCCTCTGCTCCGATATAGGAGAAATGCTGGGCTGCGGGGCATGTCTGGCGAGTTTGCGAAGAACAAGAAGCGGCAGTTTTTTTGAGGAGTCTGCCGTATCCCTTGAGGCACTTGGTGATGCATCGGGAATAAGATCTCCGGACCATGTTATTCCCTTGACCGATGCCATCCCCAATATTCCGGCGATTTATATCGATCATGCGTTTGCGAGGAAATTGAGAGATGGTTATCAGCCAGTTGCAGAAACGTTGAGAATCTATCATATTCCTTCCCTTGCCGTCGGAGATATGGTAAAATTTATTGATAATGATAGCAACCTCGTTTCTATTGCTAAAATGCTTTGTGCAACCGACGGGATTGATTTGACGGATGGAACAAAGCAGGCGGTTAAAATTGTGAGAATTTTTAATACTGACAAACAAACTTAGGCAGGCATTAAATCTATTTAAGCGTATATTAAGAATTGATGACCTCAAAAAAGTCAGAAATAAAGGAAAGATGATGTACACATGAGCAGAAGCAAAACCCTGAGAAGACAGAGGAAATTTTCTGCTGCTGTGAAAATTGACATTATCAAATTATTGGCTACGACTAATTTTAGGGAGGATATGAAGCGGTGTTAGATTCTGAAAAAAGAAAGGACGTAATTAACAATTTCCGATTACATGAGGTAGACACAGGTTCTCCTGAAGTCCAGATTGCTCTTCTCAGCGCCAGAATAGAATACTTGACGGAACATTTTAAGGCCCACAAGAAGGACCATCATTCGCGCAGAGGTCTTTTGAAACTTGTAGGTAAGAGAAGGCGCCTTTTGGATTATCTTAGAAAAAAGGATGTGGAAAGGTACAGGAGCGTTATTCAGCGTCTGGGACTAAGAAAATAATTCCCGTATCAAAATCTGGAAATTGAACAGAACTATAGAGGCACTGATATCCATCGCGGAGTCGTTCGGACTTATATCCTTTAGTCCCGTATGAGAACACACATTTAACAAGAAACTTTAATGATGAGGAAATAATTACATGAACAATATATTTAGCAAAGATTTTGCCGGAAGAAACATTTCCATTAAAGCAAACTACATGGCGACTCAGGCCGATGGATCGGTCCTCGTAACCTACGGCGACACCGTAGTCATTGTGACAGCCGTATCACTTAAGCATAAGAGAGAAGGCGTAGATTTCCTTCCTCTTACAGTAGATTATCAAGAAATGACTTTTGCGGCGGGAAAGATTCCGGGAGGGTTTTTTAAACGTGAAGGTCGCCCCAATGAAAGAGAGATACTGACGTCGAGAATTATTGACAGATCCATTAGACCTCTTTTTCCCAAAGATTACTTTTTCGAAACTCAAATCGTGGCAACAGTACTATCCGTAGATAATGAAAATGATTCTGTTGTGACGGCTTTACTTGGCGCCTCTGCCGCCCTGGCGATTTCGGATATCCCCTTCAACGGGCCGATTGCCAGCGTCCGCGTCGGCAGGGTTGACGGCAAATTTGTCGTGAACCCGTCAGCAGAAGTCCTGGATAAAAGCGCTTTCAATCTGTTTATAGTGGGAAGAAAAGTCTCGCGCCTAGGAAGCAAGGAATTTGACACAAATCTAGTTATGCTTGAAGGTGAGGCGCTTGAAGTGGAGGAGGATGTAATCGTTGATGCGATCAATTTCGGTCTGGAGTCACTGCGGCCGGTAATTGAGTTCCAAGATCATATTTGCCAGACCATAGGAAAAGAGAAACGGGTTGTGGAGGCAATTGCTGTCGATGAACTCCTTCTGGCTAAGGTAACCGAAAAAGCCAAGGACAGCATGAAGGAGGCCTACACGATACCGAGAAAACAGGACAGGCACAGCAAGCTTGACCATATAAGAGAAAAGGTGATCACCGAGGTATGCGTCGAGGACGACAGTCTTGGTCCCCAGGTCAGAAATATCCTATCGGACCTGGAGAGGCAAGTGGTCAGGGATATGATACTTCATGACAAGAAGCGGTCCGACGGCAGAGCACCTGCCGAGATCAGGC
>Ga0209777_10008289_pt1 | contig 11387 bp, 8 predicted proteins | sample FrelakmetHBP12HB_FD_187147 | JGI IMG/M metagenome (GOLD analysis project Ga0209777, IMG submission 187147) | Freshwater lake sediment microbial communities from the University of Notre Dame, USA, for methane emissions studies -HBP12 HB (SPAdes)... | ecosystem: Environmental > Aquatic >...
GGCCCCAGGACTGGTCGGCCCAAATGCCGCCCAGAACCGTGCCGACGAAGCTGAAGAAGAGGGAGAAGCAGATGATGCCGTAGGCCATGTCCGCCAGGGCCTTGTCGGTTTCCGCATCGACCTTGGCGACGATCTGCTTACGCAGGGCATAGGCGATGGCGATGGCGCCCGCGAGGAAGGTGCCGGCGTAACCGATGGTGATGGTCACTACGTGGGTGGCCAGCCAGAAGTTGGAGTCGAGTACCGCGCGCATCATCTCCATGGTGTCGCCTTCGGTGCCCAGGTTCTGGGCCACGATCAGGGAGGCAAACCCCGCGGCCGCGGCCACGGCGGTGCCGAAGCCCTTTCGGTACATCCGCTCGACGATGAGGCCGAGGATCACGGCGCCCCAGCCCACGAACACGGCAGAAGAGTACAAGTTGGTGACCGGCGGACGGCCCTGCAGGATGATGCGGGCGGCCAGGCCCAGGGTGTGGACGATGGCGCCGGAGCAGAGCAGGACATAGGCGGTGGGGCGCAGCAACTCCGGCTTATAGATCCAGGAGAAGCAAAGCACCAGGAAGGCCACGAAGTAGATGGACAGGCCCACGAAGAAGGGCTGGGCCCGGTTGAAGACGAGCTCGTTGGACGCCTTGGCGAGGGCGCCGGGCTTCAGCGTGGACACCGCGCCGTTCATCTCGGCCAAGGCTAGGTTGAAGCTGGCGGGATCATTGGCTACGTAGGTGGCGTTCAGCTTGGCCAGGGGCACCAGGCCGGGGTGCAGCGGGCTGCCGGTGTTCGCCGCGCTGAGGGCCTGCCCAACGCTCTGCCAGGCATCCGGGTTGCCGCCGGCCGGTGGCGGCAGCATGCGGAACTGGGCCAGCTGCGTGAGGTCCTGGTGGCGCAGGCTTGCATCCGGTGTGCCGAGGGACTGGATCTCCCAGCCCAGGCCCGGCGAGCCCGCGAGTTGCAAGGTGTTCCGCAGCTTGTAGTAGAGGTAGACCCGGTCGAACAGATTCACGATGGCGCTCTGGAACCGGGTACGTTTTTGGGCCGCGATGGGCTGGGCCGACGCGGCCTGTTTCTGGATCTCGTCAAGATGCGTGGAGAGATCGGCAAAGCTGAAGTAGTTGCGGTTCTTCTTCTGCTGAGCGCCGATGAGGCTGATGACTTCAGGATCGTCGATGACGAAGATGGGCTGCTGATCCGCCACCTGGGGTCGGAACAGCACGTCGAGGATCCATTCGTCGGGACCGATGGTGCGGCCGTCATGGCGGAAGCCCTGGCGGCTGTGAATCACCAGCAGGGAGTTGCGGGCCAGGGAATCCAGCGGTTTAACGCGGCCGCCCTCCAGGATGGGCAGGTTGCCGAAGCCGCTGACATCGAAGCCGCGGACCTTACCACTGGGCAGCGCGAAGACGAGGGCGATCAGCAGGGCCAGAATGGCGGCGCCCCAGGGGAGGTACTTCTGGACGAAGGTCATGGTCAGCCCTCCTTCTGTTCCTGGCGCCGCTTGAGCGAACGCCGGAGGACGATGGCAAAGTGCACGAGCAGGCCCAGGGAGACCAGCACGCAGGACACATACGGGAGCAACCAACCGGGATTTTCAACCACGGAAAGGACAGACAGGGTGTCGTTCTTGCCAAAGCTTGCTTGGTAGAAGGTCTTGCCCTCGTACCGCAGCGGCTGGTTCATGTAGATGAGCACTTCGCGAGACTCCTGCCGCGAGGGGTTCACCACCTGGACCAAGCTGGAGAAGTTCTTGGGGATGTCGGTGCCTGGATAGACGTCATGGCGGAACTGCTTCAGCGTGAAGGCGTAGGGCAGGTACTGGCGGCGCAGCCGCATCGAAAGGACATAGTTGTGCCCCTCGTGGATGAAGGACTGGGGGGCGCCCAGGGCAACCGAGGTCAGCCAGGTGCCGTAACTGCGGCCTCCGACTACCGGCTCGACAAAGGCCGAGGTCTGATTCATTTCGTTGTCAGCGGAAACCACGGGCTTCTCGACAACGGATGCGCCAGTGCCTACACCCGCTGTGGCCATGGACGGCGGCGCGCCAGGTTCCAGGTTGCTCAGTTCAGCATTGGGGAAGAACCGCTTCACGTTCAACGCGATCGGCGTGCCCGGAATCACGATGGAACCGCCCTTGGCCAGCAGGGTGTCGGGCACCGAGTAGACCTCGTCCCAGGCGGGATCGGTGACATCGATGATGGCCAACTCGGTATTCTTGTAGCTCTGGACGTAGTTGACGGTCTGGCCCACCTCGATGGACATGTTGGTGTCCACCTGCATCATGCCGGCCACGAATTCGCCCGCGAAGAGGATCACCAGCCCACAGTGGACCAGCCAAATCCCGGCCTTCTGCCACGAGAGCTTGATGTCCAGGGTCTTGGCGATGAGGTTGAGCGTGAGGAGCAGGCCCACCAGGGCGCCCCCCGGGAACACTGGGATGGGAAAGGGCAGCCCAGAGAACTGCCGCCGCACGATGAAACTGCGCATGTAGGCGTTCACGGCGCCCTGGGTGCCCATCTCAACCTGAGCCAGGGTGCAGAGCACCACGAGGCACATGAGAAGCACGAGCAGGACGATGGTCAGCTGGAAGGACTTGAAGAAAGCCCCGATCCGGGAAGCGATGGTCTTAATCAAGGCGGACACTCCCCAGGATGGTCATGAAATCAGGCTTGGCCTTGGCCACGGGGTCGGCGTCCCCGGTCATCTTCAGGAACCAGGTGTTGCCGTCGGGCGTGCTGATGTAGCCGGCCACGAGGCGGCTCTTGATCTGGCCCTCACTGGTGAAATCGTAGACGTTCAGGGCCCCGGCCCTGGTCTTGATCGAGGTGCGGGCCTTGGTGATGCCAGGCTCGTCCATGGGTGGTAACCCGATTTGACCCCGCCAGCGGTTCACGTTGGCCAACTCGCCACCGGCCTGACCCGGCAGCACCACCACGGTGGCCTCCAGCTTGCCGGTATAGGGCGCCTTGAAGGTGGCGAAGCGCATGGTGCCTCCGCCCGGGAGTTCGCTCCAGCCTTTGGGCAGGGACCATTTCAGGGAAGTCTTGGGCGCTGGGGGTGGTGGCATGTCAGGTGGAGTGCCGGGAGCATTGCCCTGTTCTCCCGTGCGCTCGCCCATGGGCTGCGGTGGCATGGACGGTCTGGGGCCAGACTGGGAGAAGGGTGCCTCCTTGGGAACACGGAAGTGGGACACCTGATCAGAACTGCATGCAAAGGCTAGGCTGAGCAATCCGGCACCGATCAATAGGGGATTCAACGGCCTGGATATGGAGGGACGGAGGGAGGGGCGGGGGTTCGGCAAGGGACTCCTCGATGGACATTCCAGAATAACGGAACTTTCAGGGGATGGACAGGTCGAAATTCAGCAAAGCTCATAGGGCAAAAGGCTTAAGCGCCACATCGATGGCCTTGGCCAGGCGATGGTCCAGCCCGGTGAGGCCACCTGCGTCATGGGTGGTGAGGGTGATCCGCACATAGCCCCAGCCGCAGGAGATGTCCGGGTGGTGGTTGAGTTCCTCAGCGGGAGCCACCACGGCGCTCACCACGTTGAAGGCGGTCATGAAATCTGGCGATTTGAAGGTCCGCACCAGCTTGCCTTCCGATTCAGTCCAGCTCATCGCATCGCCTCCAATTCAGCCACCTCGGCCAGCAGCACCCACTCGGCCGGATGTTCCAGCGCTCGGGACTGCAGGGCCCGGAGACGGTCCTCATCAATCCGTCCGCCCTCCCGCAGGGCCCGGGCCTCTCTGTAGAGGGTTGCCAACTCTGGAGGTAGGGCCATGGCCTTGCGGCTCAGGGCCTGGGCTTCGGCCTCTCCTTCGGCCAATGCGGAATGATCGCCGAACCAAGCGTCCCAAGCGCCGGGGTCGGCGGGCCCCCCGGCCACGGAGGGAAGCTTTGCGCTCAGGAAGAGCAGGGCCCAGCTAGGCAGGTCGAGGGAGCGTCCATCCTGGTGGCCCCGCAGGTGGATGACTCCATACTCGCCCACGCGGAAGCCCGTGAGAGATAGGCCCGAGGGCAGGTCCAGGCTGAAGGCGCCGCGAGAGGGCAGGGAACCGCTCCCGAAGGCCACCAGGGCCTCGCCGTTCCAGGGCCGTTCCGTGGCCTTGCCGTTTCGCGAGACCTGGATGGGCCCCTCCAGCCGTGCCACGGCTGTGCCAAGGCCCGGGGCCAACTGGCTGCGGGCGGGGATCCGGGCCACCACCTTGCCCGTGAGTTCCAGCCCACCGTCGAGGACCAGGTGGTTCACGGTGCGGGCGTGAAGGGCCTCTTCCAGGCCGTGATCACCACCGCGCCGCCAGCCGAGAGTGGCTTCAAAAGTCTCCAGCACCTCGAAAAGGTGGTCGAAATCGCGCGCCACGAAGAGCTGGGGCTGCATGCGCGTGATGTCGTATTCGGTATCCGTGCAGACCAAGCTGAGCGGCACTCTCCTTACTTCGCAAGTGAGGCAGTGGGTGGCTTCGCCCAGGCTGCTCAGGAGCCCGGCCCCGTAGAGCTTTGGATCCGTCAGATCGCCCACCAGGCCATATTCCGCCGTCCACCAGTAGAGGCGGCTGGCCTTCGTGCTTTCGCTCACGTAGCGGCGGCTGGCGCTGGCCGCGCGGAGGCGCTCCTCGGCCAGGCAGAGTTCCTCCGCCGTGGCGGCGGGATCTTCCTTCACCACGCTAAGGTTGCGGATCGCTTCGTAGACCGCCTGATCCTCCAGCGAGGCGATGGCGCGGAAGCCGACTTCACCGCAGCGCTTCAGGTATTCCGCGTAGCGCCGATCCGCCAGGATGGGTGCGTGCCCGGCGCTCTCATGGATGATGTCGGGCGCGGGCGTGTATTCGATGTGTTCGTGGCTGCGGATGTCCGCGGCTATGGCCAGAACACCCAGGGATTGCAATTCCGTGAACACGGCAGGCGGGATGAATCCCCGGACGCCCACGGCGGACCAGCCCAGCGCCTCCAGTTTCTCGTTCATGTCGTCCAGGCTCGGAATGCACTCGAGGCTGATGCCCGTGGCCGCCAGACCTGATAGGTAGCTGGCATGCGCCGTGTCCTTCAGGCGATCAGCAAGTCTGTGCAGGATCTGCCGCCACACCGCGTGATCCCGGGGCGTGTAGGCACCATGGTCCTGGTCCACCACGTAGCGCCGCAGGTGCGCGGGTAGGCGCTCGATCTCGCGCCTCGTGGGGAATGGGGCAGGGAGCATGGCGGCCTCGAAGACCATTAAACTCGAATTTTGAAACAATTGATCGAGAATCCCGGAACCTGGGATTTCCGCTGATACCAACCAGCGGAAAAAGACAGGAATTCACCACGGAGGCACAGAACCCACGGAGGGGTATGGAGGTCTGCGTGCTCTGTGGTGGTCCTTCACTTATGAACGCGAACCTATATGACAACGGGCATGGCTGTTGCCATATCCAGGGTATGTGCTGATACCGACGAAGGATCAGTGGTCAGCCGGAGACGTAGCCTGCACCCCATGCCGTTCTGACGTAGTGGGGCCGGGCCGGATCGTCTTCGATTTTGTCGCGGAGCTTGCACACGAATACGTCCAAGGCCCTGGCGTTTCCGCGCTGGGCCGTGCCCCAGACCTCTTTGCCCAACTGTTCCCGGGACATGACCTGACCTGGATGCCGGAGGAGAGCGGCCAAAATGGCAAACTCCCTCGGCGAAAGATTGGCATCCACGCCGCCCTTGAAGGCCTTCTGGGACTGGAAGTCCAGGGACAACTCCCCGAAGACCAGCGGTTCCACGGGAGGAGTGCGCTGGGCAGAGCGCCGGAGTACCGCCCGGATCCGTGCCACCAATTCGCCTGGGTTGAATGGCTTGACGAGATAGTCGTCAGCACCAAGGGTGAGCCCGGTGATCTTGTCCTCAGGATTGGCGCGAGCGGTGAGCATCAGGATTGCCGTGTCCTCCCGCTTCTTGCGGATCTGTTGGCACACCTCGAAGCCGTCGAGACCGGGCAACCCGATGTCCAGGATCACCACGTCGGGGGACGGATTCCGGTCAAAGAGACCCAGGGCTTCCTCGCCGCTCTCTGCCTCGATCACCCTGAACCTGTCCTTCAGAAGTGCTGCGCGGATGGACAGGCGGGTCAGAGGCTCATCCTCCACGACCAGCACCCAGAGGTCAGGCTCCTCCACCGGGGATTTGCCTGGGCCTGGCCGGGAGTCGGTGGGAGAGTCCATGGGAAGATCACGCTCCGATGGCTCAGGAACGCGAGGCGTGGCTTTATTCGAGGCCGGGGGGCGATCTGCTGTTGGAGAGCGCATCAGAACAACAGTGTAATGGATGTTTCCGCGTCAATGATCATCTACTGAATAGCCCTTCGTCTTGGATTCCGTAGGAGGCAAGCCAACCTCAAATACCCAATAGTACCTTGAGTCGCGGCGCAGCGGCTCGGCTGACATCGAGTTCCAGGTCATCACTCACCCGTGCTTTGGCTCCCCCTCCAAACTTAGACCGTATATCCAGGACGGCATCGGGACGTAGCAGGACGTGGCGCTTGATCAGCAGGAACAGGATGTGGTTGAAGGCCAATTCCACATCGCTGAGGCTGTTCCAGTGAGTTTCATAACGCTTCCCTTGCGACCATGCCCATACCCGACCTTTAATCACCTCGAAATGGCTGGTTTGGTTCAGGTCCAGCGCGATTTGTGTTTCACCATCCATCGCGGGAAATGCATTGGAAGGAACCATTCGTGATGAATTAGGGGGTCCAGCAGGTCCGGCTGCCTTATCAAGATCGGGTGTGGTGGGTGCTTTATCGTCCATCGGAGGCGGCATCGACTGGGGCTTCTGCTCTTCTCGGGGCTTGGTCCCCTTCGAATCGGTGGCCTTTTTCGGCTCCCGCAGGGACCGCCGAGAAGTCTTCGAAACAGATGGATTGGGCTTCTGTGCCGCCGGCTCAGGGACAGGGACAGGGACAGGGGCAGGGACGGGGACAGGATGAGGGGCAGGGACGGGGACAGGATCAGGGGCAGCGTCAAAGACAGCGGCAAAGACATCGTCGAAGACAGCATCAGAGCCAGGGACAGGTGCAGCAGAACCTTCCAACTCTGTCTCCCGGCGGCAAGTCTCGGTAAGTTCCGAGAGATCGTTCTCCCCCCAACCCCTGGCGGTCGCGGCTTGAAGTCGAGCGTTGAGCAGATCCGCCACCGGGATGAGCTCACCCAGGTCCTTTGCTGACTCAAGCAGCATTTCACCTGCCGCCAGGTCCAGAGTCTTGTCTTCCGGGTCGAAGGATGGTCGACCGCCCCCACCCCTATAGCTGCCTACCATGTGCGATCTGAAGATCGCTGAGTTCAGTAATCTGAGGTAGTCCGCAGGAGGCAATCCCGCTTTCTTGGCAAAGGAGAGGATTTCTGAAACGGCCAATTCCATGGCCGCCGTCAGCATGTTCGCGCCCAGCTTCAGAGCATGGGCCTGTGCGGCATGGGGGCCTATGCGTGTGTACCCCTGTCCCAGGGCTTCGAAGATCGGGCGGCATCGGTTCACCTGGGGTTCCATTCCCCCGACCACGATCCAGATGTGGCGGGATTCAGCGGCATCGGCCCTTCCGAAGACTAGGGCTGCCACATAGCCTTGACCGGCCTGTGCGTGAGCCGAAGCCAACATAGCGGAAGTCTCGACATCGATGGTGCCCATGCAGAGGTGGATGCCCATGGGAGGCAGGTTCTGAATCAGCCCACCAGGACCATGGACCATCTTTTTCAGGGCGTCGTCGTCCGAGAGCATGGTGATAACCACCTCGGCGTTCTTCACAGTATCGGCAACGGAAGTGGCTTCTTTTACCCCGAAGGCGGTCAGGCCCTTTGCCTTGCTTGCAGTGCGGTTGTAGACCGTAACGACGTGTCCCAGTCCTAGAAGATTCTTGGCCATGGGCAGGCCCATGTGTTCAAGACCAAGGAAAGCGATGCGCACGAAAACTCCGGCCGGCAACTCACCCAAGATACCTTTGATTCAAATGTATTTACAACCTATCCTGGGTTCTTAAGACCTGAAGTCGGCTCCAGCCGACCGCTTGCATCGAGAGTCCCAGCAGCATAGGAGGAGATGGTTTGGCTTCCTGTCCTCGCCTGGCCGGGCCAATTACAAGGGAATAGCGGGGGGTTCACGGGCGAGAGCCTCAGAGGGGAAGTGGCGCTCGATTTTTCAGAGTTTACTTGGTGGGTCGAAGTGCTCGAATGCTCCATGGGCCATCAACACCAATCTACTTATTGGCCCTCGTGGGGGTTCAAATGGCAAAATCTTCTTTCACAATTTAACCGATTTTATACAAGTGAAATGAAATGCTCTAGCTACAAGCCGTACAAACATCCTGCTCGACCGCCAACTTTAATCGGGTCAATTTCAGGTCTTTCCAAACATCATCAAGGGGTGCCAACCTCTCTCATGAAGTGGATTCCAGGGTGAAACCCCATGAACTCCAACAGTCCAATTCCGATCCAGTCCCGATCTGACATCTCACCTCGGCATGGATTCACAGAATCCCATTCCGAGAACATGCTGCGGGACTCAATACTCATTGCTGCGGCCTTCACCAACACATTTGCGGCGTTGATCCTGCAGGATGAAACCGGCACCTGGTACCGGGATAGCAGCGGCATCACCAGCGAACAGCTTGCAGGCCTTGAGCATGTTTTATCCCAAGGTTCCATGGAGGAGTCGGGGCCCTACCTCGTGAAGGAATATGGGCTCCAGGTTATCATGGCTCTGCCTCTGGTCGATGATTGTCAACGTGTCATCGGAACCCTGTGCTCGCTCTCCCCGGACCCGATCGCTCTTTCCGAGATCCAACGAGATGGACTGAAGCTACTGGCCGAACATATCCAGACTATCGTGACCATGGATCATCAAAAATCCGAATCGCGTACCATACCTCGTGCTCCCTCAGCTGCCTCCTTTGTGCCTGGACTCGTTCATGAACTTGGCAGCTTCATTTTCGGGATCTCGGCGAATCTTGATGCCTTCGAAGCACGATTCACTGAACTGGACGAAGTGACCAAATACGGGGCCAACATCCGAAGAAGCCTGGATCGGATGAGCGACTTCATCGTGGAGTTGAGGGAATACGGGTATCCGCAAAGGCTCTCTTGGACCATTCTCGAGTTGGAGCCTTTGCTGCGTGAGGCCATGGAACACCACCGTCCCATAGCAGCGAAAAACGGCATCGATCTCCAACTCCGCATCGAAGGAACCCTGCCAGCCATCCATGCAGACCCTCAGGGTCTCCAGTCTGCATTCATCCGCATGATTGGCCTCGTTCTTCAACAGGAGGAAACAGGCGGCCGAGTGGTTCTGAGCGTCGTATCGACTCGCCAAGGGAACAGAGCTGTGATCTATGGACACCTGGATTTCTCTAGCACGAAATTCAAGGATGTCGATCCGGCCCGACTCTTCGAGCCTTTCTACTTCCGTGTCTCCGGATTGGGTAGGCTCACGCTGCCGGGTGCCAGGCGGGTTTTCGAAGCGCATGGCGGTTCCCTCACAGCAGGTCCCGGGCCCGAGGAAAGCATGAGGATCAGCTTCATGTTGCCCTCGGAATTGACCTATCCTTTGCGATGAGCCAGTCAACCTTGAGGGTTCCATGGCGAAAGCGAAGATTCTGGTAGTGGACGATGACGAAATCATTGTCTTTGCGATACGGGATTACCTAGAGCTCCACGGCTACATCGTGGACGATGCGGAGACCTGCGCCGAAGCGGAAATCAGGTACCGGGCGGATGTGTATGATGCCGTCACCCTGGATTACTCCCTGCCAGATGGGAACGCCATGGACCTGCTTCCGAAGTTGAAGGCCATTGATGCCGGGGTTCCCATCATCCTTCTTACCGGCCATGCCCGGATCGAACTAGCTGTGCGGGCCATTCAGCTCGGAGCCGAGCAGTTCCTCCTCAAACCGCTGGATCTTCCCGCCCTACTTGTCGTGATTGAGCGGGCGCTCGAAAATCAACAGAACCGCAGAAAGCAGTTGGCCCGTGAGTCCCTGGATCAACCCCAGCGGGCAGTGGATCCTTTCATTGGTCAGAGCATCGCAATCCACAAGCTGGAGGAGCAGTCCCTGCTTGCGGCTGCGACCGAGAGTCCCATCCTCATCCAGGGTGAGACGGGCACGGGGAAAAGCGAATTGGCCCGGTGGCTCCACCGGAACAGCTCGAGGGCATCAGAGCCCATGTTGGAACTCAATTGCGGTGGATTCAGCAGGGAACTCCTGGAAACCGAGCTATTCGGACACGAGAAAGGCGCATTCACCGGTGCGACAGGCGTCAAAGTCGGTCTGCTTGAAGCCGCTCACCGTGGCACGGTTTTCCTGGACGAAATCGGGGACATGGATCTGCAGATCCAGCCAAAAATCCTCAAGGCGTTGGAGGAAAAGCGCTTCCGCCGCCTGGGTGGAGTCCAGGACCGGAAGGTGGATTTCCGATTGATCGCCGCCACTCACCAGAAACTGGATCGGCTCGTTCAGGATCGGCTGTTCCGGTCGGATCTCTTCTACCGCATCAGTGCCATTCAGATTCTCGTGCCCCCGCTGCGCGAGCGCGAGGAGGATATCCTCACCTTTGGCCAGACCCTTCTCAATCGCCTAACCAGTGATTGCGGACGTGAGTCGATGCACCTCTCTCATGGTGCACTGATGAAACTAAAAAGACATTCCTGGCCTGGAAACATCCGTGAGTTGCGGAATGTCCTAGAAAGGGCGTTGATGGGAGCCACCTCTTCCGTCATCGATGCGCAGGATCTGGATTTCGCCTCCAGTCCCGACAGTCGAAGCCCTGAGGGGCTTTCCAAACTGACCTTGAAGGAACTGGAGCGGCACTACATCCTCCAGGTCCTCAATGAGGAGGGTGGCCATGTGGATCGCGCTGCCAAACGACTCGATATCCCCCGCAGCACCCTCTATCAAAAGCTAAAGACTTACGGGCCCGAACTGTCCAGATTCTAGAATTCAGATCCGGGGTCCAGACTTGACCGAGTACAGCGGGGTGCCTAGGCTCCATTGCTGAATTATTAGTGTTCGTAACATATGATTTAACTCGTTGTGATCTGACCGGTTTGTAGTGGCACCTCCGTTGCCTTTGGTTAATAGCGGAGGGTCCAATGCGGATCGGAAATTGTCTTACCTCGCTCCAGGCTTTGGCCATGGCTGGGATGCTGATTCAGAGTGCTTGCTCAGGGGGTGGAAGCAGTAGCGGCTCAGGAAATGCTGGCACGACTGCTACTGCGGGATCTGTGAGTGTCGCCATTGTAGGCGTCCCTTCGGTTGTGCCCTCCGGAAGCACCCTGTCTGTTACAGCCCAGGTCGTGGGTTCGACCAGTACCGCCGTGACTTGGACGGTGGATGACATTCCTAACGGCAATGCCACTGTAGGCACCATTGCGGGTAGTGGAGACACGGTCAC
>Ga0209777_10008290_pt1 | contig 11386 bp, 8 predicted proteins | sample FrelakmetHBP12HB_FD_187147 | JGI IMG/M metagenome (GOLD analysis project Ga0209777, IMG submission 187147) | Freshwater lake sediment microbial communities from the University of Notre Dame, USA, for methane emissions studies -HBP12 HB (SPAdes)... | ecosystem: Environmental > Aquatic >...
GAGGCGGCGAGCTGGATCTCGCGCCGGAACCGCTCGGCGTTGACCCCGGCGCCCATCTCCGGCGGCAGGACCTTCACCACCACTTTGCGGCCGAGCGCCACTTCCTCGGCCACGAAGACGTGGCTCATCCCGCCGCCACCGAGCTCGCGCTCGATGCGGTAGGTGTCGCCGAGCGCCGCCTGAAGACGGGCCACCACGACCATGGGGCCTCCCGCGCCGGAGAATCGGCCTGCGGGAACGCTCGAACGTGCGACACGAGGAGAGGGACGGCAAGATGTTGGAATGACGACAGTTACACTCGTCATTCTCCCTTCGGTCACGGGGTCGGCGCGGACCCCGCCTCGCTCTGGCGGGACCTTCGGTGTTGCCGCATTCTATGGCCGCTCCCCTCGCCCGTTCGGTGGCGGAACGTGAGACTGTCCGGAGTTGCAGTCGCGCTCGCCTGTTGCGTCGCCTTCCCAGCAGGTCCTCTTGTTGCCCAGTGTCCCGACGGCACGCCGCCGCCGTGCGCGGGCCAGCGTCCGCCGGCCCCCGCTCCCAACAGCGTCGCCGTCCTCACGTTCGAGAACGTCACCCGCGACACGTCGGCGCAGTACCTCGCCGAGGGACTCGCGGACCAGGTCTTCACGCGCCTCGGCGCCGTCGGGCGTCTGACGATGGTCTCGCGCACGGCCGTGCGGCGCCTGCGCAACGCCGACCAGCTGTCGGTCCAGCAGATCGGCCGCGCGCTCAACGTCGCGTACCTGGTGAGCGGCTCCATCCGCGCGGCCGGCGGCCGGGTGCGCGTGAACGCGGAAGCGCTCCGGGCCGCCACGGGCGAGGCGGTGTGGTCGAGCGCCTACGATCGAGCGAGCGACGATCTGGTCGGGCTCGAAGAGGCAATCGCGACAGAGGTGGCGCAGGGCGTCGCGGGGCGGCTCAGCCCGAAGGAACGCCGCGCGCTCGGCCGCCGCCTCTCCGTCAGCGGGGCGGCGTATGACCAGTTCCTGCACGGGAATGTGCTGCTAGCCCGCCGATCTCCGGCGTCGCTCCAGGGCGCGATCGCAGCCTACCGCGCGGCAACGGCCGCCGATTCGGGGTTCGCCGACGCCTTCGGCCGCCTGGCGTATGCGTACGCGCTGTGCGCCACCTGGGAGTGTGCAAACACCGATTCGCTCCTGTCGCTCGGGCGTCAGGCGGCAGCGCACGCCCTGCAGATCGCCCCCCGATCCTCCGATGCCTGGCTGGGTCGAGCGGCTGACCTCTTCGCGTGGGTGCTCACCCGCGGGAACGCCGACGACTCACTGCTGGCGGCCCTCGCAGGGTTTCGTCGGGCAGTCGAGCTGAACCCCCGGAATGACGAGGCGTGGCACCAGATGGGCGACCTTCTCGAGTGGCTGAACGACTCGGCGAGCATCGATGCGTTCCGCCACGCCCTGGCGCTCGACCCCTCTCGGGCCGTCAGCTACGGCCACTTGTCCTTGACCCTGCACGTGATCGGGCGCAACGACGCCGCACTGGCGACCATGGACAGTGCCCTCGCTCTCGAGCCAGAAGGCGCGTTCCGCAGCTGGCGGGTGCTGTACCTCATGGTGGCAGGGGACACGACGGCGGCGTTGGCCGACGCGCGGAAGGTGCCCGGCATTTCCATTGCGCGCGCGGCGCTGGCCGCCCTCGCGCACGACACCGTCTTCGCACGCGAGTTTGAATCGGGACCGGCGGCATCCCTTCCGTGTCCCGGCACACCGATCACTCTGTACCGGCTGTGGGCGGGCCGGCGTGAGCAGGCAGCGCAGTCTGTCCTTCAGTGCCCGCCTTCGCTCATGACGAGGTGGCAGCTCCGGCTGCCATCCCTGGCCTCTCTCGCCGACGATCCGCGGATCCGGGATCTGCGCGCGGCATGCGACAGTATCCTGGCGCGGGCGCGGTGGCAGTGACGAGTCCGCTCGCATCCGTGCGGACTCGCGGCTGCCCCGACTGGGGCCGACCGCTCAGCATCGCCGCCCTGCTGGCCATCACCGTTGTCGCTGACCTCAAGACCCAATGCCCCGACGGCACGCCACCGCCGTGCGCGGGCCAGCGCCCTCGGGCACCGGCGGCCAACAGCGTTGCCGTTCTGGTCTTCGAGAACGCGGCGCGCGACACCTCTCTCGACTGGCTCGGCGACGGCCTGGCGGAAGAGGTGGCGACGGAACTCGGCGGCGCCGTCGGCCTCACCGTGCGCGGTGCCGGGATCGTGCGCAGCGCCTGGCGCGTGGCGGGCGGGGATCCGCGGCGGATCGGCCGGTTGGTGTCGGTCCACTATGTCGTTGAGGGGAGCTACCGCCGCGCCGGCACGCGCGTCCGCGTGTCCGCGCGCCTCCTCACGCTTCCTGGGGGTGACCAACGGTGGGGCCGCGTGTACGACCGCGCCCGCGACTCCCTTGCCACGCTGTCGGACGACATTGCACGCGACCTCGCGGCAGTTCTCGGGTCGGGTGCGCACCGCCCGGTGCGGCGGCCACCTGATCCGCGCGCGTATGAGGCATATCAGCGTGGGCGGTCTGCCTACCTGAGGAACGACATGGAGACCGCGCGTTCGCTGTATGAGGATGCGATCAGGCGCGACTCGACCTTCGCGCCAGCTTGGGCTGGGCTCGCGGAGGTCTGGGGGGAAATGGGCGACATCTCCGTTCCCGCCTTACAGGGCTATCCTCGAGCGCGTGCCGCCGGTCAGCGGGCGTTGGCCCTGGACTCCACGCTCGCGACCGCCTACTTGCCCGTCGCGTTCGCGACAGCGGCGCTCGAACGCGACTGCCGGTACGGTGAACGGCTGGGTCGCCGCGCGATCGCTCTCGACTCCGCACTACCTGAGGCCTGGGACTACCTCAGTCTCATGTTGGTCTGCGAGGACCGGCGGACCGAGGCCCTCGACGCGGCCATGCACGCCTGGGCGCTGGACTCGCTCTCGGCCTACGCCGGCGTCTATGTCATCTACGTGACGTTGATGCTCGAGCCGGAGCGACTCCCTGCGGCCCTGTCGCTCGTGCGGGGCCGCCTCGCCCCCGACGACGCGCGCTTCTGGGAGGGTCGCGTCGCACTGCAGCAGGGCGACTGCGCTACGGCGGAGGCCCTCATGCGCCCTCACGGGACCACCTTCATGCTCGAGGAGTACATCTCGTCCCTCGTGTGCCTCGGACGCCGCGCCGAGGCAGACAGCGTCGTGCACGCAGTCATCGCGGACTCGTCGCGAAGCTTCGTGAATCCGGTGACGGTGGCCCTGAGCCTGCTGGCCCTGGGCGACCGCGAGGGTGCGATGGAGTGGCTGGAACGCGGCGCCGACGAGAGAAGCTGGTGGGCGATGCTCATCCACGTCTGGGCGAACTTCGCGCCGCTTCGCGACGACCCACGCTTTCAGGCGCTCGAGCGACGGCTCGGGCTGCTGCCGTGATAAGAGCCACCTCGGGAGCTGTTGCGCTCCTGCCCCAACACGGAGGTCGTCCTATGCGTGTCACACCACTCGTCGCGGCCGCGCTGGTCCTGGCCGCCTGCGCCCCGAAGCCCGAGACAGCCGAACAGGCTGCCGCGCGGATGAAGGCCGAGGCCGACACCGCGCGCACCGCCATCGCCGCGGTTTATGCGCGCTTCTCGAAGTACATCGCCGCCAACCAGATGGACTCGGTCGCCATGCTGTACGCCGAGGACGCGGTCTACTATCCCGCGAACATGCCCGCCGCGCGCGGGCGGCCGGCGATTCTCGCCCTGTTCAAGAGCTGGGGAGCGGCCGGGGCGTGGACCGTGGCGCCGTCAACGTATTCGGTCGAGGCGAACGGGCCGCTCGCCATCGAGACCGGGCGCGGCCTCATGACCTTCGCACCCGGATCCAACGCGCCCGCAGAGATGAAGGCGGCGTTCACCGATACGATCAAGTACGTGACGACGTGGCGGAAGGTCGACGGGAAGTGGCTCATCTCGAACGACATCTCGACCACGGACCGCGCGGCGCAGCCCGCGCCCGCGAAGAAGCGGCGCTAGCAGCGTTGCACTTGCGGGATACACGACGGGGCGCCGCGAGGCGCCCCGTTCGTTCGTCTGCAGCCCTGACGCGGCTACCTGGCCAGCGCCGCCGCGAGCGATGCGTTGACCGCCTTGGGGTCCGCCTTTCCCTTCGACCGCTTCATCACCTGCCCCACCAGGAAGCCCATCAGCTTCGCCTCGCCGGCCTTGTAGCGCGCGACCTCGCCGGGATGCGTCTCGAGCGTCTCTCGCACCCACACCTCGATCGCTGAGTTGTCGGAGACCTGCACCAGACCTAGGCGCTGAGCCACAGCCAGCGCTGTGTTCTCCGGGGCGTTGACCATCTCCGCCAAGACTCGTCTAGCCGCCTGGCGACTCAGCTGCCCTGACTGGACCAGCTTGACGACCTGAGCGGCGCGGTCGGGCGTAAGTGGAACCGTTTCGCCGTCAATGCTCAGACTCAGAAGGTCATTGGCCACCCAGTTCCAGCTGTCCCTTCCCGAGAGTCCATGCGGCAGTGTGGCAAACGCCTCGAAGAAAGTCGCGACGGATGCCGTGGCCGTCACGACAGCCGTGGCCTCCGCGGAAATCTGAAATGTCTTCGCGAACCGCTCGCGCTTCGCCGCCGGCAGCTCGGGCAGCGCCTCCCGCTCAGCTGCGAGCCACTTCTCCGTCAGGACCAGCGGCGGGAGGTCGGGCTCAGGGAAGTAGCGGTAGTCTTGGGCTTCCTCCTTGGAGCGCATCGGCCGCACCTCCCCCGAGGCCGCGTCGAAGAGCATCGTGGCCTGCACGACGCCAAAGCCGCGCTCCGTCGCCGCGATCTGCCGCTCCCGCTCCGCCGTCAGCGCGTGCTCCACGCCGGAGAAGGAGTTCATGTTCTTCACTTCGGTGCGCGTCCTCAGCTCGGAGGAGCCCGCGGGCCGGATGGAGAGGTTGGCGTCCACCCGCAGACTCCCCTCCTCCATGTTGCAGTCCGAGACCTCGACGTACTTCAGGACCTGCTTGAGCGTCGTGAGGTACGCCCGTGCCTCCGCGGGCGAGCGCAGGTCCGGCTCGCTCACGATCTCGATCAGCGGCACGCCCGAGCGGTTGAAGTCCACCGCCGTCATCCCCGGCACGCGGTCGTGGAACGACTTGCCCGCATCCTCCTCGAGGTGCAGCCGCTTGATGCGCATGGTGACGGGGCCGCGCTCCACCGAGACGAACTCCAGAGCGCCGCCCGTCGCCACCGGCTCCTCGAACTGGCTGATCTGATAGCCTTTCGGGAGGTCGGGATAGAAGTAGTTCTTGCGCGCGAAGATGCTCCGGGGATGCACCGTGCAGCCCAGGGCGAAGGCGGCGCGCACCGCCAACCGCACCGCCTGTTCGTTGGGCACCGGCAGCGCGCCCGGCAGGCCGAGGCAAACCGGACAGACGTTGGTGTTCGGCGGGTCGCCGAAGCGCGAGGAGCAGCCGCAGAACATCTTGGTCGCGGTGAGGAGCTGGACGTGCACCTCGAGGCCGATGACCGTCTCCCAATTCATCGGACCTCCGCCGTCGCATCCACCGCGCGCTCCAGCGCCTGCGCGATGCGGATGATCGTCGCCTCACCCTCCATCGCGCCGATCAGCTGGCCCCCGATCGGGAGCCCCTGATCGCGGCCGATCGGGAGCGACAACGCCGGGACCCAGGCCAGGTTCGCCGTGCAGACGAAGACGTCCGAGAGGTACATCGCCAGCGGGTCGGCGGTGTTCTCGCCGAACTTGAAGGCCGGCGTCGGGGTGGTCGGGGTGAAGAGCGCGTGCACGCCCTGCGCGAAGACGCGCGCAAAGTCTGCGCGGATCGCCTCGCGCACGTGCTGTGCCTTCCGGTAGTACGCGTCGTAGTAGCCCGCGCTCAGCACGTAGGTGCCCAAGAGGATGCGGCGCCGCACCTCCGGGCCGAAGCCATGCCCGCGCGTGGCGCGGTAGACCGCGCGGACGTCGGCCAGGCCGCCGTCGGCCCTGGGCCCGTACCGCACGCCGTCGTAGCGCGCCAGGTTCGACGACGCCTCGGCCGGTGCCACGATGTAGTAGGTGGGCACCGCGTACTTGGTGTGCGGGAGCGAGACGTCGCGCACCTCGGCGCCGAGGTCCTTGAGCCGCGCGAGGGCCCGGTCGCTCGCCGCCTTGATCCCCGCGTGCAGGCCCTCCGGGAAGTACTCGCGCGGCACCCCGATCACGGTGCCCTTGAGGTTCGCGGGCGCGGGGGCGGGAAGCCCAAGGGGAATGCGGTCGAGCGACGTCGCGTCGCGGTCGTCGCGCCCGCTGATCACGCCGAGCAATCGCGCCGCGGACGTCACGTCCTTCCCGAACGTGCCGATCTGGTCGAGCGAGGAGCCGAACGCCACCAGCCCGTAGCGGCTCACCCGCCCGTAGGTCGGCTTGATCCCTACGATCCCGCAGAAGGCCGCGGGCTGGCGCACCGAGCCGCCGGTCTCCGAGCCCAGCGCCATCGTGACGGCTCCCGCCGCGACGGCCGCCGCCGAGCCGCCGGAGGAGCCGCCAGGCACGCGGGTCGGGTCCACCGGGTTCCGGCTGGGTCCGTATGCGGACCACTCGGTCGAGGAGCCCATGGCGAACTCGTCGCAGTTCGTCTTCCCCGCCACGATGGCGCCCGCCTCGCGCAGGCGGCGCACCGCGGTGGCCTCGAACGGCGAGCGCCACCCCTCGAGGATCTTCGAGCCGCAGGTCGTCGGGAACTGCGATTCGGCGATGACGTCCTTCACCGCGACGACTTCGCCGGCGAGCGGCCCCGATGCGCCGGCGTTCGCGAGACGTTCCGCCTGCTCCACGAGCGCCGCCTCCGACCAGGCGAGGAAGGCGCGCGTGCCTTTGGCCTCGCACGCGGCGATCCGCTCCGCCGCCTCCCCAGCCGCCCGCAGGAAGTCGGTCACGGCGCGTCCTCTTCGCGATCCAGCTCGCCGAGGCGCGGTGGCGACGCTGGAAGGGTGGGATCCGGCGGGCGGCGCATCGGAGGTGTCGTTCGCTCTTCGGCGGGTGCCCGGCGCGGCACGGTGAAGAGGCCGTCCTGGAAGGCGGGGGCGATCTCCTCGGGCGTGCGGGAGAGCGGATCGGGGTCCACGACGTCCCGCCGCAGCCGCGCGGCGCGCTCGTCCACGGCGGACGTGGCGTCGTCCGTGACCTCCGAGAGCTGGGCGACGTAGTCGAGGATCCGCGTGAGCTGCTGCTGCAGCTCGGCCGCGGACGCGTCGTCCACCCCCAGCTCCGCGAGGGCGGCGATCTTCTCGATGTCCTTGCGGGTCACGCTCATCGGCTAGGCGCCCTCGTCCTCTTTCTCCAGGCCGGCGTAGGCGGCCAAGAGCTGCTTGGTGCCCACCTCGGTGTCGTCGAATTCCACTGCGACCTTGAGCTCGCGGCCCCGCCCCTCGACCCGGCGGATCGTCCCGCTCCCGAAGCGGCGGTGCCGCACCCGCTCGCCGGCGCGGAAGAGCGGCGTCACGTCGCTGATCCCCTGCGCTTCGGCCATCTCGTCGATGACCAGCTCGAGCGACCGGGTGCCGGCGGGGACGACCGGCCGGCGGCGCGGCTCCCGGGCGAAGCTCCACGACGGCCGCGTCACCCGCTCCTCGATCAGCGCAGGCGGGACGTCGTCCAGGAAACGCGACGGGAACGCCGGGCGCAACTCGCCGCCGCGACGCCGCGCGGAGGCGTGGGAGAGAAAGACCTTGTCCTTGGCACGGGTGATCCCGACGTAGCACAGGCGCCGCTCCTCCTCCAGCGCCTCCGGCGTGTCGGCGCGCGAGAGCGGGAAGAGCCCCTCCTCAAGCCCCGCGATCGCCACCAGCGGGAACTCGAGCCCCTTGGCGGCGTGAAGGGTCATCAGCGTCACGCCGCTCTCCCCCTGCTCGACCTCGGCGCTGGTCGTGAGCGTCGCCTGGGCGACGAACCGCGCGATCGGCGTCTCCCCTTCCGGCCGATCGTCCTCCACCACGGCCCCGAACTCTTCCGACCAGGCCTGCGCGGCGTTGATCAGCTCGGACACGTTCTCGAGCCGCTCCGGCCCGGTCTCGTCCTCCTCGAGGAGGAACTTTTCGATCCCGGTGCGCGCGACGATGGCGCGCAGCGCCTCGGCGGGCTGGAGGTCCTTCAGCTCGGCGCGGGTCGCATCGAGCGAGGCCGCGAACTGCTCGAGCGCCTCGCGCGCCTTGGGCCTGAGCTCGGGGAGGCGGCCAGCCGCGGAGGCGGTGCGGGCCAGCGACCAGCCCCACGTGGTCGCCCAGCGGGCGAGCACCTCGAGGCTCTGCTCGCCGATCCCGCGGCGCGGCACCGCGATGGCGCGGCGGAAGGCCGCGTCGTCGTCGGGATTCACGACCAGCCGGAGGTGCGCCAGCAGGTCCTTCACCTCGCGCCGCTCGTAGAAGCTCACCGCGCCGACCACGCGGTACGGGACGCCGCCGCGCCGCAGCTCCTCCTCGAAGGCGCGCGTCTGCGCGTTGGTGCGGACCAGCACGACCATCTCCTCGAAGGCGTGCTCGCCGCGCCGCGCGCGCGCGACGAACTCCTTCACCAGCCACTCCGCTTCGTCGCGCTCGTCGGCCGCGCGCACCATGGTGATCGGCTCGCCCCCCGCGCGCCGCGTGAAGAGCGTCTTGCCCAGGCGGCCGGTGTTCGGCGCGATCACGCTGTTCGCCGCATCGAGGATGGCGCCGGTGGACCGGTAGTTCTCCTCGAGGCGCACCAGCTTCGCGCCGGGGAAGTCGCGCTGGAACTCCAGGATGTTGCGGAGGTCCGCACCGCGCCACCCGTAGATGGACTGGTCGTCGTCACCCACGACGAACAGGTTCCCCTCCCCGCTCGCCAGCGCGTGAAGGAAGAGGTACTGCGCCCGGTTGGTGTCCTGGTACTCGTCCACCAGGAGGAACCGGAAGCGCTCGCGATAGCGGGCCAGCACGGCGGGCTGCGCCTCGAACAGCGCCAGGGGATGCAGCAGCAGGTCGTCGAAGTCCATCGCGTTGGCGCGCTTGAGCGCCGCGCCCAGCGCCTCGTAGACGCGCCCCACGTTGCGGTGGTACGGGTCGGCCGCCTGCGCCGTGTACGCGTCGGGCGGGATCATCGCGTTCTTGGCGCGGGAGATCTCGTGCCGCACGCCGCGGGCGCCGTACAGCTTGGCCGGGAGCCCGAGGTCCTCGACGAGGCGGCGCACGAGCGCCTCGACGTCGTCCTCGTCGTAGATCGAGAAGGTGCGGGCGAAGCCGATGTGCGGCGCCTCGCGCCTGAGGAGCCGCGCGCACACCGCGTGGAAGGTGCCGATCCACAGGCCGTCGGGCTCGCGCGCCAGCAGCTGCGCGACCCGGGCCTTCATCTCGCCCGCCGCCTTGTTGGTGAAGGTGACGGCGAGGATGTGGCGCGGGTCCACGCCGTGCTCCTCGATCAGCCGCGCCAGGCGCACGGTGAGCACGCGGGTCTTGCCGGAGCCCGCGCCGGCCAGGACCAGCATCGGGCCGGCGACGTGGGAAACGGCCTCGCGCTGGGGATCGTTGAGGGGAACCGCGATCATGCGCCCGCGCGCTCGCGCGGGAGGCGCACGGCGAAGCGGGCGCCGACGGCGGTCGGCTCCAGCGTCAGCCGGCCCCCATGCCCCTCCTCGACGACGCGGCGCGCCAGCGCCAGGCCCAGCCCCCAGCCCCGCTTCTTGGTGGTGGCCCCCGCCTGGAAGAGCCGGTGCCGCACCTCACGCGGCACGCCGGGTCCGTCGTCGGCGACCACCACCACCACGCTCTCCGGCTCGCCCGAGACCGCCAGCGTGATCGTCCCTTCCCGCCCCTTCAGCGCGTCGATCGCATTGCGCACCAGCGCCTCCAGCGCCCACTCGAGGAGCAGCGCGTCGCCGCTCACGACGGCGGCGCCGCCGTCGGTCTCGAGCTTCAGCGTCACGCGGTTGCTCAGCGTCGGGAGGCGCGGCCGGAAGTAGGTGGCCACCGCGTCGGCGACGGCGGCGACATCCACCGCCTCCGCGCGCGGCGGCTGCCCGATCCGCTCGAAGCGGCGCGCCACCCGGTCGAGCCGCGCATAGTCGTCGTCGAGGTGATCCGCTATCTCCGCCGGGCTGTCAGCGCCCTCGCGCAGCCGCTCGATCCAGCCCGCCAGCGACGTGAGCGGCGTGCCGAGCTGGTGCGCGGACTCGCGGGCCATCGCAACCCACACGCGGTCCCCGGCGGACCGGAGGGAGGCGCGGTGCGCCAGCACCGCCACCCCCGCCAGCGCGAGCAACGTCGCCACCTCCAGCGCGAAAACCAGACGCAGCCGGCCGCGGAGCGGCGTCGCGCCCACGTGGATCGTGCCCACGCCGCGCTCGGTCAGCGGCGGCGTGTCGCGGTCCAGGTCGGCCACGAAGCGCACCATTTCGGGCGAGTCCGGCGCCATCGGTCGCGGAAGATTGGCGGTGTCGGTCGCGACGCCGCGGGCGTCGGTGATGACGAGCGGGATCCCCTGACGGCGGATTTCAGTCGCGAGCCCGAGCAGCGCCTCGGTCGCTCCCGTCTCACGGGGGTCGGCGAGGCCCGCGAAGACCCGGGCGTACAGCGTCGAGGCTCGCCGGGCGTCCGACGTCAGGTGCGACGCAACCAGCCACGCCGCGCTCAGCGTCAGCACCGCCGCCGCGGCCGCGAGGAGCCACACCAACTCCGGCCGCCGCACCCAGGCGCGGCCGCGCGCCTCAGCTTCCGCCGGCTTCAAGCCGCTCTACCCCCAGATACGGCGCGAGCGCCTGCGGCACCCGCACCGAGCCGTCCGGCTGCTGGCCGGCCTCCAGCAGCGCGATCACCGTCCGCGGCAGAGCGAGCGCGGAGCCGTTGAGGGTGTGCACGAACTCCGGCTTCGCGCCGCGCGCCGCCCGGAAGCGCAGGTCCATCCGCCGGGCCTGAAAGTCCTGGTAGGTGCTGCAGCTCGACACCTCGAGCCACTTCCGCGCACCGGGGGCCCACACCTCCAGGTCGTACTGGCGATGGTTCGCGAACCCCATGTCGCCCGCCGCGATCAGCACCACCCGGTACGGCAGCTCGAGCCGCTGCAGCACCGTCTCCGCATGCCGGGTCAGCTCCTCGTGCGCCGCCGCGCTCGCCTCCGGCCGCTCGATGCGCACCAACTCCACCTTGTCGAACTGGTGCACCCGCGTCAGGCCCCGCGTCTCCGCGCCGTGCGCGCCGGCCTCACGCCTGAAGCACGGAGTGTACGACACGTACCGCTTCGGCAGCTCCTCCCCGAGCAATACCTCGCCGCGGTGCAGGTTCGTCACCGGCACCTCCGCCGTCGGGATCAGGAACAGGTCGTCCGAAACCCGGTACAGGTCCTCCTCGAACTTCGGGAGCTGGCCCGTGCCGGTCATCGTTTCGCGGGTCACCAGGAAGGGAGGCGAGACCTCGGTGTACCCG
>Ga0209777_10008291_pt1 | contig 11386 bp, 11 predicted proteins | sample FrelakmetHBP12HB_FD_187147 | JGI IMG/M metagenome (GOLD analysis project Ga0209777, IMG submission 187147) | Freshwater lake sediment microbial communities from the University of Notre Dame, USA, for methane emissions studies -HBP12 HB (SPAdes)... | ecosystem: Environmental > Aquatic >...
TTCGGGTATAGTCTCTTCCACAAAATGCTGTCCCCCTGCAATAGTTATAATACCCTGGTTCTTATAGAAATTCGCTATTTGATACAGTCTGGGGATGGTGCTGGTCAAACCCCCATATAATCCAACTACATCCGCTGGTCTTTGCCTCTGTAAAAATTCATGGTCGGCCCCCATTGTGTCCGACCGGGGCCCGAGTTTGCCGAGATTATTTTCATCAATAACCTCGACATCCCATTGTTCCATTTTATTCACAGCACTGGCCACACAAACAGGACCTAAAGCCGTTGTTTTTCTGGCTATGCGTGAATAAATATTAAAGGCTGGATACGCTGGAACCACAATCCTTAACCGATATCTTCTCTTAGAGGAATTCAGCATAGTAAAACCTTATCAATACCTTTTACAATTATCAGAAACAATAAAATCATTGCAATCAGCAACCAATCCCTTCATTTTAATTATCCTTACTGTTTACGACGCAATATAGCACAATCTTAACGACTGACGCGATTGTATTCAATAGATTAACCCTAAACCGCACCGGCTGGATTTGGTTTGTTTCGGAGTAGATTGGTGCAGTATGCTCATAAAAAAAGCCCTGCCATTTAGCAGGGCCTTTCGGTTTTCAAGGTGTATCCCTGGTTAGCTGGGGGTTACGTTTGTCGCACAAGGGCCTTTTTTGCCCTGGCCAATGTCGAACTGGACTTTCTGGCCTTCATCGAGCGAAGTGTAGCCGCTCATTTTAATCTCAGAGTGGTGGACGAATAAATCATCGCCTGCTCCATCCGGAGTGATAAAACCGAAACCCTTTGTTGCGTTAAACCATTTTACTGTACCTGTACTCACTTGTACTTCTCCTTGGCCTGTTTATAAGCCACATAAATAGTATCTCTCATTCTTAATTTATTGGGGGATACTCCGGAGAGATGGAAGAATATTCACCATTAAAACGAAGACTATAACATAATAACCGATGTGACGCAAGGAATAAATTAAATTTATGTTTTGCAAACAAGAAACTTTTGATGCCGACTGCACACCAAAAACCCTCAAAATTCCAACAACAACCCCACTTCCACCACTTTTCCCCAGTAAACTCAACCCAAAAGGCTTAATGGGGATGTGATTTATGAGGGCGAAAGAGTTATAATAATAGTTGTAATACCTTACAGGATTTTTATACTAATATCGATATGACTCAACGGGGGTGTATGTGGGCAGGTATAAATATGGAAATACCAGATAATATATACTGGAAGGTACAAAAGAGATTTTGGGCGATGGGAAAAGATGTCCCTGCCAAAACAGTAGAAGATACTCTCATCCCAGGTAAATCACGCATCATTATTCTCGGGCCAAATAGAACAGGGAAGACACTACTATGAGACTATATCTAATCAATCCGTCAAATCCGCTTGTGAGCATTGTCAATGTCAAGGATAGCCGCTGGAACCGTTACCGCGTGTGGAAACCACTCAGCCTTATGGTTATAGCGGGAATGACACCATCGGAGTGGGAGATATCGATTGTGGACGAGAACCTCGGCGTGCCGGACTATTCGGCCATGCCTCGGCCGGACCTGGTGGGCATTACCGCTTTCGCCTCGCAGGCGAACCGTGCCTATGAAGTGGCCGCTCACTTCCGCAATCTGGGTGTACCCGTGGTCATGGGGGGAATTCATGCAACCATGTGCATAGATGAGGTCATGGAGCATGTGGATTCAGTCGTCACAAGGGAAGCTGAAGGTGTCTGGCTACAGGTTCTGGAGGATGCCCGGCATGGCAGCCTGAAACGCAGGTATGACGGAGGGTTTGCAGAAATAAACAATGTCCCTCTTGCACGCCATGATTTGCTGGCTGCGGGATATGCCTTCGGCGCCATTCAGACCACACGCGGCTGTCCCTTGAACTGCAGCTTTTGCAGCGTGACGGCGTTTAACGGAGCCCGCTACCGGCAACGTTTAATTCCTGATGTCGTGCGTGAATTCCAGTTGATCCGTGAGAAACGTGTGCTGGTGGTGGACGACAACCTTATCGGCACCCGCCCTGAACACATCGCCCGTGCCAAGGAGATGTTCCGAGCTATGGTACAAGCGAACCTGCGAAAGGAATGGATTGCCCAGGCCACCATTAACTTCGCCGATGACGAAGAACTGCTAACGTTGGCCGCGAAGGCAGGGTGCAGAGGTGTCTTCATCGGCTTTGAGTCCCCCTCGGCGGAAGGGCTTCGGGAGATCGGTAAAAAATTCAATCTTCTCAAAGGCCGGAATTTTCGCGACTCAGTACGGCGCATACAACGGCACAACATAATGGTAGTTGGTTCGTTTATCATCGGTTTGGATATAGACAAACCGGGCATCGGTAAACGTACTGCCGAGGTAGCCCGTCAGTACGGTGTGGACAATCTCAACGTGCTGTTTTTAACTCCCTTGCCAGGCACACGTTTGTGGGACCAGATGAAATCACAGGACCGCATCGCCCTCGACACATTCCCACAAGACTGGAAATACTACACACTGACCTTTCCGGTAGCTCGCTATAAGCATTTGTCTCTGGACAGCATCATCGAAGAAATGCTTGCCTGCGACCGGGACTTCTATTCCATGCCGCGAATTCTGCGCATGGCATTGGGCAACTTATGGCATCGCCGCCAGCCGCTGATCAGCCTGATTGGCAATCTATCATACAGGAGCAATCTCAGACTAAACTGTAAGGCCTACGAGAACTTCAAGAGTTACTCGGGCAATAGGCACAATTCTGTAAAGCAGACACGAAGGGCCGAAGTCGAGGAATCAATTGAGAAAATTAAAAGCGTCAGAGTTGCTCTGTAGAAAAGCTCTCACAAATTACCTATTTTAAACTTGCGCGATGTTTCCAATTGCTGTATACAATCGGGATTGAGCAAAACATCAAAATCACCTAAAAAGGTGGCACAGGCAGCGTACCATATCCCCGCTCGTATTGACATCGACCCTGCTGCCTAACTTGTCGTAATCGTAATGCGTCGTATTGTCGCCTGCGTCATTATAATCGACGAATACAAGCTGATAAAGGTCGTCATATTCGTAAACCTGCGCATCTGCATCGCCGATTACGTTATTAACATCTGAAAGAACAGCCACTAACAATATTTCCACCGTATTTCGTCTGGTAGTTTTAAAAAATTACCTTCTGTATCAATCAGAAAACCATCGGCGGTCATCATTCCTGCACCAAATAGCCTATAACCCCAACCTGCATAATATATCTGAATAATCAGCTCGATTGTTCCATCATTTCGTTGATTTTTCCAAATGGCTAAGGTGCACAACTTATCATTAACTTTAATTTCTTTGTCTGAATATGAAGGCAATTCCTTAATTTGAGGTAAAGGAATTTGCTTGATTTCATCCAGATGTTCCTCTAAGCATTTCTCAATGTCTTTTGCTAGCTTTGAAACCATTTGCTATCTCCATACATTGTAGGTTAAAACACGCCAACTCCAGGTATCCTAATCCGTAAGTCGAAATGATTAAATGAAGTGGGATCTCCCCCACCAATTCGCAGTGTTGGTACATTTTGACCAGGACCAAGCGTGAAAGGTTTATTTTTAGGTATATTACCTGGACCTATTCGCAGGTAACGATTATTATTTAATATATGCCCAGCCTTTGTTTTTCCAAGCCAAGCTGCACCTCTCATCCCTGCCGCTGTCATTAAAGCATCTCTTGACACACCACCCATAGCGTTGCTGAACTTAAGCGTCGGATCAGAATTATCATAATATCCTTTGAATGGGTCACCGAAAGGTACAACCCCGTCGGCCCATGCAGCAAGACCTTCGCCAGCTCCTCTTAGAAATGCTCCTGCAGCATTCTTAATAAAATCTCCCCATGAAAATTTATCAGCATTACTATTAAGCCTGCTAAATCCCGTCGGATCAATCCAATTCAGCGGATTATTCCCGCAGTACGTATACAGATTCATTGAATCATAGTAACCTATCGGGTCCGTCTGCAAAAATCTGCCGATTTTCGGCGAATAGTACCTTGCCCGGTAATAATAATTACCCGTCCCAACATCATATTCTCTGCCGGTAAACATATAAGGATTGCCCACGCCGCTGGTGCGATTTGGCTCTCCATAGACGTCGTACGAATACCGCTCCACGATATCACCGCTATTATTTGAAAGAGCTATCACGCTGCCCAACCCGTCAAAATGATAATAATACCTGGTTTCATTTTGACCGGAAATATTTATCATACATATCGGCTCATCTATTCCCGGCCCATAAACGAACTTCCGCAGCAAAGTCCCATTACCCCTGTATTCCGCAATTATCTAAGCGCTAGTAGAAAGAGCAAGTAATCCCAACATAAACCAGAGGCTCATACCTATGATTACCAAAAAACGTCCCCACCACCTGTTTATTAAAAGACCAGCGATAAAAACTAACACAGATAAAATTGTCAGTATAGCTGGTCCCTTTCCAAAAGCATCAATTGAACTCGGTAGTAAAAACCCCAAGGGGACAATGTGAAACCACGCCAAATCCAATGGCAGAAATGCTAATGAAGCGTGCATATGTGTGATTGCCCCAATATTAAACAATAGGTTCAAAATTGCCCATACTAAATAGGTCCAGAGCAGCGTTTTTCTATGATAAAGTTTGATTTTTATCATTTATCTCTCCACCTACTTTGGTCACACTTCCTAACCTATCGAAATGGTAATAATACATTGTTTCCGTCTCGCCGTTTGTTAATTTACAAATATAATCCTACTCGTCGGTTTCCCACTATAGACATCTTTTAAAATATTTCAAGCCAAAACTTGTAAATTTTCAGGCTATTTCGACATTTTTTACACCCCTAAAATATCGTCCCCAAAGGACTCAGCCATTCTGCCTGGCGGAACGCCTTAAAACAAACTTTGTGTCTTCCTGTCCTCGTGGCAAATACCTGTTTTAATCTGAATCAGTTTCAATCATTTCGGCTACTACCATTTTGATTGACCAAAGAATTTTACAGATTTTTTTCCCTTTCTTCTGTACGCTCCACGCTGAACGCTGTCTGCTATTTTGATTTTCAATCAAAATAGCAGGGGGTGCGCAAAAAGTACCCAAAAAGCGCTCTTTTTGCTACGTTTCTTACTCTTTTTTACTCTTTTTGATACTTTTTTAACACGTTTTTATCTCTTTTTGACCGTTTTTTACAAAGCGCATCGCTTTTGATTGATGTTTTTACCAATTCTATCTTGCCCATACGACCCAGATTAACGCCACCCCACCCCCGTTTTTACCCCCAAAATCCCGCTGTTATTGTAGCTGTTCTTTGAGCTTCTCAGCATCGGCAATCAGCTCTTCACGAGTCAATTGTTTTTTCGGCTCAAGCTCGAACGTCCATTCGTACGAGTCCACAACTCTTTTGGGATTAAGTATTTGCGCAAAAAAATCGAACGGAAATGAGTCATACCAAGGCCCTTTCAGCTCACGGTGGGTTTTTAATGTTTCGAACCCTTCTTTGCGAATCGCAACGTTATAATCACCGTACCAGTTAAACGAGACCATCACCGGCGAAGTGCCTATTTCCTCATCATTTAACGTAACCAACGCATTTTGCGGCAGAGTGTTTATTGTAAGCTGCCGCTCAATACATCCGCTAACGATTGCAGTCGTTATTAAACCAGCCGCTATAAGGACCAGCAGATTATATTTCTTCATAACTGAGACCTTTTAACTTCCATGGCGCGCACTTATTCTCTTTTAGTGCAATAACTTACAACTTTTTGTTAACTTTTATCCCTTTATGCCTGGTTGACGAAGCATTTGATTATCGAGTGCCTTTGGCAATGCCTCAATCCTCGGATTGGCCATATTATTGGGGTTGGGGCCACCAGGGACTTTTCAGATTAACCTAACTTGGGCGAACGTTGGTTGCTTCGGGACCCTTACGGCCCGTTGCTGGCTCGTATTCTACTTTCTGTCCTTCCTTGAGAGATTTGAAACCTTCCGCAGTAATGTTAGAATAGTGAACAAACAGCTCGTCACCACCATCGTCGGGAATGATAAAGCCGAATCCCTTTTTCTCATTGAACCATTTTACTGTACCGGTACTCACTTGTTTTTGCTCCTTAGACCCCTATAGCAGGTCTATTATACACATTCCCCCGTTTTGTTATCAGGAGTATACCTTCGAGGGATAAAGGGCTACCCCATACGATTACTATTTTGCGCATTAGACCGCAAGCCCAGGGGGTAGTCAACAAGTATTTTTAAAGGCTTTTTGGCAAAAAAGAGCTTGTCGAGAATGCCGCTGCTGCTTAAAACCGCGATGCAAAATCGTTGACAGCGTTGCTTTTGGAGGGTAAGTTATGGCGAAATTTGAAGTTCTTGGTTTTTTTGGTGCTTTTATTATGAAGATTTCGCTTAACTGGCTAAGTGAATATATCAGGATTAACCACTCTGCCGAAGAAATCGCTGAAATTCTAAGCGATTTAGGATTCCCTTGCGAAGGAATAGAGTATTTAGACGCAGATGTGGTATTGAATGTCGAAGTGACCAGCAACCGCGGCGATTGCCTCAGTCATATAGGTATTGCCCGGGAATTAGCTGCTGCGACAGGCGAAGAATTGAAGGTGCCCGTTGTTGAGCTGGCCGAATCGGAAAAGCAGGTTGCTGAATTTGCCGTCGTCGAGATTGTCGAACCTGATTTGTGCGGCCGATATACCGCACAGGTTATTGAAGGTGTTAAAGTTGGTCCGTCGCCTGATTGGCTGAAAAAACGGATTGAAGCGTTTGGCCTGAGAAGCGTTAACAATGTGGTTGATGCCACCAACTATGCAATGGCAGAAACCGGCCAGCCACCGCACGCCTTTGATTATGACAAAATTTCCCAGGGCAGAATAATTGTCAGAAAAGCTGTTGCCGGCGAATGCATAGTCAGTATCGACGGCTCAAAATGTGAGCTTGATACAAACATGTTGATTATTGCCGATGCCGAAAAGCCTGTGGCGATAGCCGGTGTTATGGGCGGTCTGGCTACCGAGGTAAGTGATACAACAACGAGAATTCTTTTGGAAGATGCGTACTTTGACCCTGTAAGTGTCCGCACCACGTCCCGCAGACTTTCTCTGCCTTCCGAGGCCTCTTTTCGATTTGAGCGAATTGTGGATATCGAAAAGGTTGACTGGGCATCGAGGCGAACCGCACAATTGATTATACAGGTAGCCGGCGGCAAAGCGGCCAAGGGCGTAGTTGATATCTTTCCGAGAAGACCGAAGCAAAAGCAGGTTAAACTGCGACTTTCGCGTTTAAGCGAACTGCTTGGCATCGAAATTCCACCTGAAGAAGCGGTGAAGATTCTGTCGGGCTTGAATTTCGAGCCGCAGTTTAAAAATGACTTGATAGTTTGTTCCGTGCCTTCGTGGCGCAGTGATGTTGATCGCGAGGCCGACCTGATTGAGGAAGTCGCACGTTTTTATGGTTATGATAAGATACCAACCGAGACCAAAATAGAAATCGAGGTGGTGCCTGTTGACAAGCGTCAGAAATTGACCGAATCGATGGGGACATACCTAAACAGCTGCGGTTTTTATGAAACTATTAATGTCAGTTTTGTCAGCAATTCTGTGGCTGAGCTTTTTACAAATACCGATGTTAAGCAGCATTTGGCCGTAAAGGACATAACCAGAAAAAGTGACAACCTGCTTCGCCAAAGCCTTATCGGCTCTTTGCTTGGTGTTCTCAAAACCAACGTCAACGCCGGGAACCTGCCCTGCAGGATATTTGAAATTGCCAATACCTACGTTCCAGCCGGTGTGAAAAAGGGGGGCTTACCGATTGAAAAGACAAAACTGGCACTGGTATGCGATAGTGATTTCATGGACTTGCGTGGAGTGATTGACGGATTGATACGGAGTCTCGATAGAAATACCCAGACGGTTTTTAATCCTTCTGATTTGGTCTGGGCTGAAGTCGGTGCCGAGATTGTAGTAAACGGCCAGGTTATAGGCACTGCCGGCCTTGTATCACAAGCAGTCAAAGATAAGTTTGATTTTAATCAGTTGGCGCCTTGTGCCGTCGAGATGGATTTCGAAGAGCTTATGGCTCTTAAAACCGGCCCACTGAAAGTTAAGCCTATTCCCAGATTCCCTGCAATTGTGCGGGACTTATCGATTATTGTCAATGAGGAGGTTTCCTGGGTCCAGGTTATCGGCAGTGTTAACAAAAAGGCAAGTGCAGAGCTGGAAGATATTAGATTCGTGGGGATATATCGCGGCAAAGGAATTCCAGCCGGCAAAAAGAGCGTGACATTGTCGCTGCGATTCAGAGACCAGGATGGCACATTGACCCATGATATGGTTGATGGTCTTGAAAAAGATATTGTAGAAAGCCTTGCCGAACACCTGCAAGCCGAACTGCGGACGGCTTAAGTGGTAATTTTACACGCTATTTGACCTTTTGGTTGTACTGTGGTTGTATGGATTTTCCTCACTTTTTACAGTCGCAAGGTCATGGGATTGAGTCTATCCGGAAGGCAAATCGAGCTGGGCTGATTCACAGAAAAAGTTAATGTATTATTGAATCGCGAGATTAGGCAACATGTCCGTCGCCTACAGACTTACTTTCACGCCCCAACCAACCCAAAACAAGAGTGGATAGAACAACTATACTACCAAATATTACGGAAACCAGGGCCAGTGAAAGTACAATCATTCCGACAAAGGATAAACGCTGCCCTGATGCACTAACTAACTGCCACATCCACGATAGAATTATACCTGCAGCTATAGCTGACATACCAAGTTTGGCTCTGGGGGAACGCAAACCGTGACATCCTCGTTGATTCGCCTCATCCATAGGGCCCAGTTTCCCTGACCTGATTTTTGCTCGGACTACAAGATACCAAGGAAAACTAACATACCAGACAGGAATCATTAGAAAGAAAAGTAGCAAAGGCTTATAGGAGAGCCCCGTATTATATCGCACCAACTTAAGTCGAGACGAATCCCCAGCCACCCACAGGGATGACAGAAGGATAGTAGCCCATAACGTGATGCCTATTAACAGTACCTTCATTGAAAAAACCACCTAACTATTTACTGGGATTTCCAATTTATACCTGCCCAGCTACGCCGCTGAGTCACATTGATGTTAATTATACAAATCCTATCACCAAAATACAATTATTATAACTCGTTTGACCTCACCCCACACAGCCGCAAGGTCAAAAGAGAAGGACATTCCATCAACTTTCAATAGTATGTTCAATCCTTTGTTTTTTCTGCAGGATCATTTTTTTGCTGCAATTTGAACCGCAGAACGATAAAATCTTCCATTCGTTTTATTGTAATTGTTCTGTCAGGCTCGTTATTGAACCACCCGTGAGGTTTGTCCTTGTATAATTCCAGCTCGGCATCGCATCCAGCCTGTTTGAGCCGGCTGAAGAAAGCGACAGACTGCTCATGCGAAACACTCTTATCCGCAGTGCCATGAAGCAGCAAAGTTGGCGGCACTTTCGAATGGACTCTTTTTATGGAAGAAAGCTCATCGTATTTTTCAGGCGCCTGTTCCGGACCGGCGCCTATGAACTGCTTTATTGCATCGATCTGGCCTTTCTTCTCGACAAGGTCCCACATATCGAATGCACCGTTGAATATAACGGCTAAATTGACATGACTCGGGAAGTTCTGCCAGCCGCCATCGCCTTCGTATTCTTTTACGCCGGCGGTTGTCGCAACCATCGAAGCAAGGTGTCCGCCGGCCGAGCCGCCGCAGATTGCTATCTGCTCGGGATTTATATTCAGTTTTTCTGCATTTGCCCTGATCCAGCGAACCGCGCATTTGGCATCCTGCAGCGCCGCCGGAAACGGTGCTGTTCCAGAGAGCCTGTAATCGACGCTGATTGCGAAAGAGCCGTACTTCTCAGCAAAGTAATTGGCCTGATAATGAAACTGGCTGGGCAGCCCGAACTTCCATGCGCCTCCGTGCAGAAAAACTATTGCTGGGCGGGCTTTATCAGGAATCTTCTTCGGTGTAAAAACGTCCGCTGTTATGTTGTGCTCACCTGTTCTGCCGATGATTACATTTGCTTGGAAGTACACATTTTCTGACACATCCGGCATGGTCGTCGGATGAACTTCGGTTCTCAGAGATTCGAGGTAGGCCCTGTCAGGTTCCGTTTCTTTCTTTTGTCCGAATGCAGGTTGTAATGCTGCGCATAGAGTTAATACCGCAATGCTGAGTTTAATAATACTGTCTTTCATTTTTTCTCCACGTTTAAAGACGGTTTTTTAATCAAGATAAGCTGCCGGCCTTTAGGCGGTCTCCTGTCGCTGCTGCAATACCCCAGATACTTGTGGCTTTTAAGAAAACACTGCGTTTCATCCCGGTCTCTTCAAAAAAACATCAACCCTAATGTTCAACGCAATATTTCCAAATTTAAAGCAGATATGCTACTTTTAAAAGGAAAATCCGTAAAGAAAGATTGAACGCAGCTCAGAATACCGTTAAAGTAAATGTTTCAGGGTTTCAATATTATTGCCGATTTTAATATTTGCCAGTTCGGTATATGCCGCGCGGCAAACTGTATAACAATCGGGCTACTACAATGAATGATTTTAAGCGATTTGAACAGCTTATAACAGGTGGCCATTGCTGCATATCAATTGTCACCCACGAAGAACGCTACGCTCTGGAAATGGTACGCCAGGCGGCGACGAACCTGAAAAGAGATATGTGGATATGGTCCGTTGCCGAAGGAGTTAGAGAGGGCCTGGGGCTATTGGCCGACGGCCCTGTGATAGCAGGCACCGATAAACCCGAAGCCGGTCTGACTAATCTTGCCGGGACTAAACCGGGTTCTATTTGTGTTACTCTTGATTTGGCCGAGCATCTGGCAGGGGGGAAAACTCTGCGGATTATGCGTGACATGATTGACAGGTTCGACAAAACCGGCATAACAATCGTAATGATTGACAGCGAAGACAAACTGCCGGATGTAATAAAATCATACACGAGGTCTTTCGAAATCTCTTTTCCGGATGAAAAGGAATTACAGGAGATTATCCGTGCTACCTTGTTGCGGCTTCATCGCAAAAAGCCAATCGAAATAGGTATAAGCCACAAAGGTCTGGATGCTATAGTCCGCAATCTTCGCGGCCTGACTCGACGTCAGGCTGTAAGAGTTATTAGTGATGCCGTATCTGAAGACCAGCACTTTGACGACAATGATATAAATTTAATTATTGCGGGCAAACGCCGGATGATTCAGCACGGAGGGCTTCTCGAATATATCCAGACACCGTTGGATATTAGTGAAATTGGTGGTATGAGGCGGCTGAAAAGGTGGCTACAAATGCGCAAGGATGCATTCAGTTCCGGTGCGGCTGATTTTGGCCTTACA
>Ga0209777_10008292_pt1 | contig 11385 bp, 10 predicted proteins | sample FrelakmetHBP12HB_FD_187147 | JGI IMG/M metagenome (GOLD analysis project Ga0209777, IMG submission 187147) | Freshwater lake sediment microbial communities from the University of Notre Dame, USA, for methane emissions studies -HBP12 HB (SPAdes)... | ecosystem: Environmental > Aquatic >...
CAAGGGTGGGCCGAATCACATCGATCGCCCTTTTTTTTCCCTGAAGCACGGGAACCATTGTATCTAAGCTATCCGGACCGATTCCAATCCCTGTCGACAAATTGGCTTGACTATCGAAATCGATGAGCAGAACTCGTTTTGCATGATATTTTGCTAAACAAGCTCCGATATGAAGAGCCGAGGAGGTTTTCGCTGTGCCTCCCTTAAAGGAACAAAAAACAAAGGTATGCATGAGATGCTTTTTTTCGATTATGTTAAACGTCCGGACGAAAAGAGAGCAATGCAAAGATGTGCAACCGTTACACATCTTCCTCAAAAATTATAGGCGCCTCTGAAAAACGGTCCTTTCACAGTCAGGGTCGATCCTTCCGGAGGAAGTACTGCCGTGCTCCACCAGTTCATTCTCATCTGGCCCCACCATATCTGCGATTCCCAACCCAGCGTTAGCTCAAGGCTGCTCGCATCTTTGATTCTCCACCATTTAGACAGGCCGACTTGCATCTGTCCCACTTCAAACAGCGCCGTTTTCTTTTCAACGAGAAGGCCTTCCCAATCCGGATTCGCATAATCACTATAGGATGTGACCCCGGAAAAATTGCCCAACATGGCTGAAAAAGCTCCTTTGATAGAAAGGCTGATGTGTTTGGGAATCAAAAAGCGCATTTCGCATCCGATTTCCGGCCCGACACCCCACACGCTGCTGTGAGCTCGTATCCGGCCTGCATTCGATTGAGGGACTGCGCTAGCACGTTCTTTCAATGTATAAGAGTAATGAACATCCACTTTTTGGCGGATAAAACAAGCTTTTCCTCCCATCGATGGCTGCAGCAGCAAGGCTTGGCCAATAACAAAAGGACGAGTCATTTCGAAATCCGCAACATTCATTTTTAGATTCCACTTTCCCTTTGCCTCAGTCGCTGCCTGCCACAGAGAGCTGCTAATCGATGAAAAGTTCAAAGAAGCCAATAGATCCCCCTCAGGATCTTTGACATGAGTTGTGGGGGGAGTCGAATAAAAATAGGTATAGGTGATCCCCGCATCCCACTCATCATAAAAAAGAGGAATGAAAATCGAAGCTCGCGCTCCCGGGTCGTACCCCCAGTTCTGATTCACAAAAGGGCTGGAAGGAGTGCTTGCCGTCAAATTCTTCATTGCATAACGCAGAGATTCCTCGACGCCTTCCCAGTAAAGCATTTCTAAAGAGACCTTTCCATTATTGAGCGGAGACAGACCGATTGTCGAAACAGATATAGACCGCAGCGGGGCCGGCGCGTCCGAATAATATGGTCGGCAGAGAGGCGGCGCTTTTTCCTGTTTAACTTGTTTAGCCGGCATTACTTTGGGCGCGGGTGCAGATGCAGGTGCGCAAGTCTGCGTCTTAACCGGTTCCGGTGCACAGGGGCTATCGCATTGATCTGAAGAATATGTATGAGTTGATGTCTTCGCAACAGGAGCCGGTTCGACAGCGGAGGAAGTTGGCTCAGAAGACTTCACAACAGGAGATGGGTCAACTGCAAGAATTTGCTCACTCTGCGGGGGCATTGCGGGGGCATTCGCCGTTGCATCGACAGTCTCGGATGGATTTGTCTGCCGATTTTCATCGGTAGAAATTTTTTGCTCGGTGCTGACGCTTGGCGGTTCACTGATGTTTTCTTGCGCCCCAACGAACCAGGGAAGGCTGCAAATGAGCCCCACCCAAAGTAGCCGACTCGAAGGCTGAACTTTTTGAAATGTTAGCATTTGACGACTCATCTTTTTCAATTTCATATTCAAATCCTTCAATAAATGATCCGATTTCACCTAAAAATTCGGCAACCCGGAGCAATGCAGCAAGGCTTTTTCTTCAAAAAAGCCGTTACATTCATATGTACATCCTTGTGCTAATAAGAGCAATTGTTCAAATATTAATCAAGCGACTGTTTTACCATTTTAATGATAAAGATTGCAAAAAAACAGCGTAGTTGATTTATTTATAACACCTTGAGACTGTGTAAATGAGGGTGAACAGTAGATGAGTAATTATTGTTGTTTTTTGCCTTTCGATAAAACGACGCCCGTTCAGGAGTTGCGTGAACTGGGAAAAACATTGAATGGGGCCTTCATCGGGATCGGCTATATCTTTCCTCTCGAACAAAAAAGTCGGCTGCAAGCTATTTGTGAACAAGCGCACATTCATCTTCTCTCAATGCCCATGGGCAATTTAGATTTTGCCGCCTACGTCGATTCTTATAAGCTGGACTTTTTGAATGCCTTGAGAAATGAAAAAAACTTAAAACTCAAGCTCTTGATGAAAGAAAAAGGCGTTCAGGATCTCACGGATACGCTAAGTGATCCGCGATTCAAAGAATTGCGGGAAGAAATTGAAGATTTGGAAACGGCCATCCAAAAACGCGAAAAAGCGCAGCTCCTTCGCAATGCATCTGAGCAAATCTCTCCTTATATGTCCTTATTAAAGGCGCCTACAGAGCAAGAGATCGCAGAAGAGCTTTGCAAAATTTCGCCGGGCGTTTTAACCGGCTATCGAATCGACAAGTTAGAACTCAAGCTGGAAGGCGGAGAAATCAGTGTCATCGCCGCACCAACAGGACATGGAAAAACCAGCTTCATCATCAATATTCTTCTCGGCATCCTGGAACAAAACAGAGACTCAAGCGTCTATTTATTTTCTTATGAAGAAGCGCGCGCACCTGTAATCTCTTTAGCCCTGAATTGTTATATCGGCGAAAAAATCTCACAAAACAACCGCGAATCGATCAAAGCTTGTTTTCGCAATGGAAATGTTCAATATATCGCAGAAAACATGAGAGAGCGGTTCTTAAAGCAGAAAAACTCCTTTTTCAGCGATCTGATTCAATCGCGCCGCTTAAACATTTTTTACTCTTCTTTTACTGCCGAAGAATTAACCGGAGCCATTCGGTTTTTAGCCAAACAAACTCCAAAGCCGACCGCCATTTGCATCGATTACATGCAGCTTCTGCGCATCGGCTCCACGGGAAAAGCCATCTCCCGCCAGGAAGAGCTCAAGCAAATTTGCTTGTTGCTGAAGGATTGCGCGGTCGAAACCGGTTTGCCGATTTTAATCGCCGCCCAATTCAATCGAACCGTTCAAACCGAGCGGGAACTTGTTGCTCAAGCAATTGGTGAAGCCGGCGATATCGAAAGGATCGCCGCTTTGATTTTAGGGCTCTGGAACAGAAAGTTCAGCCAGGAAAAAGCCGAAGAAACACTTTATGTGAAAGTTTTAAAAGGACGTCATATTCCAATGGGAGCGGATGAAGTATTCGACTTCAATGGAAACGCCTGCAAAATTTCTAACAGACATCAGCCGTCTGCCTTTGACAAACAATTTAACGACCTATTTTAAATGAAAAAGACAAACAAACCTAACCCTGAACAACTTGAAGAAATCGACAATATCATGGAAGAGTTTGAGCGCTGGGTTAAAGAGGGCCGCTTTCCCGAGGATGTGAGCGCCCTGCGCTTAAAATTCGAAGAGCTCGTCCGCAACAACAAGCGAGAAAACAAAGAACCGACCTCCGACGAATGGACCGAGCTGACACAAAAGCAGCCGGGAAGCGTTGTCGACATCAAAAAAAACACGACCCTGCATAAATTTGTCCTCAATAACCGCGAAACCCTGCTTCAATTACTTCAACCCGACAAGGTGCGCAAATCCCGCAAATTTCGCCAATCAGGCCATTTCGTCGATCAAAAACTCAAGTTCTCTGTACCCAACGATCCCAATCCTTCTCTATTCGATCTGATCAGCACGGAAACCAAAGACAAAATTGTCCGCAACAACGTTGAGATCCGAACGGAAGGGATCCGGTTGACCGCTCCCCAAGACAAACTAATGAACGCCCTCATGCGGCTATTGCACGAAAAAAGCGAACATCATAACGAAAAAGCGGAAAATTTTTATCGCGGCAATTTGGAAACCCAGGTCGTTCCTTATGGAGGAAAAGGGCAAAAAAGCCCCTCAGCAATGATTCGAATCTACCCCTCCGAGCTCTACAAAGCCTACCTCGACAACAACGACTATTCCGGCGCGGATATCAAATTCATCAAAACGCTCTTGCAAGACACTGAACAGCAGAAGTTTTTAATCATCTATGAGAGAAAATACGAAGTCTCGTCTGCAAAAGGTCAAAAAGAGTATCGAACAGACCGTATTGAAGACTTTCAGAGCCTGTTTAAAATCGTCCGGTTCTTCGAAGGTTTGACGGAAGAAGAGCGGCGGGAGTTGGATCAAAACAATGAAGAGGTCAGGGAAAAACGGGGAGAATTGGTCATCGCGTTCAATCCCCTCCTCACCGACCAGATCAATGCCAAATATGTCGAATATCCTGAAGATATCAATCGCCGGACGATGATTGCAACCGGAGGACATAAACTAGTAACGGAAAGCGTCGTCGCGTTGCGGGACTGGATGCTCAGAGAAATTAGCACCAAGAGAAAAACCGCTGAAATCAATGACATAAAACTTCCTTTTTTGCTGAAACTCGATAACTACGTTCAGCAAAAAAGAAAAAAGCTGATCCAGGCGAGGGTTCAGTCAGCGATTCAAGCGGTGAAAAATCTCGGCCTCATCACCGATCATGAAGTCGTTGTGGGAGCCAGCGGGCAATGGAAACATATCTTTCACTTAAATCTCGACTTTGAATGATGCCGTTATCCTTTGCAGAGCCCCCCTTTCTATCTACATGGATATTTTGATACGACCGTCATATTTTGCAGAGATTACCGTTATACGTTGCAGCGGCTCCATAGATAAAATCCACGACCCAGATCTTTTGAGAAGCACAGAACATTTTTTTACCCGCGAAAGACCGTTATCCTTTGCAAGAGCGTCTATTCACCAGCACAGTTCTGCATCTTTTACCGTTATATCATGCAGAGATTACCGTTATACGTTGCAGCGGTCCCATAGACAAATACTGCGACCCAGATCTTTTGAGAAGCACCGGCTATCTCTTTCTTCAAATAAAAACCGTTATCCTTTGCAAAAAATAGCCCTCCATTGGTTACGCCATCTCTATTTTACCGTTATATCGTGCAGCTTTAACCGTTATACGTTGCAGCGGCCCCATAGACAAAATCAGCGACCCAGATCTTTTGAGATCGAATATCCACCACAGATAAGCACATCATCTTTTCGTTCCAAAATTAAAAAACAAGATCCGCTTCGCTGGCAGGATCGCCTTCGGCGGCAGGATAGAAAATGGTTTATGTAACTGGTCATAGAACCTCAGAATATTAAAGAGTTCATCATTCTTTTTTCATCCTGCCGCCGAAGGCGATCCTGCCAGCGAAGCGGATCTTGTTATATCAATTTAAATCCGGTCATTTAAAGCAGGTACTGATTTCGTCGCATGAAAATATAAATTTTTCTCTGTGGTAAATTTTTGCGCAACATTGCCACGAACGAGACAAAATTTCGAAGCTCGAGCGTTATACGCTGCAGGAATTCCCGTTATACTTTGCATAAAACAGCTCTTTTTACCGTTATAGAGTGCTCAATTACCGTTATACGTTGCAGGACTTTCAGAGAGAGAAAATTCGACCCAGATCTTTTGAGATCTTTTAAGATCTCTAAGATATGCGCTCTCATCGCCCAGGGGCGCTTGACGCGCCCTGGTCTCGAGGCTTTCCGTTACTATTTTCAAGCCTTTATAAAGATGACGTATAGAAACATTTAAATGACGATATTCTATTGAAATATAGGCATTAACAGCCAATTGCGAATATATAAAAATTTTTGCATTATATGCGCGGAGACACAGAAATACTCAAAATAAAAAGTCATTTCACCTTGAGCAAAAACGATGTCTGCTAACACGGGCCCCCCGCATTCAAAAGAATCGGAGATGATGGTTTTAGGATGCATGCTATCCAACCGCCATTCTCATGCGTCTTCAGCCTCGGCGTTAGAGAGTTCGGATTTTTTCTTCGATGAGCACAAACTGATATTTCAGGTTTTGCGCCGGTTATATCGAGAAGAAAAGCCGGGGGAAATTCATTTAACAGCTGAAGAGCTTAAGAAAAACGATCATTTACAAGCAATCGGCGGGGTGGCTTATCTCACTGCATTGGCGCAGTTTGCCGGTACCTCGGCCCACATCCACGAATATATTGAAATTCTCAAAGCAAAATCTTTCAATCGACAGGCCTCTCTATTATTAGAAGAGGCCAAGAAAGCTTTTATTTCCGATCCGCCGGATCCAAATAACATCGCTGAAAAAGTACATCGCCGTTTGCACGATCTTGGAAAGCGCTATTCAAATAGCGATAAAGCTTCGATTGGTGAAATTTTAACCGGTGCTAAATCTCGGACAGACCCCATCCCATTGATTGAGCGCATTGAAGAGCGTCAGCACTATTTTAAAATCCATAAAAAACCCTTCATGACGGGGGTTCCTACCGGATTTGTCGAAATTGATAATGAGACAACGATTTTAGAAGAAACCAACTTGGTGGTCGTGGCCGCTCGTCCTGCGATGGGAAAAACAGCCTTTGCAATCAATATCGCCAATTATGTGTGCTCAGAGAGAAAAAAAGCTGTGGGCATTTTTTCTTTAGAGATGGGGGCGGATCAATTAGTTGAGCGATTTCTCTCCCTGCGTACAGGCATTCCGGGAGAGAAAATCAAAAGAGGCTCTCTCAGCGATATGGATATGATGCGGATCAAAGAGCAGGAATCGTTTCTTCGGACAGCGAAGCTTTTTATTCATGACCAAAATTGCGGGACAATTGGACAGATTGTCTCTAAAGCGAAGAGTCTTAAGGAAGAAGAGGATGTTTCCCTCATTATTATTGATTACTTGCAGTTATTGAATGCCGGAGGACATGCGGAGAGCCGGCAATATGAAGTCGCTGAAATTTCAAGAAAGCTTAAGCTACTGGCGATGGAGATTCGGACTCCGATTTTGTGCGTATCGCAGTTATCCAGAAAAGTGGAAGAGAGGCAGGGACATCGACCGATGATGAGCGACTTGAGAGATAGCGGCCAAATCGAACAGGATAGCGACGTTGTGATCTTCATCCAGCGGCCTGATTATTACGATCCTTTGGATAAGCCGGGAATGGCTGAACTGATCGTTGCGAAAAATCGCAACGGCGGAACGACTCCGTCGATCCAGCTTCATTTCGATGGAAAGTCGGGGAAATTTTCGTCGCAGATCAAAGAAACGCCTCGGCAAACTCGGCCATTTCGCCAATATCGGGCCGAGCCATTGTTTGAAGAAGAGGGGCATCCTCTTCTTCGGTGATTATTATAAGGAGATAAAAACATGCTAGAAACAACCCTTTGCCCATATTCAGAACGAAAAGAGCTGATTGTCACTCATGAATGCCGAGAGCTATTTCAAGCAGAATCGGCGCCCTCCTATTTAGAATTTATCCGTGCGTTTTTGAAAAAAGCGCGCGAAAACAGCCAGGATTTTTTAGCCTTTTATCAAGCAGCCGTTTCGGTCATTCATTTTTTATCCGCTGAAGACCCTTCGAAAATTCATTATCACGTGGCACGAGAGGTTTTGCGAGAAGCAGGCGGAGCAAAACTTGAAAATGAGGAAAAAGCGCGAGATCTTCTTGCGCGTGAATTGGTTAAGGAGTGCAAAGAATTTGCCTTTCGGGCGCAATCCCAGCGTTTTTTTCATAATGGCATTAAGGATAAAAAAATTTTTCCCGAAATCGTGCCGGATGAATGCATTGTTTTTGCAAAAGATGGCAGGTTATATCTCGACGAATTGTTCTCGATGCATATTTCTCGAATTGGCTTGCACGGGAAAAATTTGGCGGAAGAGCTGTCGAGCGCTTCCAAACTTTGGTATCAGGCCTATGTTGCCGATCAAAATATTTCGGCGCTTTTTCGCCTTTGGGTCGATTTTGAGCGACCACCCTATTATTGCCGATATCTGAAGCTGCTCGCTGAGATTTTATGGAAAGATCGCGTGGCCGCGCAATTCGAGAAGAATAAAAAGCATCTCCCCGCCTTAACGCAGAGCGTAGCGCGCCCCGTGAGTCGTTTTTTGTCTGCCCGAGCTGAAATTGTCGAAAAAAATGGACAGCCCTCCGTGGTCTATGAAGGGAAGACGGTGGCTGAAGTGGCCGCCATTGATCCGAAACTGATGCCTCTGATCACAAAGGGCACCCTATATCTCAATTCCATCTATCATCATAAGCTCTTGCGCTATGAGTGCAAGGCGGGATTTGAAAATTGGGTGCAGGGTCGAACCGATCCACGAGTCATGCGATATGAAAGGGGAGAAACGGAGATTGCTGAAATCCTCGGTTTCAAATTTAAGGAAGCTCCTACGATTCTTCGCTCTTTGCTGCACGCCCAAGCGCACATGAATTTTTATTTTGATGACGGAAGCCGCGGCAATTTGATCACACTTCGAGAATTTCGATCGCGTGCGACCAATCGCGAAGAAGGGCTTGAAATTGTGTTGGGCACGCAGTTAATGCCTTACTATACATTCCAAACGGATCGCCGTGGATGTCTTTTGGTTCCCGTACCCGATCTTCCTCCATTGATTTCGGCGCCGCAATATCATGCAGGGCAGGCGCTTTTGCAAATGCTTATCATGGAAGAGTTTACAAACAAGTCTATCGATCTGGCCCAATTGGGGTCGATTGAAATTTCCGACGCTCGCTGGGATGAGCTATTAAAACAGACGGGGCTGCCCCATTCTGTTTTTAAACAGGCTCTTTCGAGATGGTTGGTCGACGGAGATGATGGAGGTCGGTTCTTGATTCAAGTCGAGCCTACGCGCTTTATTTTTGGAGAAAAGTACAATAAAGAGCTTAATTTTTTGCGATCTCAAGGCTTGATTCGTAAAGATCGACAAAAACAAGGACAGATTTCGGTTCGAAAAAGAACCTCTTTGGCTGCCGGACGTTCGGCTGAATAATAGCAGGATGTCCCTACCTTTTACGTTTGATACACCTACCTCATGCGGTCGATATCCCTATCTTTAACGAGAGGTATATGTTGAAAATGAGGAGCTTGTCAATTTGAGGGTCGAACGGTAACGGTAACGGTATGAAAAAAAAATATGCACCCCAGCGCTCGCCGGAGGGCTCGCTTGGGTAGGCAAATTATTCTCCCTATTTTTTTGTAAAGAGAGCAGAGGATTCCAGTCTCTTATTCAGAGTGTGAATTTGATGAAACCTAGCACTCATAAACGAACCCTGCTAATTTTTCCTTGCGTTGAACAAGCAAAATTTTTAAAGTGGAAATGAGCCTCATTTTGGGTGGAAATTGAAGCCCGGAGGTTCGGGCGCCAGCGGGCTTGTAAAAATAATAGATAATAAACTAAGAGAATGAGCCCGCTCCCCAAAATCTTTCGAACGCGATTTAAAAATAAAAAATGGAAAAATTGGAGATTGTAAAATGCAAATTAATAACAAAAAAGAAAGCTTAGAAGCCGTTGATAAAATTGCTCGCCTTTCAATTGATTTATTAGCAGCAGATCACAAGCGTTTAAAAACAGTGGCGTCTTTGATGGGAATGACCATGAAAGATCTCGTTGTGATTAGCGTAGGTGATTTCATGCAGCATCGATTGAATCAGGTCGCCAAAGCGCCTGTAAAACAAACAAAAGAGATTTCCAAAGACAAGAAAAAGAGTCGAAAAAAATAAAACCAGCGCTCGGTGTCAATGTTTGCTAATAATTTAACATGTAAAAGGAGAAGTAATGTGGACGATCGGAAGACAAGGATGTCGATTGATGTAGAAGAAAAAGAACATAAAAAAATAAAAATTCGTGCAGCCAAAGAGGGTGTTTCGATTCGAGCGTTTGTTACTGACTGTATTCGTGACAAAATTCGCCCCGATCAGGAGGGGGAACAAAAGAAAAAATAGAAGCCGGGGTTACTGAGCTTCTTTTTTTCTTTTTTGATGCGGGGAGGCTTTCAGAGACTCAAAGCGTTTCAAAGTTTCCCCCGCCTTTTCTGAAAGCCATTGATCGTCGATAGCCGCCATCTTTTTAAAAGCAGCCCAAAGAACAAATTCGCGCATGGTCACTCCAAGCTGGGCGCTGGCCATTTTGAGAAAAGCATGTTCTTCGGGATTCATATCGATTGTTAAGCGTGCATAAGATTTCATAAAGACTCCTTTAAGTCTTTTGGTATACAAAAAAATTGATTTCACGGCCAGCAAGAAGATCCTAACGGTCGGGGTGTTCATGTGTAACGGTTACACCTTGTCTCCTTAGGGAGACCCTAGGAAATCTTGGCCGCCAAAATATCCGAATCTCGCAAAATTCGAGCTAATTTTTGAAAAAAGACTTTTCCAGCAGCTCCGCAGTATTTTTTTGACTAAATATTAATAATACTGTTATCTAACGGATTAGAGCTAGTAATATTAATAGCACCATTCTAAGGTTCGATTTTTCAATTTACTTTAAAACAAATATAGCCTTATTTCTGATAAAAATCAAACCTTAACAACATTCAAATAAGATAATTAAAAAAACAAAAAGATTTAAAATAGGACAAGATATACCGCTCGTGATTCGAAAATCGGGAATAGGCAATGCAAAGCCGACGCAGCATAAACCGATTTTCGAATCACGAGTGGTATAAGTCTCGGCTGATCCAAACAATTAAAAAGTTATCCGAATCAATGCCGATGGCACCAATGATCTTTTTGTAGAAGATGACAATACAACAGCCCTCCTCGCAAGCAATATTTTCTATCTTTGCGGAGCGTAGGCGCACGGTTTTTTCACTTCGGATTCCGGCAATACTGTCTCGTTCTCGAACCTTAACTGGACGATAATCTAAAAAGGCATTGGCCGATTTTAAAGACTATTTAGTTTTCAAACCATCAACCTTAGTTTTTTATATGACTAATTGTTTCGCATGTTACTTCACTTTTTTTACTTGTAATATTCCATCTCAACTTTATACAGAGGTGCTCTAATGCCAGGCGGTGTAGTAAGTTATCTATTTATTCAAGGTATGTTCGGTCCGCCGGTTTATGTAGGCTCGGATGGCTATGTTAATTTTCTCGGAGTGGGCATAAACATTACAGGAAATCCAGCAACGCACACCATGATTTTTGAAGCGATCGGCGCTGGCTCCGTAACATTTACAGCTGATTTTGGTGCCGCCGAACCTGATCTGGGCCTTCTCAATTTATTTGGATCGCATGCGCAGGGTTTGGTCACGACAGCTTTTGACAATACGGTTACGTTCTCTAACCTCGATTGGTCGACAATCCAAAAAGGTGTTGGCCGGTTGGCGACGGGTCTGGAAGTGCAAGGCGGTACGGTCACTAATGCAGCCGTCACTCCGGATAAGATATTCTATCTCTTTAACGCACTGGACTTCTTAGCCGATGATAATACTTCAGCGTTTCCGAAAAATGGCACTATTGAT
>Ga0209777_10008293_pt1 | contig 11385 bp, 13 predicted proteins | sample FrelakmetHBP12HB_FD_187147 | JGI IMG/M metagenome (GOLD analysis project Ga0209777, IMG submission 187147) | Freshwater lake sediment microbial communities from the University of Notre Dame, USA, for methane emissions studies -HBP12 HB (SPAdes)... | ecosystem: Environmental > Aquatic >...
CCCTGCCCGGTGGTCCAGCGACTCCAATCGAAGTTGTCGGACTGACCGTTCTGCTGCGCCTGGAAGTAGGATTCACCCAACTGGTCGTAGCGGCTGCGCTTCTGCTTGTCGCTCAAGACCTGATAGGCCTCGTTGATCTCTTTAAAACGATCCTCGGCCTGCTTATCCCCGGGGTTGCGATCCGGATGGTACTGCATGGCCAGCTTGCGGTAGGAACTTTTAATCTCGTCCGCACTGGCGGACCTAGGCACGCCCAGTATTTTGTAGTAGTCCCGATATTCCATAAGACGTCCTCGGAGGATATTGTAGACCCCGGCAGAGAGCCGGTCAAGCAATGGACAGGTGGTCTTATATATCTCTAACATGGTTGTTTCGAACGCAGACGAGGCCATCCCGGCGGATAGGAAAGAAAGAGGGAAGGGCAGGATGTATCCTGCCCCTACGCGAGGGGTGCCATGACCTGTCAGTGGAGGATGGAGCAGGAGTGTTTGCATGGCATAATAATAGCGGATGAAGATGAACTTACCATGAATGATTGCCGGATTCGACGGACACTGTCCCCCATTGGAGGAAAATGTACTCTTGCGAGTACTATATGCTGCGCGAAAGCCGCCTTGGCTGTGGGCGCATTCGATCCTCAAAACGATTGAGGAACAATTCCCTCCGTGAGTCTCTTCATATTTAAGTGCCATGCCGTGGAGGTGATTCGAGGAACAAATGAGGAACGAATATCGGCGACTCGTGTCGCCGATACAGCCAATGGCGGCTGGAAGCCGCCTTGGCTAGTAGGGTGGGTGCAGTTAAGGGGGAATTGGTAGAACGAGGGGTGGTTTTCATGAATTCGCGTATAAATTAGCAAAATGGTGAGGAACGAATATGCCCCACGGTGTCGAGACAGTTAAAAGCGACACGAAGCCGCCCTGGCCAGTTTCAAAAGATGAAAACAGGGAGGGAGTTATTGTGAGCGCTGGGTGTAGAGGAATTCGGAGCATCCTAACGATCCTCAAATTAAAAAGGGACATTGTGCCAGCGGTGACTCATGTCCTTACCAGGATCCCCATACGGGGATGATATCCCCATACGGAGATGATCTATTGCGCACAAGCCAGCCTGGCCAGGGCCGTCCCACCCCTGATGTTATTATAGAACAATTGTTCTGGCGGGTCAAGAGGAGGAAGAAGGTTTGACAGCAAGGTATCAAAGTGACACGAAGGGGGGAAAACCCTTTACGGAGGTTCCAAACCCCGAAAGGCTTATCGCAGAAATCCCCCGGATGACACAGCAACTCTGCGCTGCCTGCCACGAGCAGGAAATGGAATCCTATTCGACTCCCGGCGTTGAGTGGGAGCCGGAAAGTCCCCCCGAACTCGTGAACCAAAAACGATGCCAGGGTGTTGGCGATAGCGGCCGGATGGAATATACTTGCATGATCCTATCCTGGAATGCAGCCCCTGGCATTCCCACGTCCCCCGGGAGAATTTTATGAAGTCCATCTGCGTATACTGCGGTTCTGCAAACCAGGCCTCGCGTGAATACTTCAGCGTGGCGCGCGGGATGGGCGAGACGCTCGCCCGCCACGGCCTGAGGCTGGTCTACGGCGGGGGGAAGACCGGGCTGATGGGGGCGCTGGCAGACGGCGCGCTGGAAGGCGGCGGGGAGGTGATCGGGGTGATCACGGAGAGCATGAACACACCCGAGCTGGCGCACACCCGGCTGACCCGGCTGGAGGTGACGGCCACAATCCACCAGCGCAAGCAGCGCATGTACGACCTGGCGGACGGGTACATTGCCCTGCCGGGAGGCTACGGGACGCTGGACGAGCTGTTCGAGACGCTGACTTGGGCGCAGATCGGGGAACACCGCAAGCCGGTGGGACTGCTTAACGTGCGCGGGTATTACGACCTGCTGCTGGCGATGCTGGACCGCGCCCTGGAGGAGAAATTCCTGTTCCCCGAACACCGGCGACTGCTGTTATGCGACCCGGACCCGGAGACGCTCCTGACGAAAATGGAAGCCTTCCAGCCGCCACTGGAGGCGGTGGAAAGATGGATGAGACAGGACTGAACGGGCTGCCGATTGACGCAAGCCCATGGGCATGATAGAATGCACTCCGCTGCGGGCGTGTAGCTCAATGGCAGAGCATCGGCCTTTTAAGCCGTTGGTTGAGAGTTCGAGCCTCTCCACGCTCATAAAGGTCCTCTTTTCGAGAGGACTTTTTGGTTGAGAGCCCCCGAAAGCCCCCCAAGGGGGTGCTACGCGAGGGATGGTATTCGCACCTCTCCACGCTCACTTTTTGTTGAGAGCCCCCGAAAGGGGGTACGTATTCGAGCCTCTCCACGCTCACTAAATTTCCTCTCTGAGAGGAAATTTTTTGTTGTTGCATCGACGACTCATGTCCTTTCAGGATGCTGTGCAATCGTCGATATGGCGTGCGGGCGGCGGAATCGCCCGCCGCGCATTCGAGCCTTCGCGAGCACTCCCGGAGCGTAGCGCAGGGGGCTCCACGCCCACTAACCCTCATAAATGGGGGTTTTTCTTTTTAGATATCCCATATATGGGGTCTCGTCTCTGGTGGTTTTTCTTTCTCAAAGCTAGAATCTTTATTTGATCCTATTTTATAATATTTAGCCAATGTACTCAACAAAATTATCGAAAAGTTTGTCAATAATAGTCAACAGGAGTCAAGGCCAGTAAGTCGGCTTGTGGTTAGATAATCCTCTTGCAAATACCTATTTGGTTTTGGGGGTCTCTATTTCAAAAGCTTACTTGCCATTATTTAAAACCTACACAACTTTAGTCTTCTGTGGAATTCAACTTTATAAGCCCTCACCTTTCTGCAAGTTGTAAGAACCTCCGAGAAATGGGCCAGAGATACATTTTCGGTGTCTGGTTATAACCTTGTTCTCATACGGGCAGAGCATGATAGGTTTCCCGTAATAACCGCACTGACAGGCATTCCTCCTCATAATACAACATAAAACGCTCGCCTTATTAGTGGCTCAACAGCTTATGAGGCAGGTTAGGTTATGGCAAGACTACAAAGACTTTGCCAGAACTCCGCACACTAGTTTCAAATACAAAAACCAGTAAGAGGGGAATGTTTGGCTACGATGCCAGAAATTCCTTGACCACTGTAATAAATTTTTCGGGCTCTTCAGCAGAGGCCATATGGCCGGAATTTTCCATGATGACCATTTTGCTATTGGGAACGAGATCGGCAATTTCTTGACCAAACTCCAATGGATTTATGCCATCATAACGAGCCGAGATGGCCAGTGTGGAACATGTGACATTCTTCAATCCGGGACGCAAATCGAAGCCGATCAGTGCCGTGTTTACCGCGGCTGTCTGCTTTGGAGTAAGAACAACTGCATGGGGGTGACTCAGCACTTTGGCCTGCTGTGACATGATTTCATCACGGCGCTCCTTCGAGGTGGTGGGAGCCCACAGCGCGTCATTGAGCAAGACGAGCATCTCTTCCTGTGTTACTTCGGACATCTTGAGACCTTTTTTCTTGAGCAGTCCGGCAACCGAGGAACCTGTTCCGTCATCATACGCCTTTGCCATGCCAAGAATTAAATGGTTAATCCTACTGGAATCGATGACTGCCGCCTGACCAACAACATAGGAACCCATGGAAAGGCCGCACAAATCGGCCTTATCGTAACCGAACAAATCGATCAGAGCGAGCAGGTCATGGCCGTGATCTATTAACTTATACGATTCGGGCTTATCAGTCTGGCCGTGTCCGCGGCAATCATAGACGATAACAAACCTGTCATCGGTAAGCGCTTGAGCCATATCAAACATAGCAATACGGTTGCTGGTGAGTCCGTGAACAAGAAAAAGAGGGGGCTTGGTCATATCTCCAAAAGTGTCGTATGCTATTTTTATCCCGTTCGTACGAATGTATGGCATTTTTATTCTCCTTAATAATGGTTTTTGAGGGTTTGCATTTTAGCGATTAATTATTAGATTGCAATGAGATATATTAATTTATGCTTAGCCTGACATTATTTAACTGGACTTTGGTTCTGCCTGACATCTTTGTTTTGACTCTTGGCGGGGGAGAGTGGCCAGGGAAGGGTGGAAAGAATGATCTCAACCCAACAAGATACGGCCTTCAGCCAATCAAGTTCTATGCATATTTCAAGACAAAGTCCTTTAGTCGTTGGGGGATGGTCTTGAATTCCTCATATCCTTGTGCAATGAAGAGATCTGATTTTGGAAGGAGCCGGTGGAGTTCTTCTGCAGTCGATGTGGGATGTGTGGGATCTCCTACCCAGGCCAAAATGATGGTTGGAATATCCACCAGGGCTTTGAACTCCTCCCTCGGTGGCATATCCGTAACGGCTGCACCTCGCATAACATTCCACATTGTTTTTCGTTTGAGCGCGTTCATTCCTTCCACCATTCCAGTGAACATTTCTGGTTTTGATTCAACCATCCAAGCGGGTAACATGCGCGCCATGTTTCCACTCATCATTTTTGCAAGCCCCTTGCCGCCCAACAAGCCACCGATCATGGCGAACTGTTTATAAAGTTTCCCCTGGGCAGCGCGCGTTTCCCATCCTGTTGGCGGGGTGACAAGGAGGATGGCTTTCATCCTTTCCGGTGCTTGCAACGCAGCATAAATGGTGGTGGCACAGCCCATCGAGGTACCCCCGGCAATGAACTGTTTTGCCCCGACCGCCTCACCCACTGCAAGCATATCCTTGCCCAGGTTGCGCCAGTGATAATCTTCCGGTTTTTCAGACCCCTGGCTTTTCCCGTGTCCGCGTGCATCGTAGCGGATCAGCTTGATATTCTTGGGAAAGTTTTGCCAATCGAACCAATCCAGCATATCCTCCCCCTCCATACTGCTCATTAGTCCATGTGCCCAGATGAAGGGTGTGCCCTCTCCGCTGATCTGCATATTGAAATCCAGGTTATTAATTTTCATACGCTTCTCCTGCTAATGGTTTGATATTTCTGGTACGTTTTTCTTTGTTTATTAAGGAAGAAATGTACCTGGCGACATGGATGTTCAGGTTTATGCAAATTTCGAAACGAAATCCCTTATTCGCTTGGGGAAGGTCCTGGATTCTTCGTATCCATTGGCAATGAACAATTCAGATTTCGGCAGGATGCGGTGCAGCTCTTTTGAGGTTGAGGCCGGGTGAACGCTGTCATCAACCCAGCCCAAAATAATTGTAGGTATATCCACCAGGGTGGCGATCTCTTCCCGCGATGGAATATCAGATCCAGGACCGGCTCGCATAAGACAGGAAGCTGTCTTTTGATTGAACGATCCCATTCCAACTGCCATCTTCTCAAGCAGCTCCGGGTGAGCCTGGGTCATCCATTTTGGAAGCAGCGTATCCTTGTTGCGTTTCATCATATTTGTCATTATCATTCCAGCGAACGGAGCCAGCAAGTTGGCAAATGCGGATGTCACCTTGACGTTCTTCATTTGTGAGGGACTGGTCTCCCATGCGTTTGGCGCGAGGGTGAGCACCAACGCCTCGATCCGTTCAGGTGCCTGCACTGCAGCAAATAAGGTCGAGGCACATCCCATTGAAGCACCCCCGGCGATGAACTTTTGCGCCCCGACTGCATCGGCCACAGCCAGTTGGTCCACGCCCAGGTTCTTCCAGTAATAATCGACCGGTTTATTGGAACCCTGGCTTTTCCCGTGCCCGCGTGCATCGTAGCGGATCAGCTTAATATTCTTGGGAAAACTTTGCCACCCAAACCAGTCCAGCATATCCTCCCCTTCAACGCTTGCCATCAATGCATGTGCCCAGATAAATGGTGTGCCTTCTCCGGTGATTTGAATGTTCAAATCTAAATCCCTGATTTTCATATTTGGCTCCTTAATATGGTTATGGAGGGATTGTCGGAAGTGTTGGGCGCTTCGGACAATCCCCGGTTCTAAAGATTGCTTGTGAATCGATCAACCCTTTGAGAGGAATCTGGCGGTGAGCTCGCCCCAGGTTTGGAGTTCGTCCCGTGTATGAGCAATCTCTAGTTGAGCGCCGGGTATAAGCGAGGCGAGCTTCTCAGCCGTGGATAGGGGATGGCCCGGATCGCCGGCCCATGCCAAAATAAGAACGGGCAAGCGCAGTTCGCTTATGCTAGTTTCATCCGGGAGGTCCGACAGTGCGGCACCGCGCATCACGAACGGGAGTAGATCCTCTGTTACGTCGGGTTTCATCGCTTCGGCAGGTACGTCGGCAAGAATTTCTGGGCGTGGCGCCTGGCTAGACATCTCCTCGAAGGCGCCAAGACTCTTTTGTTCGATAAGCTTTGCCCCTGCTTGGTACATTCTGACCTGTGGTTCTCGTGTCTCCCAAGCAGTTGGTGGCGTGCTGAGCACTAGTCGATTGAACCGGTCCGGTGCACGGATCGCGGCGTGCAGGACGGTTCCGGTTCCCATCGAGGAACCAATGCCATTGACTGGGGAAACGGCACCGAAGTAATCGAGGAGCATGAGCAGGTCCGTAGCGAGATTCGACCAGGTATAATCCGTGTCGACAGGCCGCCCCCCTGAGCGGCCGTGCCCTCTGGCATCATAGGTTACTAGACGTCTCCCCGACTCCACGATGAATGACCAGTTATACAGGTTCATCCGCGCATCAGCAGCCCGACTGGAAGTCAGACCGTGCGCGTAAATAGCTAATGGTCCTTCTCCGCGGTCGGAGTAGGCGATCTCAGCTCCATTGATCAGTACTCTTTGCGTGTCGTCTATAACATGAGAGTTGTCTTTCATTTCAGCCTCTACCAGGCTTTACGCTCAGTGCCAGCAGGATCGTAAGCCAAAGTGGATGGCATATTGAACAATATCGTCGCTCGATCAGTAAGCGTATATTGAGGCCACGCGATACCGGTAGGCAATTTGGGTTTACCATCCTGTGCAAAACTCACCCAAGCATCGCACATCTCCTTGGCGAACGCGAACCGAGTATCAGCTTGACCGGTAGCATACGCGGAGTCCGGGGTATCGAACACGAACGGGAGATCGAGGCCATGGGCGGCACGCAATGAAGGGTCAAGAGGGCTTTCCCAGTCAAATCGGTACATGAACACCTCTCCGCCCGCGGCCAATTGCGCCTCAGCAAGGCGTATCGCGGGAATGCGGACGAATCCATCCGTTGCGACCGAAACCAGGATATCATCGAGTTTGGTATTCGGGCGAGCCGCTTTGTAATTCTCTATGATCGCGTTCACGGTATCCCCAAAGACACTCCGAAGACATGTTATTGCGTCCTGTCTGGTAGCTTGCATCATAAAAGGCAGAAACATGCTGTATTCGTCCCGGGTGGTTCCGACGATGAGCGGTTTCGCAGCAATGACGCCACTTCGGACTGCAGCAATTGGCTGGGCTGTGATGAACGTACCATCGACAACCGGATTCAAACCAGAGTCGATGCCTCCCATGGTGGTACTTGCATCGACTAGTCTTTCCACTGGCATCGTTAATACCTTTGCCGCGTCCTCAGGGACCACACCGAGCAGGCCAAACGCGCGTTCAGTGACTAATTTCGCCTGCTCCGGTTGCTTGCACTCGAGGCTGTACCAACCGCTCATTACTATTGCCTTATGGAACAGACTTCTAGCCGAAGGCATGGCGAATAACGTGGCGACTTTTGAACCACCACCGGACTGGCCAAAGATAGTTACATTGCCCGGGTCACCACCAAATGCAGCAATATTGTCATGCACCCACTGGAGAGCAAGAACTATATCCAGCATTCCATTGACACCTGAGGTGGCATAATCCTTACCTAAGAGATGTCCGAGTTCGAGGTAACCGAGGATGCCCAGGCGATGATTGATTGAGACCACTACCTTGTTACGCTCTGCCATCGCGGCGCCGTCGTATACGGGCCAAGTTGCGGATCCCGTCACATGACCACCGCCATGAAGGTAGACCATCACCGGAAGAGCGGAATGGTCAGTACTTGGCGTCCACACATTGAGAACCAGACAGTCTTCGGACATCGAGGGCTCAGGGATTCCACCGAATACTCGCAGCAACTCGGGTGTCCCGGCTACCAACTGTGGCGCCGATGGCCCAAACGCGAACTCGTCTAGAACTCCTGACCAAGGTTTAACAGGCGTTGGTGGGCGGAATCGGTTTTTTCCGCTAGTCGGGCCCCCGTAGGGGATACCGAGAAAGGCATGAACACCTTCTCGCACAGTTCGTCCGCGCACATTCCCTGCCGTTGTCTTTACGATCATTGGATTGTCTCCTTTGGTTTTCTAACAGTCTTATCTTATCCATTCACTTTGACTTCAGTGGTTCAAGAATTTCGCGACGATCGCTTCGAGATGGTATTTCTTTTCAAAATTAGTTGAAAGCTTTTTTTTCATCTCCTTTTGCACATGAATTATTGCTAATGGAAAGTGATTACTATGGATGCCAAAGCATTTGACCCAGCAGCAAGTTCAGGCCTTCAGGAAACGGAGAACTGTCTCTGGGCGTGGAAAATGCTGGCGCATATCCTCATGTTTATCCGCATCGGTCCACCTGTCGGCCAAACCCTGGATGACCGAGTTAAATACAATCACCAACTCGACCGGATCACTATCGATCACTTCGCCAGCCGCCTGGCCCTGCCGGACCAGTTCAACCTGTAGGTCCAGGCAGTTTTTTTCATAGCCGCTAATTTGAGCCCTGGTCGCATCAGGAATGACCCGATTTTTTTTACTCTGGGCCACCAGGAGGATATAATCCGGCGCATCAGGCAATCCTGGGATTCTGGATAACAACTCGGTGCAGGTAAAAAGGAGACGCTCCCAGGGGGAGCCGGGCATGGTCAGAGCGCCTTCAAATAGATCCATTGCACACAGATATGCCTTTGAGATCACTGCGGTGTAAAGCTCTTCTTTCCTCCCAAAATAGTGATCCACCAGTCCGTAGCTTACCCCGGCGGTTGCGGCAATGTCGGTGATTTTCGCGGCTGCGAACCCCTGGCTGGCAAAAACTTTGAGCGCGGCCATAAGGATCTGTTCCTTGCGGTCGTCGCGAATTACCTGGTACGCTTCTTTCGTACGTGGTGACATATTTAACTTCTTTTTGATTGATGAATAAATCAATCATAAACATTATAGGTCTAATTGTCAATCCCCTTTTTCTTCCCTTCAGCGATTCTTACTTTCTCCACTCCCAACACAACTTTTATATCGGGAGCTAATTATTATTCATGTTGTGCCTATAGTAGAGATTATTTACAGGATGATCCGAAAATAAGCCAACTCCCAGAGTGATGTGTAGTAATTATCATGACGAAATTATTTGATAAATTGCTACATTAAAGGGTAGCAAGTACATTGGTCGTCTAAGTGTTGACTGGACTTTAAAATAGGTAACCAAAGGCAACCAAGAGACTTTCTATTTCACCCGTCCAATGGATTGGCATAAAACGACAAGCCCTTGGTTGCCAATAGCGTTTTTTACAAGTTGTCCTTTTAAGTCGTTGGTTGAGAGTTCAAGCCTCTCCACGCTCACTTTTCGTTGAGAGCCCCCAGGAGGGGATGTTATTCGAGCCTTCGCGAGCACCCCCGGAGCGGAGTGCAGGGGGCTTCACGCTCATACAATAAAAATCCTCTCTTTCAAGAGGATTTTTTGCGGCATCGACGGCATGAGTCGTCGATATGGCGTGCGGGCGAGTCCGCCGCGCATTCGAGCCTTCGCAAGCACCCCCGGAGCGGAGTGCAGGGGACTCCACGCTCCCTAGATTTGTTCGCTGATATTGAAAGAACGGCGGATATCCCCCACATTCTGCCCCTGACCGAGAAGCACTCCTGCTTCACGCAACTTGCTGATGATCTATTCGATGGTGTAGCTCTTTCGTGGCTTTTTGACCTGTCTCCTTGTCTGAATCCTAACATGAAAGTTGGATCAGTTTTTGGGGGGCAGGTCACTCCCCGGACAGGAAGTGCTGAAAAGTGTTACCACCCTCCCGTTTTCAGCCGGTTCCTTAATTCATCCTGCAAAGCCGATAACATTTCCTTGAAAGTTTCTATGTTCGCGGGATTCCTGTGGGTGGCCTGTTCCTCCAGGCGCTCCAGCAAATAGGCCATCCATGATAACCACGAGCGGGGGTTGTCATACATCCGCGATATCTCCTTCGCAGTTTCAGTCAGTACTTCACGGAGTTCGTCTTCATTACTCTTACTCATTTTCCACTCTCCTGTATCCAATCGGCAATTCGAGCAATATCGTCACTCTCCTGGCCGGTCACCATGCGATGCCTTTACTATTGTACTCTTCATTGGCAAAATATCGCACACCTGCGGAGGTCCAGGATGGGCACTTTTTGTTCCATTCTTTGATTTATATAATACAGTGCAGTGGGAGAAAAAAAGGGCGCAATCTATTGCGCCCAACCAAGAATCACCCGATCAAATTTCAAAAAAGTGCGGAGCGGAGATTTAAGGAACGGGCGGAGGGAATTTTGTTTAATTTCCGGCGTTATAAAAGACTGCGGAAATCCAATGAGACCCTGTCTGCTATCGCCCCCACCATGCGGTTTCCCGCTTTCATCACTTCAACGACAGGGCGTCCGCCAGAGGTTTGTCATTGATGAAGATGTCTGCCTCCGTGACGGTCGCGAACTGAAGCACGGTTTTTTCGAGCTGAGCCTGGACGCGGGGGTTGTCACATTCCCCGCCCAACTTCAGGGTACCGGTCAGGTAGACACTGGCCTTGCCAGATGAGTCGATGCCGATCCTATCCACCTTCAGGCTGGACTGGTAGAGGGCGTTGTACAGGCCGGATTGGCCGTAGTACTGGTCCTTGAGCGAGAGCATTTTTTCAAGAGCAGCCTTCAATACAGCCTGGGTGGGCGGAATCTCCACCTGGACCGGGACGACACTGTCGCCACACCCCACCAGCGGGCCGCTCTTGCCGTTATCCTCCACTGCAATCAGGAAGATCTGGAGGGTATAAACAGTCGGTGATCCGGTCCCCACCGGAGTAGCGGTACGAACCTCGAGCGTCGGTGAGGGCTGTGGGCTGGGCGAGGCGGGCATGATACTGAGGGTGGTCGGAAGCGGTACAACTATGGGCAGGGTAGTCGCGGAGGCAGGGTCAGCGGGGGAATGCTCCAGGCCGACCTCAAAGGTGCCGTTGCAGGCTGTAGCAAAAAGGACGATAAGTACAATTGATAAGATTCGGGATTTCATGGAATCTCCGAATTACGAATAGGTCGGACTCCTATTTTACTACGCAGGTGTTACACCGGTATGTCAGGGAAGTTACGATATCGCGACAAGGGTGGGTCCAACCTGTAAATGCGAGGGCCGGGCGACTCAACCCGCCGGCAGACGCAGGGTGAAAACCGTCCCCTGGCCGAGACGGCTGCGCAACCCAACCCGGCCTTTGTGTCGTTCGGCGAT
>Ga0209777_10008294_pt1 | contig 11385 bp, 11 predicted proteins | sample FrelakmetHBP12HB_FD_187147 | JGI IMG/M metagenome (GOLD analysis project Ga0209777, IMG submission 187147) | Freshwater lake sediment microbial communities from the University of Notre Dame, USA, for methane emissions studies -HBP12 HB (SPAdes)... | ecosystem: Environmental > Aquatic >...
ACCTTTAAATGTTATAGATGTTAGGTTTCCTTCAGTATAATAGGGTTTTGAAATATCCATTTTTCTTTACCCCTACCTCTTCTATCACCATTTTAACGGTAATATAAAGAACCCTCCAATAAACCACAATCTTTTAAAGAATATATTTAGGTGGGAATATCCTAACCATAAAACTTATATTTCAAGATCTTATTACTCCTCACTATTACTCAGGGGCAGCTGATTGTTCGCTTCAGCGAAAAATGTCTTTACGATGGCCGACCTCCACTACCCAAACAGTAAGGTCCTTGTCTTGAATTGAGTATACGATTCGATATCGTCCTTGACGGACGCGATACCTTTCCTGGCCGGTCAGCTTTTCGCAACCCGATGGCCGGGGATCTTTGGCAAGTGTTCTGATCCGCTGAAGTATCTTCTTTAAATCGCTCTTGGGTATTACAGCAAAATCCTTCTCAACAGATTCTCGGAAGTAGACCTTATATGCGGCCATCTTTTCTCAGTCTTTTTATCATCTCATCATAACTAATCAAAGGCTCTCTAGCCCTCCCTTCAAACGCTGCAAAATCCTCAGCGTCCTCTACAATGGCTTCTCTGATGGCCTTGTTGATAAGCTCCGATACAGACGTTGATGTCTCAACTGCCTTTAGTCGCAGTGCTTTATGTAGCTCGGGTTTCAAATAGACCGTAGCTCTTTTGGCTTGCGTTGACATAATGGCACCTCCTGATGTAGTTAAATACCTATAGCACTATAACGCCATTATGTCAATGACGTTATATTGGGCCTTTAAAACCGACAACGAGTGCAAGAGAATGCGGGACGCCCTTATGTGGCAACGATGGGTGAGATGACAAATATACCCTTGAAGGTAATGCCTTTTCGCTCTCGCCATTGTCTTTCTCAAAGGCTATTATTTTGGGCTTAAAAAGTGCATCGGCCTAAAATAAGGCCCTTTGTTTAACTGTTTTATTGTTATTTTAATTACTTCGCGTGGCCCGACCCCATTTTAGATTTTCATTTCTGACGACGGGCTGTGCTAATCAAGAACTCCACTACTTGAGTCCAGCAACATCGAGCAGGATCGTCCAGGCAAGGAGCATGGGTCATGCCTTCGAGTACAGCAAGCTCTGCAGGCCCCGACGCGGACCGATAGAGGTCGATGGCATTCGTGGGGGGAATCCTGTCGTCCGCGCCACCGTGCGCGATCAGAATGGGAACCGTCACGCGTGCGATGTTGGCTTGGTTGTCAAACGCATTGGGGAGTAACCAGGCAATCCAGGAGGAAACGTGGCCCTCCTCGACGAGCCAGCTCTTCCACGACCCCCACCCTCCGATAAGTACCAGTCCGTCCACGCAGGCGTCGAATTCCTCCACCGACTCGAGCACAATGCCGACACCCATGGAGAAGCCAATCAGGAACCGATGGCCGTCGGGTGGCGTTCTCCGCTGAAAGGCCTGGAAGGCGGCCCGGGCGTCTTCTCGCAGGTTCGAGACTTCTGCCTCACCAGTGCTCCTACCGTAAGCGGAGTAGTCAAACACCATCGACGAGATGCCTCGGTCGTGCAAGTACTTCATGACCTCCACCCAGTCGGACACGGTCTCTCCTACACCATGATACACCAGCACCGCGATCTTGCGCTGAGTTGTGTCAGGCGCTGACACGAACCAAGCATGGAGCACCCTGGATCCCACGGGGATAGGCACAGTCTCATAGTCAAGACCCATATCTGCGGGAGTTCTGTCAACGATGAGGCCCTTGCGGAAGAACTCCTTGTTCATTTGCTTGTGAGCGAAGCCACATGAGGTCAAGAGCACGGCCAGGACGAGCAACAAGACGAGCTTAATGCCCAGAGAGAGTGTTCTCATGTACTGTAACCTATTTTACTTTTTTCCTTGCAGGCCTCACTTCGTACAAAGCTTGATCTTCCTTGACCATCGAAGCCCACTCCGTGGAAACCTTCTCAAAGATAAAATATTAAGGGCGTCCCGCATCACGACAACATAACCCTACCACATTCTTCTGTTTTATTCCAGAGGCCAACACGAAGCTCAGCCGGAGGCGGGCGCTCTTTCCCGCCGATTGGCTGCAGCGGCTCGTTATATGGATTCTATTTCCTTTAAGGTTTTCCCGTCTTTGTTCTTCCACGCGATAAGGCCGTTTGCGTGACCGCCATGGACTACAGCTGCAGCCGCACTAGGGCTGGAAAACTCTTCGTCACGCGCAAACACAAGATGGTCTTCAGAGGCAGAAAGAACTCCTTCATCTTTGAGCCTTTGCCGCATATTCAATGCCCATGGGTATTTTTGCGATGATGCGCGCTCATGCAGTACGGCTTGCGACCCCTTCAGGACAAGGAAGCCGTTCGGAGTGAGGCGGCCTTTCGCTTTTAGACCCTTTATTTCAGTATACAGCATTTCCTTCTCTGCATCGGTCGTGGCCTTACCAGCAGCAACGACCAATAGTTCGACTCCAAGTACGGGCAAAAGCTGATATATCTTTTCCAAAAACACTTCCATGTCTTCACGATCGGACTCCGGGAGCTTTGCCCCGCTGCTCTGGCCGTTAATGACTAGGGCTCGATTAGCCTGACGGGCTTGTTCTATGAGCTTTCCTTCCAGATAGCGGATGTGGGCTTTCGTAAGGTTTTCGTCCTTGCTTATAAAATAGACGATCTGGTTCCAGAAATCCTTTTCCAGATGGGCCTTGACGCGGTCTCTGATGTTTTCGGCTTCACCCACATATAGAGCAGGCTTCCCTGATTCTGGATCATTGCCCGTTAGGAAGTACACACCAGAACTACCAGACTCTTCGCGACTGATCACACCTTCAAACTCGCTGCGTGGTCCCGCAACTGCTTTGCCAGTCCAGTTTGACAGTTCGGCCGTTCTCAGCCGTTTCGGATCGCCATGTACCAGAAAAATCTTAATCGTTGCGCTTGACATGTCCTAACTCCATACAACAAGGTATTCTATAGTTTCTTAATGTCTCCCCAATCCAAGAGGTTTTATTAGGGACATAAACAAAATAATTATTTTGCCTGTCCTGCTCATAATGTCCCAAGAAATCATATTGATTTGTCTTTCTGGATATCATGTATTTTTTAATGTTATACAGAAATAAATAGGAGAATTCTTCCTGCCGGTTATCCCTCCCGCATTACAGAAACAATTTGAAGAATATTTGCAAAAAAAGCCATTCCAAACAGCTTGTAGGAGGAAAAGGGGGCTTTTGTTCCCTTTTCTTTCCGTGGCAATTTTTCATAAATATTTCCTATACAGATGGCCACTTGCCTATAGATAATACTGGACAGCTTGCATTTTCCAAATCTTCAACAATATCCTTGTAGTTTTCTGTTCTAATCCGGATAGCAGCGAGCCTTTTTCCCTCTACCTTATAGGACGGGGTTGTGAGGCTGTTAACATTTACATTATATTTTTTAAACACTTCAAGTGCCCTAAGCAACGCACCGGGTTTATCCTCAAGAGCGATGGTCAGGCGGGTACATTTCTGCTTGAAACCGAATAAATCAACAAGCAGACCAAGGGCATCCGTTTCTGTAAAAATTCCATAGAGTTTTCCCCCTTCTACCACGGGAAGACACCCGATTTTATTATCATGCATCAATTGGACTGCTTCCTCAACGAGTGTGTCGGGCGTAATCGTGATTAACTTATCTTTTGGCGTCATGAAGGCCGAAACCTTTAAATGTCCCAAGAGATAATTCAATTCGTAGACACTCAGGGTCGTAGCCTCAGAAGGAGCTGCTTTCCGAATATCCCGGTCGGTAACAATTCCAATCAGCCGGTTATTCTTATCCACTACAGGCAGATGCCGGATACCCTTATCATGGATAACGTGTCGAACATCAAAAAAGGACGCCTCAGGACCAATGGTTACAGGATTTGTTTGTATCATTTCCCTCATAAATCCTTTGTAATTAGTTTTCATAATTTCTTCCTCCTTTCGATTTAAAAATTTATAACCTGTTGGCCAAAGTCCCCTAAAATAAAAACCCCATCTCCTTTTTCAAGAAATGGGGTTTTCTCGGACTGCTTCATAGACCAGACCTTCGGTTTTAGGGTTGTCAGCCTTAATAAGCTAATTTTTCAATAATATTATAATTTATCTACCTGTTAAAGTCAATCTAAAAGGGGAATATCTTAACAGGAGTTTCTTTACTCTTGACAATAAGGCGTCATGGAGAGGAAATAGGAGGTAAATAGGCAGAAAAATCTTGACATCATGTAATGATTAAATTATCCTATAAAAACTTCTAAAAACTTGAATAGAAAATTGAATAAGTAAATGGGTCCAGAGGTATTTTATATCTCTGGAGGTTAAAGATAACAAGATGGTCGGGCCGCCACCTGAAGACAATGGTTCTTCGGGTGGCGGTTTTTTTTATGACTGATTAAAAAACAATAAAAGGAGGTATTTCCATGGATGGGAAAAAGTTAGTAATTGGCCTGGGGATGATTGCTATTTATTTATTCCTAATCGTGAACCTTCTGTATGCCTTCAACGAAAAACACCTGCAACAGTTAAAAGCAACGACCAATTGTCCGAAGTGTGACCTTTCCAATGCAAATCTATCAGGCCTGGATTTATCCTATGCAGACCTCTCCAATGCAAATCTATCAGGGGCTAACCTCACCAACATAACGCTCTATCATGCCAACCTGGCTAATGCCAATCTATCAGGGGCGAACCTGTCGGATGCGAATTGCTATGATGCAGATCTCACTAAAGCAAATATGTTAAATACCAATATATCCAAGGCCAATTTCTATAATGCCACCTGGTCTAATGGGAAGAGGTGTAAGGCCAACTCAACAGGCAAGTGTAATCAATAGGATTAACGCTGAAGATATAAAAAAAAATGATTTCAGAAAAGAGGTGTTGTGATGAGCGGATTTACCATATTTATGATCATTGCGGCAGTTGGATTGATCGCCCTGATGGCTATTATTGCCGCCAGCCAAGGCAAATCAAAAAAGAAGGAATGATATTCTGCGATTATTGAAACGGGATTGGGGTGTGGGGCGATTTTCTTTGCCTCCTTCTTTTTTAGAATCCTCTTTGAAGTTCCCTACGGAAGCCCTGCCCCCGAGACATTGACTTCAACTATTTCTATTCGGCCGCTCGCTTGGGTCCTTGCTTCATCCGAAACGGAAGAACCCGCCGTGCAAACAAAGAGCATACGGCGGTGAGGTCCGCCCAACATACAAGCGTAGGGTTTGGTGATACCTTCACCTGTGGATGAGCTGGCCGCCTTCCTCAACGCATAGAACCCAACCGGGAGCCGGTGCGGCCACCCAGATAGAACCCTCGGCGTCCAGACAGATTCCATCGGGACGAATACCCTCCAAATGGGCCCAAACTCAGACAAGTTATTAAAAATGAAGGGAGGCAATGACCTTTTGTCCTTGACACCCTTTGAATCGGCATATTATATATTCTCTACCCAAAAGCAAGTTTTCTGTCAAACAGCACGATGGCGGCATGGTCGGGCCTGGACGTTGTTTGCCGGGCCGGTGCCCCCGCCGTCGAGTTCTTGAAGACCCAGAGAGAGGAAGAAAGACATGGCAGAAGCAAATAACAAGGTAATGAGTTCCCAACAAGCCATCGACCGATTCGTGCACGATGGCGACGAACTCATCATCGGCAACTACACCGTGGGTACCTGCGCTGAGTTGGTCTACGAGGTGGCTCGCCAGAAAAAGAAAAATTTCACTCTCTATTCACAGTCTGGGATCTTGGACGTGGAGGTTCTGGTAGCCGCCGGGTGTGTAGACCGCTTGGTGACTACCTATGTCCTGCGCTCAGGTGGAAAGAAAGGGGGCTCCGCGGTCGAACGAGCACTCCAGGCCGGAACCCTGAAGATTGAGGATTATACCAATTATAATTATAACGCCCGACTTGTGGCCGGTATGCACGGCTTCACCTTCATGCAAGTTTTTGAAGGAATCATGGCCACCGATTTATTCAAAAAACGCAGCTTCCTTGGAGAGGACAAGTACCGGGTAATCCAGTGCCCCTACACGGGGAAGAACATTCTCACCGTGCCGGCAGCCAACCCCGATGTCTGCATCGTCCACGTGCAGCGCGCCGACAGGCAAGGAAACGCCCAATATTGGGGCCCTATGGGAAGTGTGGCCGCTGCTGCTCTGTGCAGCAAGAGGATCATCGTCTCCTGTGAAGAGATCGTCGATCACGATGTGATTCGTTCCAGCCCTCATCTGACCATCATCCCCGCTTACAGGGTGGACGCTGTCGTCGAGGTCCCCTGGGGGGCCCACCCAACAGAGGTGCTCGGCTATTACAACCAGGACCGCCTCATGTGGGGGCTTTTCGTAATGGCAGCTGCGACGGGCGACGGGATGAAGGCCTGGATGAATGAATGGGTCTACGTCTGTGAGAACCGAGAGGCCTACCTCACCAACTACGTTCAGAAGTATGGGAACGGAATCCTCGACAATATCAGGGCCAAGTCCTATTTCTCAGCACCGGCCAACTACGGCTCCGCCTTCACTTCCGTCTGGGACGATAACGGGCTGGAGCGCTCTATGGGCATTACCCTGGAGGAACTGGAACGAATTCTTAAAGAGAGAGGATTGCTCTATGAATAAGCCATACACCCTTAACGAACTTCTTATCATCACCGTGGCCCGCGAGATTCATGATTACGACCGCATTATCCTCGGGGTGGGTCTGCCGACAACGTCAGGCGCCCTGGCCAAAGCGCTGTACGCACCTCATGCGGTGCTCATGATGGAGGCCGGGATCATCGACTTCGAGCCCCTGGTCCCGCCGAATCACATCGCGGACGCCCATTCCTGCCGGGGTTTCTCCTATGCCACCGACCTCTTTTCCACCTTCACCACGACCTACCGAGGGTTTGTGGATGTCTGCTTTTTGGGTGTCGGCCAGGTGGACAAGTACGGGAACTTGAACACTACGGTCATCGGAGACTATTATAAACCGTCCCTGAGACTCCCCGGATCAGGTGGTGCAGCGGACTTCATGTCCTACGCCAAACGAACAATCCTGGCCATGCGGGGAGGGCAGTTCGTGGAAAAACTCGACTACCGCACCTCTCCGGGTTATCTCGAGGGGGGCGATAGTCGGGACAAATCCGGACTCTTTCCGCCTGGAACAGGACCAACCATGCTGGTCTCCACCAAGGGTGTCTTTAAATTCCACCCAGAGACCAAAGAGCTCTACTTGGCTCAAATTCACCCTGGAACCAGCTTAAGGGACGTACGAAAAGACATACCCTGGGAACTTATGGTCGCCCCGGACCTTACCGAGACCGTATCCCCCACCGCAGAGGAGATCGACTTCATCCGGCACTTTGCCCCAGGTGAAGTGATCGGCAGAGAGCTCCGCATCGAACTCGGTTTAGCCTATCTGGCAAAGAAGGCCCAACAGCGTCTCAATGCTTGATACCATATTTGCAGATTTTATTAAGGATCTCAAAAATAACAAATTTGATCAAGATCAATCCCAGCGCCTATTTTAAACTACCCCCTGATTAAATGCCGATACTTGATTCTATGCGGCTGATCGGCAGCGGCTCCCAGGCGGGCTTTCCTGTCCGCTTCGTACTCTGAGTAGTTGCCGTCAAAAAAGAGGACTTTACTTTCCCCTTCAAAGGCCAGGATGTGGGTGACGATTCGATCCAGGAACCACCGGTCATGGCTTATCACCATGGCACAACCGCCGAAATTCTCCAGGGCTTCCTCAAGGGCCCTCATGGTATTGACATCTAAGTCATTGGTCGGTTCATCCAGTAGAAGTACATTGGCCCCTTCTTTTAATATGCGCGCCAGATGAACACGGTTTCGTTCTCCACCGGAAAGCAGGCCCACTTTTTTCTGTTGATCATTACCGGAGAAGTTAAATCTGGCCACGTAGGCCCTGGAATTGACTTCCCTCGTTCCCAGGGTAAGGATATCCTTACCGTCTGAAATGGTTTCCCAGATGGTTTTCTCAGGATCGAGAACATCACGGCTTTGGTCTACATAAGCCAGTTTAACCGTTTCGCCGATCTTTAGTTCACCGGAGTCCGCTTTTTCCTGGCCGGTAATCAAGCGGAAGAGTGTAGTTTTACCTGCGCCGTTTGGGCCGACGACTCCCACGATCCCGCCCGGAGGAATGAGGAAAGAAATATGCTCCATCAACAAATTGTCGCCATAAGCCTTGATCAAATTTTCGACTTGTATCACCAAGTTCCCCAACCGGGGGCCTGGGGGAATATAGATTTCCAAATCTTTATCTCTTTTTTCGCTCTCCTGATTGACTAAGGCCTCATAGGAATGAATACGGGCCTTGGCCTTGGCATGACGTCCCTTAGGCGACATTCGGATCCATTCCAGTTCGCGCTGAAGGGTCCTTTGACGCTTACTTTCGCTTTTTTCTTCCAGGCGCAGCCGGTTCTGTTTTTGCTCCAGCCAGGAAGAGTAGTTTCCCTTCCAGGGAATCCCCTCCCCACGATCCAGCTCCAGGATCCATCCGGCCACGTTGTCTAAGAAATAACGATCATGAGTGACGGCAATGACGGTCCCGGCATAGCGCTGGAGGTGATTTTCCAGCCAGGCCACGGATTCGGCATCGAGATGATTGGTGGGTTCATCCAAAAGGAGGATGTCGGGCTTTTGAAGCAAAAGCCGGCATAGGGCAACCCGTCGTCTTTCCCCTCCGGATAACACTTTGACCAATGTATCGCCGGGAGGACAACGCAGGGCATCCATGGCCATATCCAGTCTGGAATCCAGATCCCAGGCATCCAGAACATCCAGTTTTTCCTGGACCTGGGCCTGACGCTCAACAAGCTTATCCATTTCATCACCCGATAGGGGTTCGGAAAATCGCTCATTGATCCGGTTGAACTCATTCAATAAGTCAACCGTTGCCTGGACCCCTTGTTCGACCATTTCTTTTACCGTCTTGGTGTCATCCAGATGAGGCTCCTGCTCAAGAAAACCTACAGTATATCCAGGAGAAAGGATGGCCTGGCCGTTAAACTCTTGATCCACCTCGGCTAAGATACGAAGAAGAGAGCTTTTGCCCGATCCGTTGAGTCCCAGGACCCCGATTTTGGCCCCGTAAAAATAGGAAAGGGAGATATCTTTCAATACCGGTTTTTTGTCATAGTATTTACTGACTTGAATCATCGTATAGATGACTTTGTTCTGTTCTATAGCCATCTTGCTAAAGACCTCCTCTATCGCTCTGGTACAAAAACCGCAGTACCCCATCAGTCCGGCAGCAGGGATATTTCCTTTTTACAAAACAATATACCTCGCCCATCAGTATTCAGGCAAGCCCCAATTTTCCCCTTGCCCCCCTTTCCTTACCATTTTATAATCTTTCTGAATTTTTATTACCCACTCGTCAACCCATATACTTAGAGGGAAGGATATCATGAAAACCATGCTCAAGATTTTTATCGGTCTGTTTTTTTATGTCGGTTTTGCCCTGGCCGGAGGAGCAGTCCAGGTAGAGATGTTTTCTCCCCAGGGAACGGTCAAAGATGTCCGGCAGGTAAAAGCAAGATTTTCCGAACAGATGGTCCCCTTCGGCGATCCCCGGATCAGTGATCCCTTCTTCATACAATGCCCGGAAAAAGGGAAAGGCCGCTGGGTGGACGGCAGAACCTGGACCTATGACTTTGAGAAAGACTTGCCTGCCGGTCTGGTCTGTACCTTTCAGATAAAACCCGATTTAAAGACCTTGGCCAATGAACCGGTCGGGGATCAAAAAATCTTTTCCTTTAATACCGGGGGCCCCGCTGTCCGTGGTTCGAAACCGGAAGAAGGGCACAACTGGATCGATGAGCATCAGATATTTATCTTTTCCTTAGATGCCCAAGTGGATGAGGCCTCGGTTTTGCAAAATGTTTACTGCTCGGTTGAAGGCATTCAGGAACGAGTGGGCCTAAGATTGATCAAAGGTGAAGAGAAAGAAAAATTATTCAAAAGCATAAAATATAAAAAAGACAAAACACCTCATATCGTCTTTCAAGGCAAACAAACTTTTCCGCCCGGCTCAGAAGTAAAAATCATCTGGGGTAAGGGGGTAAAGGCTATTAGCGGTGTCCCCACCACTGAGGACCAGACGCTGGTTTTTAAAACACGCAAACCATTTTACGCCCAGTTCAAAGGCAAGAGAGAGAAGCCTGCTGCCGGCTGTATCCCTCTTCTGCCCATGAAACTGACCTTTTCTGCACCGGTTTCCTGGCAATCAGCCAAACAGATTTATCTAAAAAGTCAACAAGGCAAAACATGGAAGCCCAAACCAGGAGGGGAAGGATCTAAAGAATACGTCGACTGGATAGTGTTTGAAGGGCCTTTCCCTGAAAATCAATCATTCAGCCTACATCTTCCTAAAAATTTAAAGGACGACTCAGGCCGGCTCCTGACCAATGGGGACAAATTTCCGCTCACAGTAAAAACCGACCGGTATCCTTCTCTGGCAAAATTCGCCTCTCGTTTCGGTATTATCGAATTGAATGAAGGGGGATTGTTACCCCTAACGGTAAGGAACCTCGAGACCGAAATAAAGGCCTGGATGACCAGAGCGGAGGACAAACCGGATACGCTTAAAGAAAAAATAAAAGAAAAAGCCCTGGAAACTGTCTTGAAGGCCGGAGAGGCTATCAAACCCATCACACCTGAATCAATAAAAAAAGGGGCCGCTAATCTTACCCAGAACATAAAAGGAAAACTCCATCAAGTCCGATTGGATAAAGAAGAAAAAATCATCGAATGGTTAAATATTTTAAGATCGGCCAAGAGGGGAAAGCCTATTCTTAAGGGTAAGGACAGGTTAGAAAAAATTTCCATCCCTAAAAAAGAAGGCCCAAAAGAATTTGAAGTCCTTGGGATTCCCCTTAAAGGGCCCGGGTTTTATGTCATCGAACTGGAGAGCGAAATTCTCGGTTCACGCCTGCTGGCCAAGCCCGCTCCGATGTATGTGCCTGCAGGCGCCTTGGTGACCAATCTATCGGCCCACTTCAAATGGGGAAGGGCCTCCTCGCTCGTCTGGGTAACTACCCTGGATAAAAGTGAACCGGTTAGGGATGCCGTAGTGACCGTCCGTGACTGCACAGGGAAAAAGAGATGGGAAGGAAAAACCGATGAAACAGGGATAGCCAAAATAAATGCGGCCTTACCTTCGGAAAGAAACCTGCCCAGCTGTTCTGACAAACAGGAGCTTGAGGAATTTTCACCGGCCCTGGCCAATATCCGCGGTGGGCTTTTTGTTTTTGCCAAAAGGCAAAAGGATATAACTTTTACCCATTCAAGCTGGGATCAGGGTATAGAACCCTGGCGTTTTAATATCCCTGAGGGCGATTTTTCAGACAAAGACGGTTTTCTCGCCC
>Ga0209777_10008295_pt1 | contig 11384 bp, 10 predicted proteins | sample FrelakmetHBP12HB_FD_187147 | JGI IMG/M metagenome (GOLD analysis project Ga0209777, IMG submission 187147) | Freshwater lake sediment microbial communities from the University of Notre Dame, USA, for methane emissions studies -HBP12 HB (SPAdes)... | ecosystem: Environmental > Aquatic >...
AATGACGAGGAGCTGGCGAAGAAGATTCTCGCCCTCACCCACCCCGCCTTCATTCAGACACGAGACCAGAACAAGTACGCCGCAGCGGCCTGGAGCCTCAGCGAACTCGCGCAATTTGGTCTCAAATACTCCAAGCAGATACAGGCCAACTCACGTTCCCTAGCTGGCGCATTGGATGATTGGGGGTTCAAGGTTGTTGGAAAGGAGAAGGGCTACACTAAGACGCACCAGGTGATAGTCAACGTCCGCGAACTCGGGCCGAGGACCATTGAGAAAAGGTTCAACGAGTCAAATATCCTCCTCCCCACGACGGTTCTCTGGGATGACCCACCGGATGGCAGGGGTGGGCTTAGGATCTCCGTGCAGGAGGCGACGCGTCAAGGTATGGGTGAAGATGAGATGAGGAAAGCCGCTGCACTGATTAAGAGGTCAGTAGACGGTGAAAGACCAGAGGTCATGAGGGGTGAGGTCGAGAAGCTCGTCACACCCTTTAGACAACTTAAGTATTGTTTCTAGACCTTACATTTTCAGGCCCGCTTTGGTCAATAAGCAGCCAAGGAGGACATTCGCCCCCCTTTCCAAATCATCTGGTTGACTCCGCTCCTCGGGGCTATGACTTACGCCATTTTCAGATGGGATGAAAATCATCGCTGTTGGGCAGACTTTGTGCATGAACTGGGCATCGTGCCCGGCACCACTTGGTAACCGGAGAGTTGAGTAGCCGCGCCTCTTGGCCTCTTTCTCAACTGAGTCGACCATCTCGGGTTTGAAGTGGACGGGCTGAGCATCCGCGGTCATTTCCTTCTCGAGCTTCAGTTGTCTACGTCCCGTAACCTCCGCTGCCATTCTCTCAACATCCTTTTTCCCCTCTCTGAATATGTTGTCGTCGTAGGATCGGTAGTCGATGGTGAAGTCAGCTAGGCTTGGGACGACGTTTATGGCACCAGGTTCTAGACGGAGCTTGCCCATCGTGCAGAGGGCGTTTCCCCTCCGCGCCACCGATTCGAGGAGACGAATGTATAACTCGGATGCGCCTGCCATTGCGTCCCTACGCATATCTAGAGGTGTTGTCCCGGCGTGGTTTGCCTCACCGTGTAAACGCATTCGCCACCAAGCTATACCCTGCACACCTTCGACAACTCCGACTTGTATGCTTTGTTTGTTGAGTATTGGACCCTGTTCGATGTGCAACTCGAAATATGCCTGTGGATCGATGCGTTCAGACCCGAGGTAGCCTATCTTCTGCAGCGCCTCCCTCACGGCGACGCCGTTGTCGTCTCTCCTCGCGTAGGCTTTCTCCAGCGGGTAGCTACCAGCCATGACGATGCTCCCCATCATGTCGGGTTGGAACCTGACCCCCTCCTCGTTTGTGAAACAGGCGACGCCAATGGGGTGAATAGTTTCGATTTCCTTCTCGTTTAGGTGCCTTACGACCTCGAGGGCACTAAGTACGCCGTAGGCGCCATCGTAGATGCCGGCGTCAATAACCGTGTCAAGGTGTGAGCCCATAATTACTGGCTTAATGGAAGAATCCGAGCCCTTCCGGACTCCGAAGATGTTCCCTATGCTGTCGATACTAACCTTGAGTTCCTCTTTCTCCATCCAAGAGACTAGGAGATCCCTAGCCCTCCCGTCCTCCTCGCTTAGGGCGAGTCTCGTGACACCCCTGAAGTTGAGCCTCCTGCCGATTCGCCCCATCTCGGTTAGTGATTGTTCGAGTCGGGCGATGTTGATTCTTGTCTCCACCTTTAAGACACCCTCCCAAATGAATCGCGCACAGAGGATAAAAGACCAGAATGGAAATCTCTGTTCAGAAGCGATACATACTGAAAGCGTTCACACCTAAACATGGATGAATTAGAGACCCAGGTTTTCCAATCAATCGAATTCGGGAGGGATAGAATGGTTCGATTCCTCCAGGACCTTATTAGGATTGACACGCAGGTCCCGCCGGGACATGACTACGATAGGGTTTGCGAAATGATCGGAGATAGATATCGGTGCCTCGGCTACTCCACGTTCCTTCACGATGCCCCAGAGAAGTATTTGAGGCTCAGTGGGGCTAAGTACATTGGTCTGGAGGGGCCGAGGACTAACCTCGTTGCCTGCCTTAAGGGCACCGGTGGAGGACCCACGTTACATATTAGTACCCACACGGATACCGCCGCCATACAGACGGAGGGCTGGACTGTCGACCCCCTCGGCGGCGAACTCACAAAGACAAGCAAATACGGCAAGAGCTCCTTCGATAAGGGCGGGGGCTACATCTGGGGCAGAGGTGTCGGCGACGACAAGGGAGAGACCGCCGCCCTTCTACTTGCCCTCGAAGCAATCGAAGAGTCTGGAGTTAAGCTCAAGGGAAATCTCGTGATCACAGCGAATTGCGATGAGGAGATTGGTGGCGTCGCTGGGCTTGGCTACCTCATCAGGGAGGGAATAGTGAAGGCGGATCTCGGTATCCAGCTCGACGGCTCCATGACGGGCATCGGTCTCAGCGCTATGGGGAGGACACGCTTCCTTATACGCACAAGGGGTAAGAGCTACCATGGTCAGGTTCCCATCCTTGGCGTAAACGCCATCGAGAAGATGAGCAAACTCAACGTCGCACTCGACGACTATTGGAGAAATGTCCTCCTGAAGCGAAGGTATCAGACATCCGGTATTGACTTCGGCGAGGATCTTAGGGCTAGGGGCATCGTCTGCCCAACGGGTATGCTGAACATAGGAACTATCAAGGGCGGTGTACAGGGGGCCACAGTCCCTGATCTATGCGAGGAGGAGGTATTACGGGGCATGATACCCGACGAGACCTACGAGGACACACTTGCCGAGTTCAGGGCCGTCCTCGACGGCGTCAAGGTCACTGACGCGGATCTCCAGTATGAGCTGGAGACAATCAACTTCCGCGAGGGCTACGTCGTGCCAGCCTCGGACCCGTATGCCCTGGAATGCCAGTCTCTCATTGAGGAGGCCGTAGGAAGAAAACTCCCCTTCACCGGCACCCTTGCAAGCACCGATATGAACTATCAAGTTGTCGATGGAGCTATGCCCTGTATAAACTTCGGCGTCGGAGGCCTTTATAGCAAAGGCCACAGCCAGGACGAAAACATCAGCATAGACGAAGTAGTCGAATGCGCTAAGGCTGTTGCCCTCATTACCATTCGCAAACTAGGAACACAATGACTAGAGGAAAAGAAGCGTCACCAAATGTGTGCGCGGGCGAAACTACTTCAACCTACCCGAAAAGGCGCATAAAGATCGGCTTAATGAACTGATCAATATCGAAAAATACTAAAAACTTTGGGGAATACTTCTATTTCATCACTACTCACTGAGTTTATCCTCTACTCTAGTATACATCCAGTACCCTAGGAGTATCTCCCAAACAGCGATGTAGGTTACTGAAAGCGCCTCAGGGATTGCAGGGGACTGCCAATGCAGCAGCCAGATGGCTGCAGCTAGGACTGCTGTCCCCCACGAGAGCAATGCGTGGAACCTCATCCCCTTCTTGTAGCAGAAGAGACCGATCACTGTGACCGCTAGGGGGAGAACCACGAAGAAACCCACGCTTAAGTAAATGTGCCAAGGCTCGATGGTTTCGTTAGCGATCCCAATTCCTAGAAGGAGGAAACAAGAAAGCAGGTAAAGACTACTGCCTAGCTGACCAACAATGTCCCCCTTCGTCATCTCGAACAAACCCGCGCTAAACATCATGATCAAAGCAGCCGTCATAGCCAGACCGGAGTTGAAGACGACAGACTCGAAGCCCTGGACTCCTAGATCGCTGAGGGCGTTCAAGGACCAGTTGAACCAAGGGCTGATCCAGATACTCATCCCCACCATAATCAACCCAAATAGTGGGGCGATCATGCCAAAGAAGCCGGCGAGCTGAAGAATCTTGAGGTTCATCATCGAAAAAGAGGTCCGAGTAATGTTAAGCGTATCGCCTAGCGCGAGAGTTAGTTGACACCGATCCCTCTTGACTCAAGCAATTTTTTGAGCCCTGACGCCTCCAGCGCCCTCACTAGGCCGTATCCAAGCAAGGAAACCGCGATCAAACTGCTTAGTGATATACTCGCTATCATCGCCAGCCAGATAGGGAGGATGAACCCGAAGATGTCGGGTGGGGGGAAGAAAGTCCACAAGTAGCCGCCCACGACCACTCCAATGACTAAGGAAGCCGCGACACATGCTGCCAGAAGGTTTCTCTTCATCTTCCAGATCAATAGACCCGCTAGTAGGTTGGCCAACGCACCGAAGATAACATCCATTGGACCCAAAAAAAAGTATAAGTTACCTATTAGGGCACCGAGCGATACCCCAACCGCTGCTGGCCAACCTAGCAATGCAGTTAAAGGTATTAAACAGTCAGCAACCCTGAGTTGAACTGGACCGAAACTGATGGGCGCGAGCACTATCACGAGTGTCGCGTATAACGCCGCCAAGATTGCGGCCAGGCTAATATCTACTATCTTCATGCCTCCCTTCACCGGGGTTTCTTTGGCGGAATCGGGTGGGAGGCCCCACTCACCCGCCGGGCTAACAAAAAACTCAATGCCTTATAACCATTCCCTAAAAAATAGTGATCAACTAGTACCATCCGCAACAACGGATATCGAGTTCAGAGCAGAGATCCCGCTTAATGTTTCATCGAGGCTAACCTTACCGAGGCGCGCCACATGAATTAATACAAAACGTGTTACTTGTTTTACTTCGACCAATATAATACTCTCAATACTCTCTTGTTCTGCTCATAATCGGGGTTAGGATAAGGTGCTTTTGAGCCAGTTATACCTAAGTTTCGTCGCGCCCTTCTCCAACCCTCTTATATTACCCTTAAACAAAGGAAATAATATGGAGAAGATCGACCTCCGAAAAAAGTTTAAAGAATTGTATTCTTCGAAGGAGAAACCGGAGATCGTAGAGGTACCCAAGTTCGGGTACCTCACTTACACGGGGCGTGGGGAGCCTGGTGGAGTCGCTTACACAGTGGCATTAAACGCACTTTACTCAGTGGTTTACGCACTCAAGTTCGCCTTCAAGAAGAATGGCAGAGACTTCATTGTGATGCCGCTTGAGGGGCTCTGGTGGTGGGACAATCCTAAGGTTGTCAACCTAGAAGATGCTCCACCTAGGGAGACGTGGAACTGGACGTCGATGATCATGGTTCCAGACTTCGTTACGCATGAGGTTTTAGAGGAGTTGAAACCGGAAATCGTAGAAGAAGGGAAACTCCGTCAAGAAGGTCAGGCTGGAGAAGTTCAAGGAAGGTCTCTCCGCCCAGATCCTCCACGTTGGGACATTCAGCGACGAGCCCCGCAGCCAGAGAATCCTTCTTGGCTTCATCAAGGAGCAGGGATACAGGTTAAGAGGGATCCACCACGAGATCTACATGAGTAACCCGCGGCGCACGGCTCCCGAAAAGTGGAAGACCATCCTCAGGCACCCCATAGAGAAACTCTAGCCAACAGGCACCTTCTATACCCCCGCTGCGCATATGAGGGAGTAAAAGAGGCATCGAAGTGATCGATTACCACGTCCACGAGCGCCACTCAAGGGATGCCATAACCGCCACCGTTGCGGAGTATGTTAAGGTCGCGGAGGCGAGAGGGATCAACGAGATCGCCTTCACAACGCACCTTATAACAACCGGCCCAGACGTAGACGTCAGTATCCCGGTTGAGGAGTTATCAGAGTATGTCGATGAGATCGAGGATGCGAAGGAGACGACGAATGTCAGACTTCTCATTGGCCTCGAGGTTGACTACTTCCCCGAGGAGGAGCGCCACCTCGAGCACATCCTATCCGAGTACCAATTCGACTTCATCCTAGGCAGCACACATTACATCAATGGCATCGACATAGGCTCACGAAGCCTCGCCGAACAATTCTTTGCCGGTCGCTCGATAAGTGAGGGTGCTGACGAGTACTTCCGTGTCTGGAGGCAAGCGATTGAGAGCGGACTCTTTGACGTCATGGCCCACCCTGACTACTGGAGAAAGTACATCCACCTCTTCAGGGAGAGGGCGCATTGGAGCGACTACGGTTCCGTGGTCTTCGACGCATTAGAATTGCTGGCGAAGGACGGCGTAGGCATAGAAGTTAACACATCAGGCATCCGCCACGGGATCGGGAGCTTTTTTCCCCTGCAGGAGTTCCTCATCGCCGCTCATGATGTTGGTGTAAAGGCCGTTACTGTCGGAAGCGATAGCCATACGGCTGGTACCCTAGGTTTCAAACTCGAGGAGGCGGCGAGGCAGCTCAGAGAAGCCGGATTTACGACTATGAGCACCTTTAGAGGTAGAAAGAATACTAAGGTCTCCATCGATAACTTTTTGATGAGCGGCTTGCGTTAGCCGAATCTCCCTATTAGTTTCAACTTCGAGTCTCCTCATCCTCATTGTTCCCCGTCGTTGGGTGAGGCATAACACATCTAGGTGACACGTGCGAGATGAAACGACAAATTAACAACCCTTTAATGGATACTTTGAAAACTGTACAAGAAATTTAGGTGTGGATTAGGAAGGAACTCGTTCTAAACTACAATGATTCGGGCATCAATGAGCTGGTAAGTACTCAGTAGTTTTAGGGCTGTGGTCTAGTGCCTAGAGTCACGGAGATGTCTCTGGGGACGTTATCCCTGAGTATCGTCATGGTGACCGTGTCTCCGGGCTTCTTGTTTCTCTGAAGGTATACGATCAGATCGTAGAAATTCTTCATGGGAGTGCCGTCAACCGCGGTGATCACGTCGCCCCCGACGGAGACGCTGGCGCCGTCGACTGTCGCGGTCCTCGTCCCGCCTTTTAAGCCAGCCTTGTCCGATGGCCCGTTCGAGGTGACGGAGACGACCAGGGTACCACGGGTTCCCGCTGGCAGGCTCATAGCGTCTATGACATCTGGGGTCACGTCTCTGCCTTCGATGCCGAGGTATGCGTGGTCGTAGGTGCCCTTTGAGAGGAGGCTCGGGAGCTCTCTGCTGATCGTATCGCTGGGAACGGCGAATCCTATGCCTCTAGAGGTATCCGTGGGGATGGCTGTGTTTATCCCGACCACCTCGCCAGCCATGTTTAGGAGTGGTCCACCGCTGTTGCCTGGGTTGATGGCCGCGTCGGTCTGGATGACGTCAACTATTGGGTAGTTACCCTGTGAGTCCATCTGCCTCCCGACCGCGCTTACTATTCCTCGCGTCAGGGTGTCTGCCAGCCCATAAGGATTACCGATTGCAACAACATCTTCACCGACTTGAAGACTCGAAGAGCTACCGAGCTTCAGGGGTTTTAGTACACCCACTGGGGCGTCGACTTTAATGACCGCGAGATCTGAGTATGGGTCCCTACCCACCAGTGTTGCCTTGACGATTGTTCCGTTGATGAAGGTCACGGTGATGCTGCTTGCGTCTTGGACTACATGGTTGTTGGTGATTATCCTCCCTTCGGTATCGTAGATGAAACCGCTACCTTGCGCCGCGCCGGTGGGGAGTGTAACATCGATCAGCACTACGCTGTCTCTTGTTTTGTTGTAGAGTTGAATAAGGCTCGAAGCCGGTGGTGTCGTGGATCCGCCTCCACCACTATTCTTCAATGTATTCTGTAGAGTTGAGATCTCGGCGTTAGCGATACTGAGCTGAGACTCGATCTCATGCAAAGACGTAGTAAGAGCGGAGGCTTGGTTTTTCACCCCTAACAATTGCTCATTGGTGTTGACCATTGTGTAAGCTATCAAAGCCACATTGGCTACTAATAGAATAGCAACAAGGATGGGAAGCCAGCCCACTGTACGTTTCGGGCGGCTGCCATAGAACCATTCATCGCTCATCGAAGACACTATCTGGAGATATCGATTTCGGTGGGGATAAAGATACCCTAATTCGGGTTTGTCACCTCGATAAATTTAGTTTGGTTATAGCTTCGATTTGCACGTGCTCCTCTCCCTTTAGGACCTCCTTCGGCGGCTTCACCTCGACATGAGTCGTCTCACCTGATGGAAGTATACGTCTCTGCCAGTGCCTGTCGTTTATCACCTCTAATGCGTTGTTCCTGACCCAGTTGCCGAGTACGTCGCTGCCGAGGACTTCGATGTGCTGACCGCCGCGCGAGCGATCTTGTTGACTGCGTAAAAGGCATTGGTGTTTTGTAAAACTTGCTGACCACCCTACCCTGGGCTGCCCTGCCCAGCCCTGCCCAGCCCTACCCTGCCCAGCCCTGACTGCCCTGCCTGGCTTCACCTGCTATAGGAGCAGGGTTTCCAGCGGGTGCAGGGGTGGGCAGGGGACCAGCATCAGGGTCAGGTTGGTGGCAGAGCAACCCAAGAAGGTACCTGCCACGCGTACGGTTTGGGAAAAGGAGTTATGAGATGTTGGAGACAACGAGGTACTTAAGGAACTCTTCTCCCTGAAGACCCTGCTCCTTGGCCCAGGCGACTCCAGTTAAGTCGTCCTTCTCAAGCTCGCTGAAGACCAGGTAGGCCATGATGGGGTTGAAGCCGAAGTCGTTCCCGCCCCTCGCCTGACTCACCGTCTTGTAAATCTGGCTCCGAAGGTTTGTACGGATAAGGGCGACGTCGCCCTCGTAGATAGGGGCGAGGATATCGCTGTAAGGCTTCCCCAGGCTCTCTACTGCCTCTCTTATATCCGCGCCATTGACGACGAGGTGGAGCACATCTTTACTAATGTTGTATGTGACATCGAACATCTCGGGCTTCGAGCCCTCGCCCTCCTTGGATGCACGGCTTTGTTTGATCGCAACCAAGAAGTTCTCTATGTCGGCCTCGAGCTCAACAATCTTGCTGATCAGATATCTCTGATCTCTTGGGAGCTTATCCACAGTCTTCAAGATCGTGGTGCTGTAGAGGTGTTGCAGTTCTAGTTGCAGTGGCCAGATCGCATCGTACTGTTTATAGGCTGTCACCTTCTCAGCCACGACATCATAGTTTGTGCCCTTCAGCATCTCGAGCAGCGCATCCATATCACCGGCCTCGGACAACGCCTGGTAGCTCGGGGCTTTAAAGGGCATCATGGGGACGAGGCTTGCCTGGATTTCTTGAGGTGTTTCATCGCTGAACTTGCCCCTGATTATCCTATCGAGGTTCAGAGTCTCGAATCGCATGTAGTAGTAGGTCTGTAGGAGTTCCCCTATCCTGCTGGGGACGATGTCGACTATCTTGACGATGCGTTCGATGAATTTTTGGTAGAAAACTCGCTCGAGGCTGGTGCTCGGGTTAACATCCGGCTCGAGGTTGACCTGCCCATATGGAGTTTGGGAGAGCTGGACTATGAACTCCTCTAGACTGTCCGCGGATGTGATCGACCGCATCTGATGTGAAGTGAGCAGGTCGGCGAGAAGCGCGTGGCTTCTGACGACCGCGTAGGTCATGCTTCCGGTCTTTACCTTTCCGATGCCAACGCACCCCCGATCAGTTTTATGCGCACTAGGTCTTCCATCTGCTCTTCGTCGAGTTTGTCCTGAATGTATTTTATAACAGCCTTCATATCGGGGATGACAAAGTTTTCAAGGGCGTTCACCTTGCGGTTGGTCTTCCCCAGCTCATCGGCGAGCCTCTCGACCCTACTCTCAAACTCGGCCAGCCTAATTATCTCCTCGAGGATCGAATAGACCTTGTCAGAGGCATAGCTTAGAGTGATATCAAGCTCTCCCTCGACCTTGGGTCTGCTGAGGATCTTGATATATGGATACTGGACTCCCATGACACTCTTTGGCAGCAGGTCGATGTCTAGCGTACTGCGTATGCTGTTGGCTTGGCTCTCTACCTCGGTTGGTCCTAGGCTGAGGTAAGCGGCTTGGACAGCCTTGTAGGCCTCTTGTAGGTTGTTGAGAAGAAGCCTACGTCTTCCCCTGAGCACCTCGATGGACTCGCTCAACTCTTTAGCGAGATGGTCCCTCTTGAGCTTGAGGAACTCTGTGCCTCGCTCAATGAAGACTATGCTACGCTGCATCTCCATGAGGTAGCCCTTTGTGGGCCGGACTCCACTCTTCGAGGACAAGGCTAATTCTCTCTCTTACGGTACTTCGGATGGTACTCCTTGATGTATGCCTCGCGGACTCTGATCAAGTCCTCCTCTGGAAGCATCGCTAATAGGTCCCAAGCTAGGTCGAGTGTCTGTTCGATGGTTCTGTTCTCGTAGCGGCCTTGGTTAACGAACTTGGTCTCGAAGGCGTCGGCGAATTCGAGCCATTTTCGCTCACGCTCGGATAGTCCGACGGTTCCGACGATGCGAACCAGACCGCGGGCGCGCGTTCCCTCCGCGTAGGCCATGTATAGCTGGTTGGATACGTCTTGATGGTCCTTGCGAGTCGTTTTGGCGCCGATACCGTCTTTCATAAGCCTGCTGAGGCTGGGTAGGACATTCATCGCGGGGTAGAGGCCCTTGAGGGAGAGCTCCCTCTGGAGAATGATCTGCCCTTCGGTGATGTATCCCGTGAGGTCGGGGATTGGGTGTGTGATGTCGCCTGCAGGCATCGAGAGAATGGGCATTAGGGTGACTGAGCCCTTTTTGCTAGTGACTATGCCTGCGCGCTCATAGATTGTGGCGAGGTCACTATATAGATATCCAGGATAACCCTTACGGGTTGGGATCTCCTCACGAGCGATGCTGATGCTGCGTAGCGCCTCGGCGTAGTTTGTCATATCTGTTAGGATTGTGAGAACATGTAGCCCCATGTCGAAGGCGAGGTACTCGGCGATCGTTTGGGCGATACGCGGTGTGACTATACGCTCAATCGGCGGGTCGTCGGCAAGGTTTAGTACCAACACCGACTTGTTGAGGGCACCGGTCTCCTCGAACTCCTTGCGGAAAAAGTCGGCCTCCTCGTTCTTGATACCCATGGCGCCGAAGACGATGGCAAAGTCGCTCTCCTTTCCCGGGATGGTCGCCTGACGGGCGATCTGGGCGGCGAGTAGGTTGTGGTGGAGACCGGATTCGCTGAAGATTGGTAGTTTTTGCCCTCTGACTAGGCTGTTCATCCCATCAATGCCGCTCATGCCTGTTTGGATGAAATCAGTGGGCACGGCGCGGGCCGCGGGGTTAATGGTTCCTCCGTTTATATCACGCATGTCCTCGCTGAGGGGCGTTGGCATCCCGTCGCGTGGAACGAAACTACCGCTGAAGACTCTACCGATGAGGTCGTTGGTGACTGGGATCTTCTGGGTCTCGCCTGTGAATCTGACTCCGACGTTTAGGTCCATTCCGGATGTGTTTCCGAAGCACTGGACCATTGCCCAGTCCTTCGAAACCTCGAGGACGCTTCCCAAGACCTCGTAGCCAGACTCGGTGCGGATGCGGACGATCTCATTGTAACTGATTCCCTTCACGTTCTCTACGAAGAGTATTGGGCCATGGATTTCCTTGACGGTCTTATAGACTAATC
>Ga0209777_10008296_pt1 | contig 11384 bp, 7 predicted proteins | sample FrelakmetHBP12HB_FD_187147 | JGI IMG/M metagenome (GOLD analysis project Ga0209777, IMG submission 187147) | Freshwater lake sediment microbial communities from the University of Notre Dame, USA, for methane emissions studies -HBP12 HB (SPAdes)... | ecosystem: Environmental > Aquatic >...
CATTTTTTTTATAACATTAATAAATAATATAATAATTATTAATTTGACAAATGTTTGCCGTTTCTTTAGGTTTTTCATTGTCAAAATAGCTTATGGATAAACAGGAAATAAACACTTCCATTTTCATGAATGGTGTGTATTATAAAATTCTTTTTATCTAAAGTTTATCCGATGAAGGTCTGGGCTGAAAACAGTCGTGTCCATCTATACTTTGATAAGCGCCAGGTGACTTAACCATTTAAGTATAGCGGAGAAAGGAAAACCCATGCCACAACGCTTGGAAATAATGCTTAAACCGGAAGTCCGAGATCCAGAGGGAGAAACGCTCAAAAAGAAGGCCTGGGATTATCTGGGGATTAAGGTGGAAGAAGTTCGGACCATCCAGGTCCTGACCTTCGATACGACCTTGACCCAAGATCAATTGGAGGCGATCCGGGTTGAAATTTTTTCCAATCCGGTGACTCAGATTTCTTCTTTCCAGCCCCTGGCCAAAGAATTTGATTGGCTAATCTGGGTGGGGTTTCTACCCGGGGTAAAGGATAACGCCGGAAGCACGGCCATTGAAGCCATTGAATCTTTTCTGGAGATCAAGATTTACCCTGGTGAAGCCGTCTATACATCCAGGCAATATCAGATCAAAGCCCGGCGAATAAAAAAAGAGGCCATTGAACGAATAGCCCGGGAACTCCTGGCCAATGACTTGATTCAACAATGGCGGATTTTTTCTAAATCGGAATGGGATGCTTCAGCAGGGATAGGAACCCTTATCCCCAAAGTGGAATTGCATCATCAACCCACGGTATCCGTCATACCCATTGATTCCCTGGAAGAATTTTCCCGGCTTAACCGGGAACGGTCCTGGGCCCTGCCGAAAGGGGATATGGCTGTTATCCAGGCCTATTTTCAAAAGCCGGAAGTTTTGGCCCAACGAGGCCGCATCGGGCTGACCTTGCCCACTGATGTGGAACTGGAATATATCTCCCAGGCACGCAGCGATCACTGCAATCATAACACCTTCAGGGGTTTGTTCCATTATGTCGATCTTTCAACCGGGGAGCGGACAACAATCGACAACCTTTTTAAAACCTGTATCGAAGCCCCAACCTTAAAGATACAAAAAGAGAAAAATTGGGTGATCTCAGTCCTTTGGGATAATGCCGGTGTGGCCCGGTTTGATGAAGATCATTATTATTGCATTACGGTTGAAACCCACAACAGCCCTTCCAATATGGAACCTTACGGCGGGGCCATAACCGGGATCGTGGGGGTTTATCGGGATCCTATGGGCACGGGCAAAGGCTCCCGGCTCTGTATGGGCAGTTACGGATATTGTGTCGGGCCCAGGGATTATGCCGGTCCTCTCAAACCCAAACTCCATCCCCGCCGTCTGCTTGACGGAATCATCGAAGGGGTGCGGGACGGCGGAAACAAAAGCGGGATCCCTACGCCATTCGGCCAAGTCTTTTTTCATCCCGGCTATATCGGCAAATGCCTGGTCTTTGTGGCAGCCATGGGATTCATGCCAGCCAAGATAAAGGAAGAACCGATAGAATTAAAACGGACCGAACCGGGAGACCTGATCGTCATGTGCGGAGGACGGGTGGGTAAAGACGGGATCCACGGGGTTACGGCCTCTTCCGAAGTGTACAGCGCCAACACCCCGGCCGGTCATGTCCAGATCGGCGACCCCTACACGCAGAAAAAGATGCACGACTTCCTGCTTGAAGCCAGGGATGAAGGGATTGTGCCTTATATTACCGACAACGGCGGCGGCGGGCTTTCTTCCTCGGTGGGCGAATCGTCCCGCTTCAGCAACGGCTGTGAGGTCCATCTGGATCGGGTGCCCTTGAAGTATGAGGGTCTGGATCAATGGGAGATCTGGGTTTCCGAATCCCAGGAACGGATGACCGTGGGTTTAAAGCCTGAACATTGGGACCGCTTCCAGGCCCTGGCCCGCAAGCATAATGTGGAATGCGCCAGCCTAGGGAACTACACGGCTTCCGGCAAGGTCCATCTGCTTTATCAGGGAAAAACCTGTGCCTATGTTGACCTGGGTTTTTTGCAATCCGATTTTCCCAAATGGGCCTTTGAGGCCGAGTGGCAGCCACCGGAAGCCAGGGGCCTGATCGAGCCGGTGATTAAGGAACCGGAGGATTACCTTGGACTGTTAAAAAATATATTATCCAGACCGAACATCGCCTCCAAAAACTGGATTGCCCGTCAATACGATCACGAGGTCCAGGGTGGAAACGTGCTTAAGCCCCTGGCCGGGAAATACCGCGACATCCCCGGCGACGCCGTGGTCATTAGGCCCCATCTGCCTTCCTTGCGGGGCATTGCCTTCACCCAGTCCATCCTGCCCACTTATGGATCAATCGACCCCTATGCTATGGTAGCCGCCACCATTGATGAGGCGGTCCGCAGACTGCTGGTGGTGGGCAGCGACCTGGAGCAAATCGGGGGAGTGGATAATTTCTGCTGGCCCAGTATTCAATATGACCCACAGGAAAACCCGGATGGGAAATACAAGGCCGCCCAACTGGTGCGGGCCAACTGGGCCTTGAGGGATGTCTGCCTTAAGTTCGGCATCCCCTTGCTTTCGGGAAAAGACAGCATGTATGTGGACGGCTATATCAACGGCCCCTTTGGAGAGGCCCACCGGATCTCGGGCCTGCCGACCTTTCAATTTACGGCCACCAGCATCATTCCGGATGTCCGTAGGTGTGTCTCAATGGATGTAAAAGTTCCCGGAGACCTGATCTATGTCCTCGGAGAAACCAAAGACGAATTGGGGGGGTCGGAATACTATGATCTTTTAGAACATATGGGGCTGAATGTTCCACATTTAAATGGTGTACCTGAAAAAAATCATTATGTGGTCTTGCAGCGAGCCATAGAAGCAGGCCTGATTTCCACAGCCCACGGGGTTTATCGGGGAGGCCTGGGCATCCATTTGGCCCTAATGGCCTTGGCCGGAGATTCGGGGGTTGATGTTGACCTGACCAAGCTCCCTGTTCCTTCACCTATTCGATCCGATAAACTCTTGTTTTCCGAATCCTGTGGCCGGGTAATCCTGTGTGTGGACCCCAAAAAGAAAAAACCTTTTGAAAAATTGATGGCCGGGTGTCGGATGGATTGCATCGGCCGGGTGCGAAAAGATCAAAACTTTACTATTGAAGATGGAAAGCACATCTTGATAAAGACGCGACTGAAGCCCTTGAGAGAGGCCTTTCATCAAACTTTTGGAGGCTTGATATGATGAAAACTCCTCGTGCCTTGGTTTTAACCGGATATGGTCTCAATTGTGATTGGGAAACCCAATATACCTCAACCCTGGCCGGCTTTGAGGCCGAACGGGTGCATATCAGTGAATTGATAAATCCGGAAGTTGGGCAGACACTTCAAAAACTTAAAGATTATCACCTCCTGGTTTTTGATGGCGGGTTTAGCTGGGGGGATGATCACGGGGCTGGGGTCCTTCTGGCCACCCGTCTGAAATACAAACTAAAAACCGACCTGGAAGAATTTATCGCCGCCGGGAAAATGATCATCGGGATCTGCAATGGATTTCAAGCCATGGTCAATATGGGATTACTGCCGGGTTTTGAAGGGCATTATGACCGGCGGGAGGTTGCCTTGCTGGCCAATGACTGCGGCAATTTTAGAAATGATTGGGTGAAGATGAGGGGTAATCCCGAATCTCCCTGCATTTTCACTAAAGGCATTGCATGGCTGGAATTACCCATTCGGCACGGGGAAGGGAAATTTTTTGCGCCGGAAGGGGTGTTAAATCAACTGCAGCAAAATAATCAGGTGGCCCTTTTTTATGTTATGCCTTCCGGAGACAAGGCCGAAGGCAGATTCCCCTATAACCCCAACGGTTCCCTGTTGGATATTGCCGGTATCTGCGATCCCACCGGACGCATCTTCGGGCTTATGCCCCATCCCGAGGGCTATCATCACTTCACCCAGCATCCCAACTGGACCTTGCATAAAGAAATGAGGCAGAGAGAAGGGAAGCCATTGGAAAATGAGGAAGGGGCAGGATTAAAAATTTTCAAGAATGCGTTTGATTATCTTAAAAAAACCTTCTAAGAATCCAGAATAATACAAAAAAGATTTTTTACTCTGGCTATTGAAACTTATGTTCAACACAACTCCGTTGTGAACTTATTTTTAACAGTATGTACTCTACTTTCGGTTTTTGGGGACGCCCTTTAGATGTTTATATTTGAATAATCCTCAAACATTCAGGATTCTATCCGAGTAATGTAAATGTAAATATATAAAGGGCGTCCCCTCGAACTCCTGCCTTTATTCCCCTTACCTTTGACCCAATTTTTTTCTTGACCGTGTCTTTTCCTTGTTTAATATTCTTCCCTTCATAAAGCAAGTTCTTATCAAACACACTGTTGTTTCAAGAAATTATTATACTTCTTTATTTCTTATTGTACTGCTCGGCAATTTGTCTTGTCATTTTGGTATTCTTCGCGATGTCTACCATAACAACAACGGCCTCAGCTAAAAAATAAAAAAACATAAGAACAAAGAAAGCAACAAAAAATCCGCTGGCAATAAACAATATTCCTCCCAAAAATCCCTCACCACCACCAAAATTTGGAACAATAGGAGCTACCCTTCTAATAAGAAAAAAGGCATCACCTCTTATGAACCAGACAAGAATGCCTCCCGCGACAGAAATAACAGCCGCGAAACAAGCATATATTTCTCCGATGAGCTTAAGTGCAATCGATGCAATTGGGATAACAGTAAAATCAGCTTCTGGTAGTTCGGCAATATCTCCAGCTCTAATAAGCATGGTATGAACCACCATGTAAATAGCGATAACAAAAAGTAACTGGAAAATAATGATTCCTAATGTCCACTCCGTAGATGCTCCTGAGACAGACTGCCATTCAGGGATCCAAACCACAAGGCTCGCAATGGCAACCACCACGGCCATAATTCGCAAAATAACTGCAACCGCTTTTTTAAAGAACTGTCCTTGAGAAATAAGTTGAAGCACCGACTTCATAAATAAATACTTTTCCATGGCAACCTCCTTTTGGTTTAAAATAAAGGGCCTAAATTAGTTGAGCAGCATAAAATTTGATACCTTTTTCTCAATATTTTATTTTTGGTCAGACCTATTCGTCTGGTTCGCGCGATTTTTACTTATGTCAAGTCTATTTTTTAAGGAATATTCCTCCAGGCACTAAAAAACCTTAGACATGATCATTCCTTCTTTCCAAAATTCGCCTGGCAGACATTCTGACCGCCGCTGGCAGCATCCGCCATTCATAAGGCAAGACTACATCCTGCAAGTCTTTGGCCACTTTGAGGGGATCCTTTGATCCTTCATAATAATCTCTTACGATTGAATTTGGTATCAAAACCGCTTGTCGTAAAAGCATATCCCCTCCGTCATACTCGGCACTGGCTTCATGTACGGTCGGATAGGTGTAAAAATTATCCGATATTTTTTTCTTACCGCGATATATTAGGTCTTTGATTTCCTCCAACACATGTTGATGCACGGCCAGGCCATACATCTTATCCCCGCCATGTTTGGCCGGATCAGCCGGATGAATATTATACATATCAATCCCTTCAATCGGATAGATCATATGGATACATCCGACAAGGAAGATTAAGTCTGTAAAGTTCTGTTTCAACATTCGGTTAAGTCCGGTATTGAAATGGTCCAAGCTGCTACTTTCTTTGTAATCCATTACCTCAACGCGCAATTGATGGCTCTTTGCTTTTTCCAGGCAACCAACGCCTTTTTTAGTGCTGATAAGCAGAGGCGGGTTGATTTCCGGAAGATATCCTGCTTCCCAGGCCTCCATAATCGAGTTGGCATCCGTGCCGGAACCGGAGGCGATCAATACCAAATTGATTTTGTCGGTGCCTAAGGTGCTTTTCGGAATGTAAAAGGTCTTAGTTTCGCTTCCCATGCTTGCCTCCTTTTTATCCCAGGGATCAGGATTCTTGGCAGTCCATTTCAGAAAAAAAGAATTCGGATGAGTGGGGTCAGCCTGTAACTTGTGCAGTCCCCCGGTCGGGTTTGATCGTGCGGGATTTCCCTCATCAAAAAACAAAGAAAAGAAAACCCGACTGTCTGGGTAAGAGTTTAACCTATTATGAGACAAAAAAAACATCATTCCGAAAGTCAATCAACCGAGGGTCTGGGCAGCAGCCCGGCCGTTTCAACAATCTCAGGAACCCGCTGTTCCCATTCAATAGCCATGATGTGGATACCTGAGATGCCCTTCATTTCTTTCAGACGTTGAATGGTCTCCACGCAAATGGCGATCCCTTCCTTGGCCTGATCTTGTTTGGGCACGCCTTTGAGCCGATTAATGATCTCGTCGGGCACATCCATGCCGGGCACCTGTTTCTTCATGTAATTGGCCATACCGACCGACTTCATGGGGGTGACGCCGCCCAGGATATAAACCTTTTCATCCAAGCCCATATCCCTCACCTGCTGCATAAATCTTTCAAAGCGGTCCAGGTTGTAGATACATTGGGTCTGGATGAAATCGACTCCAGCGGCAACTTTTTTCCCCAGACGAACGGCCCTGAAATCAGCCGGGTCGGCGAAGGGATTGGCCGCCGCTCCGATGAACATCTTTGGGGGAGAATCGATGTCCTGGCCGTTGAGGAACTTGCCTTCATCCCTCATCTTTCGGACCATTTGAATAAACTGCATGGAATCCAGGTCAAAGACGTTTTTGGCTGAGGGATGATCACCAAATTTCTGATGGTCCCCGGAAAGACAAAGCATATTACGAATGCCCAGGGCATAGGCGCCCAGGATATCGCTCTGTAAGGCGATCCGGTTCCGGTCCCGAACCACCATCTGTAAATTCGGTTCCAATCCCTCCTGCAACAAAAGAAGGCATGCGGCCAGGCTGGACATGCGGACTACCGCCGTCTGATTGTCAGTCACATTGACCGCATCGACCATGCCTTTCAGATGGGCCGCCTTTTTTCGGATCGCGTCCGGATCGGCACCCCTGGGAGGACCGCATTCACCGGTTACGGCAAATTGACCGGTGGACAGGATTTTTTCCAGTCTGCTTCCCGATTTCATAATTTCAAATCCTCCCTGATGGTTTTCCTGGGACCGCCGTCCCGACTGGTGGACCAATCCTTACAGGGGATGATCTGGGTTAATTGATCCAGTTGCCCCAAACCTTTCAAGCGATCATAAATCAATTGCCAGATGCAGTCCACATCGTTGCCGATCTCGCATTTCCCTTCGGCCGATCCCCCGCAGGGGCCGTTTAACAGGCTCTTGGAACATCTGGCAATGGGGCAGAGGCCGCCGAAATGATGAATCACACAGGCCCCGCAGGCCTGACAGAATTCGGCAAAGACGCCATGTTCGATGGAGCCGCCGATAAAGGTGGTATTCAGACCCGGGAAAACGATCTTGTCCTTAAACCGACCGGCTATATACTGAGGCCCGACGCTGCAGGCAATGGACAGGACAGCCTCTTGATCTTTGATCACCTCCGCTAACTGGTCCATATATTCGGGATCGCATTGCCGCTCCAGGGTGATCTCGGTGACCTCCGCAACTTGTCCTTCTTTTTTGCAGGCAATCCGGATCTCTGAAGCCAGGATTTCAACCTCTTTTGTCCCCCCGGCATTGCACACGGTCACACAACCTTTGCATCCGGCGACCAGAATCTTCTTGTAAGGCTGGATCATAGCCAGAATTTCATTGATAGGTTTGCTTTCCGCCACAACCATAGGTTTCTCTCCCTTTACTTGATACTTGATGCTGGATGCTGGATACTGGATATAAAAATTATTGGATGGGTTTTATCCAGTATCCAGTATCAAGCATCTGTTTCTTACATTATTACGCTGCTTTTTCTTCAGTTCGAACCGGGCTGGGCCCCAAGGTCCGAATCCTTTCAGTCATTTCTCTGGCAATTTCAGCAAAGCGGGGACCATCGGCTGCCGAGAGATTATACATTTCCACCCGTTCGGGCTCAATCCCCAGGTCTGTGAGGATTTGTTTCACACGGGCCACTCTCTTTTTGGCTTTAAAGTTTCCATTCAGATAGTGGCAATCTCCTTCCAGACAACCGGCTACATAGACTCCGTCCGCCCCTTCCTCAATCGTCTTGAGAAGGTGAATCACATCCACCCGTCCGGTACAGGGGACTATAATAACCCGGATGTTGTTCGGATATTGGAGTCTCATCGAACCTGCCAGGTCCGCCGCACTATAAGCTCAATGCTGGCAGCAGAAGGCCACAATCCTGGGCTCAAAGGAAGGGGACAATTTCTTAAACTCCTTGGTCTTAGTTTTTTTTCTTTAGTTATTACGAGAACACAGGGGTCAATAATTTTTCGTTCATCGTTTTTCGTTCGGTGTTCGTCGACGAACGCTCCTGCCCCTCGCAGGCGCTTAACACCGAACGGCCTTTCAGGCTGCCATCATTGCCTGAACCTTGGCCAGCACCTGCTGGTCCGTAGAATGCTGCAGGCTGATGGCCTTGCCAGGGCATTCGGAAACGCAGGCGCCGCAGCCCTGGCACAGGGCAGCTTCAATAACGGCATAGCTGTCAGGGCCGATATAAGGCACATTGTACGGGCAGGTTCGAACACAGGTCAGACAAACGGCACACTTTTCTTCATCAACCACGGCCTTGAGGCCGCTGACCTTTATCGTCTCGTTGGCCAGCAGGGTTGCCGCCCGGGCCGTTGCTGCCTTGGCCTGGGCGATGGACTCTTCCAGAAACTTGGGACTGTGGGCCAGACCGGCCAAAAAAAAGCCGGCGCTGGCGAAATCCAGGGGGCGGAGTTTCACGTGAGCCTCCAGGAAAAAACCTTCGCTGGTCCGGGGCAGTTTAAATAAAGAACTGATCTGTTCGGCGTCCGGGTGCGGCCTGACCCCGGTGGACAGGACCACCAGGTCGGCCTTGATATCAATCTCCTCATTCAGGGAGGGATCGATCACCTCGACGGACAATCCTTCGCTGTTGGACTCCACTTTAGGCGGATTCTCCGGGAAATAGCGGATGAATAAAACCCCGGCCTCACGGGCCTGTTGATAATAATATTCTTTAAAACCGAAGGTGCGGATGTCCCGGTACAGGACCATAACCTGGGTCTGGGGATTTTGCTCCTTCAGCCTGAGGGCGTTCTTGATGGCGGCCCCGCAACAGATGCGGGAGCAGGAGGGATTCTCCTGATTGCGGGACCCGATGCACTGGATCATGACCACGGTGTTAGCCTTAAGAATTTTGGGATCACCCTGAACCAGAGATGTCTCGAGCTCACGCTGGGTCAGGACTCGTGAATCCCGGCCGTAGAGGTACTCGGTCGGTTTATATTCAGACCCACCGCTGGCGATAATCAAGGCCCCGCACTCTTCCTCCCATTCCTTGTCCTTAGAATGTAACCGTATTTTAAAGTTACCCACGAACCCGCTCAGGCCGACCGGTTCGGCGCCGGTGCGGACAAAGATTTTAGGATGGGCATTAACCTTATTAATCAAGCCTTCGAGATATTGAGGGACAGGCAGACCCTCGAGCGTTCGATCCAGGAACCTGGCCTGCCCGCCCAGACTATCTTCCTTTTCCACTAATACTGTTTCGAAACCTTGATCAGCCAGGCTTAAGGCGGCATTCATACCGGCCACACCACCGCCCAGGACCAGGCCCCGTTGAGTGACCGAAAGCGATGATTCGGAAAGAGGGCTTAAGGCCAGGGACCGGGCCAGAGACATGCGAATCAGGTCTTTGCCTTTGGCCGTGGCCTTTTCCGGATCGGAGCCATGGACCCAGGAACACTGATCGCGAATGTTGGCCATTTCAAAAAGGTATTTGTTGAGCCCGGCCTGGGATATTGTCGTCTGGAAGAGGGGTTCGTGGGTCCGGGGTGAACAGGAGGCAATGATGATCCGGTTGAGTCGGTGCTCTTCAATCATTTTTTTAAGGTTATCCTGACTGTCTGTGGAACAGGCATACAGGTAATTCTGGGCATGCACAACTTGAGGCAAACCCTTGGCGTACTCGACCAAGGCCGGCACATCCAAAACCCCGGCAATGTTGATTCCGCAATGGCAGACGAAGATGCCCACACGTGGTTCTTCGGCGCTGACATCGTGCTCTTCAGGTGTTTCAACTTCCTGGATCAAGGTCCCCCGGCCTGGCGCCAGCAGGGCCGCGGCCTCGGCCGCTGCGGCTGAGGCCTGGCCCACAGTCTCAGGGATATCCTTAGGCGATTGGAAAACGCCGCAGGTAAAAATCCCCGGCCGGGTTGTGGCCAGGGGATTGGTTTGCTCGGTCAGGGCAAACCCATCCTGATTAAGTCCGATGTTCAGCTTGGCCGCCAATTCCCTGGTTCCGGCTGAGGGCACCATGCCCAGAGAGAGGACCACCAGCTCGAACTCTTCTTCTTTTATTTGATTGGTCTCCGGATCGGCATAATGGAGGCGCAGGTTTTTGGTGCGGGGATCCTGGGCGATCCGTGAGACCATGGAAGGGATATAGCGGACCCCTTGAGTTTCAGCCCGTTGGTAATAAGCGTCAAATCCCTTGCCCTGGGCACGAATGTCCAGATAGAAAATAGAGACTTCCAGGCCGGGGATGTGCTCGCGGGCCAGCATGGCCTCCTTGGTGGCATACATGCAGCAGACGCTGGAGCAGAAAGTCCGATTCAGGCTTTTGTCCCGGGAACCGACACACTGGATCCAGGCCATCTTTTTGGGTTCAGCCTGGTCCGAAGGCCGTTTGATATGGCCGATGTACGGACCGGAGGCAGACAAGATACGCTCGAATTCAAGGCTTGAAATGACATTGGCATATCGGCCGTAACCCAGCTCCGGCCGGATATCCCCGGGGACCAGGTCAAAACCCGGAGCCAGGATCACAGCCCCGACATCAAGGGATCGGATCTGTGGCTGTTGGTTGAAGTCAATGGCCTTGCTCTGGCAAAACTTTTCACAGGCCCGGCAGGTCCCCTTGGCAAAGAAGATACAGTTCTCCTTATCTATGGAGTAGATCAGGGGCACAGCCTGGGGATAGGGTATGTAAACGGCCTTGCGCGAGGAAAGCCTCTGGTTAAATTCATCCGGGACTTTTTTGGGACATTTTTCAGCGCACAGCCCGCAGCCTACGCACTTGGCCGAGTCGATATAACGCGGCTCCAGGCGAACCGTGGCCGTAAACCGGCCTGGTTCGCCCTTAAGATCGGTCATAGCGGCCAGGGTCAAGACCTCGATGTTGTTGTGCCGGCCGATCTCCACCAATTTCGGCGAGATCATGCACATGGCACAGTCGTTAGTGGGGAAGGTCTTGTCCAGCATGGACATGCGGCCGCCGATAGACGGAGACTGTTCGACCAGATAGATCGGA
>Ga0209777_10008297_pt1 | contig 11383 bp, 11 predicted proteins | sample FrelakmetHBP12HB_FD_187147 | JGI IMG/M metagenome (GOLD analysis project Ga0209777, IMG submission 187147) | Freshwater lake sediment microbial communities from the University of Notre Dame, USA, for methane emissions studies -HBP12 HB (SPAdes)... | ecosystem: Environmental > Aquatic >...
ATACGATAGATGTCTGCAGTCGGGCTACTGCTAGCGCTGCTGCCAACTTTCTGAACAAACTAGAGCAGAGGATGCCCTTTACCGTAAGAGCTATCCAGGTAGACGGTGGCTCGGAGTTCGAAGCAGTCTTTGAGGAGGAGTGTCAAAGGCGAAATATCAAGCTCTTCGTTTTGCCACCCAGATCACCCAAGTTAAATGGGCATGTGGAACGGGCTCACAAGACCCATGCTGAAGAATTCTATGAGGTGACAGAAAGCTCATTCGATCTTCCTGAGCTAAAGGGCGAGCTGCTAAATTGGGAGAGGATATATAATACAGTGAGACCTCATCAAGCACTGGGATATCTGACGCCCTTGAAATTCCTGGAACAATGGAATAAAAACCACGGAGAGGAGGTCAGGTGTCACTAATCATATGGACGAGGACAAGAACTGGTTGAAGTAGAAATTTCATGATATAATGTTTTTTGCTCGTTGTTCTCAGGGTAAAAGGCCAATAAATCTCTATTTTGCAAGAAGGGGTGACAGATGGCTAAACAGGGGAAGCAGAGTGTATGCGGTAATTGCCAAAACTTCAAGCTCGAAAAGAGTGAGAAATTCTTCAATTGCACCAGTGCCAAACAAGGCGGCCTTAAGTATGGTATGCAGGTGAGGGTAGACTCGCAGGCGTGTGATGCATTTGTCGCCAAATAGGGCGAAGTAGGTCAGAAGGCCTTTTTAAAGAAAAGCGCTTTCAGGGAAGAAAAGACCATAGCCGTCCGTTGCTAAACGACCTCATTGGTTAGCAAGGGCGTATCATATAGCGATGTTGTCCAACTCTTTGGTTAAAACTGGCTGTGCGGGGTTTCTCGCTCCCCCCTGACAAAAGTGAATTTTGCAGGGGGGGGGCAGCGAACAGCGTTCGGCGTTGGTTCGATATTTATGTGGAGATTCTTCCCTTGGGATGAAAAAGGGTGTATCCTGATTAATCATCAGCACTGCCCCCATTATGCTTTTCATTAGCTTCATCCTCCCTCATGCGAGTATTTTGGCCCTCTGCAATTTCCTTATCTCCTTCCTTGACATACCAAGCAGCTCCCCATAGACGTAGTTGTTATCCTGTCCCACTTTGTGCATCTGGCCAAATCTCGCCGGCGTCTTCGAAAGGTACAGTGGTTCCGAGAAGACCAGACAGGTCCCCCCAACCGACCACCTAGTGCCTGGTTTCTCTAGATCCGGAGTATAGTATTTTGCCTCTCTGAAAAAGCGGTGACCCCTTAGATGCTCACTTTTGGCCAAGTCTTCCCCCTTTGCGACAACACCCGCGGGCACGCCAGCAGCCTGCATTATGTTCATCACCTCCTCCGCTGCGCATTGCGAGGTCCACTTGGCGACGAGCCGGTCAAGTTCCTCAACGTTCCTCACCCTCTCGGCTGGTGTGGCAAACTGGGGCCAGGTTGCCCATGTAGGATTGCCCAAGGCATCGCAAAAGGCCGCCCATTCTCTATCATCGGTCACAGCGATGACGCACCAACTGTCCTCGCCCCTGCAAGGATAGACATTGTGGGGAGCAAAGTAACGGTGCCTGCAGCCTCTTCGCTCCGGGAGAACCTTATTCGCTTGGTAATCCAAGACGGCAGGACCCATGGTGACGACACCAGCCTCGTATATCGGGCACTCAATGAGGCATCCTTGCCCTGTACGCCGTCGCCACTCCAGCGCCCCCAGCACTGCCAGCGCGTCAAACATAGACGTGTGATAGTCCGCGTAGGAGACATTGACCTCGTAGATAGTCTCCGGAGTCCCTGTCATCATGGATATCCCACTGGCGTGCTGCATCGGCCTGCCGTATGCCTTGTAGCCGGCATATGGCCCGCTTCCTCCGAGCCCAGTTTGCCATAATATAATGAGGTCGCTCTTGAGAGAACGGATATGGTCGAACCCCAATCCGTATTTGGTCAGTGATTCCCCGCCCAAGTTCGTCATAAAGATATCAGTCTTCTTGACCAGTTCCTCCAAGATCTCTTTCCCTCTTGGCTTACGGAAGTCTAGAGTGATGTTCCGCTTCAACAGACGGTAATCTGACTGGACGGCTCCAGGGGCATAAGGAGGGGCGAACCACATCATATCTGGGGAGACTAGGGTTTCCACTTTGATGACCTCCGCGCCCAAAGACGCCAACATGCGCGTGGCCAAGGGGAGTGCTATGTAGAGACCCAACTCTATGACCCTCACTCCATCAAGAGCCTTTTTTAGCATCCTGTCCTCCTGGCATTATATCGTTCCGGCAGTACGCAGTACTGAAAGATCTTCGAGTGAATAGCCGAGCTCTCCGCAGTAGATCCTCACATTATCCTCACCCAGAAGTGGTGCTGCTTTCCTAGGGGCACCACCGCTGGTGCCGCTGTAGTATGGGAGACTGGGGTACCGTAGCTCTCTAACCACAGGGTGATCCAGATTGACCCAGAAGCCGCGTTCATTGAGCTGTTGATCCTCCAAGAGGTCGGCAACAGTGTTTACCGGTAAGACTGCCAGATTTCGCTTCTGTCCCTCGAGAAACAATTCCCTTGCTGATAGCCTGTCGGCAAACTCGATGATAAGCGCATTAACCATATCCCGATGAGGTATGCGGGCGAAGAATCCCCCCCTATATTTTTCCTCGAGCACCTCGTCGTTGCCTGTTACCTCGTGCATCCAATGGGCGAGGGTGTCCCACTCCTCAGGGGTAACGACTGAAAAAGAAAACCAGCCATCCTTACAGGGGTAGATACCGCATGGCGGCGCGATGCCCCCCATTGCTCCTATGGGGGAGAGATTTTGCCCGGTCTTGCACCACATGGTGGCCGGCGTCTGCTCCTGATAATAGGTAATCATCGCCTCTTGCATCGAGACGTCTATGCGCTGTCCCTCTCCCGATATAGCGTCACGCCAGAAGAGGGCGGCTGCGATGCCCACCGCGGCATATTGGCTCGCTGGATAAAACGACTGCTCTCCGCCGGGGACTAGAGGTTCTCCCCCGGGGTCTCCTATTAGCTGCATGTATCCGCTCATGGCCATGACTACGATGTCCGCAGCCTTGTAACGACTCAAAGGGCCTTTCTGCCCAAAGGGAGTAATAGAACACATCACTAGGCGTGGGTTTTCGTCTCGTAGTTTTGGGTAGTCAAGCCCAAGGCTGGCAAGATAGCCACTAGGGAAGCTCTCGATAACCACATCTGCCTTTCCAGCCAGTGTTCTGAAAATGTCTCGGCCACCACTTGTTTCAATGTTCAGCGTTATCGAACCTTTACTAGTGTTGAAGTAGAGGAAGTGTAGGCTTTTCTCGGGATGAACTTCATTGCCAGCGAAGGGGCCTCGAAACCTCATCGAGTCGCCCGTTGGCGGTTCGACTTTTATCACGTCAGCTCCAAGGTCGCCCAATAGTTTGCCGCAAAAGGCACCCTTCTCATCCGATAGGTCCAGGACTCTGTAAGGCTTCAGAAATTGTTCCAGCATCTCAGTAGTCCCCTTTTCGTATTCATTGGCTCTTCGCCTCGGTAGGCTTGAGAACTCAAGTTACCTGCAAAACAAGTATCAGTATGAACGGGAGATAGGGAAACATCACAGCTTTGTTTTTTGCTCCAGGGGTCAAGGCCTTAAACCTCATTCGCACCCTGAAACAGCACGACTGACCACATACCATCACTAATCCTCGGAAAAAGCGCATCTCTCTCGCTCTGTCTCCACTCAGCCTCAGCCACTTGCTCAACGCTACGTCAGGTTAACAACTCCAGCCTTTCTGACGCCACATGCTACTGCCACTAGCAGGAGATAAAGTCGTCAACCAGCGATGCGTGCAGTTCTCGCACCTCAAGACGCCCGTTCGGGATAACGCACTAACCCGGGATCGTTCTCTCCAACACAACGTTCTTTCTAGCCTAGCCATCTCTTGCGCCTTTTGTAGTGTTTCACATCCCGATAACTTTTCCCCTCTCCAACCTTGCTGACTCCCAAATAAAATTCCTTCACTTCTTCGTTGTCAATCAGTTTCTGGGAGGATCCTTCAAGAACTACCCGACCATTTTCCATTACATAACCATAGTCAGCAATAGAAAGAGCTGCCCTAGCATTTTGTTCCACAAGCAGAAACGATGTCCTCTCCTCACAGTTGATACGCTTGATTATCTCTAATATCTCTTTTACCAACACAGGACTCAATCCCAGGCTGGGTTCATCCAGAAGCATGAGCTTGGGCCTGGCCATCAAGGCACGCCCTAGCACCAGCATTTGCTGTTCCCCACCGGAGAGATAGCCACTCATCTGACGCCGCACGAGCTTAAGTCCAGGGAAATAGCTATAGATCGTCTCGAGGTCTCTTTTTATATTGCCCCGGTCGGTGCGGCTGTAAGCTCCAACCAGCAAATTTTCCTCGCAGGTAAGATTTCCCAGAACCCTCCTTCCCTCCATTGTCTGAACGATCCCCGCCCTGACAATCTCCTCTGGATCTCGCCCCACCACGTTCCAACCATAAAAATCGATGCTTCCTTTGGTTACTTGCCCTTCCTCGGTCCTTAATAAGCCTGATATCGCCTTAAGTGTAGTGCTCTTGCCGGCACCATTAGCCCCTAGGAGAGCAACTATCTGGCGTTCAGACACTTCAAGGGACACCCCCTTTAACACTAGGATGACCTTCGAATAAACCACTTCGATATTGTTCAGTACCAGCATGTTTGCTCCTTGGTAGAGTAAAGACTCTTTATCGACGTGGACTTCCTCTATCCCATATCTTATTGGGTCATTCCAGCTGCCTTCAGAGTCTCCCCCAGTGGAACCGCTTCCTTCCAATCGGTGAGAAAGGCTGCCTGAAGCGTCTGAGTCACCACAGCGATCCTAAACTTGGTACCTCCCAGACGTGAATCCTGAGGAAATTTCAGCCTAGTGGTCATGCCCATTGCATCGAAGTCGAGCTTGTAGATAGCTCTCGCCACGGCCTCGGGAGTGACCGGATAGCCGTCATCGGCCACCGCTATTCGCAACAGCTCACACGCCTCCATGCCGAGGTCGAAGCCCCGTGCGTATTGATATTCATAGGTACCGTCTGTCGACCTTTTATTCGCAGTATGCATTTGAGTCATTAACTTAACTCCGGGGATCCCAGGCTCGTCAAAGCCTGCCAATTGATATAGCTCCTGAATGCCGACAGCTTCTTGTCCATAGTCAGCGGCAACTTCGCCAGAACTTGTGGACATAGCACAATACTTAGCATTCGGATCCTTCGGTATCCCAGTAGAGTCATGAGCAGCCAGCAATTGAACAATGAGGCCAAACACGTAGTCCGGCTTCTCTTGCTTCATGCGCTGCACGTAGGGAGTCCAATCCGCAGGAAACGGGAAGGGATAGACCTGCGGGTCACACCAAGTTATTCCCAAGTTATTGGCAATAGCCTGACCAATTTTTTCCATATCTGTTGCCATTTTGACGTCAACAAACCAAAGCATGAACCTGGGAGGCCTTCCTTTCCCCTGCCAATCCCAACCCTGCTCTGCGATCCAATGGAGATAGGAGGCTATCCCCTGCCCATCAGTAAGGCCGGTGCTCCAGACGTACCCGGGAGGATAAAGGAGATCCTCGCTGGGCTGGTCAATTATTTCAGGAAGCTTATCCTTGCTTGCCTGCGAGGCACTACCTGTAGCATCCTGAAGCGAAGTGGCAACCATTAGTACTGCTCCCTCCCCCTTGAGAGCAGTGTATCCAGCAGAAGCTTCCTGAGCCTGCCCTCCTGTATCGTATGCCGCAACCTTGACCGTCACGCCGTATGCGCCACCTTGGCTGTTGAAATACTGGATATAGTCCTTCAGACCATCATAAGTTGCCCCACCCGCATAAAGAGAGGCATAGAATTGTCCAATAGTCACTGTTCCCCCTGGATATAATTGGGGCATGGGCGTGGAGCTAGTTGTAAGAGTTGGTGATGCAGTGAGTGTAGGCGCAGGGGTTACACTAGCAAACGGCGTTGCGGTAGGAATCGGAGTCGTCGCTGTCTTTGCACACCCAATGAAGGCTGGCAAAGCCACCAGCGCCAACACCAAAAGCAATATCATAGTCTTGGTTTTTGTCCTCATTTTTCCTCCTTTGGAATAAGATCAGTCAGACTCCTTTACTCCCAGCTATCACATTATCTCACCTCCTCAATTTGAAAAGGGCCAACGTCTGTAGTAAACCTTAAATCGCTCCCAAAGGTTGGCCATACCTTTGGGCTCGAAGATAAAGAATAGGACGACCGCAAGTCCGGTAACTACAAGCGTCGCTGAACCAACAAACCCGCCCCCAAGACCTTGAAAAGCTGAAAGCGCCTTGGTACCAAGAAACAATACTACCCCCTGTAAGAGCGTAAAGAACAATCCACCAGCGACCGGGCCTAAGGTAGAGCCCATACCGCCAACGACCAGCATCATCAAATACGATATCGACGCCTGAAGACTGAAGGGCGTCGCATCCAGTTTTCCTTGAAGATGAGCCAGTAGGGCGCCAGCTATTCCTGCATAGAAGCAACCGATGAAAAAGGCGAGAAGCTTGTAGCGAAGCAGGCTGATACCCATGGTCTCAGCAGCGATCTCATCGTCCCTGATGGCGACAAACGCCCTGCCCACCTTTGAGCGTGCCAAGTTCCTGGCAAAGAAGGTCAGCAGCACCACGCAGCCCATGATGATGAAGTACATCCTGAAATAGGAATCGAAGACAAAACCTCCAATAGAAGGATAGGGTATGGTGGAAGGCATGCCAGGGCTAGAAGGTGGATAGCTAGTGAGACCAAAGCCAGGGCCAATGACCCACAGGAAGATGTATAGGAAAGCGATGGTGATAAGAGCGAGGTAAAAACCCTTAACTCTCAAGGAAGGAAGCCCGATAAGAATGCTGATTAGCCCTGCAGTGATACCAGCGACGACTACGGCAAGCCAGAAGGAGAGTCCCAACTGCGTAGTCAGAATAGCTGATGTGTAAGCACCAATCCCCACAAAAGCAGAATGCCCCAAGCTAATTTGTCCTGTATATCCTGTAATGATATTTAAACCCTGGACAGCAACGATAGCAACGCCAGCAAAGCAGAGCCGGAGTAGCCAAACGCTCGGGACGAAGTTGGGTATAACAAAGAATAGGACAAATAAAAAGGCCAGAAGCAACAGCCACTGTGTTTTAGTGCGAACGATAGCCATATCTTGGGCATAGCTTGTATTGAAGCGACCACAGGGGACTTCCATTTTCTAAATTCTCTCTATCTTCCTGAGACCAAAAATACCCCAAGGTCTGACAAGCACAACAATGAACATAAGTAGGTAGGGAACAACCACCTCGATCCCGTTGCCGAGTATCGGGACTAAATAATACGCACACATTAGTTGCGCAATACCTATCATCGGACCAGCTAGGAGCAATCCAGAGAACGACTCCATCCCGCCCAAGAGCATTACCGGAAGGGCCAGCCAAACGAAGGTTTCTAAGTCAGCAGAAATAGGATAAATACTTCCCATAATAATGCCTGTGACTGCGGACAGCAGGCCAACGATGATCCAAACTAGAGGCAGTAACCTTTTCACATTCACCCCAAGGCTCTGGGCAACTTGATGATCCTCTGCCAAAGCCCTTAGGCCAAGGCCCAACTTGGTGTAGCGGAAAAACAGTATCAGGCCGATAAACAAGCCTGCACTTATAGCACATGCAGTGAGGTAGGACTTAGAGATCAGTATGCTATCAAGGTGCAGAAACCCTCTCGGCAATAAATAATTCCCGGGCTTCGGTATAATCACAGATGCCGAAAACGCTAGAAACACCGCTCCTCTAACTAGAGTGGCAACCCCTAGGAGCATGATAATCGGTGCCCAAATAGGCCGGCCGATTAAACGACGCATGGCAAAGCGTTCAATGCCAAGCGCAAGGATAATGGCGCCTGCAATAACTAACAGGATAGCTGACCACTTGGGTATCCCACGGTCATAGATAAGATGGAAAAAAACAAGCGCGGCTCCCATTGTCAGTGCACCTTGGGCAAAGTTCAGAACCTTTGAAGATTTCCAGAGCACGACTAATGCGGTGCCGACGATTGCATACACCATTCCCACCATTACACCTATGATCAAAAGCTGGAAAAAGATAGTCAACCTTACTCTCCCACAGCAACAGATACATTCTGTACTTTGGCTCTCATCTTCTGAACCTTGCTATCATCGAATTTGCTCTCAGTCTTTATGGGGTCAGTCACTTGGGCATTGTATAAAGCTAATATCCACTCTTGGTAACGCTTCTCAAAGAAAGCCCTGCGCAGTTTTCTGGTTCTGGTCAGTTCAGCTTCATCAGGTTCGAGTTCCTTATAGAAATTGGCAAACCTCCTTATCTGTGCTTCTTTGGGCAATGTTCTGTTCACCTGCTGTATGGTCAGGCGCACAAGCTCATAGGCCTCCGTCTTCTGAGAGAGATCGGCAAAACTGGTAAAGGTGATATTCTTGCTGTCCGCCCATCTTGCCACGTTCTCGAAGTTTATAATTATCAAGGCAGTAAGATATGGTTTGTATCTACCACCAAATACCACTGCATCTTTTATGTAAGGGCTGAACCTGAGCCTGCACTCAATGTATTGGGGAGAGAATTTCGCTCCATCGGCGAGTATTATCAAATCCTTCATTCTGTCGAGCAAACATAGATGCCCATCTTCGTCTGTGAAACCCGCATCTCCAGTGCGATACCAGCCCTCCACGGACACCTGGTTGGTCCTCCCAGGATCTTTATAGTAACCCAGGAAAGCGGTTCCCTTCTTAATCGCAATTTCTCCATTGTCCATTATCTCGATTTCCGATCCGGGGAGAGGACGCCCCAACGTTTCCAACTTGATATCGTCGTCAGTATGAGCGCATATCCCCAGAGTTTCGCTCGTGATGTAGAGTTGTTTCAGCGTAAGACCAAGAGCAGCAAAGTAGCGGACCAAATCGGGACTAATCCTGGCACCAGAACTGACTAAACACTTTGTTTTGGATAAGCCCAGCTTATCCTTCAGGGGGTTAAACAACATTAGGTCAGTTAAGGCAAACAGCACTCTCCACAAGAAATTGGGCCTTTTTCTCGCAACGATAAGATCAGCTCGCCTGTAGCCTAGGGGGAGAAGCAGAAGATAGGCGAGTCTTTTCAGAAAAGTAGCATCGCTTACCCTTGCTTCAATCAAGGAATGCACGCTTTCCAGCTGAGTAGAGAGCATGACTATCGTCGTAGGGCCTAACTCTCTCAGATCCTGCTGAATAGTCTCTTCTAGCGCCTCAGGGATGTTTATAGCGCGGCCTGTTACAAGCGTAGTGGCCAAAGATAACTGCTCTAAACACCAACCCATGGGGGTGACCGCAACGTAAACATCGTCCTTAGATACCGGCTGAACACACTGGTACGAGCTTCCGTTGCTAAGCAGACTTGCGTAGCTGTGCATAGCGAGTTTGGGCAAAGCACCTGTTGTCCCCGACGTAAGCAGCAGAACTGCTAAATCCTCCCCTTTACCTAGCTCAACGGTGTGTTCAAAAATTCCAGGGTGTTCCTGCTCATATCCTCTCCCCAGCGCCATTAGTTCTTCAAAACTGAGCAGAATCTGATCTCGGTAGCCACTAAGTCCCCTTTTGTTCCAATAGATCACATTTCTTATCTGAGGGAGTTTGCCCGTGAGTTCAAGCAGCTTGTCGACCTGTTGCTGATCCTTGGCAAAGGCGACAACAGAATCGGAGAGCTCGATAATGCTCCTCACCTCAGCAACTGATGAATCGGGAAAGAGGCCTATCGATGCTCCACGGGTACAGTGTATAGCGAACTCTGCCCAAAGCCATTCCGGGGCATTGTCACCTATGATCGCTGCCTTGTCCCCCGGGCAAATCCCCAGGCTTAGCAGGCCCAAAGCGAGCGCTCTCACCCTCAGATAAAAATCCTCCCAGGTGTATTCCCTCCAGATTCCCAGCTGCTTATGCCGCAGAGCAACCTTTTTGTTGCCCCATACCCGGTAGTTACGTACCAATAGTTTAGGAAAGGTATCCTCTGTCATCATTACCCGCGCTTGCTAAAATTCGTATTCTGTAGTCTTTAAGGGTAATAAGCCTATCCAACTCCAAGATATGCTTCAATCACGTCAGGGTCGCCTTTGACTTCCGCGGGAAGACCATCTGCGATCTTGCGCCCGAAATCAAGGACTACCACTCTGTCTGAGATATCCATCACTACCCCCATATCGTGCTCAACAAGAACTATGGTGGCATTCCTCTCTTCACGGACGTCCAATATGAATCTCGCCACGTCTTCTTTTTCTTCGAGGTTCATACCAGCCATCGGCTCATCAAGAAGAAGTAACCTTGGCTCCAGAGCCAAGGCTCGTCCCAGTTCAACTCTTTTGCGCAGTCCATAGGGAAGTGTGGCTACTACCCTCTTTCTTATCGGTGCCATTTCCAAGAAGTCGATGATCTCCTCGACTACTCTTCGTTGCTTGATTTCCTCCTTTTGCGCCCAGAAGAAGTAGATAGCCGCGGACAGGGGGCTTTCCCTACAACAGAGATGCCTTGCTGCCATCAGATTATCAAGGACAGTCATCTCGCTGAACAACTCAATATTTTGAAATGTCCGAGCAATGCCAAGCTGCGGAATAGCATGAGCCTTCAGACGCGAAAGCTCACGGTCCTCATAATAGATTTCACCCAGTTGCTGATGATAGAACCTGTTTATGCAGTTGAGGATGCAGGTCTTACCCGATCCATTTGGTCCGATGAGAGAGAGGATTTCACGGTTTTTGACATCGAAGCTCACTCCATCCAAAGCTTTGAGACCGCCAAAGCTAAGATGCAGATTACGCAGCTTGAGGAGCGAACTATCCAAACAGCCTTGCTGAGAGCTATCCATTTGGGCAAACATTCTTTCTGCTAAAGGTTCGTGTCCGCTTTGTCCGGTAATATATTCCATAACGGCACAACCGGCACTGCAAATGGCTTTGAAGTGTCCACCCAGAACCCGTATTCATCTGCTACCTGTGCAAGCACTTCCTTTATGTATTGAACAAACTCCCCTATCAAGATGTGTTTCTACACTTGCGTACCCAAACCAGATGCTATTTGATATGAAACACAGCGTGTTTTGTTCTTCTAATCCCCATGTATCCCTTATACAAGTGTAGAAGCAAAAAGCACTTCCGCTCAAACGGAATTGGCTCGCCTTATGGCCAGCGCATTTGCCCCTCGTCTTTGCACTGATTATTGGCCCATCTTTTCGTGATTTCTCTCCCGATATATCTCTTATATCCCTAACTCTTAGGCGCAGCGGCCGCAATTTGGCCCAGCATCCAAACCTGCATGTCAGCCATCATCTTCATCGCCTGTGGGAGGCTGGTGCTAAAGGTGCCCATAATTTGCTGCCAACGA